>Ga0209064_1000023_pt1 | contig 311808 bp, 291 predicted proteins | sample Inofromicrocosms_FD_187498 | JGI IMG/M metagenome (GOLD analysis project Ga0209064, IMG submission 187498) | Mouse cecum microbial communities from Vienna, Austria - Inoculum for glucosamine and mucus D2O microcosms (SPAdes) (version 2) | ecosystem: Host-associated > Mammals > Digestive system... | reverse complement strand
TTATCATATTTTTGTAATCATTTGGATTTAAAGGAAAAAATGGCGGAGGGGTGAAGGTTCGTTGGAGCATGCGGCGGCTTTTATTGCCGGATTTAGAGAGAAAATTTGAGTAAGTGAGAGAGGTCCGTTTCTTGATTGCAGCTGAAAACCAGCATAAAAAAAGCCCCTCTTTTGAGGGGCGGAAGTTATTTCTTGGCTTCAATAATTTTTAGCGCATCGTCTAATGTCAATTCCTTGTCCTTATATTCTTTAGGAATAGCATAATTGTTTTTGCCCCATTTGATATAAGGACCGTAGCGTCCGCTGTTTAACGTGATGTCTTTTTTGTCTTTTGGGTGGACGCCCAGAGATTTTCCGGCAGGGCGTTCTGCGACGCCTTTTAAGATTTCTTCAGCGCGTTCCAAAGTAATATTAAAGATATTATCAGCTCCGGTCAGTGATTTTGACTTGTTTCCCTGTTTGATATAAGGGCCGAATTTTCCGACGTTGACTTCAATGTCATTGCCGAGTTTTTTGGGCAGGCTCAACAAAGTCGAAGCTTGTTCAAAAGTGATTTCTTCCGGACTGATGTTACGGGGCAAGGCTGAGCGTTTCGGTTTTTCGGTTAAAGCGGTAGCATCTTCTCCAAGCTGAACATAAAAACCGTAAGGCCCTTTTTTGAGGTATACCTTCAGACCGCTCATTTCTCCCAAAACTTTGTCTTCAGGATTAGGAGCGCGCGGCGTGTCGCCGGCGGCTTCTTCCATTGCATCAGTCAAAGGTTTGGTATATTTGCATTCAGGATAATCTGAGCAGCCGATAAAAGCGCCGAATTTTCCGAGTTTGATACTCAGGCGCCCTTTGCCGCATTCGGGGCAGATACGCGGATCTGTTCCGTCTTCGCGCGGCGGAAACAGGTGATAAGACAGAACTTCGTCAATCTTGTCGATAACCTCGCTGATTTGCAACGGCTGGACGGCGGAAATGTTTTTAATGAATTTTGCCCAGAAACCGGACAAGAGTTTTTTCCATTCCATTTCTCCGGCGGAAACATCATCCAAAAATTCTTCCAGCTGAGCGGTGAAATCATATTCGACATATTTTTTGAAATAGTTTTCCAGAAATACGGTTACGATACGGCCGCGGTCTTCGGGGATGAAGCGCAGTTTTTCGACACGGACATATTTTCTTTCCTGTAAAACGGAAATAATGCTGGCGTAAGTTGACGGACGGCCGATGCCCAGTTCTTCAAGCTTTTTAACCAAACTTGCTTCGGTAAAACGCGGCGGCGGCGTGGTGAAATGCTGTTCAGGCGTGATTTCGCCTTTATCAACTTTTTCGCCTTCGCTGACGTTTGGCAAAATGCGGTTTTCATCGTCATCGTCACTGTCGTCTTTGCTTTCCTGATAAAGCTTTAAGAAACCGTCAAAATCAATAACCTGTCCGTTGGCACGCAAAACAATCTTGTTGTCTTCAGAGGTTGCGTCAATGACGACCTTGTCCAAAACGGCAGGGTTCATCTGGCAGGCAACCGTGCGTTTCCAAATCAGTTCATAAAGCTTGTGGGCATCTGAATCCAATTTTGCTTCCAGTTTTTTAGGCGTATCGGAAATATGAGCCGGACGAATAGCCTCGTGCGCTTCCTGCGCGTTTTTGGATTTGGTTTTATATTCTTTGGCCGTTTTGGGCAGATAAGCCTCGCCGAAATATTTGACAATAGCTTCGCGGCAGGCGGCAATCGCTTCTTGTGAGAGGTTGACCGCGTCGGTACGCATATAGGTAATCAAACCGTCTTCGTACAGCTTTTGAGCCACTTGCATTGTTTTCTTCGCGCTGAATCTTAACTTTCTGGCAGCTTCCTGTTGCAGGGTCGAGGTTGTGAACGGCGGAGAGGGATAACGGTTGGCTTTTTTGCGTTCGACATTGGAGATTGCAAAATTCTGCGCTTCAATCTTAGCTTTAGCTTCAAGTGCTTTGGCTTCTGAATTTAAATCAAATTTTTCAAGCTTGCTGCCGTCTAAGGTGATTAATCTGGTTTTGATAACAGCTTTGGAAGCGGTAAATAACTCGGCATCAATTGTCCAATATTCTTCGCTTTTGAATTTTTCTATTTCAGTTTCGCGGTCGCAGATTAAACGCAGAGCAACGGACTGGACGCGTCCGGCGGATTTTGAACCGGGGAGTTTGCGCCAGAGAACCGGAGATAACGTAAAACCCACCAGATAATCAAGCGCACGGCGGGCCATATAAGCGGAAACGAGGTTGTCGTCAATCGTGCGAGGGTTATTGATAGCTTCCGTTACCGCATTTTTTGTGATTTCGTGAAAGACGACGCGTTCGATTTTTTTGCCGGCGATTTTCTTGCGGGCAGTCAGTTCTTCCAAAATATGCCATGCGATTGCTTCTCCTTCTCTATCCGGGTCGGATGCGAGGATGAGCGTATCGGCGTCTTTAACGGCAGAGATGATGTCTTTTAAGCGTTTTTGACCGCCTTGGCTGAGTTCCCATGTCATGGCAAAGTCTTGATCCGGCAAAACGGAACCGTCTTTGCTCGGCAAATCGCGGATATGTCCGAAACTGGCCAGAACATTGTAGTCTTTGCCCAAATATTTATTGATTGTTTTGGCTTTGGCCGGAGACTCTACAATAACTAATTTCATATTCTAAACCCTACATCTGACTATTTTATTAAGGCGACTTTATTGCCGGCCTGACGTTCTATTCTGCCGCTGAGTTCCAGTTCCAGAAGTTCTAAGGAGACTTCGGAAGCGCTCAGGCCGCTGGCTCTTATCAGCTCATCGACATATACGCCTTCGCGGTTTATATATTCCAGCAGCGGCGCTTTTTCACCGGAAGGGGCGGCGTCAGGTTGTGACATTTGTGGAATATCGGCATTTTTTTGCAAATTGTCAACATATTGTATGATTTGTTTTTGATTATTCAGCCGCAAGACCTCTAAAATGTCTTCGGCATTTTCGACCAAAACGGCGCCGTCCTTTATTAATTTGTTGGGACCGAGCGCTCTGGAATCTTGTGGAGAACCCGGTATGGCAAAAATATCTTTGCCTTGTTCCAAAGCCAGTCTGGCCGTTATTAAAGAGCCGGAATGCAGGGTTGCCTCGACAACCAGCGTTCCCAAAGACAAAGCCGAAACAATACGGTTACGGCGCGGGAAATTGCTGCTTTGGGCTTCGGTGCCGAGCGGAAATTCGGAAATAATGACGCCGTTTTCGAGAATCTGCTGATACAGCGTTTTATTTTCTGCCGGATAAACAACGTCAACGCCGGTGCCGAGAACGGCCAAAGTTTCGCCTTTTTGATTTTTTGCATACATGGCGCCTTTATGGGCGGCGGAATCAATGCCGCGTGCCATGCCGGAGACAACCAAAATCCCCGAATTGGTTAAGTCATAAGCAATGCGGGAAGCGGTTTTACGCCCGTTGATTGAGGCATTTCTGGCGCCGACGATTGACAAAGACAGCGGGTTTTGCAAAATCTGCGGGTTTCCGGCGGCATAAAGAACCGGCGGGGCGTCTTCAATATGTTTGAGACTCTCGGGGTATAACGGCGAGAGCCTTGTGATGATTTGGATGTTTTGCCTTTGCGCTTTTTCTATCTCGCGTTTGGCATTATCGCGCGGAAAGATTTTATATTTCGGAAATTTGGGCAGTTCAGCCAGAGCGGCTGCGGCATCTTTGTAGATGTCCAACAATTTATAAAATGTTATCGGACCGACATTTTCGGAATTAATCAGTTGAATCCAGTCCGCCAGCTGCTCTGTTGTCTGCATTTATTTCTTTTCTTCTTTCTTCTTAAACGTGATTTTGCTTTCCTGCCCTTTGATTAAGCGGGCAATATTGGCATGGTGGCGGGCTAATACCAAAATGGCAAGCGCCGTATAAAAAATACTGTAAACAGGCGTTGCCAAAAAGAAAGCGTATACCGGAACCAAAACGGCAGCGGTGATTGCAGACAAAGAAGAATAGCGCGTTGCAAAAGCCATAATCAGCCATGTAGCCAGGGCGAGCAGGGCAACAAGCCAGTTTGTGGCGAGCAGAAAACCGAAGGTTGAGGCCACGCCTTTGCCGCCTTTAAATTTGAGCCAGACGGGGAAATTATGCCCCAGAACGCCGAATGTGCCGGCAATGAGTTCGGCCATTACGTTTACCGTAGTCGGTATGCCGAAAAACTCAAACGGAACCGCTGCGGTCAATTTATAAGCAAGGTAAGCCGCAAAGCCCGCTTTAGAGGCATCAAGGATAATTGTCAGCAAAGCCAAATCTTTTCTGCCGGTACGCAAAACATTGGTAGCGCCGATGTTGCCTGAGCCGATTTTGCGGATATCGCCGCAGCCGGCCAAGCGCGTTAAAACCAAACCGAAAGGAATAGAACCCAACAGATAGCCGCAAACGGCGGCAATTAAAAAGACGATTGTAACAGTCATGTCAAAAACCATAAAATATATTGAAACTGCTTTAAGTATTAAACTCAAGACATTAATCTTTCAACTTTAATTTTTATGTGTTGTGCAAAGCGGGCGGCGTTTTTTTTATGGCAAAAGTGGAAAAATATAGGTGACAAAGCAATTAAATCAGATATTATTGGAAAAAATTGTAAAGGATTAGCGCTATGAAACCTGTCTATAAAAGGATTTTGCTGAAACTCTCCGGCGAAGGGCTGATGGGGGATAAGAGCTTTGGCATGTCTGCCGAAGTGATTGACAGCCTGGCCCGCCAAATCAAAGATGTCCGCAATGCAGGGGTTGAGGTTTGCGTAGTTGTCGGCGGCGGAAATATCTTTCGCGGCGCCAAGGAAGCCTCCAAAGGCATGAACCGCACGGTTGCCGATCATGTCGGCATGCTGGCGACGGTGATGAATGCTTTATATATACAGAATGCGTTGGAAAAAAACGGCGTGGAAGCGAGAGTTTTATCCGGGCTGAATATTCCTGAGGTCTGCGAGCATTATGTTTACCGCCGGGCGTTGCGCCATCTTGAAAAAGGCAGGGTTGTCATTTTTGCCGCCGGCACCGGAAATCCGTATTTTACGACAGATACCGGCGCGGCTCTCAGAGCTGCGGAAATGCAGTGCGACGCGATTTTGAAATCGACGCAAGTTGACGGCGTGTATGATGCTGATCCGAAAAAAAATCCCAATGCGCGCAAATATGAAGCCGTATCTTATGACGAAGTGATTGAAAAACAGTTGAAAGTTATGGATATTGCGGCTGTTGCGCTGGCAAAAGAAAATAATATTCCGGTGGTCGTTTTTGCCCAGAGCGGCGAAGAGGCTTTGGCTAATGCCGTTTCCGGAAAAGGAAGTTTTACGATAATAAAGCAAGAGGTATAAATTTATGGCTGATTATAACGATATTAAAAGTGATACAAAAACCCGTATGGAGAAAAGCTTTGAGGCTTTGAAAAACGACTTTGGGGGCCTGCGTGCCGGCCGTGCCCACGCAAGTTTGCTGGACGGAATTATGGTTGAAGCTTATGGTTCTCCCGCTCCGTTGTCTCAAGTTGGCACTGTCAGCGTTCCCGATGCGCGTACCCTTTCTGTCAGCGTTTGGGACAAAGGCGTTGCCAAGGCTGTTGAAAAAGCCATCAGAGAATCTGATTTGGGGTTAAATCCGGTTTCTGACGGCCAGCTTATCCGCATTCCAATTCCGCCGTTGTCTGAAGAACGCCGTAAAGAATTGGTCAAAGTTGCCGGCAAATATTCCGAACAGGCAAAAATTGCCGTCCGCAATGTCCGCCGCGATGCTTTAGACGGAATTAAAAAACTGAAAAAGGACAACTCAATTTCAGAAGACGAAGAAAAGAAATATGAGAATGAAATCCAGAAGCTGACTGATGAAACAATCAAAAGGATAGATGAAGAGTTGGCTCGCAAAGAGAAAGACATTCTCCAAGTTTGATTTATGGGGAGACTAGAGCAGTTTTCTGCGGTCGCGAAAAATTCATGTACCTAAGTGTACACTAGAATTTTTCTTGCCTTGAAAACTACTCTATTCATCACCCTAAATCAAACTTGTGGTTCAAAACCATAGATAATTAATAAAAAAACAGGTTTTTTAAGTTGAGTGAAGATAATAGTTTAGAGCATATTGCAATCATTATGGACGGGAACGGGCGCTGGGCGAAAAAACGCGGGCTGCCCCGTTCTTTCGGGCATAAAAAAGGTGCCGAGGCAGTTAAGGAAATTTCCAAAGCGGCGGCAAATATGGGGGTTAAATTTTTGACCCTTTATGCCTTTTCTACCGAAAACTGGAATCGGGATCCCGAAGAAGTAGCAACCTTGATGAATTTGCTGCGCCAATATTTGAAAAGCGATTTAAAAGAAATTCAGGACAATGGCGTTCGCATCTTGTTTATCGGCGAAAGGTCAATGCTGGATACCGATATTGTCGAAAGCATGAAAAAAATTGAGGCAGATACGGCGGCTAATGATAAAATGACGCTGTGTATCGCCATCAGTTACGGCTCCCGTCAGGAAATAGTCAATGCTGCAAGGAAAATTGCCGCGCTTGCAAAAAGAGGGGATATTCAACCGGAAGATGTTGATAGTAAAATGTTTTCTGATATGCTCTATACAAAAGACATTCCCGATCCCGATTTGGTCATCCGTACCAGCGGGGAAATGAGAATCAGCAATTATCTGTTGTGGCAGATAGCTTATGCCGAGTTTTTCTTTACTGAGGTTTTGTGGCCTGATTTTAATGAAAAGATTTTGGCAGATATTGTTAAAGACTTTAAAACCAGGGAGAGAAGATATGGCAAAGTCAAAAGTTAACTCTATTATTAAAAGGATTATAACTGCGCTTGTCTTAATTCCGGTTACAATCGGCGTTATGTATGCCGGCTTCCCTTATATTCAGATTATGATTTTGCTCTTTGGCGGCATGCTGGCTTGGGAATGGGCAAATATGGTTCCGAACGCCAAAGCAAGCGTTTATGGCATTGCTTATGCTTTGAGTATGGCTGCGGCGGTTTTGTTCCCTTCCGTTATCGGTACTGCGATTGTCGTTTTTGGGGCTGCGGTTCTGGTTTGGTCTAAGGCTGCGGGAGAAGAACGCCGCGGTTTGTTGACGCTTGGCGTTTTGTATATTTCTGTCGGAATCGGTTCCTTAATCTGGCTTTATGAGACTGTCGGTTTCCTTGATACTTTGTGGTTTGTGCTGATGGTTTGGAGTGTTGACACCGGCGGTTATCTGTTCGGTTCTACCTTAAAGGGGCCGAAACTGGCTCCGAAAATCAGCCCGAATAAAACATGGTCCGGCTTAATCGGCGGGATGCTTCTGGCAGTTTTGGCCAGCATGGCATACAGCTATGCCGTTGCATCGCATGAAAATATTGCGTTTTATGCCGTATTGGGCGGTATCATAGCGGTCATTGCCCAGATTGGCGATTTGGTCGAATCTTATATCAAACGCACTTTAGGGATTAAAGATTCAAGCAATTTGATTCCCGGGCACGGCGGTGTTTTTGATCGGGTGGACGGATTGATTTTTGCTGCGCCTCTGGTCTTTTTGTTGTTCAAATACGGTGTTTCTTTTAATTAGTAATACAGGTTCTTAAAATGGATTGGTTTGTAAATATTGTTTATTATATTGTCCCGTTTATCGTTTTACTGGGAATTTTGGTTTTTGTGCATGAGTTTGGGCATTATATCGTAGCCAAACTTTCAGGTGTGCAGGTTGAGGCTTTTTCTATTGGTTTCGGCAAGCAGTTGTGGGGTTTTACCGACAAGTCAGGCACCCGTTGGAAAATCAGCGCTATTCCTTTGGGCGGATATTGCCAGTTTTTGGGAGACGGCGATGAGACCAGTACGACTTCTGAAACAAAAGAGCTGACCGAAGAGCAAAAAAAACGCGCTTTTGCTTTCCAATCCCCATTTAAAAAGCTGCTGATTTCTCTGGCAGGGCCGGGAGCCAACTATTTATTCGCTGTTTTGATTTTTGCCAGCATTTTTTATTTTGTCGGCAAGGTAGATTTTCCGCCGGTTGTCGGTTCTGTTATTTCCGGCGGGGCTGCCGAGCAGGCGGGTATTAAGGTTAAAGACAGAATCTTGACAATCAACGGCGTTAAAATTGAAAATTTTGACGATATCCGCCGCGAGGTTGAACTGAATACCAATGAGAAAGTGACTGTTGAATTAGAACGCGAAGGCAAAACAATGACGTTGTCTTTTCCTTTGAAAAAAGTTTCAATTGAACAGGAAAGCTCTTTGGATAAGCCGGACAGGCCGATGCTCGGCGTGCGTTCGATTAATGTTATTGAAGTTCAAAAACTCGATTTGAGCCTGTGGGAATCTCTCCGAGATGCCGTCAAAGAGACTTGGAGCATTACCGATGTTACCTTGCGCGGCGTCGGGCAGATGATTAGCGGCGAACGTGGTTCCGATGAAGTGGGCGGCATTATCCGAATCGCCGAAATGTCAGGTGATATTACGCGTGAACAAGGCGTTTTGAGTTTGTTTATCTTTATGGCTTTGTTATCGGTTAATCTCGGATTAATCAACTTATTCCCCGTTCCGCTGCTCGATGGTGGACATGTTGTTATTTATCTGATAGAGATAGCAACGGGTCGGGAAATTAATGAAAAAATTAAAGACGGGCTGTTCAAGCTCGGTTTTGCCCTGCTGATTTCGCTGATGGTTTTTGCGACATGGAATGATGTGGTGCGTTTGGTTCACAGATGGTTTGCTTAAATATTTTATAAGGAATGTTCAAATGAAGAAAGTTGGAATGTATGCTTTAGGGTTGACGATGCTGTTGGCGCCGAATGCTCAGGCTTCCGTTTATGTCCGTGATGTTTCCGTGACGGGTTTGGAGCGTGTGGAAGCAGATACCGTGTTATCTTATATTGATGTTCCGCAGGGCAAAACGGTTTCTCAAGACCAATTGGATTTTTCTTTAAAGCAACTCTATGCCACAGGGCTGTTTACCGATGTGGTTTTTGATGTGAAAAACGACGGTATGCTGGTCATTAAAGTTGTTGAGAATCCGATTGTCAACAAAAGGGTTTTTGATGGCAATAACAAAGTCAGCGACGATATGCTTGAAAAAGAAGTCAGCTTGAAAGCCGGTTCCATTTATGACCGCGCAAAAGTGCAGGAAGATGTTCAGCGTATTTTGGAAATTTATAAACGCACCGGCCGTTATGCCGCTTCTGTTGAGCCGAAAATCATCAAGCGCGATCAGAATCGCGTTGATTTGGTTTATGAAATTGACGAAGGCCCTTTGGCCAGCATTACCAAAATCAATTTTATCGGCAATAAACATTATTCCGATGATGATTTGGCCAATGAAATTATGAGCAAGGAAAGCCGTTGGTATCGTATTTTCTCAAGTTCTGAAAATTATGATGCCGAAAAAACGAACTATGACAAAGAATTGCTGCGCCGTTTTTATTTGAAACGCGGCTATGCCGATTTTCGCGTTGTTTCTGCCGTTGCCGAACTCAGTCCGGATAAAAAGTCTTTTGTTCTGAATTATGTTTTGGATGAAGGCAAACGCTATAAAATCAGTGACATTAAAATTAATTCCGAAATTGCGGATGTAGATGTTAAACCGATGTATAAACTGGTCGATTTTGAAAAAGGCGATTGGTTTAACGATACCAAGGTTGACAGTACGGTCGAGGCCATTACCGAAGAGCTGGGCAAGAAAGGTTTTGCTTTTGTTGATGTGGTTCCCGATTTGAGTATGAATACGCAAAAAGGAACGATGTCTGCAACGTTTGACATTAAAGAAGGCGACCGTGTTTTTGTAAACCGCATTAACATCAAAGGCAATAACCGGACGCATGACGAAGTTATCCGCCGCGAATTCCGAATTGACGAAGGCGATGCTTTCAATGTTTCTAAAATCAAAGCTTCGCGCAAAAATGTCGAGAATCTGAATTACTTTAGCAAAGTTGATATTCAAACCGTGCCGACAGATGAAAATAAAGCGGATATTGATGTGACTGTTGAAGAAAAATCAACCGGTTACTTTAATGTCGGTATCGGCTATTCTACGGTTAACGGCATGTTGCTGCGTACCGGCGTTACCGAAAATAACTTCCGCGGCATGGGGCAGCAGTTGGGCTTGGATATCGGCATTTCTCAGAGAACTCAGGAATATGACATCAGCTTTACCGAACCTTATTTTATGGATAGAAACCTGAGTGCCGGCGTTGATTTGTTCCGTACCGAAGAAGATTATCAGGATTACGGTTCTTATGATACAAGCTCTACCGGCGGCCGTTTGCGTTTAGGCTGGAAATATACCGATGATTTGTCGCAATATCTGCGTTATACTTACCGTCAGGACGAAATTAACAATGTTGATTCCGAAGCCTCCCACTATATTAAAGAAGAAGTCGGCAAATACAACGGCTCCATTGTCGGCCAGACAATCGCTTATGACAAACGTGACAGTGCCATTAATCCGAAAGAAGGCTACTATGTTTCTTTCGGCAATGACGTTGCCGGTTTGGGCGGAGATGAGAAATATTTGAAGTTTGATACAAAACTTTACAAATATTATACCTTTGCCGATGATTATACATTTAAGTTCTTTACCAATGCCGGATACATTGTCGGTTATGACGGCAAAGAGGTTCGTTTGTCAAACCGTTATAATCTCGGCGGGTCTACATTGCGCGGCTTTGATACGGCCGGTATCGGCGCCCGCGATAAATATACCGATGATGCTTTGGGCGGTAACTGGATGATTTATTCCGGTGCGGAAGTTTCTTTCCCGATCGGCTTGGATGAAGTCGGCGTTCGCGGCAGAACCTTTGTTGATATGGGTATGCTCGGCAAGCCTGACGGTATTCGTCATGCTGACGATGTCAACTATTCTTCTTCACCGCGTGTGGCAGCCGGTTTCGGTTTCCAATGGCTGTCGCCGATGGGGCAGATTGACGTCGATTTGGCATTCCCGATTGTTAAAGAAGATTATGATGAGACACAGGCATTTCGTCTGAACTTCGGCACCAGATTGTAATTTTATAGGTTGCCTAAAGCGATTTTACGGGGAACTTAGAAAATTCATGTACTTCTGTGTACACTAAAATTTTCTAAGCCCCTAGAAATCACTTTATTCAACTCTCTAAAATCACAATCAAATATAGAAAGGAAAAATTATGGTCGATACAACATTTTTCAAAAATAACGGGCCATTTACCTTAGCGCAGATTGCCGAGGTTTGCGGGGCTGAGCTTCGCGATGCCTCAAAAGCAGGTGAAAACATTAAAGATATCGCTACAATGGCGAATGCCGGTGCTGAAGAAATTTGTTTTTTCTATGACAAAAAGGCAAAAGCCAAAGCGGCTGAGATTAAAGCTGCTGCTTGCATAACAACTCCTGAACTGAAAGCTTTAATTCCTTCCGGCGTCGTCGTTTTGGTTTCTAATAATCCGAAATTGTCATTTTTGAAACTCAATCAGCATTTTTACAGTGAAATTGTTGCTCGGGCGGAAGTTTCTCGTACGGCAAAAATTGCCCCGTCTGCTAAAATCGGGCAGAATACATTTGTCGGCGAGCATGTCGTGATTGAAGAAAATGTTGAAATCGGCGAAAATTGCGTGATTGAGCATAATGCCGTTATCAGCCGCGGCTGCAAAATCGGCAATAATACCCGAATTGGTGCGGGAGCGCAGATTGCTTACTGCCTGATGGGCAACGACTGCTATATTTACAGTGGTGCTCGTATCGGTTTGGACGGTTTCGGCTTTATGGTTATTAACGGCAAACACCAACGTATTCCGCAGGTTGGACGCGTTATTATCGGTAATGACGTTGAGGTCGGGGCTAACAGTTGTATTGACCGCGGCGCTTTGGATGATACGGTTATCGGCGATGGCTGCCGTATTGATAACTTGGTGCAAATTGCTCATAATGACAAGCTGGGGCGCGGTTGTGTTATCGTTTCCCAGACAGGAATTGCCGGCAGCTGCACATTTGGCGATTACGTCGTTTGCGGCGGGCAGAGCGGGTTTGCCGATCATTTGACAATCGGCAGCGGCGTTCAAATCGGCGCTCAATCCGGTTTGATGCGCGATGTTGAACCCGGCGCGATTGTTATGGGAACACCGGCTGTTCCAATCAAAGATTTTATGAGGCAGACGGCTATGGTGCAGAAGCTCATCAAAAAATAGTTTATGACGGGCTTTGCTAAAACGCTTTCATGCTTGTAAATTTTTTTCTTATGCACTAGTTTGTACACAGCGAAAAAAATTTTCTGCGTAGCAAAGCATTTTATCAAAGCCATTGCAATAATTTTAAGAGGAATAAAAATGTCTGAAAATAAAGTTTATCACATTGAAGAAATTATGAATATGTTGCCCCACCGCTACCCGTTTTTGCTGGTAGACCGTTTGGTTGTTGAAGAACCCGGCGTTAAAGGTTATGGTATTAAAAATGTAACCATGAATGAAGAATTCTTCCAAGGGCACTTTCCCGGAAATCCGGTAATGCCCGGCGTTTTGCAAGTTGAGGCAATGGCTCAGACTGCCGGCGCGATTGTGATTGCTTCCATGGATAATTATGCTGAATGCAAAAAAGGGGTTTATTTTATGTCTATTGACGGTGTTAAATTCCGCAAAATGGTTAAACCCGGCGACCAATTGCACATGCATGTTGAAAAAATAAAAGAACGCCGCAATATTTTCGTCTTCAAAGGGCAGACTCTGGTGGACGGACAGGTTGTCAGCGAAGCTGAATTTACGGCAATGCTGGCTGAAAATTAGTTTTTTTAAGCTAAACAAATATCCCCCTTGCAAAAGGGGTTTTTGTTTATTTAAAAGGAAGATAATATGGATTTGATTGTTATATTGTTGGCTTTGTTGCTGGCGATTGCTACCATTGTTTATGAACTTTATTTTATTTATGCTTTGATTATCAGCAAGAACTGCAAATATCCGCCGGCTTTTCCGTCTTTCGGCAATATGAAAAAAATCACGCTTACGGAAGCGCGTAAAGTTTTAAATTCAGCAAAAAAGCCATTGAAAGTTATAGATTTGGGGTGCGGAACGGGAACCTTGCTTTTGCCTTTGGCAAAGGAGTTTCCCGAGCATGAGTTTGTCGGCTATGATTGGGACTGGTTTGTTTCTAAAATTATTGCTTTTCGCTGCCGCAAGCTTAAAAACGTGAAGATTATACGCGATAATTTTATGAATGCCGATTTTAAATCTTACGATTTGCTGTTATGCTTTTTAGATACAAAAGCGGCAGATGATTTATCATTGGATTTGAACGGAAAGTTGAAAAAATCAGCAGTCGTTATTTCTTCCGCTTTTGAGTTAAAAGATATGCAGCCGTCAGAAATAATTGATGCCAAGTCTTACGGAATGCCTTTGAAAGTTTATATTTACGGTAAAAAAGATTAGTAAGAGAATACTTGCGTTTTTTGTGGCTTCTTGATATATTTTCCGCAGTATTTTACGAATTAATTTATATTATTATGCTTAAAGAGATGATTTTAGGAACAGCGGAATCTTTATCTGAACTGTTGATTTTGTTAAATAAGGGCAGGAGAGGCGTAATAGTTCTTGATACAATGGTCGATTGCGGCGATTGCCGTTTGAACTGTTATTCGGGTATTGTTTTACGAGGAAAAGATAATACTTGCGGCTTAAATTTTACTATGGATGTTTTGAAGAGCCGGTGCTTAGAATGCATCAGGACAGCCGAATTGAGAATCTGACGCTTGAGTTTAGGGTCAATAACGTTTCGCCGGATGCAAATTTTGGCTGTATATTGATTCAAGATTGCGGCGTATCATTCGGAAATGTTAAGATAAGCCATAGCGTTTTGGAAGAAAGGCGGAATGTCGGACGTTCTGTTTCTGCATTGTATTTGCTGCATCCGATGTTGGCAGATAAGAATATATTAATGAATATTCAGGGAAATTTTGCCGCAGCGGTGAAAGGCAATAATTCGGCTACAGCACGTTTCTTGGCAAGAGAAGCTTCGGTGTCGATTGATGCGCAGAAGGTTTTGTTTCCGACAATTGAGCGTTGTTTGTTAGAAGTAAGCGGGGCAAAGGCATTTTTGGCTTATAGTAATTTAAATGTTTTCTGTGATGATTTTGTTACGGCTTATGTCTTGTTATCAAATAAAGCCGAAGTTTATTGTTCGCTTCAAAATGCCGAATTAAAGAAGGTCCTTTGGGATTTGAATAAGGAAAAACAGCGTTTGTTTATTATAAAAAATCTTTCTCGAAAGGTAAAAATAACGCGCTGCCGGCTTTGGCCTTTTTTGTTATGCCGATGATTGAAGCTCTTTTTTTAGTTTTTATAAGGTTAAAATAAGAAGAATTATAAATTTTAAGCAAACAGCCTTAAAACACTCTGGCTGGACTGGGAAGCCAGGCTCAGCGAGTTAATCGCCAATTGTTGTCTGGTCTGCAAGGCCAGCATGATTGCCGACTCTTCGTTCATATCTGCCAAAGTCAGTTTATCTGCGCCTTCTGTTAAGATATTTATCAGGTTTTCGGTAAAGTCCTGACGCCCTTGGACAACAGAATAGTTATTGCCAAGCTCGCCCGACAAGCTGCGCAGAACGGCAATGGTTCGCTGCAAATCGAAAATTGAGACGGATACATCGGCAATATTTTTCCAGTCTGTAGAACTCAAACCTAAGGCTGAGGAACCTATGTTACGTCCGGCTATATTTAAACTGCCGGACTGGCTTTCGTTAAAAATAACGTTTAATTCTTCGCCTTTCAGCAGATTGATACCGCGATAAGAGGAATCATTTATCAGCATATCATATTGGGTTAAAATGTCATTATAGGCCTTTGACCATTCGGAAGAAACGCCAATGCTTGCATTGGGAACTGGGATACCTTCGATAGTAATTGATCCTTCTGATTTTATCGCATTCAGAAATGTCGGAAGGCTATAATTTTTAATCTCGGAGATATCTTCAGAATTTTTGTCATTTGTTGTTTGTTGCGTATACATATTTGTATTATTATAGGGATTGTCTGGATTAAAATTGTTGGTTAAAAAGCCTGAATTGAAAGTCAAATCTTTAAGATTCATAATTTTGGCGGATTTGCCGTCCTCGGAAACCCAAGTTACTATGCCGACCGCAGTTTTGCCGCCGTTATAATCATCTGCGGAGCCGTAACTTAAATCCGAATACATCACATCGCCGATTTTCGGTGCCGTTTCTCCGTTTGACGGATTGAATTTATTTTCTAAAAACTGAAAACAGCGGACGGAAGTACTGTAGTGTTTGAGGAGGCTGTAGCGATTGCCATTGCCCATGTTTAATGTTAAAAAATGGCCATTGTTAAATTCAGAAGACGAGCAGTAATAATCGTTTGTCAGCGCTTCTGCTTCAATGCCTTTGCCTTTAAGCGCAGAAAGTGCTGCATTGATTTTATCCTTATTCTCTCCGGTCATGCCGCTGTTGCCATTGCCTGATGTCATTTCATCAATATTATAGCCATAAACTTCCATTAACTCGCCGAGAGCCGGCAAGTACCAGTTTCCCTGTCCGAAGTTTTCATCCGTCTTGCTGCCGACATAAAATTTATTGGCTGCACTTGCCGCCAGTCCGGCCGCACCGATTTGGCTGATTGTTGCCTGCGTATTTGCTTTGCCGTTAAATAATACTTCTTCTCGGCTGCTTAGAGCCATAGAACCGGTTCCCGAAACGGATATTCTCACATTCGGATCTATTTTGACATGTCCGCTGTCTTTGGCTTGTATTCCGCAAACTCCTGTTCCCGAAGCAGCTATGGCTATATTACTTATTTCCACGCTGCCGCTTACCGATATGGCGCTTTCTCCTACCGAACTCCCTTTGAAGTTCAGCTTATATCCGTTGCCGTTTATAACAACGTTGTGGGCTTTGATATTTAACGTTTCTGATAAAATCATGTCTCCCGCCAGCACCAGTTTAGCGCCGTCTGTTATCGTGGCTTCTATCTCGGATGTACTCATATCGGAGTTGATGACTTTGTAGCCTTCTTTAATAAATTCTTCTACCGGACGCCCCTTTATCGGTACCGGCGATGAAATCGCCTGTTCGGCAATTGAACTCATCTGTTCCAAAAATGCCGTTGCGCTCGCAATTCCTTCCACTGCCGCTTTGACGGTCTGGATTGCCTGTCCCATATTGTCTAACAAAGAATTTAAATCTGACGCGCGGTTGCTTAAACTCACCGCGGTGTAATAGGATGACGGATTGTCTATTGCGGAATTGATTTTTAAGCCGGTTGCCAAATGGTTCCGGACCTCTGACACAGACGAACTCGTCCGCTTTAAGGAAAGCAGATTCATTCTCATCGCCGATGTCAGGGATACCACACTCATTCCACACACACACTTCTTCTTATCCCGCGTAACTTTCTGTTCTGCCTTTCAGTATATAATATTTAATGGTTTCAGGCAAGTTAATTTATTTGTTTAATTCCTTTGTTCAGGCTTTGGAAAAATTTATGCCCATGTAATAATTTGTAAGTTTTTTTGTGTTTACTTTCGTTAATATTGCGGATAATTTTTTAAGCATATTAATTTAACTTTTGAAAAGGAAATTTTCTATGACCAATATTCATCCGACAGCCGTTATTGAAGACGGCGCGCAAATTGCCGCGACAGCTAAAATAGGGCCTTTGTGCTGGGTCTCATCCAGAGCTAAAATCGGCGAAAATGTTCAGCTTTTAGGTCGGGTGACGGTTATGGGCGATACAACTATCGGCGAGGGGACAATCGTTTTTCCGGGAGCTGTTTTAGGCGCCGGCCCTCAGGACCATGGCAATGAATTCCAGCCAGAAGCAAAGCTGATTATCGGCAAGCGCAATATTATCCGTGAAAACGTGACAATGCATGCCGGTACGCCGAAAGAACATTTTACAACAACTGTCGGCGATGACGGAATGTTTATGATTAACTCTCATATTGCCCATGACTGCGTGGTCGGCAATAATGTGATTATGACAAATAATGCCGTTATCGGCGGACATGTCCGTGTCGGCGACGGTGCTATTCTCGGCGGCAACTGCGCGGTTCATCAGTTCTGCCGTATCGGGCGTAAGGCTATGATTGGCGGATTGTCGGGCGTAGACCGCGATGTTATTCCTTTTGGCATTGTTACCGGAGATCGCGGCAAACTGCGCGGCCTGAACGTTATCGGTTTGAAACGCAGCGGTTTTGACGAGCATACGGTTAAAGCTGTTTCCCGCGCTTATATGTTTATTTTCAAAGGCAAAGAAGGAACTTTTGACGAGCGCTTGGTTCAGGCAAAAGAAAAATATAAAGATAACGGCATGATTATGGAACAGATTAAGTTCATTGAAGAGTCTTTGGAAGGCCGCCGTAAGGTTATGACTGCGGAATAAAAATTATTCTATGGCCTGCCAATGCAGAAATTACGGACAGCCGGTTCAGTTATGTATACTTTAGTGTACTTCTGTTGCCGGCTTCCTGATTTTTTATTATCAGCCGCATATAATAAATTTTCTTTCAGATAGAATAAGGATTTAAATGACAGAGCGCAAATTAGGAATCATAGCCGGAGGCGGAACAATTCCCCAGATGTTGATTAATTATTGCCGAGAGCAAAAGCGCGATTATTTTGTGTTGGCAATTGAGGGCAACGCCAATCCTGATTATTTTAGTGAGGATGTACCTCATATGTGGATCCGTATCGGCCAGGCCGGCACCGGTTTCAAACGTTTTGCCGAACAAAAAGTGCAAGACGTGGTGATGATCGGAACAATCAAACGTCCGAGTTTTAAGGAGTTGGTTCCCGATTTGCGGACAACGGCATTTTTTGCCAAAATAGGTACAAAGGCATTGGGAGATGACGGCATTTTGCGGGCTTTGGTTCAGGAGTTGGAGCATGACGGCATGGTTGTGCGCGGCGTTCATGAAGTGATGCCGGAACTGCTGGTTAAAGAGGGCGTTTTGGGTAAGCATAAGCCTGATAAAAAAGCTTTGGCGGATATTAAACGCGGGGTTGAAGTCGCTTTGGAATTAGGGCGTTTGGATGTCGGTCAGGCCGTGGTTGTGCAGCAAGGGCTGGTGCTCGGCGTTGAGGGAATAGAAGGAACTGATAAGCTTATTCAACGGTGCGGAGATTATCGGCGCAAGGGCGAAGGCGGCGTTTTGGTCAAATTGCGCAAGCCACAGCAGGATATGCGCATAGATTTGCCGACTATCGGTACAAGAACAATCGAAAATGCCAAAGCTTCCGGCTTGAGAGGCATAGCCGTTCATGCCGGAAACGGGTTGATTGTTGACGAAAGCGAAGTAATAAAACTTGCCAATAAAGAGGGTTTGTTTATTATAGGAATTAATCCTGCTGATTTTGCAGAAAAAAATTAAGGACAAACCAATGAAGATTTATCTGATTGCCGGAGAACCGTCCGGAGATTTGCTGGGTTCCAGATTTATGCGCGCCATGCGCCAAAAGGCGGACGGAAATGTTGAGTTTTTCGGCGTTGGCGGCGATACGATGGAAGCTGAAGGGCTAAAGTCCTTATTTGATATTTCCGATTTGGCGATTATGGGATTGACCGAGGTTATTCCGAGTATTCCCCGTGTTTTGAGAAGAATCAAAGAAACGGTCAAAGACATTGTCCGCGTGCAGCCTGATGTTGTGATTACGATTGACAGCTGGAGTTTTTCTTCCCGCGTGCATAAGGCTTTGCGCAAGTTGAAAACAGGGATTCCGCAAGTGCATTATGTAGCGCCTCAGGTGTGGGCCTGGAAGAAAAAACGCGCGAAGACAATGTATAAATATGTTGATCATTTGTTGACGCTGTTTCCGTATGAGCCAAAATATTTTACGCCCTACCATTTGGAAACGAGTTTTGTCGGGCATCCGGTTATTGAGAGCGAAGTGATTACTGCCAGCGGCGATGATTTTCGCAAAAAATATGATATTCCGGCCGATAAAAAAATAATTGCCGTTTTGCCGGGATCGCGCAAGACCGAAGTTTCAAAACTTTTGCCGGTGTTTTTGAAAACGGCAAAAGAATTGGAAGCGGCTGATGACAGTTTTTATTTTGTTATTCCGACGGTTAAAACCGTTGCTAAAAGCGTTAAAGCGGCGGTTGCCGAATCCGGACTTCCGATTTTGGTCGTGGAAACCCAAGCTGACAGATATGGCGCATTTCGGGCTTCTTCCGCGGCGATTGCCGCTTCCGGAACGGTTGCGTTGGAGTTGGCAATTTGTGATATTCCGCATATTATCGCTTATAAAGTTTCTCCTTTTTCAGCTTTTTTGGCGCGCAAATTTTTGCATATTCAATTTGTTAATTTGTCAAATATTCTGCTGGGGCGGGAGATTATTCCCGAGCTTTTGCAAGAACGTTGCGTTGAAGGTAATATCCGCAATTATATTTTAGAGTTTCTTCGTCATGAAGATTTGTATGACAAGCAAATGAACGGCTTTGCCAAAGTCCGCGAAATTTTGGGGCAGGGCGTGCAAACGCCGAGCCAAAATGCCTGTGATGTTATTTTGAAGATTATCAGAGATAAGAATTAGTTTCTTTGTATGGCAAAAATAAAAAAACTGCCGGAGTAAAATCCGGCAGTTTTTTCGGCAGATAATCAGGCTTAACGGTATTAAGCCTGACGGGGTAAAACTATTGTTCAATGCATTTGCTGCACATGTAATTGTCTTCCTGAACATCAATTGGGCAATCTTTTAATTCCATATCATATCCGGGAGCGCAGCCATTGGGTTCGCATTTGTGATATTCCCCGCAATTTGCGCTTTTGCAGGATTTCAATTCGTATCCGGCGCTGCATTCCGTTATTGTCATGCTGTATCCGGGGCATTTCTGCATGCAGCTGTTTCTGTTTTCGCCGACACCCGAAGATTCTACAGGCATTTCCGCAACGCTTCTGCTGCTACCGGACGGATCATCCCAATTATATTCGGAAAGGTGAGTTGTAGCTGCAGAGGCATTCCCTGCGGTTAAAACAGCAGCAGCGAATAATAACAATGTTTTTTTACTCATGGCATAATCCTTGATATGGTTATATCCTTTTGCCAGCCTAAAGGCAAAAAGTTAAATTTTTGCAAATAAAATGAAAACAGTTGTTTTATTCGGCAGATTATTTTAATCTGAATCAAGTTTAAGCATATAGAGAGCGCTATGTATTGGTTTTGGCAAAAGGTTAAAGAAAATTTTTTTGAGGAACAGCCCCGTTGGTTTTTGTGGATGCCGGTACTGTTTGGTCTGGGAATCGGAATTTATTTTTTGCTGCCGCAAGATTATTCCATTTGGTGGACTTTAGGGCTTGTTGAAACATTGGTCGTTTTAGCCATAGTTTTTCGTTTGCGGCCGGCCGTGCTTGGGGGATTAGCCGTTATTGCTCCGGTTGTTTTGGGGTTTGTCGACATTCAGCTGAAAGCAGAATATCTGAACAAGAACGAAAGGCTGCCCCGCGAAGAAGAAACCTATCTTTTCGGACGGATTGAAAAAACAGATTATAATTATCGAGGTAATCAACGTTTTATACTAAATGATACCGAGAATTTTGAAAATACGCGCAAGTTCGGAAAGGTTCGGGTCAGCAGCCGGCATAAGAACGATCAGTTGAAAGCCGGACAATGCGTGGAAATGGCCGCAAAGCTGATGCCCGTATCCAAGCCGTTCTTGCCCGGAGGCTATCAGTTTGACCGCAAGGCTTATTTCGAAGGGATCAATGCAAGCGGCTACGCTCTCAGTCAGGTTTATGAAGCCGATTGCAAAGAGAAAGCTTCTTTGAAGGCGCGTTTCGGTTTTGCCGTTGATGAGCTGCGGATGAAAATTGTTAATCACATCAAAGGGATTTTGCCGCCAGACCAAGCATCAATTGCGGCGGCGGTCATCGCCGGCGAGCAGGGCGTTATAAATCGTAAAGTCATACAGAATTATCGGGATTCCGGATTGGCGCATTTTCTTTCCATTTCCGGTTTGCATATGAGTATGATTGCCGGCCTGATGTTTTTTCTGGTCAGGTTTGTTATGGCGTTAATTCCGCCTTTGGCTTTACGTTATGATTCTAAAAAGGCGGCGGCGGTTTTTGCTATTCTTATCAGTATTTTTTACTTATTGATTTCCGGCGCGCAATTACCGGCGCAACGGGCATTTATTATGAATTTTATCGTTGTTTTGGGGATTTTCCTCGGGCGAAGGGCAATTTCTTTGCGCACTATCGGCTGGGCTGCCCTGATAATTTTGATAATTTCGCCGCAAGCGCTAATCGGTGCCAGTTTTCAAATGTCATTCGCCGCGGTTATCGCTTTGACGGCTTTTTATGAAAAATATGCAGGAGCGCTTCAGCGCTTTTTGAACGGAAATGAAACGCAAAGTTTGTGGCTTAAAACAGTTAAGGTGATTTGGGCTTATATTATCGGTATTTTAGTTGCCGATTTTATTGCCAGTTTGGCAACTTTGCCTTTTGCTGTTTATCATTTTAACCGGATTTCCGTTTATACGACAATTACCAATTTGCTTGCCGGTCCTATCATCGGTTTGGTTATTATGCCGTTTGTTTTGATTGCGCTGCTTTTAATGCCGTTCGGGCTTGATTATTGGCCGCTGAAACTGGTTGGTTGGGGGATTGAGCTTACCAATAATATTACGGCTTATGTTTCTTCGCTGCCTTATGCCGGTTATCAGGTGGTTTCAATGCCTTTATGGGGATTAAACCTGATTGTTTTCGGCGGACTGTGGCTGTGTTTGTGGAAACTTTCCTGGCGCAAATGGGGATTCCTGTTTGTTGTGGCCGGCGCATTAAGCGTTTTTACGGTCAAAACGCCTGATGTTATGATTGACGGCGAAGCTTCTTTGCTGGCCGTTAAAGACGAACAGAGCAGTTTGGTTATTTTGCCGGCGCGCGGCAATAACTTTACCAAACAGATGTGGCTGGAAAAGACGGCTAATGAAGTCCTCGGTGCGGCTGAGGCTGAAAAACTCAGGGAAATTTACAAGGGAAAATTAGCAGACAAAACGTGGCTTGATTTAAGCTGTGATAAAAAATCCTGTGTTTATAAAAGCCGCGTGATTTATCATAAAGGCAGAGCTTTGGTTGTTGACGGCAAACCTTTTGATGCCGAAGCGGCTGCCGGAGCATTAATCTTCTTGGATGAAGACAAGGCGGAAGCGCTGACTGTCCGTGAAGACATCGGCTTCCGCCATTGGAACAAAGATTCAATTTAGAAAATCTGCTCGCGGGTCTTCTTAAATTGTATGTCGGGGAAATCTTCCTGAGCTTTGTTTAAGTGCCAGGCGTTACGGGCAAGGAAGACATCCGCTCCGTCATGGTCGTTGGCCAGGCTGCCTTGGTTGGCATCAATGAATTTTTTGAGCTTTTGTTTGTCTTCGCTGTCAACCCAGCGGGCCGTATAGTATTGTGTTTGTTCAAACGCGACGGGAAGATTGAACTCAGAGCGGATACGGTCGGCCATAACTTCAAACTGCAAAGCGCCGACAACTCCGACAATCCACTCGGAACCGACCACCGGTTTGAAAACGCTGGCGCCGCCTTCTTCTGCAATTTGCTGTAATGCGGCTCCCAAATGTTTTGATTTAAGCGGGTCTAACGCGCGGACGGATTTTAACAGCTCCGGCGCAAAACTCGGAATGCCGGTGAAATGGATTTTTTCGCCTTCGGTCAGAGTGTCGCCGATACGCAATTGCCCGTGATTGGGGATACCGATGATGTCTCCGGCATAAGCGTCTTCCGCGAGTTCTCGTTCCTGAGCCAGAAACATAACCGGTGTCGGAACTTTCAGCCCTTTGCCGGTGCGGACCTGGTTTAAGGTCATGCCGCGTTTGAAATGGCCTGAGCAAATTCGCATAAAGGCAATACGGTCACGGTGCTTGGGATCCATATTGGCTTGAATTTTAAATACAAAACCGGTGACTTTGTTTTCTTCCGGCGTTACGGTGCGTTCGGCTGCCGGCTGCGGGCGCGGGGTCGGGGCGATTTTGTGCAATCCCTCCAGAATTTCGCGAACGCCGAAGTTATTGATGGCGCTGCCGAAAAAGACGGGGGTTTGAACACCGGCCAAATAAGATTCTAAGCTGAATTCGGGACAGAGTTCTTTAACCATCATCACATCTTCGCGCAGTTTGGCAACGGCATGTGCCGGCAAAAGCTCATCAAGTTTACTGTCGTCTAAGCCTTTGCAGGTTTCAATAGTAGCGTTGATTTGTGATTTGTCTCCGGTTTTGTTCATCAAAATCAACTGGTCGTTTATTAAATCGTAACAACCGAGAAAATCTTTGCCCATGCCGATAGGCCAGCTGGCCGGAGTAACTTCAAGCGCCAGCGTTTTTTCAATATCGTCCAGCAGGCAAAAAGGATCTTGCCCTTCGCGGTCAAGTTTATTTATAAAAGTCAAAATCGGCACATCGCGCAGGCGGCAGACTTCAAACAGCTTTTTAGTCTGAGCCTCAATACCTTTGGCAGAGTCAAGCACCATGACGGCAGAATCAACAGCAGTCAAAACACGGTAGGTGTCTTCGGAAAAGTCTTCGTGACCCGGCGTGTCAAGCAGGTTGAATGTGATGCCTTTGTATTCAAAGTTCATTACGGAAGAAGCGACGGATATGCCGCGTTCCTGTTCAACTTTCATCCAGTCTGAATGGGCGTGGCGGTTTTCGCCGCGGGCTTTTACGGCACCGGCTTGTTGAATGGCGCCGCCGAAAAGCAGCAGTTTTTCGGTTAAAGTGGTTTTACCGGCATCAGGGTGGGAAATGATTGCAAAACATTTGCGTTTGTTTACGGTATTAGTCATAAATTTTTATACTCTGCTCTCAAATATTGAAAAATTAAGCTTCTTTTATCTTAATTCCTGCTTTTTGGCAAGCAAAAATAAGCAATAAAAAAGGACGGAAAACCGTCCTTCCTGTCAATGATTATACCGTTAAAACGGGCTGGAAACCATAGGCAGCAGCGGAGTTGCCGGAGATGTTTCTTCTGTAGCGGGCTCGGGAACAACCGGTTTTTCCGTCAGTTCAATTTGAGTTTGGATTATCTCTGTCTGGGTTCCGGCGGGAACCGTTGCGTTTTTAGCCGGCTCTTGAACAGGTGCCGGAGCCGGTGTTGCAGCGGCTGCCGGAGCAGGGGTCGGCGCTTGGGCCGTTTTTGCCTTTTCGGCGCGGTTGATGCCGAGGTATTTTTCAATAGCCTGCTGTTCTTTGGCTTTTTCTTTGGAAGTGATTAAATTCAAATCATATAAAACTTCCAGCTTGCGCAAGTCTTTGGCTGCAGACATAATATCTTTGGCCGGCGCTTTGTTGCGCATGCGTTGTCTTGGGTTTGGCGGCAGCAGCGTTTCTATAATCAGATTGCGTTCTACCGAAAATTCGCGCGGGGTGATTGCTCTGGCTTCAACGGCGTCTTTCAGAACCGAAATGCGTTCAATAATCAAATCCGGCGACGGGACGGATTTATCAATGCCATAAGCCGGAGCAGTGTGGGTTAAAGGCAGCAAGGCTCCGATATTGGTCATGCGGGCGTTTAAGAATTCTTCTTTGGTGACCAAATCTTTCTCAGCCAGTTCTTTCAAAATCAAGAAACGGGAAATCATGTTTTGTTCGTTATCGGAGAACAAAACTTCGGCAGATTTGATTTCTTCTTCGGTTGAGGGCTGCTCTCCCTTGGCTTTTTGTTTTTCTCTCATGAACAAAGCCTGAGCAATGGCCGATTTGCTTTGGCGCAGGCCGGCCGTTTTGCTGATATCAAAAACGTTGTTGCCTTTTTCATCTTCGACAATGAGTTTGCTCTGTTTGATGTTAATCATTCGTAAGCGCTTTTGGGCGATGTCCGACATTTTTTCGGGTTTGCCGCTTGATGAGCCGAGAATGGTTGTTTCTTTGCCGTTTAAGACAATCAAATCTTCATAGTACTGGCGGGCGCGGTTATCTCGTCCGGTTTCTTCGGAAACCATAGCGCCGACCATTAAAGCCTGAGGCTGTTTGGGGTTCAGCTGCAAAGCCTGCGCAACATGTTCTTCCGCCTCTTTAAACTTTCCTTGAGAGTAAGCAACTGTTGCCATATTGGCTTCTTCCGTCGCGCGGTCGCTGAACTGCCAAATGACGTTTGACGGGGCTGAACCGTCAGATGTTGCAAACTGGCTGCAAGAGCACAGTAGGCTTGCTGCCGCAGCCGTAAAGATAAAGTTCTTAGTCAGATTTCCCGAAAACACAAGATTACTCCTTATGAAACGTAAGTTTTTTTGCTTCTTGCCGGTATCATATAAAATATTAACTTATATTACAATAATTTTAATTGGCTTGTGAATTTAGTCTTGATTTATAAAAAAAAATCTGTAGTATGCAAGCAAAAGTAAATAAAACCAAGTAGTTGCGAGCGTGGTGAAACTGGTAGACACGCCAGATTTAGGTTCTGGTGCCGTAAGGTTTGAGAGTTCGAGTCTCTCCGCTCGCACCATCTTTATATTTGAAGATGGGCAACCATTAATTAATAAATGAAGAGAAAATTCATGAATGTTACAGAGTTAAAATCTGAAGGCTTGAAAAAAGTATTCAAAGTTGTTGTTCCTGCTGCCGAGTTTGGCAAAACCGTTGACGAAAAACTGAAAGGTATTGCCAAAACCGTTAAAATGCAGGGTTTCCGCGCCGGTAAAGCGCCGCTTGCCATGGTTAAGCAAAAATATGAAGCTTCCGTTAAAGGCGAAGCTTTGGAAGATTTGGTTCAGAAAACGGCTCAGCAGGTTGTTAAAGAACAGAACCTGCGTCCGGTTATGCTGCCTGACGTTAAAATTACGGCTTTCAAAGAAGGCGAAGATATTGAGTTTGAAGTCAGCGTGGAAAATATGCCTGAAATCAAATTTGACGGCTTGAAAGATATTGCTTTGGACAAGTATATGGCAGAAGTTCCGGCAGAAGAAGTTGAGAAAGCTTTGAATTACATTGCCAACAGCCGCAAAGAGACAAACAAGGTTGAAGACGGCCGCGTTTCTCAGAATGGCGACACAACGGTTATTGATTTTGTCGGTTCTGTTGACGGTGTTGAATTCCAGGGCGGAAAAGGCAACAATTATCCTTTGGAACTCGGTTCCAATTCTTTCATTCCGGGTTTTGAAGACCAGTTGATCGGCAAAAAAGCCGGTGACAAGGTTGATGTTAAAGTCAAATTCCCTGAAAATTACCATGCTAAAGATTTGGCCGGCAAAGATGCCGTTTTTGCTGTTGAAATCAAAGAACTCCGCGCTCCCAAAGCCGTTGAAATCAATGACGAGTTTGCAAAATCTTTGGGCGAAGAAAGCTTGGATAAGCTGAAAGCTTCCATTGCAGAACGCATTAAAGCCGATTATGAAGCCGCTTCCAAGATGAAGCTGAAAAGACAATTGCTGGATATTCTTGACAAGAATTACAATTTTGAAGTTCCGCAGTCTTTGGTTGATGCAGAATACAAATCAATTGTTGACCAGTATGAACAGGCTAAAAAATATAACCAGCTTGACGAAAGCGAAAAAGCCAAATCTGAAGAAGATTTGCTGGCTGAATACAAAGATATTGCCGTTCGCCGCGTTAAACTCGGCCTGTTGCTTTCAGAAATCGGCCAGAATGCCAAAGTTACCATTACGGCCGATGATATTAACAAAGCCATTATGAACGAAGCCCGCAAATATCCGGGGCAGGAAAAAGCCGTTTTTGATTTCTATGTCAAAAACAAACAGGCTGTTGAAAATCTGAAAGCTCCGGTTTTTGAAGAAAAAATCGTAGATTATATTCTCGGACAGGCTAAAATTAACGACAAAATCGTTTCTGTTGAAGAACTCTACAATTTTAACGAAGAAAACAAAAAAGAAGCGAAAGAAACAAAGGCTAAAAAGACTGCTAAAAAAGCTTCTTAGCCATAAGTTGAATAAAAAAAGCCCCGCAGAATTACGGGGCTTTTTTTTATGCCTATTATTAATTGAGTTTTTTTGTGTATAAAGGGCTATAAAGTTTAGACAGCCGTCAATTAGGCAATTATCTTTAAATAAATTAAAATTTTACGGGAAAAGTTATGCCAAATTTGTTGAAAAATAATTCTTTTATTTTGTTTCTGTTTTTGATTTCAGGCGGATTGATTTCTGCTTTCTTGCAATATGAAGCGGTATGGGACTTTATAAATTATCATTATTTTAATGCCTGGGCTTTTATTAATGGCCGTGTCGGATATGATGTGCTGCTTGCCGGTCTAAACAGCTTTTTTAATCCTTTGGCAGATGTACCGCTTTATTATATGATAGAATATCTGAATGATTATCCGCGCATTATTTATTTTATTCAGGGATTATGGTTCGGTGCTTTATGGTTTGTTTTTTATAAAATTTGTTTGATGTATTTGGATGTAACAACACTCAGAGACAAACTGGTGTTGATTCTTTGCCTGTTGATTGCTTTGAGCGGATATGCGACTTTTAAGCAAATCGGAACATCGACCAATGAGGTTATGCTTGCGTTTTTGGTTATGTCCGGGTTATATCTGCTTTTAAAAGAACTTTTTGAAATAAAAAGCGGTAATTGGAAAACTTTTGTTTTGTCGGGTTTTCTTTTCGGTTCGGCTATGGGATTGAAACTGACGGCTTTTATTTATTGTGTTGTTATCGGTTTTTGTTTGATTGTTTTTTATAAGCAGGTTAAATTTCCTATCAGGAATATTTTATTGTTTACATTTTCCGGTTTGATCGGCTTTTTAGTTTTTGACGGCTTTTGGTTATGGAAAATGTGGCAGATGTTTGAGAACCCGTTTTTCCCTTTTGCCAATAGATTTTTTAAATCGAGTTGGCTGAGTGTTCATAATTTTACGGATAATAATTTTACGCCTAAAAATTGGTCTGATTTTGCTTTGTGGCCCCTGATTCAGTCTTTTTCTTTTCAGCGTGATGAAGGGAAAATGTTTGTTGCCGATATGCGCCCTGCGGTTATTTATTTTATATTTATCGGTTCAGTCTTTGTGTGGCTTGCCAAAGGAGTTAAAAATAAAAATTTTGCCATTAATCCTAAATGGGGATTTCTTATTTTATTCTTTTTGCTGACATATGTTATGTGGGCGGCGGTTTTTTCTATTGTGCGTTATTATATCGTATGGGAAATGCTGGCTGCAATTTTCATAGTTAAAGCTATATTTGGCTTTTCTCCTAAATCGGTTATCGGCGAAGGGTTATATTATTCTTTTTTGTTGCTTTTGACATTTAGCTTGTTAAGTACGGCTTATTTTTCGGATAAATGGGGCAGACGCTATGATTATAAAAAGATACCGACGAAGCAAGACCATTATTTTTGGGTTGATGATAATGTTTTAATACCCGATAATACGTTATTTATAATGTTTGATTTGCCTTCGTCAGCTTTGTTCGTTGAGTATTTTAAGCGTAATCCGACAATCCGAGGCATAAATGTGATGCAAGGATCTTATATTGCAGAATATGACGACGGAAGAAAGTTTGATTATTTCAATTATCATCCGAAATGGTTGGAAGAAAAAAGAAAAATAATAAACGGGCATGAGGGCATGGTCTTTTTAATTACCGTTAGAGAGAACGTTAATAACCTTGATTTCTCTAAAGAAGAGATTTTTGACAGCTATGAATGCAAGACGTTAAAAAACAATATGGTTCCTTTTGCTCAAATTTGTGTTCCCAAAAAGCTTTCGAAAGTATTGTTTAAAAAACAAGGCGATTCAGATAATGCCGAAAATATTAGGTAACATTGTGTAAAAAATAAACAAAATTTAGACAGTGGCGGCTAATGCTTATATTCTGTTTCTTAGATTAAGGAGCAGGGTATGCGCGCAAAGATTTATTTTGATTTTTTTATATTGTTTTCATTGCTTGCATTGGGAATGATTTTGGGCGCCTGCTTCATGTTTGAGTTTTCATGGGATTTTGCCAATTATCATTATTATAACCCTTGGGCTTTTTTTAATGGCAGGCTGGGATATGACATAGCACCGGCATCGGTGAATACATATTTTAACCCGCTTATAGATATACCTTTTTATTCTCTGGTAAAATATTTTAATGATTCGCCACAATTCGTTTCCGCTGTTCAAGGAAGCTATTACGGTATTTTGCTTTTTGTTTTTTACAAAATCTGTCTGTTGTTTTTTGCCGGTTCAAAAGGGCAAAAAGTATTAAAAACGCTTTTGGCGTTGCTTATCGGCGGAACAGGGTATGCAACGTTTATGCAAATTTCCACAACGACAAATGAGATTCAGATTGCAATATTGGTTTTGTCCGGCTTTTATTTCTTAGCCAAAGAATTCAGCCCGTGTAAAAGCGGAAAAAATACGGCATTTATATTGTCGGGACTTTTATTCGGGACGGCATTGGGGTTGAAGTTGACGGCGGTGATTTATTGCGCGGCTTCGGGTATCAGCCTGATTTTAATGTTTCGCCATATAGAGCGCCCTCTGGTTAAAATCGGAATTTTTACAATTTCGGGCTTGCTTGCTTTTCTTGCTGTTAACGGATATTGGATGTGGCAGATGTGGTTGCATTTTGGCAATCCGCTATTTCCGTTTGCAAATGCGATTTTCAAATCAGAGTATTATGATTTGGCAAATTTTTCTGATAGGCGTTATCTTCCCAAAAATTGGGTGCAGTTTGTTTTTTATCCGTTTTTCTGGGCGTCTCATGATAAACGATATGTAGGAGAACATGTGTTTATTGATCCCAGATTTGCCGTTTTGTCATTGATTGCGTTTGCTTGGCTGCTTATGTTTGTTAAAAGAAAGACACAAACGTCTTTGTTTAATAAATTTTTATATCTTTTTATGTTTACAAGTTATGCAATTTGGCTCTCTTTGTTTTCGATTATCCGCTATCTTATACCGATAGAGATGCTGGCTGCGATTGTTATCGTTCAAGTATTATGGTATGTGAAAACAGAGAAAATTTGGCAGCAGATTTTGATTTATCCGTTTATTGTTGTCTTTATCTTTATTTTGACAACTGTTTTTAGAGAAAGTGAGTCATGGGGAACGCGTGCGGGCAGTGAAAAAATTATTGATGTCGAAAATGTTGAAGTTAAGGATAATAGCCTGATTTTTCTTTATAACATGCCGTCAGCGGCGATAGGGGCTTGGTTTGCCGATAAGGCGGAAAATGTCAGGTTGCTGGGAACTTTGCAGTTTAATGCGGTTGAAATGAAAGGAACTGATTTTTCGGACAGAAAAATGTTTAGGAAAATTAAAGATGATTTGATTTCACAACATAACGGCGATATAATTGCTTTGGTTCGCCTATGGTGTTCAAAGCAATGTTTGGATAAGATAGCCGAAGATAAAATGTTGCAAGATATGTATTGCCGAGAGCTTAAGAACAATCTGGATTCCAATGTTTTTGTCTGTCGTTATCAAAAATGGTTTGAAGGCAATCAAAAGGGGTTGGAAAAATTAATTCAGGACAGAAATAATATGATTTCATGGTCTATACGTTGATTTATAGGAGAAAAGTGATGGCACGGGAAAATGTGGCGGTTATTATACCCTGTTATAATGAAGAAGTGGCAATAGCCAAAGTGGTTGATGATTTTAAGCAGATTTTGCCTGAAGCCAAAATTTATGTCTATGACAACAATTCTTCCGACAAAACGATAGAAGTGGCTCAAAAAGCCGGCGCGATTGTTCGCAGTGAACCGTATCAGGGAAAGGGAAACGTTGTCCGCCGTATGTTTGCCGATATTGATGCTGACGTTTATGTGATGAGCGACGGTGATGAGACTTATGATTTAAAACGGACGCCGGAATTAATCAAAGAGCTGGTTGACAATAACCTCGACATGGTTGTCGGAGCGCGTAAAGAAGTTGATTTGGCGGCTTATCGTGTCGGACACCGCTGGGGAAATGCGGTATTGACCAAGTTGGTGCAAAGCTTTTTCAGGCATGAGTTGGTTGACATGCTTTCCGGTTTCAGGGTTTTTTCCAAACGTTTTGTGAAAACGTTTCCTGCTCAGTCCGGCGGTTTTGAAATTGAGACCGAGCTGACGGTTCATGCCTTGTCTTCGCGTATTCCGATGAAAGAAATCGATACGGATTATTTTGCCCGTCCCGAAGGTTCTGTCAGCAAGCTTTCGACATATCGCGACGGTATCCGCATTTTGGCAATGATTGTTAATCTGGTTAAAGATGAACGCCCGCTGCTGTTTTTCAGCCTGCTCGGAATTTTGTTTATGATTCTGTCGCTTGTTTTCGGTATTCCTGTGATCGGGCAATATCTTGAAACAGGGTTGGTTCCGAGAATGCCGACGACGGTTTTGTCAACCGGTTTGATGATTTGTGCCGTTGTCAGCCTGCTTGTCGGCTTTGTTTTGGACAGCGTTTCAAAAAGCCGCAAAGAGGTTAGGCGAATGGCTTATTTGAATTATAATCCGGTTCGTGAAGGCAACTAATGTAGAAGGCAATCCGGATATTGTTAAATTAACCGTAAATTATAATAATATCCTTGCAAAAGCCGTTGCTTCAATTTTATTGTCAGCTTCGCTTTCGACAAGATTTCCGGAAAGAATATTTTATTAATGGCGGATAAGCGAAAATCATGATTGAAAACAAAATTAAACCCTTCGTTTTGTTCCTGCTTTTTCTTGTTTGCGGCGGGGTAATCAGCATTGCTTTGAAGTTTGAGCATATGTGGGATTTTGCCAATTATCATTATTATAATCCATGGGCTTTTTTGAATAATCGGGTCAATTATGATATTGCCGTTGCGGGAATTAATGCTTATTACAGCCCTTTTGCAGATATTCCGCTTTATTATCTGATAAAATATTTTAACGATTATCCTAACCTTATTTATTTTGCACAAGGTTTATGGTTTGGCGCCTTGGGTTTTGTTATGTTTAAGGTATCGGAATTGTTTTTTGCAGATGTACGGAAGGTTCTCTTTGCTTTGTTATTGGGATTGAGCGGTTATGCCGTATTCTTTCAGATAGGTACAAGCACAAATGAGATAATGCTTTCTTGTTTTGTCATGTTGAGCCTGTATCTGCTGTTGCGCGAGATTTTTATTCTGAGGCAGGGGCGTTATCGTATTTTTTTATTGGCGGGATTAATAGCCGGAGTGGCGCTGGGATTAAAGTTAACCAGTATTATTTATGTGTTGCCGCTTGGATTATCTTTGATTTGTTTTGCCAAAAATATTCCTCATCCTACTAAAAATATCGGGATATTTGTGCTGGGCGGCTTAATAGGCTTTTTGCTTATTGACGGTATCTGGTTGTGGAAAATGCAGGTGTTGTTCGGTAATCCGTTTTTTCCTTTTCTTAATAAATTTTTTCAATCTGAGTATTTTGAAATCAGAAATTATACGGATGAGCGTTTCCTGCCAAAAAGTTTAGCAGATGCTTTGCTGCTGCCTTTTCATTGGGCTTTTAATACCTTTAGGGCAGACGGCAATACTATTGCGGTAGATTTTCGCTGGGCTGTTTTATTTGTATTGGCTTTCATTGCTGCGGGAAGACTTTTTTACAAAAAGGAAAAGCCAAAGGCAGAAACAGCTTTTTTGATTGTTTTTACATTATTGTCTTATTGTTTCTGGATAAAGCTGTTTGCAATCGGGCGATATATGGTTGTGTTGGAGCTTTGTTCGGCGATATTGGCGGTCAAGGCAATTGTTTATTTGCTTCCCCGGCGGGAGAAAGTGAAGACGGTTTATTGGCAAGTTGTTTCCGCTTTGTTTTTTGTTGCCATGCTTACGCCGATTTTCAGCCAGATTTGGGGATGCCGAAATTGTGTTGTTGATAATAATATGTTTTCTCAGTTTGTTGCGGTTGACGGCGTCAAAATACCGGATAATACGCTGTTGATGTTTTATAATTATCCGTCTGCGGCATTGCTTCCTTATTTTTCCGGAACGGCAGACAATATTCGCGGCGTTTCTATCAAACAGAAAAATTATCTGACGGCGGACGGAGAGACCGATGTTTTTAATGCAATCCCTAAATGGAAGAAAGCAAAGGAAGATGCTCTGAATAGTCACAAAGGGCTGCGGGTTGCCGTTTTTGCCGTTGAAGATGAAGAAACAATTGAGGCTTTGTTGAAAACGGACGATTTGCTCAAGGGAATGGTTTGTAAGAGGAAGCGAAGCAACATAATTCCGTCATACCATTTTTGCGTGGCTGCAGACAAGCAAAGCGAGATATTCAAATGATGCTAAAAAATTACTTTTCCAAAGACCTGATGTTGCTGTTATTATTTCTCACCGGCGGCGGCTTGGTTTCGATGCTGCTTAAATATGAAGTTTTATGGGATTTTGCCAATTATCATTATTATAACCCATGGGCTTTTGTGAATAATCGAATCAATTATGATATTGCTGTTGCCGGTATCAACGGTTTTTTTAATCCGCTGGCAGATATTCCGCTTTATTATCTGATAGAATATTTTAACGATTATCCGAATTTAATTTATTTTGCGCAGGGTTTATGGTTTGGCGCCTTAGGTTTTATCATTTTTAAAATTGCCGGATTATTTTTTGCAGACATGCGTCCGGTTTTATTGGTTTTGCTGCTGGGGCTGAGCGGTTATGCGGTATTCTTTCAAATAGGAACGAGTACTAATGAAATCATGATAAGTTGTTTTTTGTTGTTCAGCCTTTATCTGATTTTAAGGATATTGGGCAAAAAAAGCGAAGCCGGCAGCCGTTTGTTTTTTGCCTCAGGAATAATGTCCGGAGTGGCACTGGGATTGAAGCTGACAGCAATCATTTATTGTATTGGTTTGGGAGCAGGCTTAATTTTCTTTTATAAGAAAATACCGCATCCGGTTGAAAATATTTTGATGTTTGCTCTGGGCGGTTTATCCGGATTTTTGTTGATTGATGGTTTCTGGCTGTGGAAAATGTGGGAACTGTTTGGCAATCCGTTATATCCGTATGCTAATAAGATTTTTCAATCGGAATATTTTGAGATCAGAAATTATACGGATGGCCGTTTTCTTCCGCAAACTTGGGCAGAATATGTGTTTTGGCCTTTTTATTGGGCTGTCAGAACCAGCCATCCGGCTGATCAGGCTGTCGTTATTGATTTTCGCTGGGGCATTTTATCCGTATTGGCGTTTGTTGCGGCCGGCAAAGGAGTTGCACTAAAATCAAAACCTGCGGATACAACTGCTTTTTTAATTGTTTTTACGGTGTTGTCTTATTTTGTGTGGGTTAGTTTTTTTGCAATCCGGCGGTATATGATTCTGCTGGAGATATGCGGTATGCTGCTGTCTGTAAAAGCCGTTATATTTTTAGTTCCTAAGAAGCGAAAAAAGCTTTATTTCTTTTTTATTTCCATATTATTTTTGGTGGCGATGCTGACGCCTGTTTTGTCACAGAAATGGGGCGGCCGCATTTTCAGCGGCGAAAAAGAGGCTTTTGACCGCTTTGTTGCGGTTGACGGTGTCAAAATACCGGATAATACGCTGTTGATGTTTTATAATTATCCTTCAGCGGCATTGCTTCCTTATTTTTCCAGAACGGCGGAAAATATCCGCGGCGTTTCAATCCGGCAAAAAAGTTATTTTGCGGCCGACGGCGAAGAAGACGTTTTTAATGCCAATACAAAATGGCGCAGAAAAAAGGCCGAAGCAATCCTTTTGCATAAGGGGCTGAAAGTTGCCGTGATTTCAAGAGAAAATGCCGATACGGTAAAAAAAATGCTTGAAACGGAATTTTTGTTAAAAGGTATGTTTTGTTGGCAAAAGCGCAGCAATATTGTTCCGGGATTGTATTTTTGTGTTCGGCCTGATAAGCAACAGGAGATTTTTGCCGGTGAATGAAAGACTGTTTTCAAACTTTTTTGTTTTTATTCGTATTTCTTTACCATTTATTGATTATATTTAGATATTGTCGAATAAATAGTTGGATTTATTGTTTGAGGAAAACAAAATGATTGAAAAAAGTTCTTTAGATGTTTTTAGAAACAGTCTGGTTCCGATGGTTATTGAACAGACTTCCAAAGGCGAGCGTTCTTTTGATATTTATTCTCGTTTGCTCAAAGAAAGAATTATCTTTTTGACCGGCGAGGTTAATGACGATATTTCTTCTCTGGTATGCGCTCAGCTTTTGTTTCTGGAATCGGAAAATCCGAAAAAAGATATTTTCATGTATATCAATTCTCCCGGCGGTTCGGTTACTGCCGGTATGGCGATGTATGATACTATGCAGTATATTTCCTGCGATGTGGCGACTATGACAATAGGCCAGGCTTGTTCTATGGGGTCTCTTTTGCTGACTGCCGGCGCTAAGGGAAAACGTTTTTCTCTGCCTAATTCGCAGATTATGATTCACCAGCCGTCAGGCGGTGCCAGAGGGCAGGCCGCAGATATTGAAATTCAGGCCAATTTGATTTTGGCGATGAGAAAGCGCCTTAACCAATTGTATGTCAAACATACCGGACAAAAACTCAGCGTTATTGAAAAAGCAATGGACCGCGATAATTTTATGACGCCGGAAGAAGCTAAAAAATTCGGTTTGATTGACCATATTATTACTAACCGTGCAGATATGTTGAAATAGGAATACGATTATGACAGATAATTCAGATAACGGCGAAGTATTATACTGTTCGTTCTGCGGCAAAAGCCAGTCCGAAGTTAAAAAATTGGTAGCCGGGCGCGGCGTTTATATTTGTGACGAATGTATTGAAGTCTGCATTAACATCGTTGCGGACGAAATGGCTGAAGAAGCTAAAAAACACGGCGGGATTGATTCTGAAAATCTGCCGACCCCGTCCAAAATCAAAGAATTTTTGGATCAATATGTCATCGGGCAGGATCATGCAAAACGCGTGTTGGCCGTTGCCGTCTATAACCATTATAAACGTTTGAACTGCATTGATAAAAAATCTGATGTCGACGTGGCTAAATCCAATGTGGTGCTGATTGGCTCGACCGGCAGCGGCAAAACGCTGCTTGCCCAGACTTTGGCCAAGATTTTGGATGTGCCTTTTGCTATTGCAGATGCCACGACCCTGACCGAAGCCGGCTATGTCGGCGAAGATGTCGAGAATATCATTTTGAAGCTGGTTCAGTCTGCCAATTATGATATTGAAAAAGCTCAGCGCGGCATTGTTTATATTGACGAGATTGATAAAATTACCCGCAAGACCGACGGGCCGTCGATTACGCGCGACGTGTCGGGCGAGGGTGTGCAACAGGCTTTGCTTAAGATTATTGAAGGTACGATTGCCAATGTCCCGCCGCAGGGCGGACGCAAGCATCCGCAGCAAGAATTTTTGCATGTTGATACGACCAATATCCTCTTTATTTGCGGCGGCGCTTTCTCCGGTTTGGAAAAAATCGTCGGGCGCAGAGGCAAAGAATCTTCAATCGGTTTCGGCGCTGAAGTGAGAGGGCCGGACGAGCGCCGTGTCGGAGAAATTTTGCAGGAAGTCGAGCCGGAAGATTTGCTGAAATATGGTTTGATTCCCGAATTTGTCGGTCGTCTGCCTGTTATTGCAACTTTGGAAGATTTGGATGAAAAAGCTTTAATCAAAGTTTTGACAGAGCCCAAAAACGCTTTGGTTCGCCAATATGCCACCCTGTTTGATATGGAACATGTCAAACTGACCTTTACGGACGGCGCATTGAAAGCTATTGCCAAAAAGGCAATCGAACGCAAGACCGGCGCTCGCGGCCTGCGCGCCATTATGGAGGAAAATCTGCTGGAATTGATGTATGATATTCCCGATAAGAAAGATGTTGTTGAAATCGTGATTGACGAGAAAGTTATCAACGACAAAAAAGCTCCGAAATATATTTGCAGAAAAGCAGATAAAAAGTCTGCATAAGCGGATAAAAGGAAAAAGCCGTAACCGAGAGTTGCGGCTTTTTCTGTTGTCTGAATAAGAAGAAACGGCGAGGGATCAGTGCTTAACAAAATTGATATCAGGAAAGAAGAAAAACAGCTTTTTGACGCTTATGGCACTTGTTTGCAAAGAGTGTGCGGAAAGCCTTTTTATGAAGATTTTGCCCGTGAAAAAATCAAACATTCAATGCAGGTTGTCGGTGCCGGAAATTATATTTTGAAAAATGAAAAAACGTTTCAGAATCGCTCCGAAGATTATTTGAAGCTGGGCAAGCTGGTGAATTTGTTTCATGATATCGGGCGTTTCAAAGAAATAGAATTGTTGAGCCGGAATCCGGATTCAAAACATAATCACGGCTATTACAGTTATGAAATTCTGAAGGAGCTGGGCTATGATGATTTGCGGCTGCTGCTGCCGGTTAAACAGCACGGAAATCTGGCGGAAGCTTTAGGCGAAGACAATGAGTTTCAGAGGATTAAAGATACGCAGTTGAAGCAAGAAGTGGAAGAACTTTATGGCTTGGTGAAAGATGCGGATAAGATAGCTAATTTGTATTTAATTAAGCATGACCGGCGTATTTTTAAGGATTTGTTTTTCTCAGGACTGAGTGACGAAGTGAAGTTTGCTCCTGTTTCTGCGGCTGTGCAAGCTGCATTGGAGAATAAGACGCTTGTTAAAAATAAAGACAGAATTTCTTTTTCTGACCGTTTAATACAGATATTGTGTTTTGTTTTTGAGATATATTATAAATCGTCTTTTACATTTATTCTAAAACATGATTTATTTGCGAATGTTTATGAAGAATTGGCAAAGTTTTGCCCTGATAAAAAGCAAGCGGCTTTTATAAAAGAATATATTTCGGCATATATCCTGAAACGATATAATGAAATGTGATTTATAAGCGATGAATCATTGATTTTGACAAGTTGAGGATTTCTTCAAAATTGTCATCGGTTGATGTTTTGTTGCGGCGAGTATGTCCGCATTTGGTGCAACGGTGAATAATAGTGTATTCGCCGTTTTTTAATTCAACGGCTTCCGGCTTCATCAAACCGCCGCAATCTGCTGCCCTGTCGCCAGGATTAATATCGACATGTTTGCTCCACAAACAGTTGGGGCAGTGGTTTGTATAACCGTTTCCGGTAACTTTGGTTCCGCAGTGTTCACAGATAAAATCTTCGGTTCGGCGGCTGAATTTTTTCATCTTATTTCTCCTTGTTGTCTTAAACTATCTGTTTGTTTGCAAAAAAGCAAGTTTTTGATGATGAGTTTTTATTTGCATAACATAATTTTAGTGATATATTTTCACTATTCCGATTATTCTTATATTCACTTATTAATGTTATTAGTTTTATGAAAAAAGTATTTTATTTTTTATCGAAAGCATCAGCATTCGTTAAATCTTTTTTGAAAAGATGCGTCAGAGCCTGCTGGTTTTTATTTGTGCAAGTGCTTGCTGTGTGCATGGCTACGGCTTCCTGGTGTGTTATTGTGGATGAATTGCAGTATTTTCATTCTGTTAATTGGTTTAGTTTTATGGGGGCAGCTCAATTTGTTGTGCATGTCCTGTTGGTGGGATTGCTGGTCTGGTTAGGGCTGTTTGGAATTCTGTTTTTGTTGTCGGAAGCAGTATTCATTTGGGCTTTTATTCAATCAAGGAGCTTCCTAGGCGACTCGACTGATAAAAAGGGCTGGCTTTCAGATCTTTTTCAATAGGTTTTATCTTGCTTATATTATCTTTTTCAACGGAGCGGCGGTTATAAAGACTACCGCTTTTTTGTTTGGGGCAGGGATGTGTTTTATAGAATTGCGCTCACCGACTATCCGCTCCGAACAGGCTCCCTTTGGCCGCTGTTCGTTCAGATAGCAAAATCCATAAAAAAACACCATCTTGGAAGATGGTGTTTTTTTTATGGCTCCGGCTGCCTGATTCGAACAGGCGACCAATCGGTTAACAGCCGATTGCTCTACCGCTGAGCTAAGCCGGAATAAATTTTGGAGGCCGGTACCGGAATTGAACCGATATAAAAGGATTTGCAGTCCTCTGCATAAGCCATTCTGCCAACCGGCCAATGTGTACCGTAACTCACTCGGTGTCTCTATATATACAAATTTTTTTTGCCGCGTCAATACCTTTTTTTATTTTTTTTTACAGTTATGCAAAATCATGTAAAAAAGGGCTTTTTTTATACGTATTATTCGATATCATAACATCAATTTGAATGAATTTTTAGGAGATGTTTATGGAAAAAATTGCAATAGGATCAGATCACGGCGGTTTTGAATTAAAGGAAAAATTGATTAATCGTTATAAAAATCAAGGCGTTAATTTTATTGACTTGGGAACACATTCTTCCGACTCCTGCGATTATCCTGATATTGCCGATAAAATGTCCGAATCTGTTTTAAAAGGCGAGGCTGATTTGGGAATCCTGATTTGCGGAACCGGAATCGGTATTTCTATTGCCGCAAACCGTCATAAAGGAATCCGCGCGGCAATTTTGTATGATGATTTTACGGCGGAAATGGCGCGCCTGCATAATAATGCCAATATTATGGTTTTTGGCGGGCGGACGATGCCGTTTGAAGATGTTGCCAGAAGGATAGACATTTTTCTGAAAACCCGCTATGAGGGCGGCAGGCACCAAAGGCGCTTAGATAAGTTGGATGAGGATAAATAAGATGGATTTTACACAAGATTTGCAAAATGAAGACAAAGAAATTTTTGAGGCAATTCATTTGGAGTTGGAACGCCAACAAAATCAAATTGAATTGATTGCTTCGGAAAACATTGTTTCTCAAGCGGTTTTGGAGGCACAAGGTTCAATTCTGACAAATAAATATGCCGAAGGTTATTCGGGGCGCCGTTATTATGGCGGTTGCGAATTTGTCGATATGGTTGAAACTTTGGCTATTGAGCGGGCGAAAAAACTTTTTGGAGCCGAGTTTGCCAATGTTCAGCCGCATTCCGGTTCGCAGGCAAATACTGCCGTATATGTTGCATTGTTGCAGCCGCATGATACGATTATGGGGATGTCGCTTGATGCCGGCGGGCATTTGACGCACGGTTCAAAAGTTTCTGTTTCCGGCAAGTGGTTGAATGCGGTGGCTTATGGCGTCCGCAGAGAAGATTCGCTGATTGATTATGATGAGGTTGAGCGTTTGGCATTGGAAAGCAGGCCTAAACTGATTATTGCCGGAGGTTCTGCTTATCCCAGACAGATTGATTTTTCCCGTTTCAGGGCAATTTGTGATAGGGTCGGCGCTTATCTTATGGTTGATATGGCGCATTTTGCCGGATTAGTGGCCGGCGGTGTTCATCCGAATCCGCTGCAATGGGCCGATGTGGTGACAACTACGACACATAAAACCCTGCGCGGACCCAGAGGCGGTATGATTTTAACCAATAATCCCGAGCTTGCCAAAAAAATTGATTCTGCGATTTTTCCCGGTACCCAAGGCGGACCGCTGATGCATGCGATTGCGGCCAAGGCTGTTTGTTTTAAAGAAGATTTGACGCCTGCTTTTAAGGATTATGCGGCACAAGTAGTCAAAAATGCCAAAGTAATGGGCAAGGTATTGAAATCAAGAGGGCTGGATTTGGTTTCCGGCGGAACGGATACGCATTTGCTTCTTGTTGATTTGCGCCCGAAGAAACTTACCGGAAACGTCGTTGCCGAGGCTTTAGAAAAAGCACATATGACCTGTAATAAGAACGCTATTCCTTTTGATCCGGAAAAACCGAAAGTTACATCCGGCATCCGAGTGGGGACGCCGGCAGGAACAACGCGCGGCTTTAAGGAAGAAGAGTTTGAACAGATAGCGCATTGGATAGCCGATGTTATGGATTCCTTGACGGAGGGAACATCAGAAAAAGTTATTCCCGAAATCAGGCAAAAAGTGATTGCGTTGTGCAAAGAATTTCCTATTTATGCTTAAAGTAAAAAAAACTCCCGATTTTAAGCGGGAGTTTTTTTTTGTTTGGTTTAAAAGAAAACCACCCTGTTTTGTAAATACAGGGTGGTTTTTTTTCAGGTAAGATTTAAGGCAGTAAGATTTAAGGTTGCGGCGAGGTTAAAGGGAAGTCAGAGTATTATAGGACAGTTTATCCAACTCGGTATCCTTAGTCGCGGCTTTTTGATATTTCTTTATCTGCCATTTAGCCAGTTTTCTGACAAGTTTGCCGTCAACATCGTAGAGGTTCCAGCCTTTGTCGTCCTTTGCGGCGTAGTAGTTGCTTGTCTGTGTTTCAGTTTTGCCTTTGGCTTTGACTTTCTTGTTGACCGTCAGATAAATGATTTCTTTCTGAGGGGCCGGAAGAATGTCTTTGCCTCCGTAGTTAAGAACACCAAGCGTTTCACCGGAAAGATAGAAAATCTGATCCTTTTTGAACAGCATTTTGTCTTTCTCGGGCAGGACAAGACCTTTATCGATGAGATAGAGGAACTGGTTGCCGTTGTCACTGTAACTGATGCAGCGGGTGGTTTGAATTGTCTTCATAACGCAGTTCTGTCCGACAATAAGCGTTGAGCCGGCGTCGTCAAAAACTGTCTGTTTGTCCGTTTGTTCGCCGAGGAAGAATTCTTCGAAAGCGATCGGCGGAGCGACGAATACGTTGTCGAGAACTTGCTGTCCTGCTGCGTCTTTAACACCCCAGACAAAAGTTTTTTTGGCTTTGTCCTGAAGCGTGGCGTGAGCCGTAAGTCCGCTGTTTCCCAATTTTACGGGTTCGGGAGTTTTAGGGCCGCAAGAAGTAATCATACATGCAGCCGCAAGCATCATAATGCCTGAGAAAATTGATTTTTTCATAATGATGAAAGTTTAAGTGGGTTGAAAAAAATTGAAGTTTAACACACAAACGTAAATTCAAGATTATGATATGTATCATTCTACAATTAATCCATACTAATACGTTCGTTAAAGTTGACTATAACACCTTTTTTTTAATATGCAATAGACAAAATAATCAAAATTTCATTTTTTTTTGGAAAAGTGAAAAAAAAGATGAATTTTTAATCTTTGTGTGTATAATGCCGGTATTATTTCAAACAGAGGAAAAATGATGATTAAAATCAATTCTAAAAAGATTGCCGAAATTTTAGGTTCTGCTTCAAATGTGGTTGATGCCGATATTGATAATGTATCCTCGGACAGCAGAGATATCCGCCACGGAGATTTGTTTATTGCCATTAAAGGCGAAAAGTTTGACGGGCATGATTTTGTGGCTGATGTTATCAGCAAAGGCGCGGCTCTTGCCGTGGTTGAAAAATTGGTGCCGGATGTTCCTGTTCTTCGCCAAATTGTTGTTCCCAATGCTTTGGAAGCATATGGAAAGCTCGGCGCGTATGTCCGTTCGCAATTTAAGGGAAAGGTTATCGGTTTGACCGGAAGTGCGGGCAAAACAACGACTAAGGAAGAACTCAAATTTATCCTTTCCAAATTTGCCTCGGTTTATGCAACCAGCGGTAATTTTAACAATGGTATCGGTGTTCCCAGAACATTATGCAATATGGATATGAATGCCGAGTATGCCGTGATTGAAATGGGGATGAGCGCCAAAGGCGAAATTTCACAGCTTGTTTCCTGGGTGAAGCCGGATATTGCTTTGATTACGAACGTTTATCCGATGCATATTGAATTTTTTCCGAATTTTAAAGGGATTGCCGAAGCCAAAGCCGAGATCTTTGAAGGCCTGAAACCGGGCGGTATTGCCATCATTAATGAAGACACCAATTTTCCCGAAGTGTTGGAACAAAGAGCCAAAGAACATGGCGCAAAGGTTGTGATGTTTGGCAAAGAGACGCATCCCGACGCTGAATTTGAGATGATGCAGGAAGGCGAACATTATTTGTATAATGCTTGGTGTGTATTGACTGTGGCAGAGGCTTTAGGGCTTGATGTCCGAAAAGCAGCGTCTTATCTGAAAGATTTTGGCGCTTTGGATGGTCGCGGCAAACAATGGAAACTCAAATTTTCCAAAGGGGAATATACGCTTATTGACGACAGCTATTCCGGCCAGCCCGAGGCGATGAAAATTGGTATTGAAACGCTTTCTAAAATGAAAACGACGGGGCGTAAAATTGTGGTCTTGGGAAAAATGGCCGAATTGGGCAACACTTCGCAAGCTAAGCATATTGAAATAGGAAAAACTGTTGCGGCAAGCAACATTGATATTGCCGTCGGCGTTTGCCCCGAGATGAAAGACATGTTGGCGCAGCTACCAAAGTCAATTGAGCAGCATTATTTTGAAAATAAGAGCGGTGTTGACGAGTTTTTGCTAAATAATTTGTTGCAAAATAACGATACAGTCCTTATAAAAGGAGCCAGATATTCTTCAGAATTATATAAAGTTGCCGAAGCTTTAATTAAAAAAGGCACAGGAGACAAATAATGAAATGCCCTTTCTGCGGCTGTGATGACACACAAGTGAAAGATTCCCGTACAACGGATGATAGTACGGCAATCAGACGCCGGAGAGAATGCCCGGAGTGCGGTTCACGCTTTACTACCTTTGAAAGGGTGCAACTTCGCGATTTGGTCGTTGTTAAGAGAAACGGCGAAAAAACGATGTTTGACCGCGATAAATTGGCTCGCTCCATTCAGATAGCCGTGCGCAAGCGTCCGGTTAATCCGGAGAGAGTTGAAAAGATTGTCAATTCAATTCAACGCCGTTTGGAAAGTTCCGGCGAAGCGGAAATCCCTTCTGCCGTTATCGGACAATATGCCATGGATGCGCTTTCTACGCTTGATCACATTGCATATATCCGCTTTGCATCGGTTTATAAAGATTTTCGCGAAGTGAAAGATTTTGAGGATTTTGTTGAAACGATAGACAGGTTTGCAAAACTTAAACACCAAGATGAAGAATAGGCGGATGCCCTCAACGAAAGGATAAAAAATGGCAAAATATGTTTCTGAAAAAATAAAAATGAAGTCGGGTGCTCGTTTGGCTGCCGTTCAGGCAACTTATATGATTGAATACGGCCAGCTTTCTGTTGACGAGGTCATTAAAGATTTTATTAATGGCGAAGTCGGGCGTTATGTTATTGAAGACGAAGGCAATGAGAAAGAAGAATTGGTTGCGGTTTCGGAAATGGATACAAACTATTTTGCAACCCTTACCCGCGGCGTGCATGCTAAAAAAGAATATATGGAAAAATCTTTGGCGCATTATCTGAAAGAGGGTTGGTCGTTTGAGCGTTTTGACGGAACATTGCGCGCATTGCTGCTTTGCGCGGCTTATGAACTTATCAACACGTTAGACGTTGATGCTAAAGTCTTAATTCAAGAATATGTCGATTTAGCCTATGCCTTTTTCAGCAAAAACGAGCCGAAAATGGTAAATGCGTTGTTGGATCAGATTGCAAAAGAAATAAGGTAGGAACTTGTATAACGGGCAACTAATACAGATTTTGCGGATATTTTACTTGGTCATGTACCTCTTTGTACACTCCCTCGCAAAATTCTTGAAATCTTATTATTTGCTGCGTTCTCCAAATTCCTGCGTTTTTTATTTCTGAAAAAAGATTAGAAGAGAGAAAAATGGCACTTTTGAAAGTATATGAATATCCGGATCCGATATTGAAGAAAAAGGCGGAGAAAGTTGAAAAGGTCGACGATGAGCTGCGCCGCTTTATGGATGATATGTTAGAAACGATGTATGATGCCGTCGGGGTGGGTTTGGCTGCGCCTCAGGTCGGCGTTTCCAAACGTATTGTCGTGATTGATACCACTCATGAAGGGGAAAAGCCCGAGCCTTTGTATCTGGTTAATCCTGAAATTATTTGGAAATCAGAAGAAAAAGTCTGTGGGGAAGAAGGATGTTTGTCTGTTCCCGAACAGCGTGCCGAGGTTGAGCGTTTTGCTTCTGTCAAGCTTCGTTATTTGGATTATGACGGTAAAGAGCATGAAGAGTTGATAGAAGATTTTTTGGCGATTGTCGTTCAGCATGAATTGGATCATTTGGACGGTATTCTTTATATCGACCGTATCAGCCGCTTAAAACGCCAAATGCTTCTGAAGAAATTGCAAAAATTACGTGACGGTCAAGAATAAGCAAGATTAAAACCGCATTTTATAAAATGCGGTTTTTTGTTATTTTGATTTTCCGCCGTTGCCGTTGATTATTTGTGCTATGCGGTTTTGTACTTCTTTTTCTGCTTCTTTTATGTAATTTAATATTCTTTTTTCAATTTCATCGGGCAGAGGGGAGTATTGCGACCCTTTTATGTTGCTGTATTTGGTATTATTGTTATAGTTAAGGCAAATATATTCGTTTCTGTCTTTGTCATATTTGCAACAAACGCTTGGTTGGGCATATCGGTAGGTTGTCAATTTTATGCAGTTGGGGCGCCCTGACGAATGCAGTGTTTGAGCTTTTATTGTTATCGGTTCTCCTCTGCGGTTTTTGCTTTTGAATGAAATTCCCTGTTCAAGAAGCTGTTCCCGAAGTTTTTGATGCGAATGTATTTTAAATGGTTCCTGATATGTTTCGTTAAACAAAGACAGAATCAATTTCAGGCCAATGCCGTTTTGTTTGAGGGTATTTAATCTTTGCCGGCGTATTGTTTCTGCCAGCTCAATGTTTTTGCGTTCGGCGTCTCTGACAAAGGTCGGAATTTGAATGAATTTTGAAAGGTCTTGTTTTTCCATTTTTCCGGTTTGCGGATTATAAACGTCCATTGTGTAAGCGCAGGCGCGGCGGGCAAGATATTCTTCATCTCCGTCTTCCATGCGCAGGACGGGGGCATTCCAAGCATGGCTGAGGGTTAATTCGCATCTTTGGCCGATATAATGGCCGGCATAGTTTTGGTTCCAGTTTTTAATATTGCCGTTGACGATGAAATTATTGTTTAGCAAAATTTTTTTTTGTTCGCTAAAGCTCAGTCCTTTTATTGTATTAACCAACCATTGGCATTTGTTGGGAAAAACGCTTAAATCTCCGCCGTTCTGAAAAAATTTGGCGATAGCCAGGCAGGTTTCTCGCAAATGTGCCGCTTTTTCATTATCCTCGTCAAAACGGTAAAAATTGGTTGGCGAAAGTTCTTTATGGTTTGGCTGTTTGCGGCGTTGGTTTATTCTTTGTTGCGTTTGGGCATGTTGCAGTTCGTGGCTGGCGGAATAAAGCTTTTGATTTTTATCTAAATAGTGTTCGGATATATTGCAATAAAAATCATATAAGGCGCGTATCTGCGGGGATTGCGCGCTTAAAACATCTTTCGACGGATGTTGTCTGACAAGCTGATTAATTTTTTTTATCGCTTCAACTTCTTGAGGGGTAAAGAAGAATGCTTTATCATAGAGGGTGACTTCCATTCTTTTAAGATTGAAAGAAGCCCTTTGCGAATTTATTTTTATTTCATTTCCGTGTTCGTTACGGCAAACATAGCATTGTTTTTTTTCATCATATTTAGGAAAGTAATATTCTTCTTCCCGTCGCAGCGGAACCGGGCAATCATTATAATCAGAGGGCAGATCAGCTGATTTGATTGTATAATGCGAATAGCAATGGCGGCGTCCGGTGCGTTGAGATATCTCTAAAACATGTTTTCTGAAATCTGTATCGTCTGCCAGTTCATTTGTTGGTTTTCCAATTGAGGGAATATCTTGTCTTATCTCTCTCATCAGAGCGCGGGTGAGCGGGGTATCCGCTTTGGGAAATTTTTCTTTGAATATAAAAACAGCCTCAATTTTGGGGTCATTATAATCAGCAGCTTTACAGCGGCTTACTTCGTCGGCAGTTAAGGAGACATCGTCTTTGAAAGCAACATAATAGCCGGAATTTGTTTTTAAAACTTTTACCATTTCTTTCCCTCTTTATCTTTTACTATACTGTAAAATAGACAAAAATACAAGGCTTGAAAATTAAGTAAAATCAAGGTTTGATTTTGCTTGATTATTCGTTGCCAGCCGTTAATATATCTGAAAATGAATTTATGAGAGGTGCCGATGAAAGTCGTATTTATGGGAACGCCGGATTTTGCGGTTCCGGTTTTGGAAAATCTTGTTAAAGAACATGAGGTCATCTGCGTTTATACGAGAGCGCCGAAGGAAGCGGGCAGAGGTCAAAAAGAGAGCAAGACGCCGGTGCATTTGAAAGCGGAAGAACTCGGCATAGAGGTTCGGACGCCCAAAACTCTGCGCAACGAGAAAGAACAGGCTCAATTTAAGGCGCTGGATGCCGATGTCGCGGTTGTGGCGGCCTATGGTTTGATTTTGCCGAAACCTGTGTTGGAGGCTTTTCCGAAAGGCTGTTTGAATACGCATGCCTCCCTGTTGCCGCGTTGGCGCGGAGCGGCGCCCATTCAGCGGGCGATTGAAGCCGGAGACGAAAAGTCCGGCGTGACGATTATGCAAATGGACGAGGGGCTTGATACCGGAGATATGCTTTTAAAAGGCGAGGTCGAAATTACCGATACGACAACCGGCGGCGAACTGCATGACGCTTTGTCTGTCATCGGAGCTGATTTGATTATGGAAGCATTGCGCAATATTGACAATTTGCAAGCCGAAAAGCAGACGGAAGAGGGAACATGCTATGCGGCAAAAATCGAAAAGGAAGAGAGCCGTTTGGACTTTTCATTGCCGGCAATTGTTTTGGAGAGAAAAATCAGAGCTTTTAACCCTTTTCCCGGAACGTATTTTGAATATAACGGCGAAAGATTTAAAGTGTGGGAAGCGGAGGCTTTTACCGAAGTTTCCGGATATGCGCCGGGAACAATTATTCCCAATGATGCCGGTTTGTTAATTGCCTGCGGCGAAGGAATGCTTTTGGTTACAAAAATCCAACGGCAGGGCAAAAAAGCGATGGCTATTGAGGAGTTGCTGCGCGGTTTTGAATTTGAAGCGGATACGCTTGTTTCTTAATACAGGAAAATCCCCGGAAACTTCCGGGGATTTTTTTTGAGGTTAAGCAATTTTGTTTTGGGGCGGGAAGAGTTTATCAGCAGAGCTGAGGTCAATAATTGTTCCGTCTGCAAGTTCTAGATTTTCGACCATATAACCATTCCAGTTGTATTGTTGATAGATTGAAACTCCTTGTGTTTTTTCGGCATCAACATAAATATTCAATGTATCGCCTCTGCGTTCAAAGGTTAAATTACTGCGCGTAATTCCTTCGCCCATCCGGACTGTATCGTTGCCATCCTGTTCTTTAATGGTGTCAAAACCGTCTCCGAGGTTATAAATATATGTATCATTTCCATAGTTGCCATATAATTTGTCATCTCTCGGTCCGCCGACAATAATGTCATTGCCACCGCCGCCGGATAGGCTGTCATTGCCGCCGTTTCCATAGATGATGTCATTGTATTCGGTTCCGGTCATTGCGTCATCGGCGTCTGTTTGGTTGAAAAACAAACCTTCTTCTTTAAGCGAAATTGTTGTTCCGTCATTTAATTCGACATATTCAATATTGTTTGTGTTAAAATTGTTGTATAAAATTACGCCTTGAGTGAAGTCGTTTTTAACATAGATATAAAGCGTGCCGCTATATGAACCTCCTTTAACAAAACGCAGGTCGTCTTTAGTGATACCGGGGCCAAATTTTATTCTGTCATTCGTACCGTTGCTATCTTGAATGGTATCTAAACCGTCACCTAAGTTCCAAATGTATGTATCATTGCCGTAGCCGCCTTCAAGTTGGTCGTCTCCGGTGCCGCCGATAATGATTTCATCTGCATTGGAGCCATAAATTTTGTCATTGCCGCCCATACCGAAAATCGTGTCTCCGTTGCCGGTTGCATAAATTGTTTCGTCTGCATCCGTTTGAATTAATGTCAGCGGCATGTCGGATAAATGATAAATACTGCCGTCGGCAAAGGCTAAATCATTAACCCTGTCTCTCCCCCACATAAATCCTGAAATTCTGATTGTTTGGTTGGGATCATTTTTGACCGTAATCTGTAAGCCGTTTCCGTTGTATGCCGAAAAAGTTAAGTCTTCGAAAGAAATACCTTCTCCAAACAAGATTTTATCTTTATCATGTGAGGCGTAAATGAAATCACAGCCATCGCCCAGATTGTAAATATAAGTTTTGTTTCCGTTGGTACTGGTGATTTCGTCATTGCCGGGGCCGCCAATGATAATATCATTTCCTGCGCCTGAACGGATTACGTCGTCGCCGCCGTTAGCGATAATCAAATCGTCACCGGCGCTGTCTACAATCCAATCATAACCGTCTCCGCCTATGATTGTGCGGCCGCCAAGTGCATTAGGAACAAGATTATGATGGGCATAAACATATTCAACATCCCATGAAGTTCCGTCGGTAAAAGTTATGGCATTGACTGTGGCGGAAGTTGTTCCTGCTTTATCAAAATAACTCAAGATACGGATAGAGTCGTCAGTTTGTTCTGAGCCGGCGTATTTGACGGTTAAAATTAAATCAAAACCTTCACGGGAGATTGTAACCATGTCGGGAGAGATGCCTTCGCCAAACTGAACAATATCCGGTTCATCTGCAGATGCGTTATCATCTGTGTTATCAATGGTATCATGTCCGAAGCCCGGTTCAAAGACATAAGTATCGGCACCGTTGCCGCCGTTCAGATAGTCATTGCCGTTTCCTCCGATGAGCGTGTCGTTGCCGTCTTCTCCCCAGAGAGAATCGTTGCCGTTTCCTCCGATGAGCGTATCGTCTCCTTTGCCGGCATAGATTGTGTCATTGCCGTCTTCGCCGGAGATGACGTCCATATTGTCAGAGCCGGTTAAATTATCATCATTTGCAGTTCCTACCACATCGGCAAAAGTTGTCAGCAATACGGACATACCTTCACCTTCGGCGTTTCCGGCAGCTTTGAATGTGGCAATAATATCTTGGGTTGTCTCCGTGTTTTGCTTTTTGATTAATTGGCCGAATTCTGTTAAAGTCAAAGCGCCGTTAAGGGCATTGGCATTATAGATTTTCTGCAGTTTGGCAACGGCACCGGAAACGTCAATGTTCCAAGCAGAATTTTCGGTGTTCCATTCCAATTTGACATTTTCCAAGAGCGGTTTGTAGTGGGTTTGCGCCAGCAATTCATGATTGATATATTCCTGCAAGATATCAAAAGCTCTGATGATGTAAGGCGCGGCTTTGCCATGCGGGTTGGGGTCCCGGTCTCCCCAGCACCATGTGCCCAGAAACTCTTCTCCCATGAATTCTTCAAGCGCTTCCAATTTGCGGGTATCGTCAATTACTTTACCATAGTTTCTGGTAGGATCACGTCCGTTTGGCGACATATTCTGTACGCCGGTCCAATGATAAATAAGGTTCAGTAAAATGCTTTTTCTGGCAGCAACGTTTGTTTCTGCAATGAAGTCTTCAACCAAGGCTTTCAACTCGCCGGTTTCATCCAGAGCCATAGCGCTGTGCAAGTCATGCACATTGCCGAATGCCCGCACGTTTGGCAGAGCTTTTATCTCTTCGGGAATTTCAACGGAAACGCGGTTGACCGTATCTGAAAAATCTGCATTGAACCACACATCGTTAATGCTTCCGATTGTTTCGGAAGTGTTTGTAAACGAGCCGGTCTGCTTGTGGGCATTGTCATTTTCATCAACGATTGTACTGTTTTGATAGTTGAGGTTGATGTTTTTAATATTAGCTTGTTCTAATGTAATAAGTTCACCATTATCAACCAAGCCGTTTTGGTTGGAATCCTTCCAGACTTTGACTTCGTTCCAAGCAGCGTCAGAAGCGTTGAAAACGCCGTCGGAATTGCTGTCTAAGTCTTTCAGGGCTTCAAACCCGTTGGCGGCTTTTTTGCCGTTGGAAAGAACGGTATTATTGCCGAAGAGTTCGGAACCGTTGTCAATCTGACCGTTGTTGTTGAGGTCTCTGACGAGCAGGCCGTCGTCTTGTCCGACCCAGCCGGTTCTTTCGGCAAAGCCGTTGCCGTCATGGTCAAAATAAACGCCGTTTGCCGCCGAAACGGTTTCCACGCCGTCACCGTCCAAATCCACAATCAAAGGCGAGGGGGTTTTTTTACTTGTTCTGAATAGCGGATTTAGTAATTTCCTTAACATAACTTGTAGGCTGAGACCAAAAAATCGATGAATTAGGAGAGCAATACCAATAGCAGCACCTAATTGCCAGCAAACAAATACTGAAAAAATTATTGTTACAACTGCTAACCCAAAGATTTTTTCATCGCTCATTCTGTATTTGCTCATCATTTTTGTTGTTTGTAAATTTAATGAGTTGCCGACATATTGGTATAAATGAGAAACTAATTTGTTTGTTTCTAATTCATCAAGAAACATTTGGTTTACTTCTTTTATATAAGCCAAATCGGTTCTTTCATTTATTCCAGATAATAATTCAAATAGCTTGGGATTATAAGTAGGTCCTTGTTCTCTACAGATATTTAATATTCCAGTTAAAAATTCGTTTGAATATATTCTTTGAGCTTCTGTTTCTGAAATACCTATAGAAATAGCAGCGCTTATTAATGTTTCTTTTAATTCATTTATATTATCGTTCATTATATTAGTCCTTTTTTGTTAATCTATAGTCATATGATAAGGCAATTTTCCTTATTAGTGCATGTAAGAATGCTGCAACATAGAATAATACAAAAAAAACATAGATAGATATCCCTATTAATATTAATATATCTGTTCCGTCGAATACTTTTCCTAAGTGACTATAAACATTAGGAAGAGCTATGACGAATATTGTACTCATTAAAATTATGATTAGGGTCAAAAATAGCGGAATACCTTTTAGTTTGTCTTGAATTACTACCGTTTCATATGAATAATTAATGTTACTAAATATTGTAAAAAATGAAGAAAAGAAAATAATTAAAAGTAGAAAGTTTAAATAAATATTGGGGCTGAATGGAACCTTCAATGTTATGTCTGATACGAAACTCTCTAAGATGTTATTAGAAGAAGAACTTTTTAGTATATGTAAACTGAATGTAAAAATGCTGCAGATAATAACTACAATAAAAATACGTTTTAAGATATGTTTTATTGTTTGTATTATAATATTTTTAATCAATTTTTTATCATCATATTTGGCTATTAACTTAAATATTTCGCCAGGTTGCAGTGCTTGGGTTATACTGCTTAATCGGAGTAAGGGTTTGTTAAAACCCATGAAGATTAAAACTGTGAAAAATGATGTTAGTACAAGCATTGCTTTTGCTGCAGGGATATTTTGATTAAAAGCTAATAATTGGATTATTCCAATATATATGATGCCCAAAATACATAATGTTTTATAAAACCAACCATTTGTTGTTTTGTTTTCTATTTTAGATAATATTTTTTTGATTGGGTTTTTATCAGAAAGCTTATGTGAAACTCTTGTTTTAAAAAAATTCATAATAGCTTCATTAAAGTATTGAGGAAACATATATTCTAATCTGAAGTTTTCTATAGTTCTTTTCTTTTCTTCTTTTGACATAAATCTGTCCTTTCTAATAAAAATTGAATATAAAAATTTTATAGAATAATATCCTTGGTGGCAATTAAAAGTTTTTAATCTTGATTTATTAAAACTAAAGTTCTAGTTCTTAAAAGTGGACTTACTGTTCTATAATTTAGCCAAGTAAATTCTTTTTAGTTGCTAACAAATATAAATATAGGAAATAAATCCTAATTTTACAATAGAAAGTAGCATTCTATCCACAACTATTATTTGTGTTTAATTGTTTTTAGTATACTTAAATCCTCGAAAATAAAATTAGTTTTTTCTAACATAATATCGGAGAATATAGATTATTTCATAAAACGGATATTGTTATTATTTTTGCAGATGTGCCAATTTGTTTATGAGCATTGTCATTTTCATCGACAGTTTTACTGTTTTGATAGTTCAGATTGATGTTTTTAACATTAGCTTGTTATAATGTAATAAATTCGCCATTATCAACTAAGCCGTTTGGGTTGGAATCCTTCCAGACTTTGACTTCGTTCCAAGCGGTGTCAGAAGAATTGAAAATGCCGTCGGAATTGCTGTCTAAATCTTTCAGGGCTTCAAATCCGTTGGCGGCTTTTTTGCCGTTGGAAAGAACGGTATTATTGCCGAAGAGTTCGGAACCGTTGTCAATCTGCCCGTTGTTGTTGAGGTCTCTGACGAGCAGGCCGTCATCTTGTCCGACCCAGCCGGTTCTTTCGGCAAAGCCGTTGCCGTCATGGTCAAAATAAACGCCGTTTGCCGCTGAAACGGTTTCCACGCCGTCACCGTCCAAATCTACAATCAAAGGCGAGGGAGTAACGCTTGCCGTTTCAACAAGCTTTTTGATTTTAGGAACGTTATTTTTAGGTTGTTGATTAATGTCACTACCATTTAATATTGGGAATACCTCTTTATTTTCATCTAGAATTTCAGTATCCCTTTCTGTTATACCTCCTAGGATAAGGGGAATATCATATTCAACATTAATCTCAATGACACCGTAAAGACCACTAGCTTGTAAATAAATGACAAAAGGTGGTAGCGTTGTGGGTTTTGAAATTGTTATATCTATAGGAGTTGTTGCACCTCCGGCAAGATAATCTTTCATAAGTTTTTTCTTTCCGTCGTCCCAATAAACAGTAGTTATAGAAACATTTTTTGTATGATCTCCTGTTGCAGATATATTTACAGATGCTCGAAAAGGTTTTCCGGGTGTGGTAAAAATTGGGGCAGTCAGTTTTGCATCATTAGGTAACAAACCTCCCAGTTTAAATATAGTATTTGCCATTTTTTTCCTTTCTTGGTTAAAATTAAGGAAAAGGTTGGCCGGTAATTAAGATTTTGAAAGTTTGGCAAATTGATTCACAAAATAAATTATAAGACCAACAATTTCCTAAATATGAAAATAAAGTGTAAGGTCTTCTATAGATAAAACTTGTTATTATTAAGCTGCTGATAAAGTAGACAAAGAGCATTTTTTGTGTCTTTTTATAAAATGTCTTATTTACTTTTTTAGCATTGTTCAGCACAAGCTTAAAATCATATATGAAGAAAGTTAATAGGAACAAATTCCGTAAAAAAACGTAGAGCAAGAATATATCTCTTGAATTAAAACGGAAATGATTGCTGAATATTATTCCGCATAGGAATTGTGGAAGCACAAAGAATAATACAAGCTTCAGATAAAACTTAAATTTTGGGGTTGATAACTGATTATACATTATTGTTCTCCTGATGCTGTATTGGAATATAATTTCTGACATCGTATTGGAATGTGTCATACTTTGTTCCGGTGTAAATATCGCTGCATGCAAAGGCAAAGGGCGAACAGTAATGAAACCAGCTCAAAACAAATACAAACAAAACATAATACATGCCTAAGAAAGTTTTTAGCAGTTTCTTATATTTGACAATATCAATGTCTTTATACAAGATGTTGAATGAATAAATTGCATATCCGAGGCAGATGAAGTTTTGTGTTGGTTCATATAATATCAGTAATTTTATCGGAAAACTTTGCGGCAGTTTATGTTGCTCCATAAACGGGTAAACAACATCGTAACTGAAAACCTCAAGTAACCCGATAATTATTCCTCCCAGGACAAATATTATCCAAAAATCAATCCAAAATTTTTTGTTTTGTGTCATCGTATGCTTCCTATAACGGATTTTCTATTAAAAATTGAATATAATAATTTTATAGAATAAATTTTTTTATCGCAACTAAAAGTTTTTCTGGAGATGAGGCTTTGAACTAAATTTTATATCATGCAAAGGTTTGCTGTTCTTTATTTTAGTTCAGCTCATTTTTTTAGCTGCTTACAGATATAAATATAGGAAATAAATCCTAATTTTGCAATAGAAAGCAGTGTCTTATCCACAACTTTTATTTGTATTAATGGTTTGGGGTTTGTGTTTAATTAAAATATACTAAATTAGTATTTATTGATATACATTCGGTATAAAGAGATTATCTTATAAAGAAGCTGTTGTTGTTATTTTTGTAAACGAGCCGGTCTGCTTGTGGGCATTGTCATTTTCATCAACGATTGTACTGTTTTGATAGTTGAGGTTGATGTTTTTAATATTAGCTTGTTCTAATGTAATAAGTTCACCATTATCAACCAAGCCGTTTTGGTTGGAATCCTTCCAGACTTTGACTTCGTTCCAAGCAGCGTCAGAAGCGTTGAAAACGCCGTCGGAATTGCTGTCTAAATCTTTTAAGGCTTCAAACCCGTTCGCAGCTTTTTTGCCGTTGGAAAGCACTGTATTATTGCCGAAGAGTTCGGAACCGTTGTCAATCTGCCCGTTGTTGTTGAGGTCTCTGACGAGCAGGCCGTCATCTTGTCCGACCCAGCCGGTTCTTTCGGCAAAGCCGTTGCCGTCATGGTCAAAATAAACGCCGTTTGCCGCTGAAACGGTTTCCACGCCGTCACCATCCAAATTTAGAGGCTTATTGTATTTAATGGCAATATGTTAAGTCTGGATGAGTTTGTCTGTAAAAAAAATCCCCGGAAGTTATCCGGGGATTTTTTTAATTGAGCGGGGCGCCGAAGCCCAACATTATTCGGTAATCGGGGGTGACATCGCGATTATCCGGATTGATTCTTGTTCCAAATTCGGCACGGAACCATTTATCTTCTTCTGTCTCATGTGTGAAGTATAGTCCTAAGTCAATCTCCCGGGCTTCAGGTTTGAGTTTCAGATTATATTTTTCTCTGTATATAATATCTTCTTTCGGATCTCGTCCGACAGGCAAATCAAAGAGCATGCTGCCTCGGTTGATTGTCAGCGGCTGGGCTATTTGCAGCCCCAGTTTAGCTTCTTGATTAAGTTTATACGCAATGTCAAGCGAGATGCTTTCGCTTTTAATGTCGGACAGGGACATCAGCGTATTTGATTTGGCTTTGCGGGTTTGGGTTCGTCCTTGGTAATATGCTGCGGTAATGCTCAAATCATCAACCGGCATTAATCCGATTTCTAAACCGAAATAATTGGTCAGACTGTTCTCCGTTGCAAAAGCGCCGGAGCCGTTCATGCCCAAAACGGAACCGTCTTCCTGCAAAAAACCGCCTTTGAAGCCAAAGGTTACATAATCTGCCGGTGTGAAATTGAAGACATAGTCAATGGCATTAAACTCGTTGTCATTTTGCAATTTTAAGCGCTGATCGTCATTATAGAAACCGTTTTTACCGGTATAGACGGCAACATCAAAACTCAGTTCCTGATTGAATTTGTATGCGCTTTTAATACCGAATGCTTCGTTCATATTCAGGAACGGGTTGCTTGTTGCTTTAGAAAAATAGTCGCCGTTTTTATAAGCGGTATTTTCGCTGAAAAAGAATCCGACGCTGGTATCTTTGTCAACCATATAGTCGAAGGCAAAAGAGCCGAGCTGCATATTGTCAACAGGATCGCTGATTCTGTTTGAAAAAGACATGGACAAATTGTTATTGACGGCAATTTTTTGAATTTTGTTGCGATTAGTGAACTGTTTCATGTCGTTTTCAAGTTTTTTATTATGATTGCTTGTGGTGAACAATGATTTTGTTTCCAGCGGATAAGGGCGTTCATATTTATCAAGGAAAATCATTTGTTGCGGCAGTTTTTCAATAATGTTGGCCATGTTGTACGGAACGGCAATTTTTGAATGGCTCAGTGCGACGGATGCACCGCTGACTGTATCTTCCGTCGGAACTTCAAAAACGCCGAGAGGCATTGTTGCCGCCTCAAGGTTGACCAGACCGTGCCCATAAATTTCATCAACGCCGGGAGCGCCCAAATCGGTTGCCGTTTCAAACAAAATATGGACAGCTTGCTGCGGCGTTAAATTGGGAAATGCGCTCATTATCATGGCCAAGCTTCCGCTTACAACCGGAGCGGCCATGGATGTTCCCGCTAATCCGGCAACGGTATTTTCCCCATAGGTTGATTTAATCGGGTGGTCTTCCGTTCCGCCCGGCGCCGCAATGCACCAATTGGCGGCAGAGCCGCATTTGTTGGAATAGCTTGCAAGATTGTTATTTTGATCTACTGCGACAACAGAAACAAATAAACCGTCAGCAGAAGTTACTTCTTTGGGAATAGCTGAAAAAACACCGGACTCGTCTTTGCCTTCATTTCCTGCAGCCACCACGAGGATGCGCCCTTTGTTGAAAAATGTATCAAGATTAGTATGCTGATTAAAATAGTCTCCATAATTTTGGGCATTCAGGTCTTCTCTCCAACCGGGGCCCAAGCTCATATTGACGATTTGAATATCTTGGTTTTTCGAATCCATCATATTGCCAAAGTCTTCAATCGTACTGTTTATCAAGCCTATATGTGTATCAATATTGCCGAATTGATTGTAGATGAACGGAAGTAAACCTACATTTTGAACAACGCCCTGAGTAAGGCCGCCAATCGGTTTGGCTCCGATAATTCCTGCGACATGCGTTCCATGTCCGTTTATTTCGTTGGGGTCATAGCCTTCCGGCGCATCGGCCTGCGGACCGTTTATATAATGGGGTGTCGTGTCTGTGACTTTCCAGACATAATCGCTTGAAAAGTGGGAAATATAAGTATTCCATGTTTCCTGCGACATACTGCCGACTTCTTGAAGCGGCTGTCCTGCGCCGTTTTGCAGCATAAGCTTTCCTTTGGTTGCGTCAAAAGAATAGCACATTGTTTTGTTGACGCCGGAGCAGGGGCCGAAGTCGAAATTAAAACCAAAGACTCCGCCGCCGTTTTCTTCCGTGAACTTAACGATATTGTCTTTCAGTTTTATATTATTAGCCCAAACGCCGTTGTCATATACGGCGACATTGACTACTTCATCACTGTATGTGTAGTCAACCTCTTGAAGCGTCGGTAAATTTCCTCCCGGGTGGTATTCTTTAAATTGACGATAGACTTTGCGGCCGTCGTAACCGCGGGCGTAAGCGGCCGGTGCATTGATTTGTTCCAGAAAACCGCTGCCGATGACCTGTTCTGTTTTGTAATCGTCAGGATTTCCGTTTGCGGGGTGAGCCATCAGATATATGTTACTGGTTGGTGATACTTCAACATCGGTCCATTGTATATCACCGTCACCGCCGCCGGGGTTGTTACTGCCGCCACCGCCGCCGCTGCCGGCTAAGACAGCAACTGCCATACCGGTCATCAGGGCCGTTGTTCCGAATGTTTGCATTCTGGGGGTGAAAAAAGTTTTCTTTTCCGTCGGATTTAAGAAAGCATATCTGTCATATCCCGGTTGATTCTCAAAAAAGGCATTGCGGTAACGCGGGCTCATGCGGCGCAGGCAGGGCGGGTTAGGGTCTGCGCTCATATTGCGCAGCAGATTATAGCCGTCATAGTCTTTCTGATAAATCGCATGGCAAAGGGAATTGATGCCGTTAGAATCAGGAGAATCAATCCAGACACCGTTGGTGACGGCATTTTTCAAGCCGGCAACATCTTTGGCTTTCATAAAACCGTAAATGATTCTGAATTCATAATTGCTGCTTTGGGCGAGGGTGTTTCCCGCATATAAAAAGACAGTCAGCGCGGCTAAAATGCCTTTGTAAAAATTTTTCATCGCCAGATGTTTCCTGATAATATTAGTAATTGAATAAATTATATTTATTATCCTGTGTTTGACAAACAAAACGGGGCTTTTATTAACAGAAGGTTAAGAAATATTGCGAAAAATTATGTGTCTTTATTTTGGCAAAAAAATCTTGAGCTTAGCGTTAATCAATTTATACTGTGATTATTGTAAAAATAAATTTGAGAGGGGTATTATGGGAAATAAACTTTTTGGAACTGACGGCGTTCGCGGCGTGGCAAATGTTTATCCGATGACGGCTGATTTTGCAATGAAGTTGGGCAAGGCTTGTGCCGAAATTGTTTGTACCAAAACGCACCGCGCCGCAATCGGCAAAGATACGCGCATTTCCGGAGATATGCTTGAAGCCGCACTGGCCGCAGGTTTTACGTCAATGGGTATTGACGTGGTGCGTTTGGGCGTTTTGCCGACCCCCGCAGTAACGACGGTTACGCCTGAACTGGGTGTCGATATGGCCGTTATGATTACGGCATCCCATAATCCTTACAAAGACAACGGCATTAAGCTGATTGCCGCTGACGGGGAAAAGTTTTCCGATGCCGTTACCGCTGAACTGGAAGAAAAAGTCAACGCTGATGATTTTGCAGCCGGCCCTGATAAAATCGGGCGTATCAGCGATGATGATTCCGCAATTGAAAAATATGTCAAAATTGCGAAATCGACAGCGAAAGGCAATAATCCGTTAAAAGGACTGAAAGTTGTTCTTGATTGTGCGAACGGCGTATTTTCGGAAATTATGCCCCGTGTTTATAAAGAGCTTGGCGCAGATGTCATTGTTATGGCAAATCAGCCTGACGGATTGAATATCAACCGCGATTGCGGTTCTATGCATCCGCAGAAAATGATGGAAAAAGTCAAAGAAGTTAAAGCCGATTTGGGTATTGCCGTTGACGGTGACGGAGACCGGATTATTGTTTGCGATGACAAGGGTGAAAAAGTCAACAGCGAACAGATTATCGGATTTTTGGCGCAATATATGGACAGTATAGGCCAATTGAACGGCCGTGCCGTTGTTTCGACAATCCTTTCCAACACGGCGTTGGAGCGCTTTGTCAAAGAAAAAGGCATTCCATATTACAGCACGCCGGTCGGCGAACGCCATGTCGTGGCAAAAATGAAAGAAACCGGCGGCGCTGTCGGCGGCGAAGAGTCCGGACATGTCGTGGCTCTGGATTATTGCAAATCCGGCGATGCTTTGGTCGTATCGTTGATTTTAAGCGAAGGGCTGCTCAAAAGCGGTAAAAAAATGAGCGAAATTTTTCCGATTTTTGCTATGGATCCTTTTGAATTTGTCAGTCCGCGTTTTGAGAGCCGCGAACAGGTTAAGGCGTTAGTTAAGCATGAGAGTATCCTCAAGCTGTTGGAAAACCTTAATCAGGAAATGAACGGCGAGGGAAGAATTGTTATTCATCCGTCCGGTACCGAACCTCTTATCCGTATTTGGGTCAGCGGTAAAAATGCCGGAAAAGTGAAAAAGATTCACACAACTTTAGTTGAAGCTTTTGAGAAATTGAGATAGTATCAAAAGGCAAGGGTTTGAAAAGGCTTAAACTTTTGTTTACTTTCAAAAGGTATACTTACAAGCATCAGTTTATTTTTGAAACGAGGCAACATGATGAATAAGATAAAAGCCGCCGATTTAGATTGGCACAAGAATAAAGTTGTCGCAGCTCCGAAGCGCGGCAATATGGTGCTTGTAAGCTATGCTTTAAAACGCAATGAAGCTTATGGCAATTATCGGCCGCAGAATACCAGATGCGTTTGGCCGGGGTCTATGCTGAGCGGCGACACCAGGATTTTGAGCCGCCGGTTGGCCGTGAAGACATTTTAGAGGAATACTTATGATTAAAGGTTTTTTGGCGCTGTTTCGCAGCGGAGTGATTTTTGATCCGTTTGTCCTTCTGGGCGTAGTTATGGGAATTTTTATGGCCGTTACGCCGAACAAAGAGGCTGTTGAAGCTTTGTTGAAGCAGGAAAGCTTTTATTTGCTGATTTTGCTGTTAGCTTTTTTGTATAATTGGTTTGTTAAAAAACTTTATAAAGATGACGGTGTTTCGCCGGATTATCTGCGAATGGGCTGGAATGTTTTTGCTTCTTTTGCCAAATTTATTTTGGCCTGTGTTTTCAGTTTTCTTTCTGTTATGGCCTTGTTCTTTCTCTAAACTTTAATATCAATTAATGTCCCCATTGTTTCTGATGGGGCAACGGTGCGGTCGCTTCCTGAATTGAGCAAAATATCAACGGCTTGTTTCTGCATGTCAATATTGGCTTTAATCAGCGACAATTGCATGTTTTGTACTGCCAGAGCATAAGATCCGAGAGCGTTTACGGATGAAGGCATTTTATTTCTCCTTTATTTTATTTCATTATAACAGAAAAGTTTTAATGATTTCTAAAAGAGAAGAATGTATAGGCTTTAGTTTATATGTTGTGTTAAATGTTGATGTATTATTTTGAGAAAGAGGAATAATAGTTTTTCTGTTAAGTTACTACAACCGGTAAATTCAGAAAAGCTGAATTAATGTTTGACTCTGTTCACAAAATAATCAGAACTAAAGCCTATACACTATTCAGAATAAGTGTTTTTTTTTTTTTGCAACCCAAAAATGTGAATGATCGGGTTTATTATATTGGTGTAACCGATTGCATTTTCATGAAGAATTTAGTGGGAAGACGGTGAGGGATAAAAAAAAGAGGCTCATTTGAGCCTCTTTTTTAGATTGGTTTTCTTACATGAAGTATTGAACCTGTAAGAAGATGGTTGCAATTAAAACGCTTATCAGCATGGTCGGAATTGACCAGAGCATGAAGCCTAAAAAGCTTATAGGATGCCCTTCACGCTGAGCCATGCCTGCAACAATAACGTTTGCCGAAGCGCCGATTAATGTACCGTTGCCGCCGAAGCAAGCGCCGAGAGACAATGCCCACCAGACGGGCATCATAGCTTCTCTGCCGCCCATTGACGGTTCCATTGATTTAATCATCGGAATCATGGTGGCAACAAACGGGATGTTGTCTATTGCGCTTGAAATGATTGCAGAAGACCAAAGAATCAGGAAAGTTGATTTTTGAATGCTGCCTTCGGTAATCTCAATGAACTTTTGTCCCAGCATTGACAGAACGCCGGTAACTTCCAAACCGTAAACAATGACGAATAAACCAGAGAAGAAGAAAATGGTTGTCCAGTCGACAATGCCGAAAATTTCTTCGATTTTCTGGTCTCTTTCATCATGTTTGTTGCCCAGAGTGTAGAGCAAAAGCAGAATTGCCGCTCCGGCCATGGCGATTGTGCCGTTTGAAATATGCAGATGTTCGGCACTCATAAACGCTATGATAACGCAGAATAAAACAAACAATGCCTTCTTTAACAAAGACCAGTCGGTAATGCAATCTATTTCGCTGATGTTCATAACCGTTTGCTTGTTTTCTTCCGTTGTTGCCAAACGGCGCCCCCAAATGAGGTCAAAGGTGAAAATCAAGACAATCATTGTCACCAAAACAACCGGTGTCAATTCAAACAGAAAATCCGTGAAAGACAGGTTAATGGAAGAACCTATTAAAATGTTCGGGGGATCGCCGATCAGGGTTGCCGTACCGCCGATATTTGACGAGAAGATTTCAAGAATCAAATAAGGGTAGGGATTGATTTTGAGCTTACGGGTTATTTGGAATGTAACCGGTGCTATCAACAGAACCGTGGTTACGTTATCCAGAAAAGCGGAAAATACGGCTGTTACAAAAGCTAATACAACCAACAGTCCGCGCGGATTAGCCCGAACTTTTTTTGCAGCCCAGACGGCTACAAACTGAAACATTCCCGATTTTTCGGAAATGCCGACAATTGTCATCATGCCGATGAGCAATGCCAAAGTGTTAAAATCAATGCCTTTAAGAGCGGTTTCCTGAGTTAGAATACCTACGAATATCATAACCGTTGCGCCAAGCAGGGCAACAATAGCCCTGTTTACTTTTTCAGTAAACAGAACAACGTAAGAAATGATAACGATAGCCGTGGCTATAATTTTGGCATCCACACCGAAAACCAGCTGCGGTATTGCGGTTAAGTCTGACATAATTTTTTTCCTTACAATGTTAAACTATTTCATTATTGGTATACGCCTGCAAAAGCTAAAATTATCTTAATTTTACAGATATAAAAAAAGAGGAGCTTGGCTCCTCTTTTTACTTACATGAAGTGTCTGATATGCAGGTATATTGCCGCTATGCCGGTTGAAACCAGCATGGTCGGCAAAGACCATATCAGGAACCGCAAAAAGCTGATCGGATGGCCTTCGCGGCTGGACATGCCTGCAACGATAACGTTTGCCGAAGCAGCAATTAACGAACCGTTGCCGCCGAAACATGCGCCGAGAGACAAAGCCCACCAGACAGGCATCATGGCTTCTCTGCCGCCCATTGATTCTTCCATTGACTTAATCATCGGAATCATAGTGGCAACAAACGGAATATTGTCAATTGCGGTGGAAACAAAAGCTGAAATCCAAATAACCAGCATGGCGGCTTTTTCGATGCTGCCGTCGGTATATTCAATAAACTTTTTGCCCATTAATTCCAAAACGCCGGCTTCTTCCAAGCCGAATACGATTGCAAATAATCCGGCAAAGAAGAAGATTGTTGTCCAATCGACAAGCCCGAAAGCTTCTTCAATTTTATGGTCGCGCTCGCTGTGGTCGGCTCCGGCCGTATAAAGCAGCAGCAAAACGGAAGCGCCGAACATGGCAATTGTGCCGTTGGCAATATGGAAGTGTTCGGCGCACATAAAGCCGCCGATAACCGCAAACAAAACAAATAAAGATTTTTTGAGCAATGTCCAATCGGTGATGCTGTCAATCTCGTTAATTTTCATAACGGCTTTTTTGTTGGCTTCGGTGGTTGTAATTCGGCGTCCCCAGATGAGATCAAACGTAACAACCAAAACCAACATGGTAACGGCAACGACCGGTGTCAGTTCGTTTACAAAATCCATGAAGGAGAGGTTTAAGGCCGAACCGATTAAAATGTTCGGAGGGTCGCCGATTAAGGTTGCCGTGCCGCCAATGTTTGATGCAAAAATTTCTGCAATCAGGTAGGGGTAAGCATTGATTTTCAGTTTACGAGTAATTTGGAATGTGACCGGAACAATCAATAAAACGGTTGTTACGTTATCCAGCAAGGCTGAAAAGAATGCCGTTACGACAGATAAAACGACCAGCAGCCCGCGCGGATTGGCTTTGACTTTTTTAGCTGCCCAGACCGCAACGAACTGGAACATTCCCGATTTTTCGGAAATGCCGACAATCGTCATCATGCCGATAAGCAGCGCCAGCGTGTTAAAGTCAATTCCGGCAATTGCCGTTTCCTGAGTTAGAATTCCGGTGAAAATCATTACCGCAGCACCCAGCAAAGCAACAACCGCACGGTTGAGCTTTTCCGTGAAAAGGATAATATAGCTGACGATAAGAATTGCACTGGAGAGTATCATCGGATCCATACCGAAAATTACTTTTGAGGCATGGGTCAAGTCTTCGATTTGCATCAACAGGCTCCTTATAAAATATAAAAAATCAAAATTATTTTATAACCAAATTCTAAACTTTGATTTAATATATTTATAAAAAAAGGATTTTCAGTCCTGTTTTTTTTATTTTTTGCCGCTGATATAGTTTATTGCGCCGTAGAGGGTGTTGAGTTCTTGCTCTGTCATTTGGTTGCGGGTGAAAATATTGCGCAGGTTTATGACCATTTTCTCACGTTTTTCGCCGATTTTGTAATTGCCGCATTCGGCAAGCATTTCTTCAAGATGTTCGAGGAATTTGATTATTTTTTCTTTTGAAGCCAATTCCGTTCCGTTCATTTCCAAACGGGTTACAGGCTTTTCGATTTGGGTTTTGTAAAATTCGTACCCGACAAGCAGGACTGCCTGAGACAGATTGAGCGAGGAATGGCGGGGATTAAGCGGAATGTTGATAATAGCATTGGCTAAGCAAACGTCTTCATTGCGCAATCCGGTTCTTTCGCAGCCGAACATAATGCCGCATTTCGTTCCCTGCCGCAAAAAGATATTGATTTCTGCCGCAGCAGAATCCGCGTTATAAACTGCTTTTATCTGGTCGCGGTGTCTTGCCGTTGAGGCGTATACCTGCTGCAAGTCTGCAATCGCTTCCGACGTGGTTTTAAAAACTTTGGCATTATATAAAATTTCTTCCGCGTTGGAAGATGCTGATATTGCTTTGGGGGAGAGGTGGTCTTCCCGCGGGGCTACAAGCCGCAACTCATACAGCCCGCAATTCATCATTGCTCGGGCAGACATACCAATATTTTCCGCCAGTTGCGGATTAACCAAAATAACGACGGGTTGCTCTTGCATGTATTCTTTCTCTTATTGTAAAACCTGGCTGGCGCGTGATTTGTATTTTATTTTCGGATTAATTTCGGCCGTCGGCGTATTGACAATCTTTTCTTCCAAGCCGACTTCTTTCTGCATGAATTTGCTGACGGCGTTTCTGTCTTTAACATTAATGTTTTCAATTTTTGCTTCGGGATCAATCATTTTATTCAAATCGTTGCTGTTGCGGATATATTCCCGTAATTCGGCATCGTTACGGTATCTGATTTGATTATTGATATCTTTGATTGTTTCTTTTTTCTGGGCAATCTTTTTGCGTTGCGTGAGAATTTCGGTTGAAACCTGCTCTTCGGGCACCAAGGGTTGTTCTGCGGCGTACGCATTAAAAGAAAGGACAATGGCAAGAGCGGATGCTCCCAAAAGTTTTTTCAACATATTTTTTCTCCCGAAACTAATCTGTCGATAAAATATCAATTGAATTGAACAAAAGATTTTCAATGTCGAGGCCTGTTCCTCTTTCAAAGCCTTCCATCATACCGTTGGCAATGCCGCCGAGCGGATCGTCTTTGACATCTGCCTGCAGCAAATTATCATAAGCCTGACGTAATTTTTTTGCATAGTTTTTAGGCATGTTTTTGATGCCTTCGTCATAGCTTTCAGGAATTTTGTAGCCCATTTTTCTTAAATGCTGCAGAGCGATATTCATATTGTGGCGGTTAACTTCGGGGGCAATCATTTCCTGGCCTTTTGCATCGGTATAAGTCGTGCCTTCGCCGATATAGTTGAGTTTGCCGTGTTGTCCGGAGCCGCGCCATGTCTTAACGCCACTTTTGTCTCTGGCCCTGGCCCAAGGGTCAACGGGAAGAATCTCGCCGCCGCTTGATGTGTTGTTATATACAGGAGCCTGAGTCGGGTCAGTATCGGCGACATTATCGCCGAAGTAGCCGTCATTAGGATGAGGCGCCCACGGGTTGCTCGGCAGTTGTGCAGAAGCGCTGCCGGCCATTAAAATTATTCCCAGAAAGGCAAAAATTCCGATTGCATGTTTCATAAATTTTCTCCTGCTGACCCCGTAAGTCTATTCTATAATATATTTGTAGGGAATAATAGTTACAATTTCATTAAATATTTGTTTTTTATTTGCGGATAAAGCCGCCACCCAAAACTCTTGTTCCTTGGTAAAAACAGCAGCCTTGTCCCGGAGCGGCGCCATAAAAATCATTCAGCAGCGTTACTTCCGCTTCATCGTTTTCCAGGAAGCGGATGTGGGCGGGTATTTCGCTTTGGCGGGAACGCAGCTTTACGTTGATTTCAAATTCATGAGGGATGTTTTCTCCCAGCCAGTTGATTTGGTCGATGATGACTGTTTTGGCTTTGAGTTCGTCAATGCCGCCGACAATCAGGCGGTTGTGTTCGGTATCCAGCTTTAAGACATAAAGAATGCCGATGTTTCCGCCAATGCCGAGACCTCGACGCTGGCCGACGGTATAATGTATTAAACCTTTGTGACAGCCGATGATTTTTCCGTCTGTTGTGACAATATCTCCGGGAGAATCTTGAAAATCAGAGTGCATTTTTTTTATTAATTCAGCGTATTTTCCTTCAGCAACAAAGCAGATGTCCTGGCTGTCGGCTTTTTGATATATTTCAAGTCCTGCTTCTTTAACGATTTGTCTGGTTTCATCCTTACTGAAGTCTGCCAAGGGGCAGCGCAACATTTGGAGGTTGCGTTTTTCTACGTCAAACAAAAAATAGCTTTGGTCTTTTTTCAAGTTATTGCTGCGATGAAGTTCAACGCCGTTTTCGGTTGTTTCCGTGCGGGCATAATGGCCGGTAACCAAAATATCTGCACCGAGTTCTCGAGCTTTGTCTGCCAGCATTCCCAGCTTAATATGCCGGTTACACATGATGCAAGGTGAGGGGGTGAGCCCTTGCAGATAAGAGGACGTAAAATAATTAACGACATTATCTGCAAATTCATTTTTCAGATTAATGAACCGATGTTCGATACCGATTTGCGCAGCGACGGTTGCGGCATCCTGAATGGAAGATTTTCCTTCGGGGCAATACGGGGTTTGCAATAAATCCATTGTCAAGCCGAAGACGTTATAACCTTGTTGTTTTAGTAAAACGGCTGCTGCCGAAGAATCTACGCCGCCGGACATGGCAACGCAGACGGTTGTTTGTGCGGGGGATTTTTCCAATCCTAAAGAGTTTTTAGTCATTTTTCTTTCCGTTTTTGACAGCCTTTAATTGCTTTTTCAAATCATCAAGTTCACGGGTGAGGCAGTCAATTTTTTGTTCAATCGGGTCTTTTATTTCGGGGTTAAGCCCGTAAGCTTCAAAACATTGTTGTTTTTTGCCGCCTTTTTCGGCTTTGTGAGCAGGAACGCCGACAACGGTGCTGTCTGCTTCCACATCTTTAATGACAACGGCGTTGGAGCCTATTTTTACATTGTCTCCGATTTTAATCGGGCCGAGTACTTGCGCGCCGGAACCGATAATTACGTTATTTCCGATTGTCGGGTGGCGTTTTGACATAACTTTGCCTTTGGCCGTAAAAACAGTTGTGCCTCCCAAGGTGACGTCGTGGTATAATGTTACGTTATTGCCGATTTCGGCTGTTTCTCCGATAACAACGCCCATGCCGTGATCAATAAAAAATCCTTTTCCGATTCGGGCACCCGGATGAATTTCTATTCCGGTTAAAAAACGGGCAAACTGTGATAAAATGCGGGCTGTTAATTTAAATTCCTTTTTCCAAAGGTAATGATTCAGACGGTAGAAAAGGATTGCATGCAGTCCGGATGAGCATAAAACGGCTTCCGTGCGCCCTGACGTTGCCGGGTCTCGTGCAATGACGGCATCAATGTCTTTAAGAATAAGCTTGAATTTTTCATTCATTTTGTGGTACATTCCTTGAAATATTAAGAATTTATATAGTTTTTTTATTATATAATCACATGGTTACTAAATTTAAGTTAAGAAGAGAATTTATATGACTGAAGTATTGTTTAACGGGCATGCCGGCCGTCTTGAAGGCCGTTATCACCAAAGTGACAAACCCGGAGCTCCGATTGCTTTGATATTACATCCGCATCCGCAATACGGCGGTACGATGAATAATAAGGTTGTTTACAGCCTGTTCAGCTGCTTTCAAAATCTGGGCTTTTCTGTTTTGCGTTTTAACTTCAGAAGCGTCGGCCGTTCTCAAGGCGAATTTGAAGACGGGCCGGGCGAATTGTCTGATGCAACGGTTGCTTTGGATTGGCTGCAGTCTGTGAATCCTGAAGCCCGCCAATGCTGGATTGCCGGCTATTCTTTCGGCGCATGGATCGGGTTGCAGTTGCTGATGCGCCGTCCGGATATTAATAATTTTATTGCCGTTTCGCCTCCTGCCAATGAAAAAGATTTTTCATTTCTGGCCCCTTGTCCGACTTCCGGACTGATTGTTCAGGGCGGGGCTGATGAAATCGTTAATCCGCCGAGCGTTGCCACTTTGGCAAAACGTTTGAATACGCAGCGCAATGTTCAGGTCGATTTTGCTTTGATTGAAGATGCTGACCATATGTATAATAACCATTTGGTTGATTTATATAAAATTGCCGGCAATTATGTGATTGAAGCGGTTAAGAAAAAAGCGCCGCAGAAAAAGCGCCGCGGCCGCCGTAAAAAAATCGAAATGCAGGAAGAAGAGCCTTTAATGCTCACCGATGATACCAATGATGATATGGATAATGATTTCGGAGAGGATGAAGATTAATTTTAGAAAAGCCCTGAATTTGTCGGGGCTTTTTATTTTGACAAAATGATAATGGGGCGTTAATATGTGCTTAATTTAATTCTTAGTATATTCATTATTAAAATCTTATTTGGCTTATGGATAAAGAAAAAATCTTAACATGGATAACCAAAACCGAAAGTTATCGTATCCGCGATTATGAGAATAAAAACGGCATGCAGCGCCTTGCTCTTGTTTCGTTGGAAAAACCCGATGAGTTTTGTAATCGGACATACCGTTCGGATTATCCGGATTTCTCTCATTGCCTGACGAAGAATCCTTGGTGGAAACGTTTTCTTTTTCGGGAAAAATATGCAGGAATATATAAGAAGACGATAACGATTGATCCTCGCAGACTTGTTGTTCGAGAGGCTGTGGATGATAAAGTCTTCTGGCAGGCTGATACTGAAAAAAATCAGGTCTTGGCTCAAATCATTGCGGGAAATGTCAAGAGGCTTGCTGTTTTTCGTCAAGAGTTGAAAGCATATTTTGCAGATTTGGCTTTACATACGGAAAATAACATGTTCCCGTTTCAGTGTTTTTTCTATGAGGAGCTTTGTCAAAAACATCCTGAAAAGACGGTTGGCTTGGAGTATATCCGCCTTCTTTTTTGCAAATGCAATCAGGAAAAGCGTAAGCAGACGGGGCTTTCGGCGAAATTAATGAATCCTCTGGAATATTTGGATGAAGCGTTATATAGGAGCTTTCCTTATAACAGCATTATTTTCGGATATGTTCAAAGTGTTTATGCAAACTTTTATAAATCGTTCTATGGCGATGTAGAGTTTCTCTGTGACATTTTTGACTGTTCGGAATCGTTGGTTTTACACATGGACGGCCATGTTGATGACTGCCGGATGTATCTGCGTTTTCCAAAGATGTTGGATTTGCTGGTTGAGTATTTGGAATGCTGAAAGTTTCTTTATGCAGACAAAAAGCCTGAGCTTATGCTTCAGGCTTTTTGTTTTTTATGTGGTTTAGAATGTAAATGCGGATTGTACTTGATAAGTTTTCTTGTTCGCGCGTTGAATCAATTTCCGTAACTAATTGATTGATACTTATATTTTTATCTTTGGCAATTTTTTGAAATTCTATCCAAAATTCGTTTTCCAGAGAAATGCTTGTTTGATGCCGGTTGGCAATGATGACGGAAATTTTTTTCATTTAATTTTTTTTGCGGAAAGCATCAATAGAAATAACGGTTGCCGAACCTGAGACTTTTTTAGCTTCGTTTTCTTCATCAAATACAGCAGGCGTATCGAGTTCTTTATTTAAGCTGTCTTCATTCAGATTGAAGCTTAAACCGAATTTGGCGTGAGGATCGGCGAAATAGGTAATTGCGTCAAACGGAATAACTAAGGTTTGCAAGACTCCGCCGAAACTTAAATCGACAGAGAAGAAAGAACTCTCAACCAAAAGGTTGGAAAACTGGTGCTGCAAAACAATAGTCATTTCCTCAGGATATTGATTTTTTAGCTGAGGAGAAACTTTTGATGAAGGGTGATTGGTTTTGAATGTGATGTAAAAGTGATGTTCGCCGGGCAAACCTTGCTTTTCAGCTATTTTTAATGCTTCAACGACAACGTTTTTCAACGATTTTTCAATCAGTTTGTCATAATTGATTTCGCTAATAAATTCCTGCATCATCATTTCCCGAAATAAGTTAAATAAACGGGCCTTTCTGTTGCTGGGCGGCCCAACCCCACTTTTAACTATCCTAAGTTAAAAGGATTTCGTTTGTTGCGGACTGCAATTAAGCAGCGATTGCAACAGGAGCTACGTTATTATCGTTAGCATTCATTTAAATTTGAACCGATAACGGTGGTATCTCACCGAGCACAGCATACATATCTTTACTGCTCCCAATCAAGCCTGTTTCACCCCCGTTATGTTTGGCATAGCGTGTTTCATGCTTGTTAATTTTTATTCTCATGTACTGTTTTTGTACACTTCGAAAAAAATTAACGGCGCAGCAAACACACTCTTCCAAATATACTTTTTATAAGGCAAGTTTTATGCCTGTGTAGTTTTTTGGTGGAGGTGCCGGGTACTGCCCCCGGGTCTTGAAAGCCTATTTCATACAGCCTCTAGTACCATAGTTGATTGCTCAACTCTTTTAATATAAATAAATGTTTGGAAATTTTCAAGCGATAAAGAAAACCCCTTAATAAAAATCAAGGGGTTTTAATTGTTTTGCGGCGTTTTATTCTGCGGCAGTATCTAAAGCATTTTCTTTGCCATAAGGAATATCGTCAAACAAGACCGGCAATTGGGAACGGAATTCGTTTAACAGCATGGTCATGATTTCTCTGACGCTCGGATGTGTTGCCGGAGCGCAACGCAGCTTGAATATGTGGCGCCATTCGCGCAGGTTGGCTGTCATAAAGACGTCTGCTTTGGTTGAATGGGGCAGGAGCATTCGCAACTGATCGACGGCAGCGCCTTTGGCGGCCATGCTCAGGTAATGTTTTTCTATATCGGCCATTGCCTGATACCAAATATTATAAATATCGGAACCTTCTTCCATGTTGCTTGGTTTCATGAATGTCAGCTCATTGCCGTATTTTCCTTTGGAATAGTTGCAAAAACGGGTGCTTTCAATGGCAAAGCTGGCGTGTCTGTGGCGGGTTAGGTCTTTATAAGCGCCGACATCCGTTGTGAGTTTGACCGTTACCGAAAAATGCTCTATCATAGCTTCATGGCCGAGGTCAATCAGCTTTTTTATCATTTTTTGTGCCGAATCTGCCGTGATTTTGTCTTCGCTTTTGTAGCAATTGCGGGCGCAGCGTTCCAGATGCTTGAGAATATAATCCCCGTCAAGCGGTGTAATGACCTCAATATTCGGGCTTACAATTTTAACCATTTTCGGATTCCTTTGCGTGTAGTTTTTTATAGGGCAAATGTAGCTTACGGATACTCATTTGTCGATGTTCAAGCATAAGTTATACATTTAAAAAATTTGGCTCTTGTCAAAATCAGAGGAAATAAATAGCATTGCCACGAAGGAGAAAATTATGGCAATTACTTATATTAAAACACCTGTCAAATATGTAAAAATGGAGCATTATGTAGAAAATAAGGCTAATTTGGCTTATTCAACGCCGGAATCAGCTTGTTTTGATATTTGTGCGGCAATAAGCGAACCGATAACTGTTAAAGGCGGCGAACGTTTTGCCGTTCCGACCGCAATTAAAACGGCACCGGAAAGCCCTTTGTGGTTCCGGATTAATTCCCGCAGCGGTTTGGCATTTAAAAACGGTATGATTGCAATAGGCGGCATTATCGACAGCGATTATCGCGGCGAGTGGAAAGTGATTATGCTCAATACTAATAACAATGACGGCAAAAATGATTATATCATTCATCCGGGAGATAAAATTGCCCAGGTTGAACTGCCGTTTCCGTATCGGGCGGAATTCATTGAGGTCAGCGAGGATGATTTTGACAAATTGGCGACGGATCGCGGCGCGGGGGGATTCGGATCTTCCGGAAGATAATAAAGAAAAGGAGTATCTTTGTTAGGATACTCCTTTATTTCTTTTAATTATCCTGACAGAGGAGATTATTTTTCCTCATCTTTCGGAGCGTAGAAAACCGTTCCGTCAGGAGCAACGTTTTTGAATACAATGACGTCATTGATTGAGAAACTGTCGTTCAGGCGTGAATATTCGTTCGCTTCGACCCGTGCTTGAAGTTCGCCTTTGGATACTTTTTGACCGTCTTCCAACGTTTCAAAGAAGTTATCAAAGAGGAACTCGGCAATTTTGCCACGGAACATCTCTGCGATGACCAGATGTTTGATACCGTTGCGGTCAGTAGCCGTAAGGGCATAGCAGTTACAACTGGTTCTGAACGATGATTTGTCCATGTAAACGCGGATGTGAAGGGCTGTTGCTTCTTCAAATTCGCCGCATGGGGTCAATTTGTTTCCCTTGCAATAAGCGGTTAAGCTGCTCTGGGCAACACTCTGTTTCAGCGCTTGCAGCGTCTCAGGCGTCAGTTCTTTTTTGTAATACATAATAGTTGTTTTTTGGGTTAAAAAATATGTTATTAAACACGAAAAAAATCAAATTCAAAATAAGAAATAAAATCAATTGTATTTACAATGGCTTTAATGTAGTCTTCCGCATGCCAAAAAGCAAGGGAAATTTTCTTTTTAAACGGAGATTTTTATTTATTTATATTTTTCAACGGGAAGAGGATTTTACGGGTGTGTGAAACCGTATTAAAAAAGGCAAAAGCCTTACTGCATTGAGCAATAAGGCTTTTGCCGGTATTTTTTTGCGTTTTAGGCGCGGCGGTCAACTTCCCGATATTGGGGAATGCCGTTTTTGACACCGGTCAACATCATGTGTTTGAGGTCAACTTTGATGGTGTCGCCGACTTGCTTGGGATAATAGCATTTGTCGGCATCGAGAATTTCAGTGTCGCGGGTTCCCATGCGGTAAACCAGAACTTTGTTGCCGCAGGTGCCGATAAGTCCGAAGACGGTTTTATTGGCCGGCCAGTGGTTTCTGCTTGTTTCTTCGAAGGGCATAATGTAGCCGCTTATAAAGTTGACACCAGAAGTTTCTACCATACCTGCGAATGCGTTCATTGCGATTTCTTTGAAATTTTTCATTTTTTTTGTATTTGGGTTTATAGTCTTAGTGATAATGCTTATTTTGATAAAAGGATTAAAGCATATTTTGAGGATATGCTCAAGCGCAAAATGACAAAAAAATAATTTTGTCAAAAAACTGTAACATTTCCGGTTTGATATATTTATCCGAGGACTGTTAAAATTGTTCCTACAAACAACGGAATTGAAAGGTTATCGTCAACTTCCAGTTTGTCTTCATACATTTCGGCAATAGTGGCAGCCAAACAGGCCAAAACACCGGCATAAGTGAAATGGAAAACAGGTTCGTAAAGCATGTTGATAAACAGGGCGCTGAGAAAAAAGGCAAAAGTGCCTTCCATGGATTTGTGCCGGTAGAGTTTTCTTGTGCCGCAGGCTTTGCCGATGAGGGCAGCAACAGTATCTGAAATAAGCATAACGGTCATAGCTATGGCGGCTACCGGTTTGGAAAAAAGCAAAGTGCATGAGATTGCCGCCAATAAGACATAAAGCGAACCGCTGACTTGAAAATATATTCTTTTGGTTTCTTTATTGCGCAATGTTTTGAAAAACAGGCGGCCGAATGTCTGTCTTGCCCAAGGCCAGTGTTTGTAATTGCCGTATTCCAACACGGCATCTCCGGCAAACAAAATAGAAAAGACAGTGACGGCAAATCCTGGGTGGGCAAAATAAATCAATGCTGGAATCCATAACGAACTCAAGTGGATTGCTTTGCGGTAAATTTCTTTTTTGTAAGATTTATTTACTTTGATTTGGGGAACAAATCTCTTTAACTGTTGTTGAAATCTGAAACGCAGCGGATTTATCATCGGTTTACCTGTTATGATTGTTTTTTTTGTTTTCATGAAAATTTTTTAGCAGTTTTTAGAATTAATGCAATAGAAAATTAATAAATAAAAAACTCTTAGTGGAAAAATAAAAGCCCCTCGTTTGAGGGGCCTGTTTTAGATTGCTTGTTTAACGGTTTCGACAGCTTCTTTGATTTTGCTGCCGTCAGGGCCGCCGGCCTGAGCCATGTCCGGACGTCCGCCGCCGCCTTGTCCCCCGACTTTGGCGGATGCCAGTCTGACTAAGTCGACAGCCGAATATTTGCCGGTCAAATCATTGGTGACGCCGACGACAATTGATGCTTTGCCGTCATTGTCAGACGCCAATACAACAATGCCTGAACCGATATTTTCTTTGATTTCGTCAACAAAGGCTTTCAGTTCTTTAGCTTGAATATTTTGCAGGCTTTTACCTACGAATTTGACGCCGTTGACTTCTTCAATTTTGTCTTTGTTATCAGCGCTTTTGTGGCTGACAAAAGTCTTTTTCAAATTGAAAATGTCTGCTTCGAGCTTTTTCTTTTCTTCCAAAAGCTGTGCGATGCGGGTTTCAATGCTGCCAAAATCAGATTTCAGCGTCTGGCCTATACGGTGGAGTTTATCTTCAATGTCTTGGACATATTTTTCCGCATGATGGCCGGTAACGCATTCAATACGGCGCAAACCTGCACCGACGGCAGATTCCGAAACGATATTGAAATAGCCGATGTCTCCGGTTGATTTAACATGCGTCCCGCCGCATAACTCTGTTGATATAAAGCAGCTGTCATCTTGATCGCAAATTGATACAACGCGGACTTCATCGCCGTATTTTTCGCCGAACAAAGCCATGGCGCCTTCGGAAATGGCATCTTCCTGATTCATAATGCGCGTAATGACTTTATGGTTTTCGCGAATGATTTGGTTGACACGATTTTCAGCTTCTCTCAATTCGGTATCGGAAATCTGTTTGTGGTGGGAAATGTCAAAACGCATGCGGTCTGCCGCGACGTAAGAACCTTTTTGGGTAACGTGCGTACCGAGCATGTCTCGCAAAACTTTGTGCAGAATATGCGTAACCGTATGGTTTGCTGCAATATCGGCGCGGTTTTGTTCATCAACGGCAAAGGTGAGAGTATCGCCGACTTTAACTTCGCCTTTAACCAGTTTGCAGACATGAGCCGTAATTTCATGCAGTTTCTTTTTGGTGTCGGTTACTTCAATTTCACAGTTTGAGCCGTAAATTTTGCCGATGTCGCCGACTTGTCCGCCCATTTCGCCGTAAAAAGGCGTTTGGTTGGCAACGAGATAAAATTCGCCGCTATTGACAGCGTCAACTTCTTTGCCGTCAACAATCAATGCTTTCACAAGGCATTCCGCTTTTGTCGTATTATAGCCCAAGAAATCGGCAGCGCCTAATTTGTCCTGAATTTCAAACCAGACTTTTTCGGTTCCGGCATCGCCTGAACCAGCCCAGTTTTTACGGGCTTCGGCACGCTGTTTTTCCATTGCTTCATCAAAACCTTTGACATCGACTTGCATATTTTTGTTGCGCAGAGCATCTTGAGTCAGGTCTAACGGGAAACCGTAAGTATCGTACAATTTGAACGCGGTAGCACCGGAAAGTTCATCTCCTTCTTTAAGATTTCTTGCTTCATCATCAAGAAGACGCATGCCTTTATCAAGCGTTTTCAAAAAGCGCATTTCTTCGGCTTTGATTGTTTCGGTAATCAGGGCTTCCGCACGATGCAATTCAGGATAAGCTTCGCCCATTTCTTTTTGCAAGGCGGGCAGAAGTTTGTACATCATCGGTTCTTTCACGCCCAAAAGGTAAGCATGGCGCATTGCGCGGCGCATAATGCGGCGCAAGACGTAGCCGCGCCCTTCGTTGGAGGGCATAACGCCATCGGCAATCAAAAAGCTGGTTGAACGCAAATGGTCGGCAATGACGTTGTGCGAAGCTTTCAGCGGGCCGTTCGGGTCCGAATTTGCCAAATCGGCAATGGCTTTAATCAGATTTTGGAACAAATCAATTTCGTAGTTGGAATGTACGCCCTGCAAAATGGCAGAAATGCGTTCCAAACCCATGCCCGTATCAATAGACGGATGTTTTAACGGAATGCGGGTGCCATCGGGCAAGTCTTCAAACTGGTCAAATACAAGGTTCCAAATTTCAATCCAGCGGTCGCCGTCTTCTTCCGGCGTGCCGGGCAGGCCGCCCCAGACTTCCGGACCGTGGTCATAAAAAATTTCAGAGCAGGGGCCGCAAGGGCCGGTATCGCCCATTTGCCAGAAATTATCTTTGGTGGCAATGCTGATAATGCGATCGTCAGGCAGGCCGGAAACTTTTTTCCAAATTTCGCGAGCCTGTTCGTCCGTATGATAATAAGTAACGGCCAATTTATCTTTCGGCAGCCCGAATTCTTTGGTTACCAGTTCCCAAGCCCAGGCAATAGCTTCGTCTTTGAAATAATCGCCGAAAGAGAAGTTTCCGAGCATTTCAAAAAATGTGTGGTGGCGTACGGTGTATCCGACATTGTCCAAGTCATTATGTTTGCCGCCGGCGCGAACGGATTTTTGGGAAGTGGTCGCTCGTTTGTAGTCGCGCGTTTCGTTGCCGGTGAAAATATTTTTGAACTGTACCATACCTGAATTGGTGAACATCAGGGTCGGATCGTTATCAGGCACCAATGAAGAGGACGGAATGATTTTATGTCCGTTTTTTGCAAAAAAATTCAGATACGTGCTGCGTATATCTTTTAATGTTGTGGTCATTTTTACTTCCCAAAAGTCAAAATTTTCAAATTAAATTAACCTGCTATTTTTAGAGCAAAGTTTATGCCGTGTCTAGCAAAATTTTGATATTTCGGGCTAAAAATCTATAATTAATCCGTTGTTTATCACAAAAATCAGATTGAGGAACGAGGCGTAGCACAGCCATAAAAAGTAAGGATAAAGCAAAAAGGCGCTTGCCGGACGCAGTTGCCGGAAGGCTGATATTGTTTTATAAACGAGGTAATCCAGTATTAGGATAACCCCGAAGCCGACAACCAATTGTTTGGCATAAAAGAATGTAAAGCACCAAACGATATTCAGCAGCAGCTGGCTTAAAAACAGCAGTTTGGCATCCAGCGTTTTTTTAGTATAAGGAAGCGTTAAAATTCCGTAAAAAGATAACGCCATAAGCAAATAGAGTATGCTCCAAACTACGAGAAAAACAGAATCGGGCGGCGTAAACCGGCTTGAGGCGGCGTTATGATACCATGAATTGACTCCTTGTCCGGTAAAATAAGACGAGATGAAAGCAACAATAAAAACGCTCAGCAGCGCGTATATTAATTTTGGCAGATTTTTCATGGCTTTCCTTCAGGTTTTAGTTTAGAAATATGATTTAACAACTTATTTTCTCTTTTCAATGCTTTGTTGACTTAAAGCTATTCCCATTTTAGAATAGCTCCGGTTATGTGTTGGGGAAACAACAGTGGATTTTGATATAGAACTCATAAAGGCGGAAGTTGTCCGCCGTTATAAACGCCTGATAGTTGATGTTAAGCTCAGAGATGATTCTGTGGTGTCTGCTTTTTGCTCTGACGAATGTATTTTTCCCAATTTGTATGACAAAGGGGCAGAGGTTTGGGTTACCCGCATTAAAAGCCGTTTTCGCAAACTGCGTTATGAAGTGCAGGCGATTAACAAGGGTGACGGCTGGGTTGCCGTCAATCAGAGGGGAATTCCCAAACTTTTTGCCGAAGCTTTTAAAAATCGGATTATGGAAGACTTTGTCCAATATAAAAAAATCCGCCATATGACGCTGGCTGACCGGCTTCCGCATTTGGATTTTGAATTGAGCAATCCGCAGGAAAAGTGTTATGTCAGCTTACGGCCTATTTACAATAAGCAAGACGGCAAAGCGGTGTTTCCGTCAAAAGTCAATTTTTTTGACATGGAAATGTTTGAAGAAATGAAAAAAATGCGCGCAAAAGGTTTTCGAACCGTAGTTGTGTTGATTGTGCCGCGTATGGATTGTCTGGAAGCGAAGTTTTCGTGGACGATCGACCCGATTTCCGCCGCAAGAATTTTTGAAGAAGCAAAAAACGGTTTAGAGTTTGTTTGTTATGGTTGCAACTTGAGCAAAAAAAGTATATCCATTGCAAATAAAATGAATATCAGTGTTTAAGAAAGAAATAAGAGGTTTATCTTGGCAACTAAGAGAAAAGACGGAATCACCCTTTATGAGAAGGAAGATTTTGAAGGCATGCGCAAAGCAGGCAGGCTTGCTGCCGAATGTCTGGATTATATTACGGATTTTGTAAAAGTCGGCGTTTCTACCGGCGAATTGGACGATTTATGCCGTGAGTTTTTTACCAGCCGCGGGGCTATTCCCGCTTGCTTGGGATATCGCGGCTATCCGAAATCGGTCTGTATTTCAATCAACCATGTTATCTGCCACGGCATTCCAAGCTATGAGCGCAAGCTGGCCGACGGCGATATTTTGAATATTGACGTAACCTGCATTTTAGACGGTTGGTATGGCGATACCAGCCGTATGTATTATGCCGGCAAACCGAAGCTCAAAGCGACAAGGCTGTGCGATGTGACTTATGAATGCATGATGCGGGCGATTGATGTTGTTAAACCGGGCGCAAGAATGGGGGATATCGGCGCGGTTATCGAAGATATTGCCGGCCGCTACGGATATGGTATCGTCGATATGTTTTGCGGGCATGGTTTGGGCAAGGTATTTCATGATGCGCCGAATGTTATGCATGTCGGCCGCAAAGGAACCGGACCGGTTATGGAAGAGGGCATGTTTTTTACGATTGAGCCGATGATTAATATCGGGCGTCCTGACGGCATTATTTTAGCCGACGGCTGGACTTCAGTAACCAGAGATAAATCTTTATCCGCCCAATTTGAACATTCGCTCGGCGTGACTTCTGACGGAGCCGAGATATTTACGTTATCTCCTGCCGGGCTTGACAAGCCGCCGTATAAGTAAAATTTGCGCTGCGTTAAAATGGGATTGGCATATGACAGATAAAGCAAATATTTCGAGTGACGGACACAGGCAAAGAATCAGGGATAAATTTTTGAAAAACGGAGGCTCCTCTTTTGCTGATTATGAGCTTTTGGAAGCTTATCTGACGATTGCTATTCCCAGACGCGATGTTAAGCCTTTAGCGAAACAATTGATTGCAAAATTCGGAAGTTTTGCAGATGTAATCAGTGCTAAAAGCGAGGATTTACTCGCCGTCAGCGGTGTCGGTGAAAATACGGTTTTTGCTTTGAAAATGGTGCAGGAAGCTTCTAAACGCCTGAGTTGGGAAGTGCTTAAAAATTCGGATGCTCCCGTTATTGCCAGTATGGATGCTTTGGTTGATTATTGCCGTATGAGTATGGCTTATCAGGATGTGGAAGAATTCAGGTTAATTTATCTGAACGGCAAGAATATGGTGATAGGTGAAAATGTCCAGCAAAAAGGGACTGTTAACCACGTGGCTATTCATCCGCGGGAAGTTGTTAAAGCCGCGCTGGAGAAAAAAGCCAGTGCTGTGATTATGGTTCACAACCACCCGACGGGGGATACGACTCCGTCAAAAGCAGATATTGATGTTACCCGTAAAGTCAAAGAAGCTTTAGATGCAATGGGTATTGTTTTACATGATCATGTGATTGTCGGTAAGTTTGGTTATTACAGCTTTCGCGATGCCGGTTTAATTTAGGCTAAAAAAAGTGCTTGCAAAATAAAATTAAAACGGTAAATATAAGAGCGCTTGGGAGTTAAATAGAGCGCCCAAAGCCTTAATTAAATATTATTTTGAATACCAGATATAATCGGGACTTAGCTCAGCCTGGTAGAGCGCTTGCTTTGGGAGCAAGATGTCGTAGGTTCGAATCCTATAGTCCCGACCAATAAAAAAAGCACCGGAGGGTGCTTTTTTTATTGGATTGCGGACTTGGATTTGAACCTACGAAAAAGTAGGTTCGACAACCAGCGAGAGCGAGACGGAAGTATCGCGGTCTGCTGAAAGCAGATGAGCGCCCGTGCGATGGAGTGAAACGGAGTCAATCCTATCGTCCCGACCAATAAAAAAAGCGCCTTTGGGCGCTTTTTTTGTGGATTGCGGACTTGTGAAAAATAATTTTAATCGCGGTATTTTCCTAATTGCGGCAATAGCAATAATTGAGACTGCGGGTTTGCCAAAATCTGCAATCCGCGTTTGCCAAGGCTTGCATTTTCCAAAGCGAGTGAAAACGTATGGAACGGAGTGTTATCGGCAACGGCTGAGTTTTTCTTAGTGACAAAGCCCATATGATGACCGTTTTCTTCATTTTTCAACCTGATTTCATTGCCCTTTTCATCTTTGGTTGTAAAATCCTGCGGCAGTTTCATAGCTATAATGAAATTTCTGCCGTCTTCCATTGTTGTTAACCTGTAGTTTCCTTTATCATTTTCTTGAAAACGGCATAGCTTGTATTGTTCGGGATTAAACATATTAATGAACGGTTCTTTGCGCAAGTGGTCATCAGCGTAGTTGCTCATAAAATGCATTCCTGAGTATTTGCTGTTTTTTTGTATTGGCAAAAAGGCATAACTGACAACGAAAATATTTTGCAAAGCTTCTTTGACGGTTTGTTTGTCATAAATTTGTTCTGCTAAATGTGAAAAAGCGTTTATCCAACGGTGTGCGTGAGCCATTCCGGCACAATAACCGACAATTGTTATGTTCCCGCAGCAGCGTTTGAATGTTTCTTTATCATGAGGCGAACCTGATTTGATGTTATATTTATCGTCTATTTTTATTTCTTTGCCTAAAAAACGGGAAAAATTTTTAGCAACAAAGTTCATGTCAACGTTTGTAAAGTAATTTTCAGGATTGCGAATAGTTTTTAAACATAGAGCAAATTTTTCGCCTCGGGGCTGTTCGATTGGAAAATGCGCTAAATAAACGTCTGCTTCCGAACCAAAAATCTTTTTGTTATCTAAAGTTTTCCCCATAAATTCAGATGTCCAGAATTGCAAAACTTCCTGCTCTCCTTGTACATGGAATGGCATGGATAAAAAGAGATTGTGCCTTTCGGGATTGACAATAAAACCGTAATTATTGAACTTTGCATGGCTGATTGTATCAGGATTGTGTATCTTCCAAAATTGATAGTCACAGTTTTTATGAAATACATATTTACTATTTTCGATATTGCCGGAGCAATCTACCGAATATTGAGCAGCGGCTTGATAAAGCTCAATCAGCTCCGGTGCCGTTGCTTGGGTGTTGCTCAAAGTTTCAAAAACCTCTTGCGCATCTCGGATATACCCGCTCAACTGCAAGGAAAAAGTCAATAGATTTTTTTCATCTATGTTGTGTGGCAGTGTCGGAACCGTTTTTTCTCCGCAACGGGATAAGAAACGGTTAATGGCTTGTTCAAAACGGCAAATGCGCTTATGCTTCAGTATATTGCCAAGCGTATTGCGTTTTTGTTCGTCATTTTGTTGCAAAAGCGGTTGATTTGTTACATTGCTTATAAAAGCAGCTCTGATTGCTTTTGCTAATGGATTAGTTTGCATTTTTTTTCTACTTGTACAAAATTTTTATGTGAGTTATGAAATATTATATCTCTATATACTGAAAAAGGAGTTTTGTGGTGTCACTTTTTAATAATAAATGTTACAAATGCGGAAAATGCGGCGAAAATCCCGATAAATTGGTTATTTTTGTCCATGGTTATAATGGTTCTCCTGAGGCAATTCACTATGCGATTCAATGGCTTAGTGAAAAATTGGAAAATGCGGTCATTGTTGTGCCGAGAGCGCCGTATACTTGTGAAAAAAATGCGGAAAATTTGCAATGGCTGAGCTTTTTTAAGTCAGATCCGGAAATAAAATTTAAGGATTCTGCAACTCCGACAGCTGAAATCTTTGATATTTTTAATAGGCTCGGAGATGATTTTTCTCAAACGGCGACTCAGATGAATGAATTTATTGATGAGCAACAACGTTTATGGAATGTAGCTGATGACAATACATATCTTATGGGTTTTTCTCAGGGAGCAATGATTTCTATTTATACGGCGTTATCCCGTTCTCGGCAGCTCGGAGGTTGTATTTCCGTGGCCGGAATTATTGCCGGTAAAGACAGACTGGCGACAGAAATTGTTTCCCGTCCGCCGTTTTTGCTGCTGCACGGAAAAGTTGACACGACGGTTCAGTATAAGACGGTTCCCGATACGTTGGCGTGGTTGAAAAGCCATCAGATTGATTTTGAATTTTTTGACTTTGACGGGCTTGCTCATCGGATGAGTGAAGATGAAATGCAAAAGGTTGCTGATTTTATAAACAGTTAGGCATTTTGTTTTTCTATTTTGACAGACAGAATTAAAAAAAACACTCCCGAAGGAGTGTTTTTTTTGATTGGTGATCTCGAGAGGATGACTACGCTGCTTTTTGTGCAAGTTTTGTGCAACTTTAATAAAAAAGACTCGATCAAACTTACACAAAATAGCATTTTTATATTGAAATAGTTATGGCTTTTGTAAATAAAAAAACTAGGATTTCCTAGGGTTTGAATTGGCGATCTCGAGAGGATGACTTGCTTCGCGGCGTGCACGGGCGGCAATCGGCCAGCCGAGCGTCATACTTCCGTCTGCCTTTGCCTGGTAGTCGAACCTCTTTCTTCAGAGGTTCAAATCCTGCGATCTCTCAGAATCAAAAAAAACACTCTCGAAAGAGTGTTTTTTTTGATTGGCGATCTCGAGAGGATGACTTGCTTCGCGGCGTGCACGGGCGGCAATCGGCCAGCCGAGCGTCATACTTCCGTCTGCCTTTGCCTGGTAGTCGAACCTCTTTCTTCAGAGGTTCAAATCCTGCGATCTCTCAGAATCAAAAAAAACACTCTCGAAAGAGTGTTTTTTTTGATTGGCGATCTCGAGAGGATTCGAACCTCTGACCCACAGCTTAGAAGGCTGTTGCTCTATCCAGCTGAGCTACGAGACCATTCGTTTGTTTCAGCGCTTTTATATATCACATATTTCATATACGATTGTCAATAGCCGATTTTAAATAAATTATAGAAAAAAACAAAGACGAATACCTTGCACGGTATTCGTCTTTGTTAATTAGAGAGGCTAACAAAATTGTTAACCAAGGATTTCACTCAAAAATTCTTTTACGGTCATTTGGCAACCGTTTTTAAGAATGTTTGGCGTTGTCAGTTTTTTTGCAACCAATTTTTGCCCCGTCTGATTGACATACCATTGTTGCTGGGCGTCTTGGCTGGCACCGCTTAAACCTTTATCATGCTCATCGAGCATCAGGGTTCGCATGATTTTGAGGATGCCGGCAACTGTTTCGTCCGTACCGCAAAGTTCGTTAACGACATTCGGGTAGGAGTATCCTAATCCGAGCGGGGCCAGAGCTTTGAAGCAATCCGGATATTGGACTAATTCCGGTATGGCAAATCTTGTTTTTCCGTGTTCGCGGTAAAGATGTGCCACGCAGTTAGCCAGAGATAAGTCCAACAATTGCATTTCCGGTTTGTCATAGCTCAGAATGCGGAAATCATCGAAGTCAAGATGATTGTATTCTTCCATGTTTATGGTTCCGCACATCAGGGCTTGGAAGGCTTCGTCCTTGTCTGCAAATCTCTTTGGCGCAATGTCTGCGATGAAGATATGGCAGTCGGGCGCATCTTCGCGGGCAGTCAGTCCGAAAGCAAACTCGGTTGCAACGCGCAGTTGATAGGCCGGATAGCTTATGAAATATAAGTTTACGTTGTCGAGCCTGTATTTTTTCAGGGTGTTGACAAGAAAACCTATGTTTTGGAAAGTATCCGTATCAGTCGGAATCATTGCCAGCTGGTCAAGCCATTTTTCGGGAAGACCCAGCGCTTTGAGTTCGTTATAATACATTTGGTATTCCGATTTTTGGCGAATGACAAATGCATCATTGAACTCGGTTAAGTTTTGGTTATCTTCCAAACCTAGGAAGATAACGCCTTCGGGCAATTTTTCGTTGATTGCAATGTAACGGTAAATTGCTTCTGCTGCTTTGGGACCGGTTTGCTGGTGGCCGGAAAAAACAACGAAAATGTCTTTTCTGCCGCCGAGGTTTGAAACGATTTTCCGATAGCCTGTGCTGACGACGCTTTTTTTGCCGTATTTGTCTTCATAGGAAAGAATTGTTCCCTGATGGCCGCGGCCGAGGCGTTCTGCCTGAAGGATTGTTGATATTTCATCAGGCAACAGGCGGTAGTTTATTATCGGATTGTTTTTGATGTTTTTCAACTGCCAGGGCAGATTGTCCAACTTCAAATCCAGTTCCAGAGGAACTGCGGCGGCCAGAAGAGAGTTCATTGCCGTTATCGTTTTTTCACGATAAAATGAAACAACGGCGCGGGCAAAAGCTTTTTTCTGGTTGATTTTGCCGGAACAGTTCATCAGAAAAAGTGCCAGATTGGCATAATCAAGCCAGGTTTTGACTTCGCTTTCCGTGTGTCCGCGTTGTTCAAATTCAGGGTAATCTTCGTAGAAAATTTCGGCTGTAGGGTTCTTTACCAGTTCTGCAATGATTTGCTCGTAGCAAGTCGGTTGATATTGCTTACTCATAATAATTTTTAATTAGATTTGGTGAATAAAATTTATAAAAAAAATATTATGAGCAAAATAGTGGTAAAACTGACGTTTTTAGAGGTATAATCTTAATCTTCATAATATTTTTTCAAGATAGTTTATACTATAAATTTGATAGCCTGTCAATGTTGTTTGACAAAAAAATAAATTTGTCTATCGAACCGCAATTGTGTTAAATAGCATTTGATAACTTTGTTAAATCTGTTGTTTGCATATGTGTTTTTGTATAAAAATGAATGCATTGATATATCAAAGGTGGAAATTTTGGCAAACAAAGTTTGGCATATATTGGGTGTGGCATCTCTGTTAGCGTGGGGTGCGGAAGCTGAAGCAGGTATGGCTCCGGCTAATTTTGGCGCTATGTATAATTTTGCGGCGCAAGGCAAAGCCCATGTCCTTAAAAATGCTGTTGATCGCGGTATGGATATTGACAGCGTAAATCATAACGGTTTTACCGGTTTATGCGTGGCTGTTTATCGTCAGGATTATGTTGCTTTTAAGGTTTTTAAAAGTCTGGGCGCCAATGTCAATCATGATTGTGTGAAAAAAATTCCGCAGGAGCGCAGAGAAGCTTTTATACGCCAGGCTACCGGCAACAGTTCTCAAAGTTCCAGCAACTACAGACAAGCAAACAATTCGGGAAGTTATCGTCAGGATTATGGCGATTATCGGCAAGGGCGCGTCAGCCAGGGGAGATACGGTCATATTGATTATTCTCCTGATGATGGATTTTTTTCAGCCGATGCGCGTGACCGGATGTGGACAATAGCCGGTATAGGTTTGGTTGGCGGCGGTTTGGCAATAGCATTCAGCAGCAGCGGCGGCGGAGATGATGATCTTAGTCCTGAGGAAAATATCCTTTCCGGTTTGCACGGTGTTTCCGGTGTGCCATATGCGGTTCCTGACAATATTAACAAAAACGTGGTTGAAACACCTTCGACTTCTCAAAACAATTATTGGGGCGTATATAATCCGGGCAATTCAAATATTATAAATAAAAATTCCATTCAAGTCAGCAATACGACTTCTAGCGATGATAATAAAAACCACTGGGGCGGCATTTTTGCGCAAAACGGTTATGTTTACAATACCGGAGATATCAATATTACTTCCGGCGGGAAATACGGCAAAGGCATTATGTCTTGTGTGGTCAGCGTGTATAATCCTGATAATACCGCTTGTGTCGTCAATGCGGCAAATCCGGTTGCCGGAGATATTTATAATGCCGGCAAAATTACGGTTACTGCCAACCAGAGTATGGGTATTTTTTCGTCAACAACCAATCAGATTACCAACACAGGCAAAATAGAAATGACCGGTGATGATAATTCAGGCATTTGGCTTTGGGGCAAAGGCAAGGTTCAGAACAGCGGTCAGATTGTTTTAAACGGATCCAAAACGGATTTTTTGGGCGGTTCTATGACGGCTATATGGATTTATGAAGGCGGCGATGTCGTTAACAACGGCGATATATCCATAACAGATTCCGGCAACGGCGGTACGGGGATATATACCAAAGAAGGAAAAATTACCAATAACGGGAATATAATCGTTGCGGAAACCGGCGGGGGCCAAAACGGAGCCGGTATTAAAATTTATAAAGGGGAAGCTGTTAATAATAACAGGATTGAAGTCAGCGGAACCGGCAGTATCGGTATTAAAGTTGATAACTCAGCCGTAATAACGAATAACGGCGTTATTGAAGTTAAAAACGGCAGCATGGGAATCAGCGGAACTTCAGGCGATATTCTGAATGGCAAAAATGCGGTTGTTAAAGCGACGGGAAGCGGCAGCGGTATCGTTTCTTCGGGAAAGATAACCAATGAAGGAACGGTTGAAGCCGGCGGTTCGGGATTAAGCGGCGGTGAGATAATAAATACAGCCAGCGGCAGCGTTACGGCCGAAAGAATCGGTTTATTCGGTTCAAGTGTCACAAATGACGGGAAAGTCAAAGCGGGAACAACCGGTTTAACGGCTTCAGGCAGCGGTATCAACAACGGTATAATTTCCAGCGGCGGCATGGGAATGTATGGTGGCGACAGCGGTACTCTGGAAAACAAAGGAATGATTGACAGCGGTTTGACGACATCGGCTGTTGCCATGCTCTCGGAAAGCGGTTCCCTTACAAATGAAGGTTCTATTAACAGCCGCGGCGGTTCTATGAGTTCTGAAAGCGGAGGCATTACAAATAAGGGCAGTTTGTTTGAAACCGGAGTTTTTGCCGCAGATGACGATAGTCTTAACGAAATCGGGCAGTTGACGGGAGTGGCGGCACTACAGGCTAATAGCGGAACAATTACGAATGAAGGAAGTTTGATTTCAACTTTAGCCGGTTTTCGCGGGTATATGATTACGGAATCCGGAGATGAAACTGTCACTTATGTTCCGGCCAATATTAATTTTACCAACAGCGGAACGATGACCATTAATGACGGACAGTATGCTGTTTGGGTTGCAGACGGGTATGCAAAGCCGATAGAAAATGAAGGAGACCTTCCTGAAAAACAAGAAAGTTCTTTAACTTTTAGCAATACTTCAACCGGAAAAATAACGGTAAATGATACAAAGTCCGGCATTGCCAATGGTATTTTGGCATATAATACGGCCACAATGACGAATGACGGTGAAATTTTTCTCAGCAGCGAGGCAAAAAATATTTCTTCAATAAAAGGAATGATTGCAGACAGCGGAACTTTGACAAATAACAGAACAATCCGGATTGAAGCTTTTGATTCATTTAAGAAAGATGACGGAACGGTTGATACATCATCTGCCAATCAAGGGAATATAGTCGGCATGGCTGTTCGCAAAGGCGAAATAGTTAATAACGGTCAGATTTTAATCAGTGCCAATAATGCTTACGGTATGCATGTTAAGTATGCGACTATGCCTTGGGAAGAGCCGTTAGCAGATGATGATGCCAATATTTATGCGCAGGCAACGAATAATGGTTTAATCCGGGTTGACGGTGAAAATAATATTGCGATGGTTGCGGACGGCGTGCATTCGGCCTTGACAAATAAGGGAACGATTGAAGTTAAAAAGCCTAATGTCAGCGATGTTTATGTTGTTGAGGGGGATGAGGCATATGCTGCCGGAAGCTGTTCTTCTTTTATCTGTTTAAAAAACGGGGCTTCTTATATAAATTCCGGAACAACGACTTCCGCTTATGCCATGAATTTTGATAATTTTGGCGAGGGGCACGTTATCTTAGGCAAGGGCGGCAGTTTTGAAGCTCCTGAAATTGCCGGCGATGTTATTGCTTCTTCCGATATTGTTACCGGAAGCAATGAAGACAAATACAGCGCTGAGAAAGCCTTTTCAGGTGAAGATAAAGGAATTAAAGTCGAGTCCGGTTCGTATATGTTTGACGCTTATTTACAGGATAATAGCGACGGTGGCAAAGATGTGGTTATGGAGCGCAAAAATTTTAATGAATTGACGGATAAGCCTTCTGTGGCTGCATTTTTGGAGCAGAACTATATTGACGGAAATAATACCGGTTTATTTGATGAGTTGAAGATGGCGAGTTCCGCTTCAAAGTTTTCTGCGCTGGCAACCCAAAACTTAGGCTTGAATTTCTTTCCGAATTTTGCCAAGCAGAATTTAGATATTTTAAAAAGTTTGAATCGCAGCCTTAACGAAACGGTTTTAACTAATTCTGATACAAAAGAGGAGCGGGCGATTGTCGGTTATGACAATTTTTACCGCCGCCAAGAAGGAACATCGGAATTATCCGGTTACAAAGACTATGTTCACAGTATTTACGGAATATTTGACAAGAAATATGACAACCAGCTCCGTTACGGTTGGGGAATAAGCTATTCTAAATATAACAGCAAGTATGACGGCGGTAATAAACGGGAAGAAAATCTTGTCCAGTTGTTTGCGCCGATAATTTATCAAACAGATGATTTTGAATTTATTTCTACGCCGAGGGTCGGTTATGGCTGGGGCGATTACAGCCGTTTTGCGTCAAACGGTGTCTTTCAGGCGGATACCAACAGTTTTTATTATGGCGCGGCTAATGAATTGCGTCATGAGATAGATTTGGAGATGTTGGTTTTTGAGCCGATATTTGAATTTAATGTTTTGGGATTATACCAAGATAAGATGAAAGAAAATCAGCAACTTGAAATTGCCGGCAATAATAATCTGTCTGTAGAAGCCGGGATTGGATTGTATGCTAAGAAGGCATTTAAATTTGGCGAAGACGAATTAAGGCTGCGTGCCGGCGGAACGGTTTATCATGAATTTGGAGATCCTTATCGCAGAATGTCGGCGTCAATGTCCGGCATGGAAGGCGTGTATAGTTTGAACAATTATCCTGTTCAGCGTAATCGGGCCGTTTTAAGCGCTCGCGCAGAGTATCAGCATCAGCAGGCAGTTATTTTCGGTCAGTTTAACAAATATGTTGAAGATGACGGCAGTTATGAGGCAAATGCCGGCCTAAACTGGAAATTTTAAATTATAAGCTCAAAGCTTTATACCGGTTTTCTTACTATTCGGCTTTGTTTGCCTGATGAAAATTAAGAGAGGGAAAATGCTCAAAGCTATTTTGATTCTGCCTTTTAACGTGTTGGTTAGTGTTCCTGCAATTATTCTTTATTTTTCAACATTTCGCCTGATTAATTTGTCACAGCCGGTTGCGCTGGTCGTTATGGCGATTTTATTTTTTTGCGGATTTTATTTGATCATTTCTACAATGCGTTTGTTTTCTTCTGTTAAATTTGGTTCTCCGGCGCCGTGGAATCCGATTAATAAATTGATTGTAACAGGACCTTATGCTTATGTGCGGAATCCGATGCTGATAGGTGTTTTTTTTGTGCTTGGCGGAGAATGCCTGCTGTTTCAAAGTATGGTCTTGTCTGGTTATTTGGTGTTTTTTGTTTTAATTAATGCTTTATATTTTCCGCTTGTAGAAGAAAAAGAGCTGTCGGCTCGTTATGGGAAAGTGTATGATATTTATAAAGCAAATGTACCCCGTTTTTTTCCTCGCCTGACGCCGTGGAAAAAATAGGGATACCCAATAAATCAACAGTGTTTGTCCGGTATAATGCTTTGTCAAAACGGCAAAATCTAAAGTTGGCTGTGCCATTAAAAGAAAAGCCTCTGTATTAACAGAGGCTTTTCCCATCAATCAGAGTTTAGTGTATGTAAACATTATAAACTCATTTGATTTCGTCGGCCGGCAACACATCCAAAGAATTTTCGGAAGTGGTTGTCGTCGTTGTTGTGGTGGTGATTGTTTCCACCGTTTCGGGTGCAGTCTGTGTTTCTTTTACAACAACTTCTTCTTTAACCTGTTTGTAGGGTTCTTTTTCATAGGTTACAGTTTTGGTTGTTTTGGGTTCGTAAGTTGTTTTGTATGTTGTTTTCTTGAAAACGACTTCAACCGGTTCTCTGACTTCTTTTACTTTTGACGGGCAGGGAGAAGTGTTGGACGGCAAAGTCATTTCGTTTGAGGTTGTTTTAATATCTCCGCAAGAAGCCAATGTTTTGCTTACAGTTGCAGTATTTTGTTGTGTTTCGGTCGTTACAACAGCCTGCTGAGCCGGTTTTTCGATGTAAACGATTTTCGGTTCAGGCTGGCGATAAACAATGCGGCGAGGTTGCGGCTGGCTGTAAATGTAGTAATCCTGAGGCTGGTTGTAAACATAGCGGTTTTGGATTCGTCTTTCACAGTTTTCACTGTTTAAGTGGTTGCAGCCGTTATCATCATAACCGCGGTAAACGGTTTTTGTTGATGTTACGGGTGTAGCAATTTCTTCGTCATCTCCGCACAAACCGTCAAGGCAAGCGCAACCGGACAACAAAAGCATAAGAGATAAAACTAAAGTCTTTTTCATAAATCCTCACAATTTTAAATGTGGTTAAAAAAATCAAAAAGTTTAATAAAACGTTAAAATTTGTAATACATTTACACTATTTTTTTAAATTTGTCAATTTTTTGTTTAAATATTTTTTATTTATATAATTAGTTTTAAATAATTCTCAATATCCGAGAGCAAAAAAAACAGTTATATCTGCTTGAATAATTGCGTTTATAGGCTATTTTAATTAATAATTTTAATGAAAATGGAGCAGAGCAATGCAAAAATTGGATGATTTGGAAAAATTGGCTGAACTTCGAAAGAAAAATTTGGTAACGGAAGATGAATATTCCAGCCTTAAGGATGAAATAATTTCAGCAAAAGGAACTGATAATTCTCCAAAGAATGGCGTGGCTTATGTTTTATTGGCGACTTTTCTCGGCAATTTCGGCATACATAATTTTTATGCCGGCTATATCCGCAGAGCCGTTGCGCAGTTGATGCTGACGCTTTTTTCCTGGGTTTTGCTTTTCCTGCCTTTGTTTGCCGTTCAGATTTGGGCTTTGCTTGATATGTGCCTTATTAATAAGGATGCGCAGGGAAATTTGTTTGTGGGCGACAAAATGCTGATAAAACTCATCCGAATCGCAGTAGTGGCTTTAGTCGGAGTCAGTTATTTGATTGTTTTGACCGGTATTGTGATGGGAATTATGGAGCAGAACGCGCCTCAGGCTGTGCAGATTATTCGGTATTAATATATGGATGAAGCTGTTTTATCGCTTTCTATAAATAAAAACCCCCGAAATTCTTGGGGGTTTTTATTTTAGGCAGAATATCTATTCTCCTGCAGCCAGATCATTGTCCGGTTCATTATCGCCGATCATCTCGGTCGTAATGTGTCCGGCATCTGCGCGGATTTTGTTTTCAATTTCTAAGGCAACGTCTTCATGCTCTCTTAAAAAGAGTTTTGCATTTTCTCGTCCTTGTCCCAGCTTTTCTCCTTTGTAAGAGAACCATGCGCCGGCTTTTTCAACAATACCGGCTTTAATCCCCAAATCAATCAGTTCGCCGGTTTTGGAAATGCCTTCGCCGTACATGATGTCAAAATCAACAACCTTGAACGGAGGGGCAACTTTGTTTTTGACGATTTTAACTCGGGTCTGCGTTCCGATAATGTCTTCTTTATCTTTGATTTTGCCGATGCTGCGGATGTCAATGCGAACGGAAGAATAGAATTTAAGGGCATTACCGCCGGTTGTTGTTTCGGGGTTGCCGAACATGACGCCGATTTTCATGCGAATTTGGTTGATGAAAATAACCAGAGTATTGGAGCGGGAAACCGTGGCAGTCAGTTTACGCAAAGCCTGGCTCATCAGTCTTGCCTGCAAGCCCATGTGCTGATCGCCCATTTCGCCTTCCAGTTCTGCCTTTGGAACCAGAGCGGCGACAGAGTCGACGATAAGGACGTCAATAGCACCGGAGCGAACCAGTGTATCGGTTATTTCCAGAGCCTGTTCGCCGGCATCGGGTTGAGAAATCAGCAGGTTTTCAATATCAACGCCGATTTTTTTAGCATATGACGGATCAAGAGCGTGCTCGGCATCAATAAAAGCGCAGGTTCCGCCTTTTTTCTGAGCTTGAGCGATAACGCTTAATGCCAAAGTGGTTTTACCGGAACTTTCGGGACCGTAAATTTCAACGATACGTCCTTTGGGCATGCCGCCGATGCCTAAAGCGATATCTATACCGATAGAACCGGTGGAAATTGCCTCAATGTCGACACTGGCATCATTTTGCCCCAGGCGCATGATTGAACCTTTGCCGAAAGCTTTTTCAATCTGTCCGAGGGCGGCGTCAAGCGCTTTTTGTTTATCCATAGTTTTTACCTCTCATAAGTTTCATATGCTTATATGTTATAAATGTCTGGCTCTAAATTACAATTTTGCTTTTACATTTATCCCTATGAAAAATAAAATGTACTACTTTTGTTCTTTTTGCAAGAGTTTTTTTGCGCTTTCTTTATTTTTTTTGTCGCGCAGGGTAAATATACGGGCTTTCCCTTTGATTATGCGTGTTTCTTCGCGTCCTTCCTGTTGCTGGAATTCTTCCAAGGCAGCGGTGACGACGGCGCCGAAAATAACAACGGCCCAAGCCAGATACATCCAGATAAGGAAAATCGGCAATGTGGCCAAAGCGCCATAGATTGTTTTGTAGGTTGCGCTTTTGAGAATGATGAGCCCGAATCCTTTGCGCAGGAACCAAAAAAGGATGACTGCGGTAATAGAGCCGATAACGGCATTGGTGAATTTTACTTTTTTATTCGGTACCAAGACATATACCATGATAAGGGTAAGCATCGTAATCAATGTCGGCAGCAGGCCGCTTAAAAAGAACGGCGAGGTAACAATGTCATCAGGCATAAATTTTTGTAATGTAAAAAGATAACTCTTGAGTGAAAAAGCTGTGCCTAAGAGTAGGGGGCCTAAGGTAATAACCGTCCAATAGAGCGTAATTTTGGTTTTGATGTTGCGGGGTTTGTAGACTTTAAAGATAAAGTTCAGGCTGTTTTCAATCGTGGAAAGCATTAAAATTGAGGTAATGACCAGCCCGATAACGCCGATTGTTGTCATTTGGGCGGTTGCATTCAAAAAGTCTACAAAATAGTGGCTGATTTCCTGTTCAATATCGGGAACGAAATTTTTGAGTATAAAATCTTGGAATTGCTCTTTGATGGCAACAAACCCGGGAAAAGCCGAAAAAATTGCCAGACCGATTGCAAATAACGGAACAATGGCTATTAAAGAGGTGTAGCTGAGAGACGCCGAAACGCGAAAGATCGTATCGTTTTGTACCCGCCGGAACAAAAAAGCCAGAAAGTTTTTAGTCGTTATTGCCGCATCTCTGATTTTGGTTTTCCAATACATACGCACCCCGTGAAAAAAGTTATTTACAAAAAGAGTTAAATTCTATAATAAATGTGTAGACTTTAATTTAATATATTTAATTTTTTATTGAAAGCAAAGGAAAATATTATGGCTACACCTGCACCTTTAATGGCCGGTAAAAAAGGTCTGATTATGGGCCTTGCAAATGACAAATCTATTGCATGGGGTATTGCTCAGGCTTTGAATGCCCACGGCGCCCAGCTTGCGATTTCTTATCAGAACGAAGCATTGGAAAAAAGAGTTCAGCCTTTGGCTGCCCAGCTCGATAAAGAGCCTCTGCTGATTAAATGTGACGTTTCCGATTCAGAAAGTGTTGAAGCCTGCTTTAAAGAATTGGGTGAAAAATGGGGCAAAATTGATTTTGTTGTCCACGCTATTGCTTTCTCTGACAAAAATGAACTTAAAGGCCGCACGATTGATACCAGCCGCGCCAACTTTGTCAATACGATGCAGATTTCCTGCTATTCGTTCCTTGAAGCTTGCCGCTGCGCTTCTTCTATCATGAATGAAAACGGTTCTATCGTTACCCTGACTTATCTCGGCGGCGAAAGAATCTTGCCGAACTATAATATTATGGGCGTTGCCAAAGCCGCTTTGGAAGCATCTGTCCGTTATGCCGCTTCTGATATGGGGGCGCAGGGTGTTCGCGTTAATGCCATTTCTGCCGGACCGATTAAAACCTTGGCAGCTTCCGGTATCGGCGATTTCCGCAAAATTTTGCACTGGAACGAATATAATGCGCCGCTGCGCCGCAATGTGACTCAGGAAGAAGTCGGCATGGCTGCCTTGGGCTTGTTGTCTGACATCGGCTCTGCCATTACAGGCGAAGTTTTGCATGTTGACTGCGGTTATCACATCCAAGGCATGTTGAATTTGGATAAGGTTTCCGAGACCGTAGCTGCGTTATCCGAGTAAAATTCGCTTGGCGGGCAACTAGAGCAATTTTGTGCAGGTTCGAAAAATTCATGTACTTCTTTGTACACTAGAATTTTTCTCACTTTCAAAATCACTCTATTTTCCTCGCCAATCAAATTTTATATAATGGATGCGTAACTTTTAATTTACGCTTGAGAAAGGCGGATAATCCTTTAATATAAAAGCCATTGAATATTCAATGGCTTTTTTTTGTTTGGGTTTGACATGACTGATTTAAAAACTCCTTTTCCTGAAGTTAAGGAAAAAAATAAAAAGAGAATTTTTGCCGCCTGTTTGCTGCTTAAATCTTTAATTTATTCTTTTGCTATTTTCGGTATCTTATTTATTTTGCTTCTTTTTGTTGTTCTGGACTTGCTGCACCAAGACGGCGGAAGAGCCCAACCTGTGCCGAAATCTGCAATTTTGGCAATTGATTTTGACGCGCCGTATTCAGAAACGCGGGGCGATAATATAATGACGGAAATTGCCGGCGGTGTTCGTTCTCAGACTTTTCTTGATTTGATTACGGCGATTAACGTGGCGGCCGCAGATTCCAGAGTAAAGGCAATTGCTGCGAATGTAAGCATATCGTCTCTGGGGTTGGCACAGATTCAGGATTTGCGCGATACGATAAAAAATTTCAGGGCGTCAGGCAAAAAAGCTTATCTGTTTTCATCGGGTTTCGGCTCTTTCGGACGCGGAACGAAAGAATATTATCTGGCAACGGCTTTTGATAAAATTGTAATGGCGCCAAACAGCGAAGCCGGAATTACGGGTATTTCGATTGAAGTTCCATTTTTCCGCAAGGCGCTTGATAAAATAGGGGTTACTCCTGAGTTTTACAGCCGTTATGAATATAAGTCGGCAATGAATTCGTTGACAGATTTTCAAATGTCTAAGCCATACCGCGAAGAAATGAGCCGGATGGGCGGCAGTATATTTAACCGTTTTGCCGCTGATGTTTCCAAAGCCCGAGGTATGAGCGAAAAAGAGTTGAAAAAATTGGTTGATAATGCGCCTCTGTCAGCAGATGACGCTTTAAAAGCCGGATTGATTGATGAGATTTCTTATCGGCAGGACTGGCAAAAAGCATTGGAAAAGGACTATAATGCCAGGCCGATAGCCGTTTGGGATTATATCGGCAATATATCCACTTACGGCAAGGGTGTTCAGGCGGTTGCTTTTCTGGTGATTGACGGCGTTATTGCCGAGGGCGAAAGTTATGCGGGTTCCATACGCAACGAGACGGTTACCGGAGCCGATACCGTCTTGGAACAGCTTGAAGAAATATCTGAAAATAAAGATGTTAAGGCTTTGATTGTACGTGTTAACTCTCCGGGTGGGGCTTATGGCGCGTCCGATGATATTTGGCATGCTCTGGAACAGTTAAAAACACAGAAAAAAATTCCTGTTATTGTTTCTATGGGAGATTATGCTGCTTCCGGCGGTTATTTTGTGGCGTTGGCCGGAGATAAAATTATAGCCGAACCGTCAACGATAACCGGATCAATCGGCGTTTTGGGCGGAAAAATGGTTTTAGAACAGCTTTGGAAAAAAATAGGGGTAAACTGGAATTCGGTTAATTTTGGCGAAAATGCCGGAATTTTGAGTTTTAATACAAAATTTTCTAACAAAGAAAAATCAATATTTAACAAATCATTAGACATTGTTTATAAAGATTTTACTTTAAAAGTTTCCAAAGCAAGAAATCTTGATTTAAATGCATTGGACAAGCTGGCGCGCGGAAGGGTTTGGACCGGAGAAGATGCTTTAAAACATAATCTGGTTGACGGTACCGGCGGTCTTGAAACTGCTTTCTCCGAAGCGCTGAAGGCCGCCAAAATCAAACCGGCCGAAAAGTTCCGCATTCTTTATTATCCGAAAGAGAAAACTTTGCAGGAAAAAATCCAACAGTTGGTTAACGGAGGGCGAGGCGTTTATATGTCCGGCGCGTTGAGCGTTTTTTCTTCGGAGATTAACGAATTGAAGCAGTTAAACCGCCTGCGTTATGATGCGGTGCTGCCGCCGATGCAAATAAATATGTGATTTGGATTGCCAAGATTTTTATTGCAAAATTAGAGAATTGTTCTATTTTTGAAAAAGTTTAAAGTGAAGGATTAAAAACAATGGCTATTGATAATGAAACCGTAAAAAGAGTGGCTTTTTTGTCGCGCTTGAAAATAGAAGACGACAAGTTGGAAGAAACCAAAGAAGAATTTAATAAAATCCTGAATTGGGTCGAGCAATTAAACGAGGTAAATACGGACGGCGTTGAACCTTTGATTTCGGTAAACGACAGCAATTTGCTGTTGCGTCATGACGAAGTGACGGAAGGCAATCAGGCCGATGCCGTTTTGAAAAATGCGCCGCAGGCGCAGTATGGGTATTTTACGGTGCCGAAAGTCGTCGAGTAAAAACTCACATAACGGGCAACTAATACAGATTTTGCGGATATTTTGCTCGGTCATGTACTTCTTTGTACACTTCCTCGCAAAATTCCTGAAATCTTATTATTTGCCGCGTTTTTTGAGTTTTTGATGATTTTTAGAAGATTATGAATAGTAAAAAAAGCGAGAGATAAGAGAAAATGAGCGATTTAACAAAATTAACAATAGCCGAAGCCCGTGAAGGCTTGAAAAAGAAAGAGTTCAGTTCCGTTGAACTGACAAAGGCTTATATTGAGAAAATGGAAGCTAACCGCAAGCTTAACGCTTTTGTTTTGGAAACGCCGGAAATTGCTTTGGCTCAGGCTAAAATTTCCGATGAAAAATATGCCAAAGGCACAAACGGCATTTTAGAGGGTATTCCTTTGGGAATCAAAGATTTGTTCTGCACCAAGGGAATCAGAACCACCGCTTGTTCTCATATTTTAGACGGGTTTGAGCCGCAATATGAATCAACCGTGACCGGAAAGTTGCTTGAGGCCGGCGCATCAATTCTGGGCAAGCTGAATTTGGATGAGTTTGCAATGGGCGGAAGCAACGAAACCAGTTATTACGGTCCGGTTATTAATCCGCATAAGGCAAAGGACAGTGATGCAGATTTGGTTGCCGGCGGTTCTTCCGGCGGTTCGGCTGCTGCCGTTGCCGCAGATATGTGCGCCGGTGCGACCGGAACGGATACCGGCGGTTCTATCCGCCAGCCTGCGGCTTTTTGCGGCGTGACCGGAATTAAGCCGACTTACGGCCGCTGTTCCCGTTACGGCATTATTGCTTTTGCTTCATCTTTAGACCAGGCCGGACCGATTGCCAAAGATGTCCGCGACTGTGCCATTATGTTAAACGCTATGGCCGGCTATGACCCGAAAGATTCAACTTCGGCCAAGATAGCCGTTCCTGATTTTGAGAGTTTTCTCGGTCAGAATATCAAAGGTTTGAAAGTCGGTATTCCGGCAGAGTACCGTCCTGACGGTTTGAATGCGGAAATTTCCAAACTCTGGGATGACGGAATAGCCAAATTAAAAGAGCAGGGCGCGGAGATTGTCGATATATCTCTGCCGCATACCAAATATGCTTTGGCAGCTTATTATATCATTGCGCCGGCTGAGGCTTCGTCAAACTTGGCTCGTTATGACGGTTTGCGTTACGGATTGCGCGTGCCGGGCGAGCATTTGGACAATATGTATATCAACAGCCGCACCGAGGGTTTCGGCAAAGAAGTCAAACGCCGTATTATGATCGGCACTTATGTTCTTTCTGCCGGATATTATGACGCTTATTATCTGAAAGCGCAGAAAGTTCGCCGCCTTATCCGCGAGGATTTTATCAAAGCCTTTGAAAAATGCGATGTTATTTTAACGCCGACGGCTCCGGTTGCCGCTTTTCCGATTGGAGACAAATCCATGCAGGAAAATCCGATTAACATGTGGCTGAACGATGTGTTTACGGTTTCCGTCAATTTGGCCGGACTGCCGGGTATGAGCCTGCCTTTCGGCGTTAATGCCCAAGGTTTGCCGCTCGGCTTGCAGCTTATCGGCAAGGCATTTGACGAAGGGACTATTTTCAAAACAGCGAGCGCTTTAATGACGGAGAAGAAATAAGATGACGGGAATGATTATTGAAACGGAAAAAGGCAAATGGGAAATTATCTGCGGTTTGGAAATCCATTGCCAGATTATTTCCAACTCTAAGATTTTTTCAGGCGCTTCAACGCATTACGGTTCTGATGCTAATGAAAACGTGGCCTTTATTGACGCCGGCATGCCCGGTATGCTGCCGAGCTTAAACGAACGTTGCGTTTATCAGGCGGTCAAAACCGGTTTGGGCTTAAATGCGCAGATTAACAAATATTCCGAGTTTTCGCGCAAAAACTATTTTTATGCCGATTTGCCGCAGGGTTATCAGATTACGCAGTTCCGTTATCCGATTGTCGGCGAGGGTAAGGTTACCGTTGACTTGAGTGACGGAACGGCCAAAGAAATAGGCATTGAGCGTATGCATATCGAACAGGATGCCGGCAAATCCATTCACGATATGGCGCCCGATAAGAGCTTTATTGATTTGAACCGCGCCGGCGTCGGCTTAATGGAAATCGTAACCAAGCCTGATTTTCGCGCTCCTGAAGAAGCAGGCGCTTTCCTGCGCAAGCTGCGTTCAATCCTGCGTTATCTCGGAACCTGCGACGGCAATATGGATGAAGGTTCCATGCGCTGTGACGTGAATGTTTCCGTTCGTCCGTTGGGCAGCAATGAGTTTCGCACCCGTTGCGAGATGAAGAACGTTAACTCGGTCAAATTCGTGATGACGGCGATTGAAAACGAAGCGCGCCGACATATTGAGGTTTATGAAAACGGCGGGGAAATCGCGCAGGAAACGCGCCAGTTTGATCCGTCTACCGGCAAAACCAAAGCAATGCGCAAAAAAGAGTTTGCCCATGACTATCGTTATTTTCCCGAGCCGGACTTGCTGCCTTTGGTTTTGGATGATGACTATATTGCACGCATTAAAGCGGATATGCCGGAATTGCCTGATGCCAAGAAATCGCGTTTTGTCAACGAGCTTGGCCTGACGGCATATGATGCGGAAGTTATCTGCGAAAACAAAGAAACAGCGGATTTCTTTGAAAAAGCCGCTAAAGGCCATGATGCGAAAAAGGTTGCCAACTGGCTGATGGGCGATTTCTTCGGCATGTTGAATGAAAAGAAAGTTGAGTTGAAAGACTCTCCGGTCAGTGCCGAAAATCTCGGAAAACTGGTTGAACTGGTTACATCAAACGTGATTAACGGCAAAACGGCCAAAGACGTTTTTGCAATTATGGCCGATACCGGTGCAGACCCTGAAAAAATCGTTGAAGAAAAAGGTTTGAAACAGGTGACGGATACCGGCGCGATTGAAGCGATTGTCGATGAAGTAATCGCTTCGTCTCCGGATAATGTTGCCGCTTATAAGGGAGGAAAAACGAATCTTATCGGCTGGTTTGTCGGTCAGGTGATGAAAAAATCGCAAGGCAAAGCAAATCCGGGGGTTGTTAACAATCTGCTTAAACAAAAACTTGGATAAGAAAGAGCTTGATTAAAAGGATTATCTTATGGATTTTTTGAGCTTTTTGAAAAATTATAAAGCATATGATGAAGAAGAGGAGGCAGAACGCCTCTCTTTTCTTCAGTTTTTGGAAGCTTTCGGCGATAAGGCGTATGATAGGGATAATCTGGTCGGGCATTTTTCTGCTTCCTGCTGGATTGTGAATAAAGAGCGGACCAAGGCTTTGATGGTTTTTCATAATATGTATAAAACTTGGGCTTGGGCCGGCGGGCATGCCGACGGGGATAAAAATCTTCTGCATGTCGCTTTGAAAGAGGCTGCGGAAGAAACAGGGCTGAAATCCGTAAAGCCCGTTTTTGAAAATCCGATAGATTTGAATGTTATGGTTGTGCATAATCATTACAAGCGCGGCAAGTTCGTGCCCAGACATTTGCATCATAATCCGGTTTATCTGTTTGAGGCTGACGAGAATGAGCCTGTCCGCATAAAAGAAGATGAAAATTCCGGCGTGGAGTGGGTTCCGTTTGAGAAGATCAGAGATTATGTTTCAAACGAATATACGATAGTTTATTATCGCCGAATTATGGATAAAATCAGAAAATTCGGCTGGTAGAAAGGAATTAAATGTTTAGCGAAATTTTTGTTCAGGGAATATTGGCGTCGCTGTTTGCCGGTTTGGTAACCGGAGTAGGCGGCTTTATGATTTTTTTGAAGAAAAAATATTCTGAAGAAAATATTAATTTCATGCTGAATTTGGCGGCGGGCGTTATGCTGTCTGCGTCTTTTTTTGCGCTTTTGGTTCCGGCCATGCAGAAAATTACGGAATTTTCGCCGGATATACATGTTGCCGGATTTTGGTATTGCGGAGCGGTGTTTGTCGGAGTGCTTTTAATCTGGCTGTTGAATACGATTTTGCCTCATGAGCATAATAATATGGGGCAGCACGGCATGCATTTTTCATTAAAAAAAGCGTGGCTGTTTATAATTGCCATTACTCTGCATAAGTTGCCGGAGGGTTTGGCTGTTGGCGTGGCTTACAGTGCGGAAGATTTTATGAATCCGGACAGTTTGGTTTTGGGAATTGCCCTGCATAATATTCCCGAAGGTTTAACAATAGCCATTTCGTTGGTCGCAGCACATTATTCCAAGCTTAAGGCCGCTTTGACGTCTCTGCTTATCGGTATGGTTCAGCCGGTGGGAGCTTTAATCGGTTTGCTGACAATGGATTTCAGCGATAAAATCGTGCCTTTGGGAATGGCTATGGCCGGCGGAACGCTGCTGTTTGTGGTTATTAATGAAATTCTGCCGGAAACATATGGCATGAAAAAAACTGAAAAATCGGCTTTTGCCGTTTTTGCCGGTTTTATTTTCATGACTTATCTGACCATGGTTTTGGGCGAGTAAAAAAAATCCTCAAACGGCGGAGTCCGAATGAGGAAAAAAATTTTTTATTATTTTTTTCTTCTGAAATAAATCAGGAGAAAAACAATTTGCCAAATTACTCTGGCGGCAAATACTCCGGCAAGGACGAGCCAATGCCAGGCTGCGACATATTGTTGACAATGGTTTCTATGGCCCAGTTCTTCTACATACCAGAAACCGTTTATTTTACCGCTTATAAAAGCGCAAGCAAAAACGATTATGGCGCAAGTGGCGTGGAGCGACAACCAAATCAGAGAATTTTCGACTTTTTGTCTTGTCAACTTCATGTTTATCAGGGTTTCTGCAAATATGCAGAGAGCGATAAGGAAAGTTCCCGCTAAAACCCCACACAAGTCGGTCATAATCAGATAGCTGAAAATACCGACAAAGATTACAAGTAAACTTACTAATAGAGCGGCTAAATTTTTCATATTTTTTTTATTAGTTAATATTCATTATAAAAAATATGCCCTGTTATTATAAGGTTATATGGATCAGCATAATTATAGACATATTTTTATTTTTTATATTTAACCATATCATAATAGCATTAATTCTTCAATAGACAAAATTTTAAGGTTTTATGAAAAAATATCAGTAATGGTTTTTCTGAAAGGTATAGGGAAGAGGTTTTATAAAATTTTTGAGGTAAATTGAAAAAAAGCTGTTGACGGAGCTTCAAACATAATATAAATATAACTCCGTACCACATGGAGAGTTGGCAGAGTGGTAATGCAGCGGATTGCTAATCCGTCATCGTGAATAGCGATGCACAGGTTCGAGTCCTGTACTCTCCGCCACTAAAAAAATCCCGGCATCGTCCGGGATTTTTTTAGTGGTTGAACGGCGAGGCAGGCTCGAACCGAGAGGCTCGCTAAGCAAAAAATACAATGATTTGTATTTTTTGTCTGCAAGAGCATAGATGGTCTTATTAAGCAAAGGAAGTGTAACGACTGCGGCGAAATTAGAGCTCTATGAGAAAGAGCAGCGAAGCTGCGTAGTCCTGTACTCTCCGCCATTAAAAAAGCGGTATCCTTAACGGGTACCGCTTTTTTATGAGAGCTTTATAAGCTGAGCAATAACATTCCGCCGAAACAAGTCCATAATAAAATCAAATAAAGCGTGAAATTGCTCTCATTTTCGTTAACATATTTGTTATTTCTGTAACCACAGCGTTTGCACCGCTTATAATCAATGATTAATCCGATGATGCCGATTATAACAAAGCCAGCAACGAAAATAATTGCTTTTGTACTAGTTGTAAGTAAACTTTCATTCATAAGAATTTTATTTTAAGTAATACAATAGATAATCGATTTTGTTTATATTTTATTCTATTTGGAAAAATTTGTCAATAACGTAGGAAATTAGAGTTGCTGCAGTTTGTTTTAATTGTATTTGACTCTTGAGATTTTTTTTTATAACCTGATTTTGCATCGGGTGATTACCGGTGTGAGGTTTAGAACCCTCTGTTGATAGTTGTCTGTTCGACAGACGTAAAACTACCTTTTGGTCGTTTGACTGGAAGGTAGCTAATAAGGTATATTTATACCAAATACACTACACTATTCTATCAAATAGGTTCTAACTTCCAGTCGCCTCTCATCAAGGCGATTAATTTTTTATATAAAAGGAAGTTATCAAATGAAGAAAATTATCACAGGCGTTTGTCTTCTGTTTTTATCAGCCTGCGGCACTGTTTTTTGTGGTTCGACTCAAAATATTACGTTCAATTCCAATCTTAAAGAAGTGAAAATTTATGCCAACGGGGCATTGGTTTGCTCCTCGATGCCTTGCCGAGTGGATATAGACCGAGGTTCTTCAGCCCTGACGATTATTGCCAAAGCTGACGGGTATGATGATGAAATCAGCCAGATTAAATCAAAAATCAATCCCGCTTCTTGGGGAAACCTAATTTCAGCTTACAGCTGGACGACGGATTTTGCCACGAGTTCTATGTGGAAATACAGTGAAGACGGCGTTTATATCAACATGAAAAAAACAAATATGAAAAAGGCCGAGCAGGATGCTTTCAGGCGCGAAGCTCAGATAAAGCACTTTGCTCTGTTAAACTATGCCGAAATCAAAATCGGAAATCCGGAATATCTGGAAGCTTTGCTTAGCTTGAGCGGTAAAAGCAAAACGGATTTGCAGACAATAATCGCCAATGCGGCTACGGAAGTTGAACTGGCTGAGAACTTGGCCAAGTTATAGCGCGTTATGTTGTAAACAGGCTGGATTTTATGTCCAGCCTGTTTTATATCGGGCGTTTTTTTGGGCAAATTTTTGGTTTAGACAGCGCTTTTTGTCATGTCGTATAGCCGGTTTTATGTCATTTTTTGTTTATCTACAGGGGTATTAAAATATTTGCTTCTCTTGTCTGATCTGCATATAATTTTATTGCAATTACGGGGTAGGAGAGTTTTATGTTATCAACAAAAATGGATGATTGTGTCGGTTGTGGCGCTTGTGAAAATATTTGTCCGGCTAAGGCAATTTCGATGCAGGAAAACAAGGAAGGTTTTTTATATCCGGTTGTTGATGCCGATTTATGCGTTTCATGCGATAAATGCAATAAAGCCTGTCCTGTTCAAAAAGATTACACAAAGGCCGTTGCGTCTACGGCTTATGCTGCATGGAACAAAGACGACGAAGTTTTGCAAGGCAGTTCGTCCGGCGGCGTTTTTTCTATTCTGGCGCAATATGTTTTGAATAAAGGCGGCTTGGTTTGCGGCGCAGCTTTAGTTGAGGGCAATGTTGTTAAGCATATTCTGATTGAAAATGCTGATGATTTGGAAAAATTGCGTGGTTCTAAATATGTTCAGAGCGAAACAGGCACTGTTTTTGCGCAAATAAAAAATTTGCTCAAATCCGGCCAGCAAGTGCTTTTTTCGGGAACGCCGTGCCAAGTGGCCGGCCTTAATTCTTATCTCGGAAAGGAGTTTGACAATTTGCTGACGGTTGACGTGGCGTGCCATGGCGTTCCTTCGCCCAAAGTGTGGCGGAAATATGTTTCTGAATTGGGGAATGATATTTCTCAGGTCAATTTCAGAGATAAGGCCGGCGGCTGGAAAAAGTTTTGTTTTTCTTATTTGGCAGAAGGCAAAAAAACATGTATGCCCGCTACGGAAAATATATTTTTTAAAGGTTTTTTGAGAAATCTGTTTTTGCGAAAAAATTGCGGATCTTGTCGGTTTGCAAATATGAACAGGCCGGGCGATTTTACGCTGGCGGATTTTTGGGGCATTCAAAAGCTTAATAAAAAGCTTGATAATTTTCAGGGAACGTCTTTGGTTTTGAGCAATACGCCCAAAGCAGAACTGGTGTTGAGAGAATGTCAGGACAGTTTTGCCAAGCTTCAGAAAGTTGCGCTTGAAAAAGCCGTCCGCAAAAATAAGGTCTTGTATCAGCCCTTGAAGGCCAATCCGGCCCGTGACATTTTTTTCAGCGAGTTTGCCGGGCAAAATATTTCCGAATTGACGGCTGCCAAGCTTTATAAAGACGAGTATCATCAATTGTTGAATAATAAGGCAGATGATAAAAAAGTCGGAATTATGAATTTTCATTACAGCAATACCAATTTTGGCGCGGTGATGGTGCCGTATGCTTTGTCCACAATTTTGAAAAAATATGGTTATCATCCTGAAATTATTAATTTTATTCCTAAGTTTAAGGAAGATAAAAATGGAGTTTTTGAAACTTTTCGAGAGAAATATCTCAGTCGGACTTTTATTTGCCGGTCTCTGAAGGATTTGGAGATTGTCAGTAAGAATTTCTGTCGGTTTGTTACCGGAAGCGATCAGGTTTTCCGCTGGCACCGAAACGGTAAATATTTGTTTAATTATGTTTCCGGTTTAGCCAATATCATTTCTTATGCCGGAAGTTTTGGCAAAGACAGGTATGAAGGAAAAGATATTTCTTATGTTGCGGAATTGTTCAAGCGTTTTGACGCTGTTTCCGTCAGAGAAAAATCCGGCGTTGGCATTTTGAAAGAAAAGTTCGGAACGGATGCAGCCTGGGTTTTGGATCCGACCTTGTTGCTTGACAGTTCTGATTATGAGCGGATTATCGAAAACGAACAGGTTATAACGCCCGATAAAAAATATATCGGCTATATGTTTTTGAACAACAGCATAAAAGAAGATTCCTTTGTTCGCCTGCAAGATAAATATGAACTTGTTAACTGTCTGAAAACTAATGGTAAATTTCACAGTGTGGCTCAGTGGCTCAATTATATTAAAAATTGTGATTATTTCATTACAGATTCTTTCCACGGTTGCGTTTTTGCAACAATTTTCAGAAAACAATTCGTTTGTATTTCGCGGAAGAAAGGCGGAAATTCCCGCTTGGAAAGCCTGTTTGAGCGTTTGGGAATAAATCCGAAACGTTTTTATAGCGAGATTAGCGATATCGATATGAATTCTTTTGATGAAAAGATAGATTATGAAACAGTTGAAAAACGGTTGCAAACCGCAAAAGCGGAATCTTTGGATTATCTGTTATCTTCTTTGCGGCGGCCATTGACATATAAACAGCGTCTGAATCTTCCGTTTGAACATGAATTTACTTATTCTTTTTGCGGGATTCCGTTTTTAAGCAGAAAGATCAGAGAATACAGCGTTATTTATAAATTGTTCGGATTTTTGCCGATATTGTCGCGTTATCCGAGCAAAAAGAATGCTGTTTACAAGCTTTTCGGAATTTTAAAATTTATGACGGCTAAGGAAATTAAAGATTGTCGGGTTTATAAACTTTTCGGTTTTTTGCCTGTATTCAAAATCAAGTCTGCTTATTAATGTCCTAGGGGGTGCTTAAATGAAGAAAGTTTCTCTTGTTTCTCCATGTTATAACGGAGAGTCTCATTTGGCGTATTTTATCGAATCTCTGTTGGCGCAGACTTATCCGAATGTGGAGTTTATTTTTGTTGATGACGGCTCAACGGACCGAACAGGAGAGATATTTTCTTCTTATCAAAAGCGTTTGGAAGCCAAAGGCTGGACGGTACAATTTATTCGTCAGGAGAACAAAGGGCAGGCGGCCGCCGTTAATGCCGGTTTGAAGCATGTGAGCGGGGATTATCTCATTTGGCCGGACAGCGATGATATTTTGTATCCTGAACACATTGCCAAAAAAGCAGAGTTTATGGAGAAAAATCCTTCATGCGGAATAGGCTTTTGCCTGTTGGACAAGGTTAATGAAAATAATTTGGATAAAATTGTCGGACGAATGGGGCGCCGGCCGGAAAAAGAAGATAATTTGTTTGAAGATTTGCTGACGAACAATAATATCCTTTGGCCGCCAATAGGTTCTATTGTCAGAATGAGCGCATTTGATGAAACTAATCCGCAAAGAGAAATTTATGAAGGGCGCGGCGGGCAGAATTTTCAGATGATGTTGCCGGTTGCTTCCAAATATCCGGCGGGTTATATGAATGAAAGCCTTGGAAAATATGTGGTCAGAAAATCCTCTCACAGCAAAACCAAAAGCGATTTGTTGCAACAGAGGCATTTCAACCTTTTGAGTATTTGGATAAATACAATTCAAAATTTGCACGGTGTTTCTGAAGAAGTCAAGGTACAGAGTTTGGCAAAAGCCTGTTCATATTTTGATTTTGTTTGTCCGGCAGTTAAAAAGGTCAGATTTTTAGGAATACCGCTTGTTTCCGTGGTGACGAGAAATAACAAGAAAAAAGTCAAGCTGTTCGGTTTGCTTAATATTATGACGCTTGTTAAAAGAGGTCGTCAGATAAAAGGCCGTCTGTTCGGAATTTTTCCTTTTTCGGTCAAATAATTTTATTTTGCTCAGTCGGGAGATATAAAAAAGGGGATGACTACCTGCTAAAAAACAGTTTGTCAGAGCCCCACTCGAAATTTTTCGATTATTATAGCTTCCTTTCCAAATCAGATACATAATCAAAAACTTCTTGCATAAATACTATTAGTTGATAAACTCAATGTCAATAGTGTTTTTTGGGGATGTGCAATGAAGAAGAAAATTTTTGGTTTCGATTTGGGTATTGCTTCAATCGGCTGGGCGGTTATCGAATTTGATAATGAGTATTTTAATCCTGAAACAGGGGAAATTATTGACGGAAAAATCATTAAATCCGGCGTGCGGTGTTTTCCTGTGGCTGAAAATCCTAAAGATGGTTCTTCTTTAGCGGCTCCTCGTAGAGAAAAACGTTTGGCTCGCCGCATATGTCGTCGTAAAGCCAGACGAATGGAAAGCATAAAAAAATTATTTATTGCTAAAAATTTGGTTTCAGATTTGAAAGAATTAGACGCTCTTTATGCCGAACAGCAAGGTGGTGATGTGTGGAATTTGCGCGTTAAAGGATTGTTTGAAGAATTATCAAAGGAAGAACTTCTGCGCGTTTTAACCCATTTGGCCAAGCATCGAGGTTTTAAATCTTATCGAAAAGCCGCAGAGGAAAATGATGCGGAAGGTGGAAAAGTTCTTAAGGCAATTAATGAAAATAAAAAGTTATTGACGGCCAACCAGACTTTAGCGCAAGTTATTGTTGAACGAGCCGGGGAAGGCGGTAAAAAGCGCAATTATACAGAAACGGATGCCAAAGGAATGGCTAAAGCCGTTTATAATAATTCAATTCCTCGTAATGAAATTGAGCGGGAATTGGATTTGATTTATGAAAAGCAAAAGCAGTATGGCATTTTTAGCAAAGATTTGTTTGACGATTTTAAGAAGATAGCGTTTAGGTATCGGCCTTTGGGAAGTGTTGCCGATATGGTTGGTTATTGTACATTTGAAAAAGGGGAGAAAAGGGCGCCTAAAGAAGCTCCCAGTTCGGAATTTTTTGTCGCTTGGGGCAAAATCAATAATATGGCCGTTTATGAAAATTCTCAAAAAAGATTTTTGCATCCTGAAGAAAAAGTTGCTTTATTTGAGCTTCTTAAAACGACGCAAAAGGTAAAATATCAGGCAATTTCTAAGAAAATTTTTGCCGGTAAAGATATTCAATTTGCGGATGTTAATTATAAGCTTACAGAGAAAAAAGCCAAAGACGGCAGTGTTAAAGAGATAAACCCCGAAGATGTTTTGTTCTATGAAATGAAAGGCTGGCATAAATTAAAAGCTTTGTTTGATAAAGAAGAATGGCTTGATGTTAGCAGAGATATTTCTTTGCTTGATGAAGCCGTTAATGTTGTTGCCTGTGAAAAGAACGATGAAAATATTACAAAGGGGTTGGAACTCATAGGCATATCAGAAAAATATATCGGAAAGTTTGTTTCTCTTACAACAGACAAGTTTGTTAATTTGTCTTTGAAAGCTTTATCTAAAATTATTCCTTATATGGAACAGGGAATGAAATATAATGAGGCTTGTGAAAAAGCAGGATATGATTTCAAAGAAAATGTTGATAGGCTCGTTGATAAAAAAGGAATTTTACTGGGGGTGATTTCTGCTGATAAACAGACAAAAATTCCGGTTGTGAATCGTACCGTTGCACAGTTTAGAAAAGTTTACAACGCTATGGTTCGTCAATTTGGCGTACCAGACCAGATAAATATTGAAACAGGCCGCGAATTGAAAAAAAGTTTTGACGAACGGCGAAAGATAATTAACAAAAATAAAGAAAATGAACAGGAAAGAAGAGAGGCTCGAGAGGAATTAGAACAAGAAAACATCAAAGGCAGCTCCAAAAATATTTTAAAATATCGTTTGTATCAGGAACAAGACGGAAAATGTATTTATTCCGGCAAACCGATAGATTTACATCGCTTAGACGAAGAAGGTTATTTGGATGTGGATCATATTATTCCTTATTCCCGTTCTTTAGATGATTCTCTCAACAATAAAGTTTTATGCCTTTCTTCTGAAAACCGGATGAAAGGAAATAAAACGCCGTTTGAATATATTAGAGATAAGGACAGTTGGGAGGCGTTTGAAGCAAGAGTTAACCTATTGCGTAATAATCGTAAAAAAGAAAATTTGTTAAGTAAGAATTTTAATGACAGAGAATTGGAATTCAGAGAAAGAAATGCCAATGATAATAATTATATTGCCAGATATATTAAACAATATTTGGAAGATGGCATAGATTTTAATTCCTGTAATCGTCAGGATATTAAAAATCGCGTGCAGATGAGAACCGGATCTTTAACATCTTATTTGCGCCATTGTTGGGGATTGCGTAAAGATCGCAATGAAAATGACCGGCATCATGCGCAGGATGCAATTGTTATTGCCTGTGCAACTCAGGGAATGGTTCAATATTTGTCGACAGTTTCAAAGTTATGGGAGAATAAGTGGCAATTGGCACAATCCAAAGAAGACGGAGAAGCTTGGTATAAGTCTCTGAAATATAAATTCTCTGAGCCATGGAACGGTTTTAGAGAAGATGTTCAAAAATCGCTGGATGAAATATTCGTTTCCCGTCCGCCGCGTAAAAGTGCTACAGGATCTGTTCATAAGGATACGATAGATAAGTGCTCGGAAAATATAAGTAGGCTTTCTGTTCGTGGTGGAGAAGCTATAAAGGAGAATATGTTTCGGTGTGATGTATATAAAACGAATACCGGTTATAAAATTGTTCCTATATATGTTGTTGATTTAGTTAATAAAGAATTTAAACATTATATTCAACCTTATGAGGAGATTGATGGGAACAAAATAGAGGCACAGGAAGCAGATTTTTTCTGTAGTTTATATAAAGATGATTATATAGAAATTTATGTTGATAAAGATGAAAAGTACGGGGGATATTTTAATCAATATAATGCTCAAAGTGGACAGATATATTTGGGGTCTGTAGATAATGCCTCTGTTTATAAAATAAGAGACAAAAAAGAAACAAATGGGTATCATTTAGCTAATGAAAAGAAAATTAGTTTATCAAAATGTGTTAAGTTACAAAAATATATTATTTCGCCTCTTGGAGATAAAGTATTAGTTCAAAAAGAAACTCAACGATTTTCTAATATTACAAAATCCAATGCGCAAAGGCATAAAGAACGACAACAAAAAGGGTAAATAATGGGGTGGCGGATTGTTCAAATAACAAAACCTTGTCGATTGAGTGTTAAAGACAGGCAACTTCTTTATGTGCCGCAAGAAGGTGATGAATTGAAAATTCCGCTGGAAGATATATCAGTTCTTATTTTGGAAAATAAACAAATTTCTTTGAACAATTACTTGTTTTCGGAATTATCTGAGTATGGCATTGTTCTCTTTTCTTGTGATGGCAGCCATTTGCCTGCAGGTGTATTTTTTCCGTTTCATAATCATTCCAGATATTCAGAAATTGCTTGGCAGCAGATTGAAATGTCGGAGCCTTTGAAAAAACGTCTGTGGCAGGAGATTGTTAAAGCTAAGATTAATAATCAGGCGATGTGTCTAGAGATTTTTAACTGTGCTAATTTTTCAAAATTGCGGGAAATTTCAAAGCTTGTCCAATCTGGAGATGTTAAAAATTCTGAAGCCTTTGCAGCAAATATTTATTGGAAAAGTTTATTTGAGAATTTTAATCGTAATAATGATACAGATTTTCGTAATTCTGCGTTAAATTATGGCTATGCCATTATACGCGGTTGTATGGCAAGGGCGATTGTTGGGGCAGGATTGTTGCCTTGTTTCGGTGTCCACCATGCCAATAAACTTAATCAATTTAACTTAGTTGATGATTTAATGGAGCCTTTTCGTCCATTTATTGATTATCAGGTTTATAAAATGGACGTTATTGGTAAAACAGAACTGACATCTTTAGATAAAAACTATTTAGTTGGTGTTTTAATGCAAAACTGCATTTTTAATAATGAAGAAGTGAATCTGCTAAAAGCCTGTGAATTGGCCGCTATAAGCCTTGTGAAATCAATTAAACAAAAAGATGTGAAGCATTTACAAATTCCGATATTAAAAAAATTACCACTTTTTGAATGAGGTTGTGGATAAATGGCAGTCGGAGGAGAACGTTTTATGAGAATGATAGTCTTTTTTGATTTGCCGACTTTGAGCAAAACGGATCGCAGAAATGCGAGTCGCTTTAGAAGTTTCCTTGTGAAAGACGGATATACAATGCTGCAGTTATCCGTTTATTCACGAATTTGTAAGGGGCAAGATGATGTGGATAAACATGCAAAACGCCTTAAGTCCTTGATTCCAAAGGAAGGAAGTGTTAGATTACTTACTGTAACTGAGAAGCAATATGTTTCAATGGAAATATTAGTTGGAACCTTAAAAAAAGAGGAAGAAATAGGTGATAAACAGCTTTTATTGCTTTAAAATTTTTGTTAAGAATAAAAATAACCTGTTGGAAAATCAACAGGTTATTTTGTATCTAGTATAGCATATCTGATTTGGAAAGGAAGCTATAACCCTACTTTTGATAATGATATTATTAGCCAAAGTATAGCATATCTGATTTGGAAAGGAAGCTATAACCAAGAAAAACTCGCTGAACAAACAAAACAGAGTATAGCATATCTGATTTGGAAAGGAAGCTATAACCACAAACACAGTTAAACACTCTCACACACAAGTATAGCATATCTGATTTGGAAAGGAAGCTATAACCGCTATTGCAGAATACAATAAGCGAATCGAAGTATAGCATATCTGATTTGGAAAGGAAGCTATAACAGCAATCAACGCAATGTTGCAGAATGTAGCAGTATAGCATATCTGATTTGGAAAGGAAGCTATAACTCTGAGACGATTGATTTAACTGGGTACGCCAGTATAGCATATCTGATTTGGAAAGGAAGCTATAACCAACGGTTATCACTTACGAAGAGTCTTTAAAGTATAGCATATCTGATTTGGAAAGGAAGCTATAACAGCAATTAATGCAATGTTACAGAATGTAGCAGTATAGCATATCTGATTTGGAAAGGAAGCTATAACATTGACACCAGATGAAAACGGTATATATTAAGTATAGCATATCTGATTTGGAAAGGAAGCTATAACCGCCATTGCAGAATATAACAAGCGCATTGAAGTATAGCATATCTGATTTGGAAAGGAAGCTATAACGCAAAAGCCGCAGATAAACTCCATTCTATTAGTATAGCATATCTGATTTGGAAAGGAAGCTATAACTTGTAAACATTGCCCCGTGTGCGTTTGCTGAGTATAGCATATCTGATTTGGAAAGGAAGCTATAACTAATGGAAGATGTTATTAAAATGATACTAGAGTATAGCATATCTGGTTTTGTTTTACATGTTTAATGATTTTTTATATTGAAATTTTTTGTCTGGGGATTATTTTTTTATTGACAAAAAAAATTGTGATACATAAACTTATTTGGTAAATTTAATTCAAGGAAACAAATGACCAATACAAGTCATAACATAGCCATTTTTCAGAACGCAGCTCGTTTGAGCAGCGGTATTTTGGCATGCATTATTTCCTTGCTTCTTTCTATTTTGCTTTTGATTATCAGCCGCTGAGCATTTTGGCCCTTTGAAAATTAAAGTGTGGGTGCTCAGTGGGATAACGCTTTACACACTTTAAGAAGTTTAGGGTTAATTTTGATAATCAAGAGAAAACAAATGAATAATTCAATCGAAAATACAGTTAATGACGTTAAAGCCGGTTTTGCCGATTATTTTGCCATGACCGGTCACAAGAATTTTAAACAATTCTACTATGATTGGCATGTTGACAATATGCTGGCTCCATTTGCCGGAGTGGTTCAATATTTCCATGAAAATTACGGGAGCGATGCGCCGAAGAAGTTTCATGAATTTGTGGCTGATGTGGGCAAAAGCGTTGAAAATTATAATGGTGACAAGCCGCAATTGAGCGTTTTGGCAACATCTGATTATTCGAAAACAGAAGACGGACGCTTGGCTTCTTTATTAGAGGGGGTTGAAACTTTTGGTTTTGAGTTCAGGCAGTTTATTTATAGTTTTGCCTCAAAAGAAGACCATGCAACAGAGTTTGGTAATTGGCCTATTAAGACAAATATGCCTTATTCCAGCCAGCACGGGGTTATGGTTGGGGCTGATATTCTGAATTTTATGGATAAACATTTCAATGAGATTGTCAGAAAAGGAAATGTTTATCAGCGGGCATTATATGCAGGTGACGAATATTTACGCGAGACGATTGTCAAAGATTATCGTTATCAAGGCAATTATAATTTTTCAGAACGTAAGAAACTGATGAAGCGCCTGCATGATTTGCGTGACGGTTTGGCTCAGTCTTATACCGGCATGCTTCAGGGAACACCTGCAATAAACGATATGTTTCAACGAGAAGGGAGCGCTTCTCCGGCAAAGGTATCCGGATATTGGCCGAGCGGTTTTGAGCTGGAATTTTATGTTCCGGAAGAATATAAAGATTATGGCTTGCTGATAGATTATCTGAAAGAGAAAAACGGCTGGGAAAGATTATATTCAAGCAACCATGACGCCAGCGTTTATTTAGATGCAAATTCGGCCGGCGTAATCATGCGTGACGAAAGCCTTGCCAGATACAGCGGTTTGGCGGCGGTTGAATATGCAAGCCGGATTATGCGCAGCAAAGAAGACGAAGCTAGTTGTTTGAAAATTTTGGATGCTTTTAATGAGGGGCATGTGAATGTGCATTGTTCTTTGCACCAGCATTTATCAGCGGAAAACTTTGATTTGGATACATATAAACGTTTGGTCAAACGTATGATGCAGCACGAAGACGAAATCGTCGGCGCTTTTGCCGCGCCTGAGCGGCAAGACAATAAATTGCTTTACGCCACCTATATCAGCCGCAATTTGAGTGCTGACGGTAAGAGAGATTATCCGTTTTTGTGCATTATGGTTGATTTATGCGATGATAAAAAGGAGCTGGAAGAAATGGTTTCATTCGGCAATAAGTATAAAACGCTGAATGTGATGCCCAAGCATACGGTAGAAATGAGATTTATGAATGCGAATTTTAACAAGCGTTTTGTCGAGGCCTTTTTACAGTTTAACCGCGAATTTGTGACCGCTGCCGTTCAAAATTCGCCGAGCCATATGAATCGTCCGTTATTGAATATGTATACTTGGAAAAATAATCGCGCGACAGACAGAAAAACGGTTATTCACGGATTATCTTATTACTATCAGGTTCCTTATGATTCTTATCGCCCGATGAAACGCAGCGTTTCAAAATCAGCCATTGAAGGCGAGCAGAAATATGCGCGTTTGGTTATGCATGCCTTGACTGAGACAGGAAAACTGGCTTATCTTAATCCGAGTTATAACAAAAAGGTGAGGGAGGCAATGGCCCGTGGCTGATAAGGTATTTACACAACTAAACGAAAATTCGGATTGTCCGCTGATTTTGACTTGTGAGCATGCTTCGGCGCAAATCCCTGAGGAATATCATAATCTGGGGCTGCCGGCGGAAGAGTTAAACCGTCATATTGCCAGAGATAAAGGCGTTAAGGAAATTACCGAACTGCTGGCAAAAGAATTAGGCTGTTTTGCCATTATGGGCGGCTATTCCCGTTTGCTGATAGACTTGAACAGACGGCCGGAAGAAGATGAGCTGATTGTTAAAACCAGCGACATGACACATATTCCTGAGAATGAAAATTTAAGCGATGCAGAGCGGCAAAAACGTCTTGATGTATATTACAAGCCTTATTATGCGGCGATTGAGCGTCAGATTGAATATTTGCAGAAACAGGGAAAAACGCCGGTTATTTTTTCAATCCACAGTTATACGCCGCAGCTTAAAGGCGGCGATTATCGTCCGTGGCATGCAGGCATTTTGTGGCACAAGCCGGCAAAACTGGCTTCCTTTTTGTTTGAAAATCTTAGCAAGAATAAAGATAAATTTATTGGCGAAAACGTGCCGTATGATTTGCGTAAATATAATACAGGAGCGGCTGTTATTTGTGGAGAAGAAAAAGGCTTTGATTACGGATTAATTGAAATCCGCGATGACGAGTTCGATAATTTGGAGCAGGGTGCGGCGTATTGGAGCAACAGACTTGGCATTTTGTTGAGGAAGTTTTTATTCGAATAACTTTTTTATGCCGGCGTTTTGAACGCGCAGCCTTTGGTCTTTTATATTTTGTAAACGCAGCTGGTTTCGCCGGGTTTTTGCAGATATTTTTGGTGATATTCTTCTGCCGTCCAAAAACGAGAGGCCGGCGTAACCTCCGTTACGACAGGATTAGCATAACGTCTGGAAGTATTCAGAAGCGCTATTTGGGATAAAGCTGCGGTTCTTTGATCTTCATTAAGGTAAAATATGGCAGAGCGGTACTGGGTTCCGACATCAGGGCCTTGGCGATTTAAGGATGTCGGATTGTGTATGGAAAAGAAGATGTTTAACAGATTGTCAAAATTGGTGATTCCCGAATCAAAAATGACTTCAACCGCTTCGGCGTGTCCGGTGTCTCCTTTAGCTACCTGCAGATAGGTCGGATTTTCCGTCTGGCCGCCGATATAACCGACAACGGTTGCAATAACCCCGTCAATTTTTTCAAATGCGTTTTGAACATCCCAGAAATTTCCGGCGGCAAAAATTGCTTTGGACGGCATGGCGGTTATCTCCCTTAAATATTTTATTATGTATGGATATAAAATCCCTTGTTTATTTTTAAAGGGGGTTCAGCCTTAAAAAAATGTCCGCTCTCTTTAAGTCTTTTCTTCAAGCTATTATATCAATGGCAACAAACAAAACATTAAGGAGAGAAGAATGAAAAACATAAAATTAAATATTGATACCGATATGCCTGTTATCGGTCTGGGAACATGGAGAGCTGCGCCGGGGCAGGTTTATTCGGCTGTTCGCTGGGCAATCAAACTCGGCTATCGGCATATAGACTGCGCTTCAATCTACGGCAATGAGGCTGAAATCGGCCAAGCGCTCAAAGATGCCGTTAATGAAGGGGATATTAAACGCAAAGAGCTTTTTGTTACTTCAAAATTGTGGAATGATTCTCATGCACCGGAAGATGTCCGTCCGGCTTTGGAAAAAACGCTTAAAGACTTGCAGCTTGACTACCTTGATTTATATTTGATGCATTGGCCTGTCGCACAGAAAAAAGGAACAACACATCCTCAATCTGATGATGATATGGTTTCTCTTGAGGCTTTGCCGCTGGATGTGACCTGGGCTGAAATGGAAAAGGCTTATAATGACGGGTTGGTTGAATCTATAGGCGTTTCTAATTTTGGCGTAAAACATCTGGAGCAGTTAATGCAAAAAGCTCAGATTATGCCTGCTGTTAATCAGGTAGAATGTCATCCGCTGTTGCAGCAGAATGATTTAATTGATTTTTGCCGCAAGAATAATATTGCCGTTACGGCTTATTCTCCGCTCGGTTCCCAGCATCATGATGCCGAACAGAGTGTTTTGGATAATCAGACGATTAAAGAAATTGCCGAACGTTTGAAAATTACGCCGGCTCAGTTGGTTCTTGCGTGGCAGCTTAACCGGGGCGTTTCGGTTATTCCGAAATCAGTTCATGAAGAACGGCTGAAAGAGAATTTTGCCGCACAGGTTGTGGAGCTTGACCGAGCAGATATGGATAAGATTGCGTCGCTTGATAGCGGATTTCGTTTTATTGACGGTTCCGTTTTTGAACGCGGCGGATATGCTGAAATTTTTGCTTAAGGGATATGCCGTTATAAGAAAAGCCTCAAAATTGAGGCTTTTCTTATATATGTTTTTTTAGAAAATCTGTTAATTCGGCCTTGTTTTCCCATTGAATGCCAATTTCCAAGACTTTGAAATTTTTTTGCAATTTCGCCGGAATCTTTACAAAATCTTTTGAGGTGGTATAAAGCTCGGCTCGTTGTTTTTCAGCCATTGCAATCAGGTTTTCAAGTTCTTGTTGCGTATATTGATGATGATCCGGAAAATCTACGGTTTTTAATAAGTTGAACCCCATTTCGCGCATGGAGGCATAAAATTTTTCAGGGCGTCCGATACCGGCAAAAGCAATTGCGTCGGAATTGGCTGTTTCAATTTTTTTAGGCGTAACGGTTCCTTTGAAAACGGGAAGGAAACCAAATTCTTCGGCCAGATTATGTTTATCTTCGCCGATAATAATGACTGCCTGTGCCCGTTTTAGCCCGTCTGATAATGATTCTCTGAGCGGGCCAGCCGGAATTCCTCTGCCGTTGCCATAGCCGAAACCGCCGTCAAAAACCAGAAAAGACAAGTCTTTTTTTAATCCCGGATTTTGGAAACCGTCATCCATAATGATTAAATCCGCGCCGTTTTCTAAAGCTTTTCGAGCGCCCAGAAAGCGGTCCGGATTAACTATGACAGGCGCCTGACGAGAGAGCAGCAAAGGCTCGTCGCCGACTTCCGCGGCGGTATGTTTCCGATTGTCGACAACGACGCCTTTTAAGCTTCCGCCATATCCGCGGGAGATGAAAAACGGATTTTTTCCCAAAGATCGGATAATTTCGGCCAGAGATATTGCTACCGGTGTTTTTCCTGTGCCGCCGGCTGTCAGGTTGCCAATACAGATGACCGGTTTGTCAATGCTTTTCGGGCGGGAAAATTTGATGTTTAATTTTGTCGCCAGATTATACAGGCAGCCTAAAGGCAAAAGAATATTCGAAATAAAATTCTTTTTATTCCAACAATCCGGCGTCTTCATTTAAATATATCCTTTAACTTTTTCAACAATGCCGTCTAAGACTTTTGCTTCTCCGTAAGCCCAGTTATAAGCCAAACTTCTCTTAGCCTCAAGCAGGTCTTTATTTGTCAAAAGTTGCAGCAAGGCTTCTTCAAGTTCTACAACGTCATTGACTTGAATAACGGCATCGGCTTTTTTGGCGCGGTTCATGGCATCGGTAAAATTATGCATGTGCGGTCCGACCAAAACGGCATCGCGGAAGCGGGAAGGTTCCATAAAATTTTGTCCGCCGTGCGGAATGAGCGAACCTCCGATGAAAACAATCGGCGCCATATCATACCAGATGCCGACTTCGCCGATTGTGTCGGCAATGTAAACGTCTGTTGTTTTGCTGATTTTTTCGCCTTTAGAGCGCAAAGCGGTTTTTAATCCCAATTCGTTCAATTGCTCTTGGATTTCAGGGCCGCGGTTGGGGTGGCGCGGCGCAATGATTGTAATTAACCCCGGCACTTTTTCAATAACGCGTTTCAAAAATTTGCCGATTTTTAATTCTTCGTCATTATGGGTCGAGCTGACAGCCCATAGCGGCCGGCCTTCGATTTGTTCCATAATTTCGGCCTTTTTTTCTGCGTCGACAGGCGGATTGATACCGGCGTACTTCAAGTTGCCGAGGCACATGGAATCTTTTGCGCCCAGAACGCGCAGGCGGTAAGCGTCTTCTTCTGATTGTCCGAGACAATAAGTGAAGCAGCCCAGCAACTCTTTGCTGATGAAGTCAAATTGCTGCCAGCGTTTGAAGGATTTATTGGAAATGCGCCCGTTAACCAAAATCAGCGGAATATTTTTGCGCTTAATGCCGGAAAGCAATGCCGGCCATAAGTCAGATTCAAACCACAATACCAAATCCGGATGCCAATGCTTGATAAAACGGGAGACAAATTTGGGATTGTCAATCGGAATATATTGGTGAAAAGCCCGTTCAGGCAAACGTTTGCCCATAACCTCGGCAGAAGTGACGGTGCCGGTTGTGACCATAATATGCGCGTCAGGATAATTTTCCAGCAATTTGTTAATCAGCGGCAGCATAGATAAAGATTCGCCCACGGAGGCGCCATGAAACCAAATGAGTTTTCCGTCCGGGCGTTTCATTTTGGGTTTGCCGATACGTTCGTTGAAGCGTTTTATATCTTCTTTACCGTTTTGTTGGCGCTTTTTAATATAGCGGCGGATAACCAGCGGATATAAAATGCGGATAAGAGTGTTATAAATGCTGATAAACATATCTAATTTCCTTTATTGGTTTTCGGACGGTCGTTTTTGTTTTTTATTTCGCTTCCCGGTTTGGTGGGCGTGATGCCCATTTTTTTATCGGCGTCATAATTTAATTTATTCAGTTCATTTTCAATTGTCTGCCGATATTGTTCAAGTTCTTCATCCGTAGCGTCTGCCGGAATGTAAAATGGTTTGCTGAAGCAGCAAATGCCTTTGTTAAAAGGATAGGGAACCATCATTTTATCCCATGCGCTTTCAATAATTTTACAGCGTTTGGTGCTGTAAGTCATACCGATTATCGGTTTGCCGGTTTTTTTTGCATAGTAAAGCGGGCTGATTGACAAATGCATTCTCGGACCGCGCGGGCCATCGGGGATGATGCAGATTGACGTGTCGTTCTGCAGAGAAGTCATAAGCCCCAGAGCTGCGCCGCGGGCATTATTGTTGCTTGAACCGCCGATCGTGCCCAGTCCGTATTTTTGCAAAACGCCGGCAATCATTCTGCCGTCATTGTGCAATGAGACAAGTGCATTGAGCGGAAAACGATAATCTCTGAAGGCCGGAAGCATCAAAGCGCGCCCATGCCAGCCGATGAGAATGAAATCTTTGCCGGCTTCCCATAATTTAACGGGATTTTCACGCCCTTTTATCTGCCATGAAGATGTATAATATACCACTCTGGTATACCAATATATAAGTGAACTGATACAGTTTATGGCCGTATCTGATTTAAGCATGTCTTTCAGTTTTTTTTTCAGGCGTTTTTTGATGTTGAGCATAGGCGGGCTATTTCTTTGTGGTATCCGTAATGGCAATGCCGATTTTGTCGGTTTCGGTAATAACGACTTCTCCGTGTCCGATTAAAACATCATTGGCATATATGTCGACATAATCATTTACATCGCGGTCAAGCTCGACAACCGCGCCGCGGCCGAGTTTTAAAAGCTGGTGAACCCTTAAATCGGCGGTTCCCAAAGTGACAGAGATATTGACTGATATTTCTTCTCCGATGTCGGCGTTTTTCCTGATATTTGCCATTAAAAATTTTCTCCGTTAATAAATCTGTGCCTATCATATATAATTTTTTTATTTAAGCAAATTCAAATTATGCACTTATCAAACCTTATTTTACAATTACGCAGCTTGTTGTGGATTAAAAAGTTTAGACATTGCCCTGAAATGAGAAATATGCCAAAAAAGTTTGAACTGAGGTTGTAGTTTTGATTATGTCTTCTTATATAAGTATACGGATGAACTAAGATGATTTTTAAGGAAAGAAAAATGGCCGTGAAAAAAGAAAAATACCCTGTGCTTCCGCTAAGGGATATTGTGGTGTATCCGAAAATGATTGTGCCTTTGTTTGTAGGGCGGGACAAATCTATTAAAGCTTTGCAGAGTGTTGTCGACAGTGACGGCAATATTATTCTGGCAACTCAGAAAGACGCAGGCGTTGAAGAACCGCAACCGGATGATATTTATCATATCGGTACGCTGGGAACGGTTGTGCAAATGCTCAAACTGCCCGACGGAACGGTTAAGGTTCTTATTGAGGGCGTTGAGCGCGTTAAAATCACCAAGTTTATCAAAAATAAAGAATTTATGCAGGCTGAGGCCGATATTATCCCCGAACTTGACAATGGCGACGATGTCGAATTGCAGGCTTTGGTTCGGGCTGTTTTGTCGCAGTTTGAAGAATATGTCAAGCTTTCCAAGAAGACTCCGCCCGAGGTATTGGTTTCGGTCAACCAGATTGAAGATTACGGCAAACTTGCCGATACGATTGCCTCGCATTTGTCTTTAAAAATTCCGGAAAAACAGGCTTTGCTTGAGGGGCGTACCTTAGCTGAGCGTTTTGAAATGATTTTGGGCTTTATGGATGCCGAGCTGACGGTTCTTGAGGTTGAAAACAAGATTAAGACCCGCGTTAAAAAGCAAATGGAAAAAAGCCAGAAGGAATATTATCTTAACGAGCAGATGAAGGCTATTCAGAAAGAGCTTGGTGACGGCGACGAAGATTCTGAAATCAGCGAATATCTGAAAAAAATAGAAAAAACAAAATTATCAAAAGAAGCCAAAGACAAAGCTATGGCCGAGGTGAGAAAACTGAAATCCATGAGCGCAATGTCCAGCGAGGCAACCGTCGTGCGCAATTATCTTGACTGGCTGCTTGATATTCCTTGGAAAAAACGCTCCAAAGTTAATAAAGATTTGGCCAAAGCCATGGAAATTTTGGAAAAAGACCATTATGGCCTGGAAAAGGTCAAAGAGCGCATTATCGAATATTTGGCGGTGCAGGCTCGTGCCGATAAAGTAAAAGGCCCGATTTTATGTTTGGTCGGCCCTCCGGGCGTTGGTAAAACGTCTCTCGGCAAGTCTATAGCCAGAGCGACCGGACGCAGTTTTGTCCGCACGTCTTTGGGCGGTATGCGCGATGAAGCGGAAATCCGCGGACACCGCCGGACATACATAGGTTCTATGCCGGGCAAAATGATTAAAGGCATGAAAAAAGCCGCGACTTCCAATCCGCTGTTCCTGCTCGATGAGATAGACAAGTTGGGCAATGATTACCGCGGTGATCCGTCATCGGCTTTGCTGGAAGTTTTGGATCCGGAACAGAATTCTGCCTTTAACGATCATTATCTGGAAGTCGACTATGATTTGTCTGATGTTATGTTCGTAACGACGGCAAACTCTTTGGATATGCCGCGGCCTTTGCTTGACCGTATGGAAATCATCCGTTTGTCCGGTTATACCGAAGACGAAAAGATCGAAATTGCCAAGCGCCATTTGATCCCAAAGATTTTCAGCGAAAATGCCGTTAAGAAAACGGAGCTGACAATCAATGACGCCGCTATCCGCGATATTATCCGTTATTATACGCGCGAAGCCGGCGTACGAAATTTGGAACGCGAATTGTCAACAATCGCCCGCAAAGCGGTTAAAGAGATTTTGCTGTCGCCTAAGAAAAATGCCAAAATCAACGTTTCTCCGAAGAATTTGGAAAAATATCTGGGCGTCATCAAGTATCATTACGGCGAAGCCGAGCAGGACGACCATATCGGCGTTACGACAGGTTTGGCTTGGACGGAAGTCGGCGGCGACATTCTTTTTATTGAGGCTGTTGACATGCCCGGCAAAGGCAAGGTGACAGAAACCGGAAAATTGGGCGACGTGATGAAAGAATCCATTGAAACGGCTTATTCGGTTGTCCGTTCCCGTTCAAGGAGTTTGGGCATTAATCCCGAAATTTTTGAAAAGACGGATATTCACGTTCATGTGCCGGAAGGCGCAACGCCGAAAGACGGTCCGTCTGCGGGCATTGCCATGTTTACGACATTGGTTTCAGTTTTGACCAAAATTCCGGTCAGAAAAGACGTGGCGATGACCGGCGAGATTACGCTGCAGGGCAGGGTGCTTCCTATCGGCGGCTTGAAAGAAAAGCTGCTGGCGGCTCTGCGCGGCGGAATTAAGACCGTTTTAATTCCGAAAGACAATGAAAAAGATCTGGCTGAAATACCTGATGTCGTTACAAAGGGTATGAAGATTATTCCGGTTTCGGAAGTCTCAGAGGTGATTGATGTGGCTTTGAAAGAAAAGGTCGAACCGCTAAAGCAAATTTGCCGCTGCGAAGACGTGATAGAGCCTGAATGCAGCCATGCCCGCCAGTAAGCAAAAAAAATCCCCGTTGAATAAACGGGGATTTTTTTATAATGATATTAGAAGATTTTTTTAAGTCAGGTTTATCTTGAAGAAGATTTTAATGAGAGGATAAAATCTTATGACAGAAAAAGAGAAAATGCTTAAAGGCGAGTTATATAATGCAAATTATGATGAAACTTTGACTGCTGAACGGAATAAGTGTAAAGAACTTTGTTTTCAGTTTAATACAACGCCGTATGCAGATGTTGGGAAAAGGCAATCTCTTTTGAAAAGTATTATCGGTTCGATAAAAGGTCAGTATACGATTGAACCGACGTTTTGGTGTGATTACGGTTATAATATTGAACTCGGTGATAATTTTTATTCTAATCATAATCTGGTTATTCTTGATGGAGCAAAAGTTACGTTCGGAGATAATGTTTTTGTTGCTCCTAATTGTGGGTTTTATACAGCCGGACATCCTTTAGAAGTGTCTAAGAGAAACAGCGGTTTGGAATATGCAAAGCCAATCAATGTTGGAAATAATGTTTGGTTTGGTGCGAATGTTATTGTCCTCCCGGGGGTTACAATCGGTGATAATTGTACAATCGGAGCGGGGAGTGTTGTCGTTAAAGATATTCCGTCCAATTCGTTGGCGGTTGGGAATCCTTGCCGGGTTATTCGGAAGATTGAGGAATGATGTGACTTTTTAAGAATCGCGTTTTTTTATAAAAAGAATCTGCGGAAACGATTGCTGTATATGGCTTTGGCTGTGAATAAGTACAAAAAAAGTTGTTGAAAAGTGCAATTTTTTATAAAAATCCCCAGTTTTTTGCTTGAAAGCGTTGATTTTGTTTGACTTAAGGAAAAAAGAACGCTTAAATTTTTGTGTGAAGCCGCAAGGCTTTGACAAATGGTTTATAACTTATATTTAGAGGGAGTCCTCATCGTGAATAAAAATGAACTCATTTCTAGCATTGCTAACGAAACAGGTTTGACCAAAACTGATTCTGCTAAAGCTGTTGATGCATTTGTTGCTTCTATCACCAATGCTTTGAAAGCAGGTGACGAAGTTCGTCTGGTTGGTTTCGGTACTTTCGCAGTATCTAAACGTTCTGCTACTACAGGCCGCAACCCCCGCACCGGCGCTACCATCAAAATTCCGGCTCGCAAACAAGCCAAATTCAAAGCTGGTAAAGCTCTGCAAGACTCTGTCAACTAATTATAAGAATACGGACCGGTTATTTCCGGTTCTATTTTTTATAATCAGGTTGCGCTTAGCCAATCTAAACGAGGTTTGTCAAAAACCTCGTTTTTTTTTTGAATTAAATTAGCAAAATATTAGCTTTTTTATTTTATTATTCTGTTATATTTATTTTTTTCTTTATTTTGTCAAAATTTTGTACTATAATCAAAGTAAGGATTAAGAAAACCGGAGCAGGGCTATGAGAACATTTCATAAAGATACAGACAAAACTTTAGCAAGCAATCTGAAAACAGCGGCTAAAAATACGATGCAGGCTGTAGTTAAGGCCGGAAAAACTTTACCGAGCGGCCTTCGTAAAAGTGTTGTGATTGCTGCGGCGGCAATGGCTCTGGCTACTCCGAATGCCCAAGCTCAAGGATTTTTGGGCAAGGTTTTGGGGGGCGTGGAGAAAACTCTGGCTCAAGTCGAAAAAACAGCTCAGGATATCGGTCGGCCGTTTTATACGCTTAATCGTCAGTTCGATCGGACACAACAGGCTATTAATTATACCGAAAGAGACATCAGGGGAACCGGCGAGCGGGTTGCCAGTGTTGCGGCTCCGGTAGTCAATGTTGTCAATGGTATCAGAAATCAACGGAATGCTGCTAAGCTTATGGAACAAATGGAAGCTCAACAGAACGGGCAAATTCCTTTGATTGCGGAAGATGGGCAGGCTCAAATGGTTTCTCCTCAGAACTATCAGCGTTCAGCCGCTCAGTCTTCCACAGGTTTAAATGTGGTTGGAGAAGTTTCTCTTGATGAATTAATGTCTCGCGGCAATGTAAGCGTTTCTGAAACTTCCGCGCCGTCAAGATCAAATGCTGTTCACAATGTTGCGGGAGAAATCACTCTGGATCAGTTAACGGCTTATCAGCAGGCTCATTCCACATCAAGAACAGCGTCGGCAGATGCTGTCAGAGCGCGTCAAGCTGATGTCCGTGCTCAGAAATCAGGAGAAACGGTTTCTAATAAAGGGGAATCACAAGTAAAAAAGAAAAATACCAAGTCTGCGGAAGAGTTATTGGCTCAAATGGTTCGGGAAGGATATGTTAAATAAATCATATTTGTTTACTTAACAGAATCAAAATCCGGTAAAATTTACCGGATTTTTTTTTTGATTTTAATTCGCTTTTAGTATTGGATTATTGATTTTGCTAAAATGTATATTCGGTCGGCAAGTGTTTAGCTATATACGCCGGCATCCTTGCGTCTGCCTGAAATTTCGTTTCGAACTCCCTTCTTCGGCAGTTTGTACCTGAGCGTTCACCATTAAAAAAGCCACCTAAAAGGTGGCTTTTTTAATGGTGGGCGCTGAGAGGTTCGAACTCCCGACCCTCTCGGTGTAAACGAGATGCTCTTCCAGCTGAGCTAAGCGCCCATCGTGTTTACAGAGGAGTTTATATACTTTTCATTTTAATTAATCAAGCATTTTTTTTTGAAATGTTGCTTTTTTTTGATAAAAGACGCATTTTCAATTATATAAAAGCCAAAATATATAATAAAAACGCAGGCAAATCAGGCTGAAAAAACTTAAACAGTTTGTCGGCAAGTATAATTGTTAGCTTGCAAAATCTGAAAAAATAAAATAGAAGTAATATTCGGGCGGATTTGTTTTGTCTGCTCAGAATGCTTTATTGAAAGATTTATGTATGGAAATTAACAAAACCAAACCAATGCTTTCCGGTTTGAAATTAGGAATGATGCTGCAGGTAGGCGGTATGGGGCCGATTTGTTTTTTATTGTTCCAGTTGGCTTCGTTGTTGCCTCTGCCGGCCGTTCTTGGCGGTGTTGCCGCCGTTGCTTTGGTCGATGCCATATATATCGGTATTTCGGTTATGGGAATTTTGGGCATCATTAAACAGACGGAATCTGTTTCTGAAATTTTCAAAAAAATTACCGGCGTTGTTATTTTATTTTTAGGCTTGTCTTTCAGCCTGATGTTTTTTTCAGAAGAGACAGCCGATATTTTTGCCGAATATGATTGGAATGCCGAGAATGTATTTGCGACATTGTTTTTATTAACAATTATTAATCCCGTGACTATTTTTTGTTATACGGGCGTTTTTACCGCTAATCTGATAGATAAGAAAATTGATCGCCGGCAGTTGATTTTGTTTGCTTTGGGAACGCTTTGTTCTACGCCGATTTTTTTATCCTTGATAGCGATTGCCGGCGCATTAGGCGGACATTTCCTGCCTGTAATTGTTATTAAGGTATTGAATTTATTAGTCGGATTGGTTCTGGTTTATTGGGGGCTTAAGTATATTTTCCCGAAAGTTTTTAAACATAAAGATTGCAAATGTAAGGAAAAAGCGTGAAAAAATTTATTTCAGCCAAAGAAGCGGGAAAGCTCATTCCCAACGGTTCATCACTTATGATCGGCGGTTTCCTTAATTGCGGAACCCCCGTCAAAGTCATTGACGAACTGATTGAAAATAAGGTTAATAATTTAACTTTGATTGCAAATGATACGTCTGTTCCCGAAACTGACAGGGGCAAATTAATCGTTAATAAAATGGTCAAAAAAGCGATTGTCGGACATATCGGAACAAATCCCGAGACAGGACGGCAGATGGATGCGGGTGAGTTGGAAGTCGAATTGGTGCCGCTCGGAACTTTGGTTGAGAGAATCAGAGCCGGAGGTTCGGGGCTTGGCGGCGTTTTGACGCCGACCGGCGTCGGAACTCTTGTCGAAGAAGGAAAACAGACTATGGAGATTGACGGGCGCAAGTATTTGCTGGAAAAGCCTATCAAAGCAGATGTCGCGCTTATTTACGGAACCAAAGCCGACAAATTCGGCAATGTCTTTTTGCACGGAACAACCCGAAATTTTAATACGGTTATGGCTATGTCCGCCAAAACGGTTATTGTTGAGGCTGATGAGATTGTCGATGATTGTCTGGATCCGGATATGGTGACTATTCCCGGCGTGTTTGTCGATTATATCGTCGCTTAGGAGTTTTATATGGATTTAAGCAAAGAACAAATCAGAGAGATTATAGCCCGCCGTGTGGCTCAGGAAGTTAAAGAAGGCGATGTGATTACTCTCGGCATCGGTTTGCCGACGGAAGTCGCCAATTATATTCCGGCAGATGTGCATGTGATGTTTCAATCTGAAAACGGCATGGTCGGTTTGGGCAAAAAAGCAACGCATGAAACTCGGGATAAAAGCATTACAAATGCCGGCGGCGTGCATGTGGAAGTCAAAAAAGGCGGTGCCTTTTTTGACAGTGAAATGGCTTTTTCCATGATTCGCGGCGGCCATATTAACGCAACTGTTTTGGGTGCTTTGCAGGTTGATGAAGAAGGGAATCTTTCCAATTGGATGGTTCCGGGGGTGTTTACGCCGGGGATGGGCGGCGCCATGGATTTGGTTGTCGGTGCGCAAAAAGTGATTGTGGCTATGGAACACAAAGCCAAAGGCGAACCGAAAATTTTAAAAAGATGCACGCTTCCTTTGACGGCGGCGAAAGAGGTCGATTTAATCGTTACCGAACGCTGTGTGCTGCGCGTTGAACCCCGAGGGTTGATTTTACAAGAAGTGAACCCTATGTTTAGTGTGGATGACGTTATTAATTCGGTCGGAGCTAATCTGATTGTTGAAGAAAATAACTTATTGGCAATGGCGGTCTAACCAGTATCAGGAGAAAGTATCATGGAAAGCAGAGTGGCAACGGTTGCGATTATTGTCGAGAATATGGATTCAGTTGAAAAACTCAATGCAATTTTGCATGATTATGCTGCTTATATGATTGGGCGTATGGGGATTCCGTATCGTCAGAAAAATGTTAATATTATTTCAATTGCCGTAGATGCGCCGGAAGATGTTATCAGCGCTTTAGCCGGAAAAATCGGCCAGCTTGACGGAATCTGCGTTAAAACGGTGTTTTCAAATATCTAAAGTGTTTCTCTGCCGATATTTGATTTTTGTTTAACTGACAGGGAAGATTTGTTCTGACCTATAAGAAAGAGAAAATGAGATGTATGATCCTAAGTCGATGAAGGCAGAGGAGTTTATCTGCCATGATGAAATTTTAGATACTTTGGCCTATGCCGATAAAAATAAAAACAATGCCGAACTTATAGACAAAGTTCTGGCAAAAGCAAGAGAATATAAAGGTCTCAGCCACAGAGAAGCTTTGCTGCTTTTGGACTGTGACATTCCTGAAAAAAACAAAGAAATTTTTGAGTTGGCCGAGCAAATCAAAAAAGATTTTTACGGCAACCGTATCGTGATGTTTGCACCACTGTATCTGTCAAATTACTGCGTTAACGGCTGTGTTTATTGCCCTTATCATGCCAAAAACAAACATATTCCGAGAAAAAAGCTGACGCAGGAAGAAGTTGCAAAAGAAGTGATTGCTTTGCAGGATATGGGGCATAAGCGTTTGGCAATTGAAGCCGGTGAAGATCCGGTAAACAATCCGATTGAATATATTTTGGAATGTATTAAGACGATTTACGGCATTAAGCACAAGAACGGCGCTATCCGCCGCGTAAACGTCAATATTGCGGCAACAACGGTTGAAAACTATCGCAAGCTTAAAGAAGCCGGTATCGGCACATATATCCTGTTTCAGGAGACTTATCATAAAGAAAGTTATGAAAAACTGCATCCGACAGGGCCTAAGCATAATTATGCCTATCATACCGAAGCTATGGACAGGGCAATGGAAGGCGGCATTGACGATGTCGGTGTCGGCGTTTTGTTCGGCTTGGAGCGTTATCGTTACGAGTTTGCCGGCTTATTAATGCATGCCGAGCATTTGGAGGCCGTTCACGGTGTCGGTCCGCATACGATTTCTGTTCCGAGAATTCGCCGTGCTGATGATATTGATCCTGATGTGTTTGACAACGGCATAGATGACGATACTTTTGCCAAGTTGGTTGCCTGCATTCGTATTGCCGTTCCTTATACGGGAATCATTATGTCTACGCGCGAGAGCAAGAAAACGCGCGAACGGGTTATCCATTACGGCGTTTCTCAGATCAGCGGCGGTTCAAAGACCAGTGTCGGCGGTTATGACAAGCCGGAAGCAGAAGACGAAGATTCTTCCCAATTTGAAGTCAGCGATACGCGTACGCTTGACGATGTGGTCAAATGGCTTATGGAAATGGGTTATATTCCCAGTTTCTGTACGGCATGTTATCGCGAAGGCCGTACTGGCGACAGGTTTATGGCATTGTGCAAAAACAGGCAGATTCATAATTGTTGTCTGCCGAATGCTTTGATGACCCTGAAAGAATATCTTATGGATTATGCCAGCCCCGAGACCCGCAAAATCGGCGAAGATTTAATCCGTAAGGAACTGGAGAATATTCCGAAAGAAAAAGTCAAAACGAAATGTGCCGAGTATATTGACAATATTGCCGACGGTGAGCGCGATTTCAGATTTTAACCCTAAATCCCCGTTATTTCGGGGATTTTTTATTATGTTAATTTCTTGACAATTTTTTAGTATTTTGACATTAAAAATATATAAAAAACAGGTTATCAGTTTGGGAATAAAAACGATGAAAAAAGAACTTCTTGCGCCGGCAGGCGATATTGAGGCCGGATATGCCGCCCTTTATTACGGGGCTGATGCCGTTTATTTGGGGTTGCAGCAATTTTCGGCGCGGGCGACGGCGGCTAATTTCAGCGAAGCGGCTCTTAATGAATTTGTGGCTTTTGCCCATTCTCTCAATCGCAAAGTTTTTGTCGCGATTAATACGCTGGTGCAGGAACATGAACTTCCCGAACTGCTGAAAACGTTGGATTTATGTTCAAAATATCATGTTGATGCGGTGATTATTCAGGATTTGGGCGTGGCGCGGATCGTGCGAGAGCAATATCCCGAGTTGGAAATGCATGCCAGTACGCAAATGGCCGTTCATAACAAAGAAGGCGCTTTGGCATTACAAAAAATGGGGTTCAGCCGCGTGGTTTTGGCCAGAGAACTGCATTTATCCGAAATTAAAGAGATCGCGGCTATTCCGGATTTGGAAACCGAAGCCTTTATTCACGGTGCGTTATGTTATTCATACAGCGGGCTGTGCCTGTTTTCCTCTTTTGAAAGCGGCAAAAGCGCGAACCGCGGCAAGTGCCTGTATCCATGCCGCGCGGCGTTTGACGGCGAAGAAGGGAAAAAACATTATTTTTCCATGAAAGATATGGCTTTGCAAAAAGAAGTCCTTAATATGCCGGTAACTTCTCTTAAAATTGAAGGGCGAAAGAAAACGGCTCTCTATGTGGCGGCAGTAACGGATTATTATCGGCGCATTTTGGACGGGAAGGGCGCCGATGCCGCGAGAGAAGAAAATATTAAGCAGATTTTTTCGCGTCCGTGGACGGATTTTCACTTCAAAGGCAAAAACAAAAACGTGATTGACCGCAATTTTGTCGGGCACCGCGGTTTGCTTATCGGGCAGGCGGAGCAAATTAATAAAAATAAACTTATCTTTAAGACTAAGCACAAAATTGCCCGTTATGACGGTATTCAGATTGATGTAGCCGGAGATGAAAAGCCTTTCGGATTTTCTTTGCAGTTTTTGAAAGCGAACGGCAAGAACAGTTTTGAGGCAAAAGCCGGCGATTTGGTTGAAATATCTTTGCCGCCCAAAGCGCCTCAATTGGCTAAGGGGCAGAATATTTATCTGGCTTCTTCTTCCGAAGTGAAAGGTTCATATCCTTATACCAAACCCAAGCCGGGCGAATATAAGCGGCGGGATGAAGTGGCGGTCAGCGTTTCTGTTTCTCCTACAGCGGCGGTTGCCGGATGTGGCGAGAAAACGGTTAAAATAAACGGAGTTTTTGATAAGGCCAATTCTCCGGAAAAAGTTGCTTCCGCTGTCCGGTCGGCATTTGCCAAAACCGGCGATACTGATTTTAGTTTAGGCAAACTTGAAATTGATAACCCTGACGGTTTGTTTGTTCCTGTTTCAATGTTAAACGAGCTGCGCCGGCAGTTATACAGTCAAATCTCGTTTGCAGACAAGCACGGTTCTTTGCCAGAGATTGGCAATAGCCGCTCATCAAAACAGCCGCAATGGGTGATTAAGACTGACGATTTGTCCTGTTTGAGCAAAATTGATTTGGATGAGGTTGCTGAGATTATCTGGCTGTTAAACTCAAACAGCAATGCCGAAGATGCCAAACGTCTGCCTAAAAACAAGCTGCGTCCGGCGCTTCCGGCTGTTTGCCGCCATCCGGACAAATTTATGCCTCTGATTAAAAGCCTGACGGAACAGGGATATAATAAATGGGAAATCGGCAATTATTGGGGCTTAAGCGCCTTGCCGGAAAAAGGCATTGATTTGAGCTTTGATTCCTCTCTTTATACGATGAATACGCAAGCGATTGAGCAGGCAAAAGCGATAGGTGTTTCAAAAGTTTCTTTTGCATTGGAAGATGATTTGAAAAACTTGAAAACCTTGTCGGAAACAAGCCCGTTACCGCTGACAATGGTTGTTTATCAGGATGTGCCGTTGTTTACCAGTGCAGATTGTATCAGATCCAATTCCTGCAAAGATTGTACCCGAGGCGAAAAATGGATTTCGTTGGAACGGAACGGCATAAGGTATCAGGCATTGTCAAAAGATTGTCAGATTATGCTTTTTACGGACAAGCCGTTTTGCGTTGCCAAAGAGGCAAAGGATATTGTTGCGGATTTTTACCGTGTCGATTTTTGCTATAAAAAATATACATCAGAAAAGGCTTCCCGAATATTTGCCGCCGTGAAAAATTTTGAAGATGTTGCCGATTGTCATAAAGCAAATTTAATTCGTCCGAATTTATTATAAAAAAATAATGAACTTTATTTTTTATGCGCTCGTTATAAGTGGTGTGAGGAGGCTGAAATGGAAGATGATATTTCAAAATTGCTAAAAGAAGCCAAGCCGCTTTATTTTGCGCGTAAACGGCGAAATAACCGTTTGAAAGCTTTTGCCGCCATGTTGGTCGGCGTGGTTATGCTGGGCAGCTTTTATCCGAAGAATGACGGGCTGTCGGAAAGTTTTGATTATTATTTTATGGGAGGCGAAATTTCCATTAGCGAGAATATTTCCATTATTGAAGAAATGGGGCTGCCGACGGATGATTACGGTTTGCTGATGGTTGGCTGATGAAGGAAATTATTGCTGAGAACAAAAGCCTGATAAAGGCTATTATAAAAAAACTGACCGGTTCTTATAATGAAGATATTGAACAGGAAGTTTATATTAAAACTTGGAAAAATCTGGATAAATACAAAGAAGAGGGTAAATTCAGGCAATGGATTGGCGCATTGACGGCTAATGTCTGTCGGGATTATTTCAAAACCAGACAACATAAAATGGAAAGCCTGCAAATCTGCGGAGATGAGTTGCTTGAGAACGTTAAAGTCGGCGGACGTCAGGAGGAAATGATTGACGCCAAAGCCAGACAGAAAATAATTCTGAAAGCTGTTGACGATTTGCCTAAAAAAATGCGCCAAGTCGTTATCTGGTTTGAGTTTGAAGAAATGAGCTATGAGCAGATTTCGCAGAAACTTGGTTTACCGATCGGTACGGTGAAATCCAGATTGTTTAATGCCAGAAAAATTTTGAGTGAAAAACTTAATTTCTTAAAGGAGAAAAATGATGAATAAAAGCTTATTGACAGTTTTATGCGCTGCGGGCGTTTTGATTGGGAGTACGGACGCTTATACGCAAGAAAAAGATATGCCGCCACCGCCTAAAGCCGGCGATGAGATGCTTCCTCCGCCGCCTCACGGACCCGAAATGAGAAAACATAAAAAACCGGAATTTGCCGATAAAATGCATAAGAAAATGGCTGAAAAGTTCGCCAAAGACTTGGGGCTTACCGAAGAACAGCAGAAAAAAGCCGAAGAGTTGCGCAAGGCAGGGCGTGAAAAAATGGACCCCTTGTTTGAAGAAATGAGGAAGATTCATGAAAAAATTTATAAAGTCAGTGAAGAAAATCTGAAAGAATTTGAGGCTATCCTGACCCCGGAACAAAAAGCCAAATTGGAAAAAATGAAAGCCGAGAGAAAAAGCTTTCATAAAGGCCGCAAAGACGGACGCAAAATGAAGAAACAAGATAAAAAAGATTAATTTTTTTTAATCAAACCCCTGCTTTTATCAGCAGGTTTTTTTTTGTTGCTCTTTACAGTTGATTTGTTTTGTTGTATTTAATTATTAGGTTTTGTTAAATAAAGGGTACCAGAATGAGAAAGATTAGGGTTGCGAATGTTATAGTTGTTTCCTTATTTGTTTTGTTCATTGTTTTGGGAATAAATTTTTTTATAACTTATAAATTCAATTCTAAAGTGTTTGAAGTTCTTGAAGCTAGTATTCAAAACAATAATGATATTATATCCCAAATAACGGTTGATAAAAAAAAGAGGGTTGTGATAACTCCAGCTTTGGTTCAACAAATTAAAAATTTTCAATCTGTTAAAAATGATGATTTTATGAGGTCTTATTATGAAACTCAAAGTAATTGGTTAAATATGTGGCTGACCATATTAACGATAGTTTTGGGAATTTTGGCAGTTGTTCTTCCGGTATGTTTTATGAAATTTTATGAAGATAAAAAGAAAGATATTGAAAAGGTTATTAGAGAGTGTAAAAAAGTTCAAAAATCAATGATGAAAGAAGTTGCTACAGTTGAGAAAAAAAAGAATTCAATGACGGCTGATTTGGAACTTGTAAAGAAATATGTAGATGATTCCAAAGCTAATAATTTTTATGCTCAAGCAATTTCTGATTTAAGTAAAAATAATTATGATGATGCCTTAGATAATATAGAAAAAACAATTAAACTTAATCCCAAAATGGAAAAAGCCTATGGAATCAAGAGTATTGTTTATAGAAATAAGCAAGATTATAACAAAGCTTTAGAATGTTTAAATCAAGCCATTCAGCTCAACCCTAAAATGATACCTGCATATATCAGTAGAGCCAAAGTTTATGCTGATATGGGAAAATTTAATGAGGCTTTGGCCGATTGTCATACAGCATTATCGTTTGATAATAAAAGGGAAAATACGTTAGGTGTCAGATCTTCAATTTATATTAAAATGAAAGAATATGACAAAGCTCTTGCTGATTTGAACAAGATTATTGAGTTATATCCGGAATCTGATAAAGCATTATTACAAAGAGCAACCCTTTATTATGATCTCGAAGATTTTGATAATGCTTTGAATGATTTTCAAAAATTAATTGTATTAAAACCAGATGATATAAACTATCATGCAATGCTTGTTACCATTTATGAAAGAAAAGAGTGCTATACAGAAGCTCTGAGTATCGTTGATAAAATTATTAATTTGGCTCCAGATGATTATCGAGGATATGCAAATAAAAGTGATGTTTATTTGAAATTGGGCAAATTTGATTGTGCTTTATCTAATATAGAAAAAGCTCTTTCATTAAATCCAAATTATGCCGACGGATATGGTTTGAGAGGGTCAATACATGAAAACCTTGGTGAATTAGATAAGGCTGTTGCAGATTTTAATAAATTAGCTGTTATTAGTCCTGATAATTACCAAGCTTATTTATTAAGAGGTAAGATATTATTTAAACAGGAAAATCTGCCAGCAGCTTTGGATGATATGAATAAATTAATAAAATTACGTCCAAATGATGTAGATGCATATTTTTTACGAGCAGATATTTTTCGAAAATTGGAACAATTTGATAACGCATTAGTAGATATTAATAGTATAATCACAATAACTCCAGAAAATGGTCAAGCTTATGGTTTTAGGGCAGGTATTTATCAAAGTCTGAAATCTTATGATAGTGCTCTTAAAGATATTGAAAAAGGGCTTTCGTTAGGATGGGATAAGTATCATGCCTATCTTTTAAAATCTTTAATAATGTATGAATTAGAGCAATATGAAGATTCATTAACAGCTATAAATCAAGCTATTCTTTTTAATCCGGATGATATTTTTGCTCAAGATTTAAGAATTGCAATTTATTTTCATATGAAGAATTACGAGAATGCGTTAAAAGAAATACAGATAATTTTAAATAAACAAGAAGATCCTGAAATTTATGGAAAAATGGCTTGTGCTTATGTTTCCTTGAAAAAATACGATGAGGCTCTGATAACTCTCAAAAAATCAATGAACTTATATCCAGATTATGTATCTAACTATTATAATATAGCAGAAGTTTATATTAAAAAACTTAATTTTAAAAATGCTCTTGAAGCCTTAAAAATGTATTGGCAGAAAGCCAGTGAGCCGAATATTAGTGATGAAGATAGGAAAGATTGGCTTGATATATTGAATAAGCATAAAAAAAGCAAATATGTTTCAGAAATTATTAATTTAATTTCTGTAAAATGATACTCATAGTAAAGATTTAGGAGACTGCAGATGCATCTAGTTGTTTTTGCTTTAGGGCTGTATATTGTTTTTGCCGAGTGGCGGAATTCGGTTTTGCGTAAGAAACTTGATGCGGCAGAACGAAACCTCTCTAAACTGAAAAAAGATAAAACCTTATGGTATTCCGGCGTTTTGCCGAAAGCTGACAAATTCTGCCTGATTCAGGAAAGCGGCGGTGATTATGTGGTATCCAAGCTTTCTGACAAACGCTGGCTCAGCAAAGACGGGCTGGTTGATTTTTCAAAAATTAAACGTTGGGCTTATCTTGATGATTTGAATACGATTTAATCTTCAGACAAAAAAACTCCTTATTCGGGAGTTTTTTTTGTTATTCTGCATTTTTTATTAATTCTTCAATATAAGGCGGCAGAGTTTCGCCGGCCTTTCCGAATATATGCTTGTCAAACAGATAGTTGTTGGCCGTTGTATCCAGCGTGAATTCGACCGTATCCGCGCCGTAATATTTGGCGAGCTGTACAAATCCTGCTGCCGGATAAACGACGCCTGACGTACCGATTGAAATAAACAACTCACATTTGCGGAGAATGTCCTCGACTTTGTCCATGCATAGCAGGTTTTCGCCAAAGAAAACGATATTGGGTTTCATCATGCCCATGACCTGACAATGCGGGCAGACGGTTTCGGTATCAACGTCGCCCCAGGCTTCAAGAACCTGTCCGCAATTTAAGCAGACAGCCTGATTAATCTGTCCGTGAATATGAAAGACATTCTGATTTTCCGCTTTTTCATGCAAAGTGTCAACATTTTGGGTTATGATATTGATTTCTGCCGGATATTCTTTTTGCAATTTGGTTAGAGCCAAATGGGCGGCATTGGGTTTTGCCTGTTGAATCTCTGTTTTCAGATTATTGTAAAAATCGTGTACCAGAGCCGGATTGTGTTGAAATCCTTCAATAGAGGCCACGTCTTCGACTTTATGGTTATTCCACAAACCGTTGGAACTGCGAAATGTGGCAAGCCCTGATTCCGCAGAAATTCCGGCGCCGGTCAAAATTGCTATGTTGCGATATATCTTAGCCATTTTTATCTCCTGAGCCGATCATAGGCTTAAAAACAGATATAATCAACATGAATTTCTAATGTTAAAAAACATGTTTTTTTATTGGTTATTTGTGAAATATTGAGCTAGTTTATTTGTGAGAAAATTTAAGTTTTTAGGAGCATTTGAATGGCGTTTTGGCATAAATGGTTTATTCCGAAACCTTATAACGAAGGATATTTGCCGGAGCTTGACGGCCATGAAATATATTTCAGGGAGTTCGGCAACCCGCAAGGCGAGGTGATCCTGACGTTTCATGGCGGGCCGGGGTTTTGGTCGCGTCCGGAAAAAGCCCGCGATTTCGATTTGAAAAAATACAGAGTCATTCAATTTGACCAGCGCGGTTGCGGAGAATCAAAACCGGTCGGAAAGCTTGAAAATAACACGACACAAGATAATGTCGAAGATGCGGTTCGCTTGCTTAATTATTTGAAAATAAGCGGAAAAATCATCCTTTTCGGCGGATCGTGGGGCTCGACGATGGCGTTAATGTTTGCCGAACAATATCCCGATTTGGTTAAGTGCATGATTTTATCCAAAATCTTTTTGGCCAATAATGACAGCCGGAAATGGGAGCTGAAAGACAGTGCGGCATTTTATCCGGATATTTTGGATGCCATTCGTGGCGATTTGCCTGATAACTCATTGATTCCGGAGTATTATTTGAAGCTGATTAGCTCAGACGATGCGTCGCAGCAAGCCAAGGCAGCGTCCTTATACGGCAGTTTGGAAAATTTCCTCGGCTGTCTTAATCCGCAAATTAATATGCATACGCCCGATGAGAAAGAACTGGCGATGCAGCGGGTATATATTTATTACGCGGCCCGCCAATTTATGATGAAAGACGACGAACTTATTGAAAATGCCGCAAAAATTAAACATATTCCGACTTTAATCGCGCATAACCGTTTGGATTTCATCTGTCCGCCGATTAACGCCTATCGTCTGCACAAAGCACTGCCGATGTCTAAATTGGTTATCGTGCCGGACAAAGGGCATTCCAGCAAAATGCTCAGTGACGTCATAATCAGAGAAATGAATGAATTTTTACGGAAACATGAGGGTTAATTATGGCAGAAAGCAAGTTGTTTTTGAAAGAAAATCCAACGATTCAGGATTATCAGCAATATGTTCGGGAAATGAAAACCGAGCGCAATTTCAAGCTTGATCCGATGTATGAATGCTGCCTGCTGGCGGAAGAAGTGGGGGAGCTGATTTCAGCCGTGCGGAAAAACAATAAAGGCGGAACAATCGGCAGCGGTTCTGTTCCCGGAAGCGTTAAGCTGGAATTGGCCGATGTGTTTATTTATGTTTGCAGCTTGGCTAATATGCACGGGATTGATTTGGAAGAGGCTTTCAGGGAAAAGGAAGAAATCAATAAGCAACGGACATGGAAACGGCTGTAATGTGCAAAGAATTTTATATATTTCGCCACGGAGAAAGCACTTATAATGCATTGGGCAAAATTCAGGGGCGGACAAATGCATCCGAATTGACGGAAACCGGCAAGAAACAGGCAGAGAAAGTCGGGCGTATTCTTGCAGATAAAAATATTGAAATCATATATGCGTCTCCGTTGAAAAGAGCTTTGCAAACAGCTGAAATTGCAAATAAATTATTGAATGTTCAAATTGAGAAAGACGAACATTTTATAGAGGTTGATGTCGGGGTGATTGAAGGTTTGCATCATACGGAAGCGACAGCAAAATATGGTGAGGATTATGCCAAGTGGCGAGACCGCGACAACCTTTATCCCGATTTCTGTTTTGACGGCGGAGAAAGCAAAAGCCAAGTTTGCAAGCGCGTTTTTGAAGGATTGAAACAAAAAGCCGATAATGCGGGATATGACGTTATGGCAGTTGCATCGCACGGAATTATGCTGGGTCAGGTGTTGATTGCTCTGGGTGTCCCGGACAGAAAAATTGATAACGGCAGTATTCTGCATGTGATTTATGACAATCAAAACTGGCATTTTGGCAGTTTGATTTCGGTAACGGAAAAGGAAAATTGAATGAAAAAGATTGCGATTATTGCGGCAATGAGCAAAGAAATTGCCGAGTTGAAAAAACTGCTTTCCAATGCGGAAGAAAAGACGCTGGACGGGATTGATTTTATAACCGGTGATTTAAACGGCAAAGAGATTATTTTAATGGAAAGCGGTATCGGCAAAGTTTGTGCGGCGGTTAAAACAACCGAGCTGATAAACTTGTTCAAGCCTGATTGCGTGATTAATTCCGGTGTGGCCGGAGGTATCGGAGATAAAGTGGAGAAAATGGATGTGGTTGCTGGTGTTGAAACGGTATATAACGATGTTTGGTGTCTGGAGCCTAACTTGTTTGGGCAGGTTCAGGGTTTTCCGGCTCGTTTTGGCGGTTGTCGGGCTTTGCTTGAAAAGCTGAATGACGGTGACAACGGCGGAGTGAACGTTCATAAAGGCCTGATTTGCAGCGGCGATAAATTTATTGCCGGCGTTGAGGCCGCCAAAGGCGTGCGCGACACGTTTAATGACGGTTTGGCCGTCGATATGGAATCTTGCGCCGTTGCTCAAGTTTGCCATATGAAAAACGTTCCGTTTCTGGCCTTGCGGATTATCAGTGACACCCCTTTGAAAAACGATGATAATTTTAAAGAATATAAAGATTTTTGGGGCGAGATGGCCGAACGGTCTTTCAAGGTTTTAAAAAAGTTGCTTATGTCTTTGTAAAGGAGAGATATATTGCTTGATAAGTCATTGGTATATGAAATTTTAGATACGGCTCTGGCAAGCGGCGCCGACTTTGCCGAAGTATTTGTTGAAAACAGCCTGTCCACATCAATTCAAACCGGAGACAGGAGAGTTAAAAACATCAGTTCCGGACAATCATTCGGCATCGGTATCCGCGTTTTTAAGGATTTGTTTTCCGCTTATGCCTATACGAATGTTATGGACAGGGAGAACTTGCTGAAGACGGCGCAAAAAGCTGCGGCGGCGTTGAGAGAAAAAAGGCAGGCTTCCGTTCTTGGTTTTGTTGATGTTGAGATTGAAAATAAACATAAAATCAAAATATTGCACAATTCCGTTAACAAATCAGATAAAGTTTCCGTGATGCATAAAATCTGTGAAACGGCATGTGGTGCCAGCAGTTTAGTCACAAAAGCCGATGCGACTTATTTGGAAAAAGAACGGCAAATTTTGGTAGCCAACAGCAACGGGCTTTGGGCGGAAGATAAGCTCTCGCGCGGACGTTTTTCTTTGAATGTGATTGCGGCTCGAGATGAAAAAAGCCAAGATTCAACGGATAATTTTGGCGGATTGTATGGATTTGAGTTGTTTGAAGGGCGCGATTTGCAGGCTTTTGCCGAAAAAACGGTTTCAGATGCCGTCAGTATGCTGGATGCCGAAGACTGTCCGTCCGGCAAGATGCCGGTTATTATCGATAACGGGTTTGGCGGCGCAATTTTTCACGAGGCTTGCGGGCATGGTCTGGAAGCAACTGCAGTTGCAAAGAATGCTTCTGTATTCTGCGGCAAACTCGGACAAAAGGTGGCGAGCGAACTGGTAACGGCTTATGATGATGCGACAATTCCGAATGCCTGGGGTTCTATTAATATTGACGACGAGGGTATTGCGGGGCAGCGTAAAATTTTGATTGAGAACGGCATTCTTAAATCTTATATGGTTGACAGCTTTAACGCGCGCAGAATGGGAATGGAGCCGAACGGCTGTGCGCGTCGCCAGAATTATAAATTTATGCCGACATCGCGTATGAGCAACACGTTTATTGCCAACGGCAACTCAACTTTGGAAGAAATGATTGCAGCAACGGATTATGGGGTGTTTGCCGAAAGAATGGGCGGCGGTTCGGTTAATCCGGCAAGCGGCGAATTTAATTTCTCTGTCAATAAAGCATATGTTATTGAAAAAGGCAGACTGAAACAATTGGTTAAAGGGGCTAAGCTGATTGGTTCGGGCATAGAAATTTTGAATAATATCGATATGGTGGGCAATAATATGGCTTTGGCTTGCGGTATGTGCGGTTCAGCTTCGGGAAGTATTCCGACAACGGTCGGACAACCGGCAATCAGAGTACAGAATATTACGGTCGGAGGGCAGAAATAATGACGCCGGAACAATTTGTTACAAAGCTTTATGATACGGCATTACAAGCCGGAATAAAAGAATTTTCCGTTGTATACGGCTGCGGTTCTTCCAATCGTATTGACGTTTATGACGGCAAGGTTTCCAACCGGAGGAATAATGAGGGGCAGGGTGTTTCGCTCTCTGTCAAATGCGGCAAAAATATTGGTTCTTTTGCTTGCGAAGAATTGAATGAAGAGCTTATTCCGCTTATGGTTAAGGAAGCGAAAGAGAATGCCGAATTGATTAATGCCGAAGAGGAAAACTTTTTCCACGACGGTAGCGGAGAATACAAAAAAGCCTTAAAATATAAGCCTTTACCTGAATTTTCAAAACTTGATAAGGAAAAATATCTTCTGGAAGTTGAAAAATCCTGCTATCAGATTGATAAAAGGGTGAAAAAAGTCATTTCACTTTATATTGCCGACGGCAAAAGTTCATCAATCATGAAAAATTCGCTCGGTTTGGATTTAAAAGATGACAGCGAATATGCTTATGCCGTCCTTTATTTGTCGGCAGAAGAAAACGGCGTTACCAAAACCGGCAGTGAAATTATCCTTTTTGATAAAAAAGAAGATTTTACTCCCCTGAATTTGGCTAAGGCTGCCGTTGAAAAGGCCGTGGGCAGGCTTCAGGCCGCTAACATAAAATCGGGAAAATGCAAGATAGTATTTGAAAACAAGACTTTTGCCGATTTCCTTGAAACAATTGCCGGCATTTTTTCGGCAAACAGCGTGCAGGAGAAACGTTCGCAGTTGGTTGGAAAAATCGGCGAAGTTATTGCCAGCCCTATCGTAACCATGATTGATAATCCGTTGCTTGAGAACGGTTATAATACCAGAAGTTATGACAGCGAAGGTTATCCGTCGGATAAGCATGAGGTTATTAAAGGCGGTGTTTTGAAGATGTTTTTGCACAATTTGCGCACGGCTAAAAAAGACGGTGTTGCCTCAACCGGCAATGGCAGCGGCGGCCGCGGCATTTCTTTTTCAAATTTTTATCTGGACAAGGGAAATTTCAGCAAAGACGATGTGCTGGCAAAAGCCGGAGACGGCGTTTATCTGACGGATTTGAACGGTTTGCATGCAGGTTATAGTTCCGTTTCAGGTAATTTTTCCTTTGGTGCGGAAGGATTTATCATTGAAAACAGCAAGTTAGGCAAGGCGTTAAATCAAATTACGGTTTCAGGAAACGTATACCGGTTGTTGAAAGACATTGAAGCTTTGGGGAATGATTTGGAGTTTACCCACAATGGTTTCGGTGCGCCGACAGTTTTGATAAAAGAATTGGCAATTTCAAACGAGTAGGGGCATAAGTTGCGAGAGGCAAAGCGTTTAACAAGGTTGAAAGTGATTTTTGTGGATTGGCACAAAACCCTTTGTTCATGCCCTTTTTTTCATCATTTGGAGAAAAGAGACGCTTCCTTATATGATAAGCTCGAGTATCGTTTGTTTGAAGAAATGCCGATTGAGAATTTTATTGAATGGATGCGCGGAAATATTACAAAAAAAGATATTGTTGCGCGTTTGGCCGGTAATGACCTGCCTGTTTCAAAAGTTTCCGAGCTTTTGAAACAAGGCTGCGAGACCATGTTTTTGGATAGAAAAGACTATCTTAAATGGATTAGAAAAATCAGAAAAAAGGGTATTAAGGCTGTTATTGCTACGGATAATGTCGATACGTTTGACGAATATACTGTTCCGTCGTTAAAATTAATGCGTTATTTTGACGATATTTTATCTTCTTGTCGCCTGAGAAAGCTGAAAAAAGACGTTAACGGCAAAAGATTGTTGTTTTTTGACGATTTTTTAAAGAAAAACGGTATAAAATATGATGAGGCGATGTTGATTGACGACGATGAAAAAACTATCAAATTATGTAAGCATCATGGCATGCAGGGAAAAGTTGTCAGATCGCCGGAAGATGTGTTGAAAATATTGATGATGATTGAGGCCGGTTGTGACCGATGTGAATATTAAAGAGCTTAAAGTTATTTTTGTTGACTGGTATATTACATTAACGTCGTTAATGTTTTTGAATAAGTTGAAGCTTGAACAGGTTGATTTATTTCAGAAAATTAAAGATAAAATTTTTGATAAAAATATCAGTGGCTGGCATTTGGATTGGGCGAGAGGAAAGTTAAATCAAAAAGATGCAGCCTGTTTTGTGGCTGATGACGGTTATATTTCATATGAAGAAGTTTTGAAGATTTTTGCGGATTGCTGCTCCGTTCAGCAGGTTGATACGGAAGAGTTCTGGCCGGTTATAGATAAAATCCGCGCTAAAGGAATCAAGGTTGTGCTGGCTACGGACAATTGGGATATTTTTTGCCAGTATACCGTGCCTGCACTGAAATTGGATAAGCATTTTGACGGTATTTTATCCTCAAATGAAATCGGTTATCTTAAAAGGGATACAAACAACGGCAATTTGTTGTTTTTTGCTGATTATATGCGGAAGAACCATTTGAAATATAATGAAGTTGTTTTAGTAGATGATGCTTTGGTTAATTATAATTGCTGCAAAAAGTGCGGTATGCCGGTCAAACAGGTGAAGTCCAGTAAAGAAACTTTGGAGTTTTTAAAAGAATTAGCTCAAAAACGGTAAAACAATGGATAAACTCAATAACATTATCAATTTGTCAGGCAGGCTTAAGGGCTTAAAACGGAGCGGTTGGCTGAGAAAAGGCATAACCGAAGCTGAAAGCGTTGCTGATCACAGCTTTGGCACGGCGTTGTTGGCTTTGCTGCTGGCGCCTGTTGGACTTGATAAGGAAAAATGCCTGAAAATGGCGGTTTTGCATGATATTCAAGAAGCATTTGTCGGAGATATAACGCCTTTTGACAATATTTCTTCCGAAGATAAGGCTCGTATGGAAATAAAGGCTGTTAAAGAATTAGCCGAGCGGTTGGAATATCCCGAGCTTATTGAAATTTTTGAAGAATTTGAAGCTCAAAAAAGTAGAGAAGCGCGTTTTATGAAAGATATTGACCGTTTGGAAGCCGTCTTACAGGCAAAATATTATGACAAAAACAGCCTTACTCAAGAAAGCCTGTTTTCTGAGTTTTATGATTATGCTTCACGCCATACAAATCAGGAAGAAAAAATTATTTCGGAGATTTTTTCTAAGTTAAGCAGCTGATTGGGGGCTGTTGTCAAAATAGCGTTTGATTGTGTCCATTACCTTAACATAATAGCTGTCTTCATGGGGAACAAAGTCGCCGATTGAGACGGAGCCGGTGTGCGGTATATAATTTCCGTATTTGTCCAACAGTAGCCCTGAAACGTAAATAGAGCTGACTTTATGGCTGAAAAGATTTTTTAAATCTTCTACAGTTGCTTCTAAAATGCCGTCGACTTCTTCCGGATTCATGTTAAGTTCGGAGAGATTTTTTTCGCTCTCCAGTAGATATGTCGGATTAAATTCTCTGTTAATGTAGTTGCGGTGTTCTCCCACATGATTAATCGTAAAGAGCTTGGTCAGCTTATCAAAATCAACTTTTAAACCCAATTCTTCTTCAATTTCCCTAATGCCGTCTTTGGGTGTTTCGCCGGCTTGAAGATGTCCGGCAGCGGAGATGTCCAAAAGGCTTGGGTGGGAGTCTTTGTTTTTGCTGCGTAACTGAAGAAGAACGCGGTGGTTGCCGTCGGAAGCCCGTTTGACAATCCAACAATGAAAAGCTTTGTGCCAGAGGCCTTCTTTGTGGGCTTGAGAGCGCGGAGCCGTGCCTAAATGGTTCATATTGCAGTCATAAATGTCAATTATTTCGTCCGCCATTGTCGTTCTCCTTTAACATGTTTTGCAAGTTTATAAAGAAATCTCGATAAGTATTTTTACCATAATCCATAAAATCTGCAATCGAAACTTGCCTTATGGTCGGTATATAGGCATTGTTTTCACCAATCGCCAGACCCGTAACGGTAATTTTAGGAACATCATCATTGAAAAGGGCTATTGCGTCTTCTAAATCCATTTCAAAAATTCCGTCAAGCTCATTTTTTTGTAAACACAATTCGGACAGGGTTGCGGAAGTCTGCGCATAGCAACGGTGGACAATTTCGGCATTTTTTATTGCCTTGTTGCCGCTGAGGCGTTTGGTGATTCCGAATTGGATGATATTGTCGAACGGCAAATCTAATCCCAGTTCTTCTTTAACTTCGCGGCACAGGGCCTGTTGCAAATTTTCTCCGGAGGCAAAGTGGCCGGCCGAAGAAGCGTCAAGCAGTCCGCCGCCGATGAGTTTGCGCTTGTTGCGGAGTTGCAGCCAGATTTTCCGGCGTCCGTCTTTGGTGCGGCGAATGAGCCAGCAAAAGAAAACTTTATGCCACCAGCCGTTGTTATGCGCTTCAGACTTCATTGCCTGACTGATAAAATTTAAGTTATCGTCAAAGATGTCGATTAACTCGTCAGCCATGCGGATATTCCAGATGCAAAATAGGATGCGGTCTGCCGTTGCCGTCAAATTCATCACGGGAAACAATCTTATAACCGAGGTGTTGATAAAATCCGAGAGCATCAGGGTTTTCTTCATTGACATCTATTTTATAGGTTTTAAGCTTTGTCAAAGCCAATTCCAGCAACCGGCGCCCTAAGCCCATTCCCCGTTTGTCAGGTTTTAAGAACAGCATTTCGACTTTGTTTTCGGATACGCCCATAAAGCCGCAAATTTCGTTATTACGGACAATTCCATACAAATCCGTAGCGGGCAGGGCATATTTTAAGATTATCGGTTTGTAAAAAGAGATATCTTCTTCGCTTAAAAAATGATGCGTTGCCCGAACCGATGCTTCCCATATTTCCAGAATTTCAGGATAATGTGCAGCGGCAAGTTTTTTTACGCTTATCGTATTATGGTTTGGCAAAATAGAGCAGGCCTTTCACGTCTGCGCCGTTTTCTTGGCGAAGAACCAAATCATATTTGTTTATCTGAGTAAAACCATTGGTTTGCAAGAGGTTTTCAATGTAAGCCGGATTATGAAGGTATCGGCCGGCATCGTTAAGCTTATAGTCATCGGTTTCTGCTGAAACTTCTATGGAAAAACATATATTTTTTCCTTTTAATGCGGAAATAACAGGAGCTAAGTTGCCGATGTATCCGAAGACATCAGCGGCAACGATTAATGAAGTCTGCAATTGGGGCAGGCGTTGTTGACAGAAATCCAGAATGTCACTTTTAATCAATTCTGAGTAAATGCCTTTTTCTGCTGCTTTGTTCAGCATGTTTTGAGAAATGTCGACGCCGATTATTTGGTTTTCTCCGTTTTTGAGAACTTCTCCAACCAGCCCCGAACCACAGCCCAAATCGACAACGGCCCCTTTAACATTTCCTGCAAGGTCTTTAATGCGTCTTGGTACGCCGTAAGCAATCTTCTTAAGAACCAGCTCATAATTATCAGCGAAATTGTCAAAAAGCTTTTCGCTAAAAACTTTATTATCTTCAAGTTTTTCTCCTTTGAAAGCGGCGTTGACTCGCTGTGCAAAAACGTTTTGCGGCGAATGTTTTAACCAGTTTTCGGCAATTAAAAGGGCGTCGTCTTTGTTCTTTCGATAGAACAAAATGAGCGTTTCCATGATGTTGACCGAAAAATCGATACGGTCGGCATCAAGATTATAAGCGTTAAAGAACAGACCCAGAGCGTCTTCAAATTCGCCCAAGTCTTTTAAGATGATGCCTATGTTATTGCTGATTTCAGCCGAACGCGGATTGAGAATTACTGCTGCGCGATATTCTTCCAAAGCTTCGCTTAAACGTTCCTGATGATAAAGCATGTTGGCATAGTTTATATGCGCGTCCAAGCTGCCGGGTTCTAAATCCAAGGCTTTTTTATAGCGTTTTTCGGCTTGTTCAAAATTATTTTCATTCGTTTCTACATTTGCAAGGTTTAACAGGGCAGCAACATTGCGCGGGTTTTGCTCAACGGATGTTTGGAAATACATTTTGGCTTCAGCCGGATTATTTTCTTTTTGGGCTATTAACCCCAAAATCAGAGATATGTCATCGGCTGAAGGGTTTAACTGTTGGGCGGCGAGGGCATAGCGTTTTGATTTTTCAATATCGCCGCGGTCAAAATAAAGCGTGCTCAGATGATAACGGCTTAAAATTTCTTCGGGATATTGTGTGGAAATGTCTTCAAGAAATTTGATGGTTTTGTCTTGGTCTGACTCATAATATGTCATTGCCAGATTGGTTTTGGCTTCACTGTAATCTTTGTCCAGATTGATTGCTTTGAGAAAAGCCTGCTGAGCTTCGGGAATGCGATGCAAACGGCGGAGGACCATACCTTGTTGGTTATAAATTTCTTTGACGCCTGCTTCCAGTTCAGCCGCTTTTTGCAAATTATCAAGAGCTTCGACATTCTTTCCGAGAGCAGAGAGAGAAATACCCAAATTAAAATAGAAAGGTGCGTGTTTGGGCGCTTTTTTTATGGCTCTGTAGAAAAGTTCCATTGCCTGATTATGGACGCCTTTAGCCTGGGCTATTAATCCAAGAAGGTTCAAAATATCAGGATGTTCGGGAGCTGTTTCCAGAATTTGGCGGTAGATGTTTTCGGCTTCATCGAAACGGCCTTGCTGATGGGCTGTCAGAGCCTGCTGAAATAGAATATCGTAAGACATTGAAACTCCTAAAATCTTTTAGTTTGCGCCATTTTAGCAAATTCAGAGATAAAATCCAGCAGATTTTTAAAATATTGCTTGAAATTATCTCTTTTTTGGTGTAGTTATCATGTTACTTCCGGGAATGAGGGTGAAAACACCCCGTTTGGAGATATAACCAAAACTACCGGGACAATAATGTAAATAAGCAATTAAAAGGAAATTTTAATGAAAAGTATCGTTTCTGCAAAGAAAAAATTAGACCGTAAATTCGGTGTAAATTTGTGGGGTAATACCAAATCTCCTTTAGATAAGAGAGAATATGCCCCGGGTCAGCACGGCCAGCGCCGCAAAAAACAGACAGACTACGGCGAACAGCTGATGGCTAAACAAAAGATGAAATTTTACTATGGTAACGTTTCTGAAAAACAATTTCACAAATACTATGTTGAAGCAATCAGAAGAAGCGGTGACGCTGCTGAAAACTTCATCGGTATTATCGAATCCCGTTTGGACAATTTGGTTTACAAAGCAAAATTTGCTTCAACGATTTTTGCTGCACGCCAGTTTGTTAACCATGGCCATATTTTGGTTAACGGCAAGAGAGTAAATATTCCTTCTTACATGGTTAAAGCCGGCGATGTTATTGAAGTTCGCGAAAAATCTAAAGCTTTGCCGATTGTTATTGCCGCAATGGAAGCCGGCAACAGAGATTTCCCGGGTTATTTGGAAGTAGATTCTAAAAAAATGACAGCTAAATATTCTTTCGTTCCTAAATTCGAAGATGTTCCTTATGCTGCCGTTATGGAACCGAACCTGGTTATCGAGTTCTACTCAAGATAATTAAGTTATCAAAATTTTGTAAAAAGCCTCGAGATTGTATATATCTTGAGGCTTTTTCTTTAAATGTTTTCAAAGTTATGTTTAAGTAGATTAACTTCAAAATGAATATATGAGGCAGACTGATATGCATGACGTTATAATTGATGATACGAAAACAAGCTTGGCAGCACAAACTTCTGTGCAAAGAGTGGAACGTAAGCCTCAGAAAAAACGCAGTTTTTCTGTGTATTTAGTCGACTGGGTTGAAAAGGCGCTGATTATTGCATGCCTTATCAGCATTGACTTTCTGGCTTTTGCAGGAGCTGGAAGTTATCAAATGTTTGATGCCGAAACGTTTTTTACAATGGAAATGTGGTATATTCTTGCCGGAATATTCGCATTGTCTCTTTTGCTGATGTATATTCTTTCATTTTCTTCTTTGTTTCAAAACATATTTGTTTCGGTGGTAGTTGCATTGTTTGTGACAGTCATGCTTAATCAGTTTGCCGCGTTTGATAAAAATTCCATGCTGGCAAGCTTGGTTGCAACCTATGTGTCGCAAGATATCGGTTTGCTGTTTAATTATGTTTCCCATATTATACTGTCTGTTCTTATCGGCGTAGTATTTTTCTTCTTTGTTTCTTTTTCTTCAAAAAAACTTATAGCCTGGTTTGTTTTGGTTTTATTCAATATAATGATTGCCGTTATATTTGCTCAATTCAGCAGCAGAAACGAAAATGTGAAATATAATGTTGTCAAAGAAGATGTTAAAACGGTTGGCGACAAACCCGGAAAACGTTTTATTTTTATCGGTATGCCGACCGTCGGTTCTTATAATTATCTGAATGATATTCTTAACGAGCAAAAAACATCCAATAAGGCCGAAGCAGAAGATTTGCGTAAATCTCTTGATATTATGCTGGGCTTTTACGCAAAAAATAATTTTATCATGTATCCGCATGCTTATGTGAATGAGTTGGATGCCAATAATAATTGGGGGCAAATCTTTAACATTAACAATAATAAAAAACCTTTTGAATATACGCAAAAAAGTATTTCGGTTAATAAGTTCTGGAAATTTAATTATTTGGCTCCCAAATATTTATTTTTGAGAGAAAATAAACTTTATGACACGTTCAAAAAGGCGAAGTTCGGTATAAATGCATATCAAAGCGGCGGTGTCGAGATGTGTATGGTTAATAATGAGACTGCGGTTAACCGTTGCGTTGAGAAAAATTCTCTGCCGATAGATTTTGACGGCATGGATTTGTCTTTAGAACAAAAAATTGAAGTTTTGGTCGCACAATGGATTGAAAGTATGGGCTTGTTTGAGGATTTCTCTTATTCTTACAGCCTGCTGCGCCCGTTTGTGGATGTTGAAACTTTTCCTGTTGTCGGCATTTCTTATAAAAATATTGATATAAAAAATTCTTTGGATATTTTGGAGCGTCTGATTAAAGATGTTGACAGCGATACCGGAAACAAGGCTTATTTTGTTAATTTGAATATGCCGGGAGATACGTTTATTTATGATGAATTCTGCCGGATTAAGCCAATTGAAAAATGGCAGAATAAAATTGACCAGCCTTGGGTGCGGATGATTAGCACTCAAGAAAAACGCAAAGCTTATGCCGAGCAGCTGCGCTGTGTGTACGGTTCGTTGGAAAAGTTTATGAATGCGTTGCAACAGAGCGAAGCAGGAAAGAAAAGTGTGGTTGTCCTTCAGGGATTAAGCGGGATTAACGGTATGGCTTCCTTAAATGAGAAAGGTTTTCTTAAGGAGCTAAAAAATAAAAAATATGTTGATATGGCAATTAAAGATCCTTTGAAAAGCGATTTTAAGATTGCGCATGATATTTGTTCCGCGCCCAATATATTAAAACAATATTTGTATCGTAAAGGGAAATGCCCTGAATTAAAAGAGTTTAACCTGCATGTCGATGCGGCCAGAGATTTTGCAAATTCATTGCATAGCCTTACGTTTGACGAGACTTTGATTGAAAATGCAAAAAAGAACTTTAATCTCTGGTATCAGGATTGGCAAAAAGCTCAACCGGGGTATGTGCTGAAAGCTAAGCCCGCGTTATTGCCGGAAGAAAAAGAAGTTATGAAAACAGAGGCTGAAGAAAGAAAAGTTCCGTCAGACGAGGTTGTCGCTCAAGAGACACAGCCGGATGAAGAATCTGTTAAAGATATCCAAACCGCAGAAGAAAAGGTATCTGAATCTGAGAACGGAGAAAATGTGACGGATATTTTGCCTGAAAAAGAAATTAATGAAGTGAAAACAATGCAAAATCCGGTAAAAGAGCAGGCTGAAATTCCGGTTGAAAAACTGCCGGCAAAAATTGATGCGGCGGCCGCTGTTGAGGCAAAGCCGCAACCTCAGCCTGTTGAAGGTGTTGATGCTCGGGATGCAGCTAATGACAATATTCCTTTGGAAAGTTCGGCAAAAGCAGAGTAGGGAGACGATATTTGTATAAAATAGCAAATATTTCATCTGTCTTGCAGTTATCACCGATTTCCCGAAGGCGTTTGGCTGCATTTTCGCGAAATAAAAGGGCTAAATATTCTCTGTTTATCTTTCTTGCAATATTTATTCTGACGCTTTTTGCTGAATTTTTGGCTAATGACAAGCCTTTATTGGTTAAATATCAAGGCGATTTTTATATTCCTGTTATCAGGGATTACAGCGATTTAACATTTGGCGGAGATTTCCCGACGCCGGCTGATTATAAAGATAAATATACGATTGATAAAATTGAACAAGACGGCTGGCTTTTGATGCCGCCCATACCTTTTTCTTTTAATACGGTAGATTATGATCTGGACAAGCCGACGCCGGCGGCTCCGTCTTCGGACCATTGGCTGGGAACAGATGATGAGGGCAGGGACATTCTTGCCCGAATTATATACGGTTTGCGCTTGTCTGTCGTCTTTGCGTTTTTGCTGACTTTTGTTTCATCTGTCATCGGAATTGCAGCCGGAGCAATACAAGGCTACTTTGGCGGAAAAATTGATATTATTTTTCAACGGGTTGTCGAAATTTGGGAATCTTTGCCTCAGTTGTTTATTTTAATTATAATAGCCAGTATTTTTGTTCCGACATTCTGGAGCCTGCTGTTTGTGTTAATCTGTTTTTCCTGGATTAGTTTGATGCCGATGGTTCGGGCAGAATTTTTGCGGACTCGCAATATGGAGTATGTGAAAGCGGCAATGGCAATGGGTGCGAGCAATATACGGATAATGTTTAAGCATATTCTGCCCAATGCCGTTGTTGCGACAATTACATTTGTTCCGTTTTTGTTGGCGGAAGCTATTGTCTCCTTGACTGCTCTTGATTTTCTGGGTTTTGGTTTACCGCATGAGTATCCGTCTTTAGGCGATTTGGTGCGGCAAGGCAAAGATAATTTACATGCGCCATGGATTGGAATTACGATTTTTTTGGTGTTATCGACTTTGCTGACTTTGTTGATTTTTATCGGCGAGGGGGTGCGAGACGCTTTAGATGCGAGGAAGAACCGCTGATGCCTTTATTGGAAGTTAAGAACCTTACTGTAGGATTTTCTTCGCGAGATGAACAGCAGGCTTTGGCTGTTGATGATGTTTCTTTTAGTTTGGATAAAGGTGAAGTTTTAGGCATTGTCGGAGAATCCGGTTCCGGAAAATCGGTTACCGCTCTGTCAATTCTTGGACTTTTGCCTTATCCAAAGGCATATCATTTGTCGCAAAGTTCAATTACATTCAATGGGTTAGAACTTCTGAATGCGCAGGAAAACCTGTTGCGCGGTATCAGAGGTTCTAAAATTGGTTTTATTTTTCAGGAACCGATGTCTTCATTGAATCCATTACATCGGATTGAAGACCAAATTGCAGAAAATCTTATGCAGCATCAGCAGATTTCGAAAAGAGAAGCTCGTAAAAAAGTTTTGAAATTGCTTCTTTTGACCGGCATTCAGAATGCGCGCAAAAGAATGAAAGCTTATCCGTATGAACTTTCCGGCGGGCAGCGGCAGAGAGTGATGATTGCAATGGCAATTGCCAATAATCCGGATATTTTGATTGCAGACGAACCGACGACGGCTTTAGATGTGACCGTTCAGCAGCAAATAATTGATTTATTGTTAAAATTAAAGAAAAAACTTGGTATGGCAATTATTTTTATCAGCCATGATTTGCAGGTTATAAAGAAAATTGCAGACAGAGTTTGCGTGATGAAATCCGGAAAACTGATTGAATGCAACAGTACGGCTAATATTTTTTCTAATCCGCAATGTGATTATACAAAGACATTAATTTCAAGCCATTCTCCATTGAAAATCAATAATAATGTTTTGGGTGGACCTTTCCTGAGAGTAGACGGCCTGAAGGTGTGGTTTCCGCTGAAAAAGAATTTTTGGGGCAGGGTTGAGGAATATGTTAAAGCAGTAGACGGCGTGTCTTTTGAGCTTCAACGCAATCAAACTTTAGGCATTGTCGGAGAATCCGGCTCAGGCAAGTCAACATTAGGCCAGTCTATTGTTGGTCTCAATAAATTTTCGGGAAATATAATTATTGAAAAACAAGGCGCCAAATCCACAAACAGAGAAAAAGGATTAAAAGCGCAAATTGTTTTTCAAGATCCTTATAATGCCTTAAATCCCCGCATGACAATTGAAGAAATTGTAAGAGAAGGTTTGGATATCCATTTTTCTCATTTGAGCGATAAAGATAAAATAGCCAGAGTTTTGATAGTGCTTCAAGAGGTTGGCTTGAATAAAGACGTTTTGAACAAATATCCTCATGAATTTTCCGGTGGTCAGAGACAACGCATAGCAATTGCCAGAGCTTTGGTTTTAGAACCGGAATTATTGATATTAGATGAACCGACTTCAGCATTGGATGTGACGATTCAGGCTCAAGTATTAAAGTTGTTGCAAGATATTCAGATAAAACGCAATTTATCATATATTTTTATTTCACATGATATGAAGGCTGTTAAGGCGATGGCTGATGTTATTGCCGTGATGAAAGATGGCAAGATTATTGAATTCGGAACAAGTGATAAAATTTTTACTCATCCGGAAAATCCATATACACAGAAATTGATTTTAGCTTCTTTATAATTTGTTGAACTCTGAGAACAAGCTGTCGTTAGTTTATACGTAATTTTATCTTTTGCTCGTTCTCAGGAGCCTTTTTAAATATTTATATAATTTGAAGAATAATTATAGATTATTGGCATACCTTTGAAATTTCAATCCTAAATTAACATAACATATATTATGCGACAAAAGTTTGGTGGCGAATATGGGCGCTCCTCTATTATGTTGTTCTTTTTCAATCCTTTAAGTATTTTGTCAAAAGTTAACAGATGCGGTAGTTGTTTTTGTGAGTGTAATTTTTGCATTATAATTGTATCTGTAATAATGCCGGAAGCAATTAACTAAATATACCGAAAAATCCCACAAGTTTAGTTTGTGGGATTTTTTATTGTGTTTTCAGATAGTTGCTCTGCAAATGCGCTCTGAGAACGAGCTGAGTGCGATTTGAGATATATTTATACATCTATTTCAATTTCAGAGCCCTTTTCTTTCGGGAGCTTTATTGGGTGAATAAATGATAAATCTTGCTTAAGGTTTCGGTGAAGCCTGCCTCACCTGTCAAATAACCGCCAAGCAGGAGTGCAACACCTCCCCAAAAAATTTTTCTTCTATAGAAAGGCTTTTTTTCGCCGCTTGCCGTATAAGTATCTTCGTGGTTGCCAAATCCGAACATTATTTTTCTCCTGTTGTTATTATTTTAAATATAATCTTTGTTTGGCAAATTTTAATATAACTATCTGATTATAGTTTAAAAAAAACGCCTGAGTATCTATCTCAGGCGTCTGTTTGCATATAAAAAATTATTTTGTGAACACTACTTTAACCAAATTCAGAAGATACACAATCCCTAAAAATGCTAAAGTTATGATGCTTAAAGAATATAAGCCCAGACTGTGCCCTCTTACAGCAATTTCCATAATCAAAGCGGCAATAACGCCACAACCGATATTGATAAGCCAGTAATGCTTGTTTCCCATGAATATGAATGCACAAACCGCTGCGGAAGCGCAGATCCATAAATCTTTCATATTTTTGATAATGGCAATGGCAGCATTTTTTATCAGGTGGATGTTTAAGGCATAACCGGCGGCAATTAAGATGACGATTAAAGCCAGAAAATATAAGTAAGTAGATTTTTTACGCATTTTACTGTCCTCTCTTTTAAGAAATGTTGGCTTAAATTATCATTCCGCAAAGATAAAAACAATAACAAAATCTGAGTTGTTACAAAAAGAAAACCGCTGCCGAAATAATTTCAGCAGCGGGAATTCTTTTATAAAGGAAGTTAAATCAACCTATTAGAATGCATATCTAATACCGGCGGTAACTTCGTTCATGCTGTGCAACTGACCGTTTCCGATGTAGTTGTATCTACCCATAATACGGCCGGCAACATTTTCAGTGAAGTTGTACTGAGCACCGAGACCGACACGGTAACCGACGCGGTTTGTGTCAACAACTTTGCCGCCGTCTTTTTTTACATCAATGTCATAGATGCCGACACCCAAAGAACCTAAAAGTTCAAATTTGCGTTCGCAGCCGAGAGGCATGTGGCCATAGGCATCAACACCATAAGCGCTGAATTTTGCTTTATATTTTGCTGTGTCTGTGTTGGTTTTCTTCTCGCCGGCCATTTGATAAAAAGCTTCAATAGAAGAATAATCGCCAATTTTTGTACCAACGCTTACAATACCTGAGTTGAAATCGTTGTTCAGGCCTTTTGATTCTTTTTTGAAATCTGCATCAGTGTAAGCATAATCCAAACCAATAATCGGTTTGATATCTCTGTAACTCATAGCATTGGCAGCAGTAGCTGAAATTAAGCAAGCAACACCGGCTAACAATAATGTTTTTTTCATATCACATAAACTCCATTTTAATTTATACAGCTAGTCTTTTAGTTCTCAGGTAGTTTGTTTACCTGTTAAGGTATATAATTTTGGATAAAGATAATTAAAGGGTACGGGGTAATTTTTTTTATGATATTATGAAAAAAAATTAAAATTAGGAGATTATATCATGGTTTTTATCTGTCCGGAGAGAGATTGCAGCCTTTGTCCCAGGTTGGTTGGCTATCGTATGGGCAACAGGGAAAAATTTCCGTCATATTATAATGGCCCGGTTCCTCCTTTCGGTTCTATCAGTTCCGAAATTTTGGTTGTCGGGCTTGCGCCGGGGCTGAACGGTGCGAATCAGACCGCCCGCCCTTTTACAAATGATTATGCCGGAGATGTCCTCTACCCCATTTTAAAAGAATTTGGATTGGCTGAAGGAAATTATCAAAAAAGAAAAGATGACGGTTTCGAACTTAAAAACATCAGAATTACCAATTCTGTCCGTTGTGCCCCGCCGCAGAACAAAGTGACGGGAGATGAGGTTAAAACCTGCGGCCGTTTTTTGATTGAAGAAATTAATGATATGAAAAACCTTAAAATTATTCTGACGCTGGGAAGCGTTGCCCATTCAGCCGTGCTTGGCGTTTTGGGGTATAAAAAGTCGGCCTTTAAGTTTGCGCATAATGCCGTGCATCATCTGGAAAAACATAATCTTCTTATGGTTAACTCCTATCATACTTCGCGATATAATATTAATACCGGTGTGTTGACGGAAGATATGTTCAGAGATGTTATCAGAAATATCAAATCGTTATTAAAATAAATTAAAGGGCTTGTTTAATCCAAGCCCTTCTCTTTTAACTAATTGCCAATTCCGGCAAAGCCCATGAAGGCCATAGACAACAGCCCTGCTGTAATCAAAGCAATCGGTGCGCCTTTGACCGCTTCGGGAAGATTGGTTAATGCCAAGCGCTCCCTCAATCCGGCAAATAAAACGATTGCCAAAGTGAAGCCCAGAGCATTAGCCAAGGCAAAGCAGACGGCGTGAGACAAATCCAAGTCTTTTTGAATTGTTAAAATAGCGACGCCCAAAACTGTGCAATTGGTTGTAATTAGCGGCAGAAAGATGCCCAAAGCCTGATATAATGCCGGAGAAACCTTTTTTAAGATAATTTCAACCATTTGAACCAAAGCAGCTATGACCAAAATGAAAACGACCGTAACCATAAAGGTCAGATTATTGGGCAAAAGCAGCGTATGATAAATCAGATAAGTCGCAATGGTTGACATAACCATTACAAACATTACGGCGCCACCCATTCCGGCTGAGGTGGAGATTTTTTTGGAAACGCCTAAAAACGGGCAGATTCCCAAAAATTGCGACAAAACAATATTATTTACAAAGATTGCCGTTATAAAAATCATGATATAGCTCATTTGGCAGCTCCTCTCACTCGGTTAACAGCCATAATCAATCCGGCCAAGGCCAGAAAGGCTCCGGGCGGCATGATGAACAGCAGCATTGTCTCGGCCCCCTCTCCTGCAAAGTTCCAGCCGAAAAGCGAACCGGCGCCCAAAACTTCACGCGTTATTCCCAGCAGGGTTAAAGCCATTGTAAAACCTAAGCCCATGCCGATTGCGTCTAAGAATGACTGATAAACGGAGTTTTTTGAGGCAAAAGCTTCCGCCCGCCCTAAAATCAGGCAGTTAACCACGATTAAGGGGATGAAAATGCCTAGTTTGGCATGCAGGGTCGGCAGATAAGCTGCCATGGACAAATCGACAACGGTTACAAAGGTGGCTGCAATAACAATATAGCAAGGAATGCGCACTTTATCGGGAATAAAATTCTTAACAGCAGAAATGGCGCAATTGGAAAGAATTAAAACGAACAATGTTGCCAAGCCCATTCCCAATCCGTTATTGGCAGAAGTGGTTACGCCCAAAGTCGGGCACATACCCAGAAGCATAACGAAAATGGGGTTTTCTCTAAAAATGCCGCGAGTTAAATTTTCGTAACTGGTTTTATCCATGATTAATTACCTGCACTTAATTTGTTAAAAGCATCGTAGCCGCGCTGAATGGCGTCTACCACGGCGCGGGAACTGATTGTGGCTGCCGTTACGGCATCAATGTTGCCGCCGTCTTGCTTTACCTTAAAAACATGTTTGCCGGGGTGAATGCCGTGAAACTGCTCGGAAAATTTCGGCTCGGCAACTTTTGTTCCCAGCCCCGGCGTTTCTTTGTGTTCAATAACCTTATATTTGTTAATTGTTCCGTCAACAAAATAACCTGCCATCAGTTCAATTTTGCCGCCAAAACCGTTGTTACTGAAAGTTTTAATTGCAACGGAAATGATATTGCCGTTTTCATCCCGAGCCGGAAAGAGTTCTAATTTGCCTTTGCCGTCTGCGGTTGAGATTGTAAAACGCTCTTCAAAAGGATTATTGGCAAAATCTCCGTAAACAACTTCTTTGATTGCTTCCAGTTCTTTTGTATCTTTAGCTTTTTTTATCGGTTCTTCCGTCAGTTTATAAACGCTGCCGAGAACTAAAGCAGATAAACCGGCGACAAGAGACAGGATGAATATCATGCCGGAAAGGCTTGATTTTGCTTTTTTTATTTTTGTCATGTTTATTTTCTCCCGGTTCCGTAAACACGCGGATAGCAATATTTGTCAATCAGCGGAACAAAAGCATTCATGATGAGAATGGCAAAAGAAACGCCTTCCGGATAAGCGCTGTACAGGCGGATAATGACGGTCAACAATCCGCAGCCGACAGCGAAGATGACCTTGCCTTTTTGTGACATAGGCGATGTTACATAATCTGTAGCCATGAAAACGGCTCCAAGCATCAAACCGCCGGAAAGCAAATGGGTTACCGGTTCATAACGGACGTCTTTGGTTGCCAGCCACATTACGCCTGTTAAAAGAAAGACGGTGCCAATGTAATAAAACGGAATATGCCAAGTGATAACTTTGCGCCAGAGCATATAAATTAAACCCAGTAACAAAGCCAAAGCAGAAATCTCGCCCAGCGAACCGCCGGTATAACCGATAAACATATCCCAATAGTCGGGGATATCAGCCAAAGCCGAGTTGCCATGTGTCAATGATGTGGCCGAAGTTGAAGCATCCAGATGTTTCAGAATACCCAGAGTGGTTGCTCCGGTTTGAACATCGGCATTCAAAAAGTCTTTCCAATTAGGTTTGGCCCATAAGGTCATTTGCACCGGAAAAGATATGAATAAAAACACGCGGCCGACCAATGCCGGATTAAACAGATTTTTGCCCAAACCGCCAAAAGCCATTTTGGCAATGACAATGGCGACAAAAGCGCCGATTAAGACCATCCAGGCAGGTATAGACGGCGGCAGGTTGAATGCCAGCAGCATACCGGTGATAATTGCCGAAAAATTATTAATGGTCGAGGGTTTATGAAACAGATAACGGACAACCAGATATTCCCACATAACACAAGCAGCGACCGAAGTTATAATAACTTTTAAGGCGCCTATTCCAAAAAAGGCAATTGCGACCAATGCCGCCGGAATTAAGGCGATTACGACATCGCGCATCAGCGTTTGCGTATCTGTCGAAGAACCGGTATGAGGTGCGGTGGAAATTTTCAGCATATTTTTAATTCTTCCTTATTTCTTTGTTTTTTTTACTTCCATTTTGCCGATTTTGCAATAATCGAGCAAAGGAATATGAGCCGGACAAATATAAGCGCAGGAACCGCATTCAATGCAGTCTAAGACATTAATGCCTTTAAGTTCATCAATCATATTATTGCGCGTATATTGTGCAATCAGGAACGGGCGCAACCCGACCGGACAGGCATCAACACATTTTCCGCAGCGAATGCAATCAGTTTCTTCTAATTTACGGCTTAACTCTTCGGACAAGAGCAAAATCCCCGAAGTCAGTTTGGTTATCGGCGCATTGATATTGACAGCCGAAGTTCCCATCATCGGGCCGCCGAAAATAACCTGATTGGTGTTTTCGGTAATGCCGCCGCATTTTTCAATAAGGAATGAAGCCGGTGTTCCAACCCTCACCCGAAAATTTTGCGGATTTTGGCATTCGTCGCCGCTGACTGTAACAATTCGCTCAAAAAGCGGCTTGTTTTTCTGTACCGCTTCATAAATGGCAAAGACCGTGCCGACGTTTTGAACAATACAGCCGGCATCCATTGGCAGGCGTCCGGACGGAACTTCTCGTCCGGTAATGGCTTTTATCAGCTGTTTTTCGCCGCCCTGCGGATATTTGGTTTTACAAACCTGAACATTGACGCCGACATAAGTTTTGGTTAATTTGCTTAAAATTTCAATTGCTTCAGGCTTGTTTTCATCTACGGCGATGATTGCATTCTGAATACCCAAAACTTTATTTATAATTTTTGCCCCGACAATAATTTCTTCCGCCTTTTCGATCATGAGCCTGTCATCGGCTGTAAGCCATGGTTCGCATTCAATGCCGTTCAGGATAAGCGTGTCTATTTTTTTGCCTTCGGGAACGGATGTTTTAATCGGGGTCGGATAACCGGCGCCGCCCATTCCGACAATGCCTGCCGAACGGATTTTTTCGATAATTTCCTGTGGTTCATAGGGAATGTCTTTGATTAAGTCCGGTGACAGGTCTATTGACGAGGCAAATTCATCACCCTCAACTTTTATCGTAATCATGCTTTCTAAATAGCCGAATTCGCCTTCAACTTCTTCTACTTTGATTACTTCACCCGAAACAGATGAAAAAACGTCGGCGGAGACAATGCCGTCGGCATCAGCAAGCAATGTGCCGGCTTTGACTTTATCTCCTTTTTGGACGATGATTTTTGCCGGAGAGCCTATATGCTGCTTGACCGGAATATAGACAATTTCAGGCAATCCGGCATCAACAATCGGTTTGTCTGAGGTGATTTTATGTTTGTCGGGGTGAATGCCGCCAATGGGGAAAGTCTTTTTCTTAGCCATTATTGTCCTCATTTTGTGATTGGCTGTTTTTAGTCATAATTATTGCGCCGGTCGGGCAATTTTTTACAAGTTCTTCGCCAAATTCGGCGGCAGACACTTCCGGCGGAATGTAAGAAAGGTTGTTTTCAACTTTGATGCTTGGACAAATCTTTGTGCATTTCATGCAACCGATACAGGCTACTTTGCAGTTTTTGCGGGCGATAGCCCCCTTTTGTTTGTTGCTGCATGCGACGTAAACTCTTTGTCCGTTTTTGCCTTTGGGACGGATTTCAAACAAATGGCGCGGGCAGATGTTGACGCAAGCGCTGCAGGATGTGCATTTTTCTTCGTCTACTGTCGGGAGCCCTGTTTCAGGATTGATGCTTAATGCGCCGAATTTGCAGACTTTAACGCAATCGCCTAAACGCAGACAGCCGTCAGGGCAGCCGGTTTGCCCGACTGATATTTTGTCTGCCAAACGGCAAATGCTTATGCCGTCAAAATGGATTTTTGCCGGAGCATTTTCACAAGTTCCGTTGCATTTCAACACGGCAACGGCCGGTTCTTTTTCAACGGCGGCATATCCTAAGGCGTTGCTGACTTTTTTCATGACTTCGGCGCCGCCGACCGGACAATACATATTCTTAAATTCTTCTTCGGAGGCTTTGACGCAGGATTCCGCAAAATTATGACAGCCGGCTTTTCCGCAGGCACCGCAGTTTGCCCCCGGTAAAAAAGACTCAACTTCACCGATTTTCGGGTTTTCTTCGACATTGAATTTTTGCGAGACTAAATATAAAATTATGGCGGCGGCAAAAGCTATTCCGACTAATACCAGAACATTTGAAACTATTATATCCATAAAATCTCTCTTTTATTATTCTTGCGGCAATTTAACCGGTTCATCTTCGGCTATAGTGAAATGAAATTTTTTCGAAAAATATTTCTTACACAAGGATAGCCCAAAATAATATGGAATCAAGACAATAATACTATATATCCCACCCGAGATTTCACCAACCCCTAAAGCAAGAGAGCCGAATAATACGCCCAGAACCAACAACAAGGGGAAAATGTATCCGTAAAACAATGCGTAGAATCCATAATTTTCGGCAAGAATTACCGTTATTGTTTCCCCCACCTTATATTGCGAGGCTTTGGGCGTTTTTATTTCTATTGTTTTGGAGGTGCATTCGCCAATGCCGCAGGCGCCTTTCATTGCGCAGGAACTGCAGGCAGATTTGACCTGAACTTCAGCATAGACAGAGGAATCTGTCGTTTTTATGACAATGGCTTGATGTTCAATCGTCTGCATGTTTTAATCTCCTAGAAATATTTTAGCCTGTTTGGAAAACAGGACAGTGATGTTTCCGTTTTTGTTTTTTATGAACAGGATGGCCGCTATCCCGTTCTTATCTGCAAATTTCATCCCTTTTTCTTCTCCCATGGACATCAGGGCGGTCGCATAGGCATCCGCTTTCATGCAGCTCGGGTTGAAAACCGTGGCCGAGACCAAATTGTGTTCTGACGGATATCCGTTTACGGGGTCAATCGTATGTGAAATTTTTTTGCCGTTTTCATAATAAAAATTGTTATAATCTCCCGAAGTGGCAACGGCCATGTCTTTTAGTCCGACAGACATCAGGTTTTTATGCCCGTTTTCCGAAGGCTCGGCAATGCCGACAAGCCAGCCCTGCCCTTTATCGTCTCTATTGCCCGAAGCATAAACCTCGCCGCCGATGTCCACCAGAAAATCGGTATAACCCAGCGATTTTATTTTGGAGGCAATCAGGTCGACAGCATAGCCTTTGGCAATGGCTGACAGGTTAATTTCCGTTTGAGCATTGATTTTTGAGGCTTTGCCTTCTTTAATGATTATTTTATCAAATCCTACAGACTTCATTGTCTTTTGTATGCTTTCAGCCGATGGCGCCTGCTTGTGTCCGTCGGGGCCAAATCCCCAGAGCCGGACAAGTTTGCCGACCGTCGGGTCAAAAGCGCCGTTGCTTTGGCTGAAAATTTCGGCGGAGGTTTTCAAGACTTCATGGAGTTCGGGAGGTGTGTCAATCCACTTGCCTTTGCCGGCCCTGTTTAATTTGTTTATTACCGAATCTTTAGTAAAAACAGACATCTGTTTATTTACCAAGGCAAATTGCCCGTCGATGATTTTTGATAAATCGGGGATTCTTTGCGAAGTTTTGATCTTTATGCTGTAGTATGTGCCGAAAACATATCCGCGGAGCCGTAAATAATCAGTCTGCCGGCTTTGCCAATAAACGGTTCCGGCCAAAATCAACACTGCTATTGAAAAATATTTGAAAAACCTCATATTTATTAATATCCGCAATTTAAATATTTTAATTAGCTGAAATATATTCTAATATAAATTCAGCACCATTTTCGGAAAGGTCATTATAATGTTAAGCAGGCTAAAATCAACAGTTAATAATCTGAAAGCAAAATACGACGGGTCAAAAGCCCAAGCCGTTTGGAAGCATAAAAAAGAATTGTGCCAAAGGGTTTCCGGCGTTTTTTCCAAAATTGTCAATGCATTGGCAAAGAAGTTGGTTAAAATGGGCGTTTCTGCCAATTTTGTTACGATTACAGGATTTATTATCGGTATATTTGCCGTTAATTTTCTTTCTTTGGAAAGATACGGCTATGCGCTTTTGTGTATTCTCATTAACCGTTTGTTTGACGCTTTGGACGGAGCTATTGCCCGCAACACCAAAGTAACGGATTTCGGCGTTTTTCTTGACGCAACGTTGGATTATGTTTTTTATGCGGGCGTTATTTTCGGTTTTGCCCTTGCCAATCCGTTTCAAAATGCCGTTGCGGCTTCATTCCTGCTGTTTGCTTTTGCTTCTTCGGCTTGCGCAATGCTGGCTTATGCCGTTATTGCTTATAAAAACAATTCGTCTCAAAAGCTTGAACTGGAACGTTCGCCATTTTATCTCGGCGGTTTGGCTCAAGGCTTTGAAACCTTGGTTGCATTGGTGGTCTTGTGTATCATTCCGGGGTGGTTTTTGCAAATAGCAATCGTTTTAGGCACTTTGTGTTTGGTTAAGGCTTTCAGCATTATGGTTACGGCTTATTATAATTTTGTGATTGCGAAACGTGTTCCTAAGGAATAATAATTTTCATGATAAAAAAAATCGGCTTATATTTTGTGGTTTTGGCAATAGCTCTTGTCTGCAGCGGCAAGAGCTTTGCCTTTATGCAGGATTATGAAACGGATAAAGTAAAAGTTTCCCTGTTTACGAGTTTTAATGAAATTAACCCTAAACAAAATTTAGATGTTTTGGTTAAGTTTGAGATGAAAAACGGTTGGCATATTTTTGCCCAGAATCCCGGAGATATCGGGCTTCCGACATTAGTCGGCTGGCAGCTGCCCAAAGGTTTTGAACTGGGAGATGTCGAATGGAGCCGTTTTCAGAAGTTTGACACGGACGGAATTGTTCAATACGGTTATGCGCATACGGCTTATTATAAGACCTCGGTTAAGCCTGCGGCTGATGTTGAGAAACAAGTTCGGCTCAGCGGGAAAATCACTTGGCTGGCTTGTCAGGAAGAGTGCGTGCCGGAAAAATTTTTATTTGATTTTTCCCTGCCGGTGACGAATCAGCCGCAAATTACGGACAGTACCTTTGCTAAAGCCTCGGCAGCTGCTGAAAAATTGTTTGCAAAAGCTTCGGATAATACTCAAAACCAAAGTTTATGGGCAATTCTTTTAATGGCGTTTCTCGGCGGCATTATCTTGAATTTTATGCCGTGCATTTTTCCTATTTTGACAATAAAAGCCATTTCTTTGGCTCAGGGAACCATAAACAAGACCAAAAGCAGGATTGAGGGTCTGATTTATATGGGCGGCGTGGTCGCTTCGTTTTTGCTTATTGCAACGTTGCTTGTCTGGCTGCGTTCAACGGGAGAGCAAATCGGCTGGGGGTTTCAATTGCAGTCGCCTTTGTTTGTGATTGTGATGATTGTTATTTTCTTTATTATCTTTTTGATGCTGCTCGATATTGTTAATATCAGGAATCCGTTTGCCAATCGGGTCGGGCGCATATCTTTTGCCCGTCGCAAAGTCAATGCCTTTTTTACCGGCTTTTTTGCCGTTTTGATTGCCAGCCCTTGTACGGCTCCGTTTATGGGAATTGCAATAGGATATACTCTGTCTCAACCGATTTACGTTTATTATCCGGTGTTTTTGTCTCTCAGCTTGGGTTATGCCCTGCCCTTTACTTTGGCCAGCATGTTTCCCAAAGCTGTTCACAAGGTTTTGCCCAAACCCGGCCGCTGGATGGAAGTCTTAAAGAAAATTTTTGCCATTCCGGTTTTTTTGACTTGTGTTTGGCTGGTATGGGTTTTGTGCAATCAGATGCATGTGCCGGCGCCGAAAGATGCGAACTCGCTGCATTGGGAAAAGTTTGACGTTCAAAAGGTTGAGGAACTTGTTCAAAACAATCACCCCGTTTTTATTGATTTTACGGCCAAATGGTGTATTACCTGCCTGATGAACAAGAAATTTTCTTTGCAGTCAGATACTTTTGCTTCTTTGGCTAAAGACAAGAAAATAACTCTATTGGAAGCTGACTGGACCAATTATGACGAGAATATCTCCAAGGCTTTAGAAGCTTACGGACGCAACAGTATTCCCCTTTATATTTATTATGACGGTAACGGCGGTTCATATAAGGTTTTGCCGCAGCTTTTAACGCCGGCCATTTTAGAAAAAGAACTCAAATAAAAAAACACCTGCTGAAAAGCAGGTGTTTTTTTATTGTGAAGCGAGACTAGTTGCCGAAAATTCCCAATTCTTTAACACGGTCTTTAACGCCGCCGACAACCTTATCAAGGTTTTCATCGGCAATGCCTTTAAGATCGGACAACTGGCTTTCAACAACAGTTTTTGAAGCTGTCTGCAAAATATTGTTCAACACTTTGGAAATGGTTGTCGCAATATTTGCGCCTTTTTGTTCCTGACCTATGTTTTTCATTGAAATTGTGGGCAGTTTTACGTTTAAGTTGTTGGCTTTGCCGTTAATGTTGGCAACAGCTTGAATTTCGCCGTCAGAAACAACCAATTCTTTAATGATGACTTTTTTTGCCGGAGCGCTGTTTTTTTCAGCTTTTGCTTCTTTGGCTTCGGCATTTTCTTCAGCACTGGCAGAAGCCGTATTTTTTGCAATATTCTTTTGAATTTCGTTAATATTGTTTTGGGTTAAAGACAGCATTTCGTATGTGATTATCGGTTTGTTAATTGAAATTCTGTCAATGATAATCGTGTCTTTTGCCAAACTTTTCAAATCAACCTTCACATAGATTTCTTCAAGGTTAAAAATATACGGAGAAGCATAGTTTTTCGGATTGGCAACGGTAATTTGGTTAATGCGGCCCTCGCCTGTTGTTAAGCCGAGTTTGAAACCGTTGAGATTGACATCGGTTCCTGTGATTTCCGAGCCGTATTTATGAACCACTTTTTTGACAATGGTTTCCAATGAAGGGGTGAAATAGTAGAAAGCAGCAAAGGCGGCAACCAAAACGCCTAAAACGATATATCTTTTCTTCATGTGTGTTTCCTTAAAATTCGGGTTAATTACATTTGGTTAATTATATGTTTATTATATTAAACTTAATTATGCAACCGTGAATTTAAATTAAAAAAAGCCCGCATAAAGCGGACTTGTTTTTTATGGTAGGCGCGTGGGGGCTGGAGAAAGATAAAACTTCCGGCGAAAGTTTTATCGACGACAGGCGATAATTTGTTAGTTTGCGAAGATGCGGCAGCAATGAACGCAAACGTTACAAATGGAGTGACCGCAGCGAGTTGGAGTTTGAACTCCGGCAAACTCTTACGAGCCAGAAAACCCGCAGGGTTCGAACCCCAGTTGACCGGGCTTTTCACCTACTTACCTAACTACAAAAAAAAAGCCCGCATAAAGCGGACTTGTTTTTTTATGGTAGGCGCGTGGGGGTTCGAACCCCAGACCCACTGATTAAGAGTCAGTTGCTCTACCAACTGAGCTACGCACCCATAATCTAACGGACAAGTCGGAATATACCCCCCATAAATTTTTTTTGCAACAATTTTTTTTATAAAAAAGTGTACTTGGCAATAATATTGATATTTCTTTAATCTTATTTATATAATCTACTGAGGTAGATATTTGTATTTTCTTTTTGAGAAGGACATTCGCATGTTGAAAAAAATCAGTTTATCCCTGCTCTGTTCAGTTTTGCTTTCGGCAAATGCCAATGCTCAGGTTTTTGGCAATGCTTCAATGAACTATGACACCTGTCTTGACAAGGCGGACGGCAGCGATTTGAAAATGGCCAGCTGCACTATAATCGAGGCAAATAAGATTTTGAAATCAGTGGAAGAAAAATATGAGACTTTAGCTAATAATAAGGCTTTTGCTAACTGGAATTCCGGTTCGGGCATGTACAGCGGCAATTTTAAAAAGCTGTATAACGAATGGTTACAATATCGCGACAGTTATTGTTCTTTGTATGGTTATTCTTTATCCCCGTCTCCTGATCAGGGATCTATTGCCGAACTGAGCGGCGCAGAATGTGTTTTGGAACTGACAAAACGCCAGAATAAAGATATGGACGTTGTTATTAAGAATTTCCAACAATAGGAAGCGGCGGCTGAGTTTTAACCCGGAAGTTTATTCTTCCGGGTTTTCTTTTGTTTCGATATAAAAACAGCTTCCTTTTTCCGGAGATGATTTTACGCCGGCTTCCATTTGCAAAATATCCGCAATTTTTTTGACAATGGTTAATCCCAGTCCCGAACCGTTCTTCTTGTTGTTCGGAATGTTTTGGCTTTGATAAAATTCTTCAAAAATTAATTTTGTTTCTTCCGGCGCAATCCCTGCCCCGTCATCAATAACCATTATTTTAAGTTTGTTTTTATGCCGTTTACAGCCAACCAGAATCTTGCTCTTTGCATATTTGAATGCATTGCTTAAATAATTGCGGATTACCCGTTCCAGCAAAATAGGATCGCTGTTAATCAATTGGCTGCAAGGAACATATTTCAGCGTTATGTTTCTTTTTTCGGCAATATGTGCATATTCCTGCAAAATTCCGGATAATAGTGAATTTATATTGAAAGTCTGCAAATGGGCTTCGACACCGCCGGCTTCCAGTTTTGAAATATCTAAGAGGTTGTCGAGCAAATTGCGCAGATTTTCTGCCGAAGCATGGATTTTTCGGACAATGGAATATTGTTCGGCGCTTAAATCTTCATTCATTAACGTATCGATAAAAATGGCCAAAGCTTGCATAGGCTGTCTTAAATCATGGCTGGCCTGCGCCAGAAAATATGATTTTGCCCGATTTAGTTTTTCGGCGGCAGCTTTTGCCGCTTCAAGGGCAATTTGTATTTCTACCAGATCGGTTAAATCTTGGAATGTGCCGGCTATTTTATGATTTTCATCATTTTTAATCAGGCCGGCTTTGAAAAAGCAATGGGCGATTTTGCCATTGCCGCGTTTGATACGGAGCATTCCTTCTACGGGTTTGCCGCCGGTTACCAATTGTTGCAGCTTCTCTTTATAAATGGGCAAATCTTGTTTGATAACCTGTTGCTTAATAATATTTTTTTTAACGGATATATTTTCGCCGCGAAGTCCGAAAATGCGGAACATTTCAGCCGACCAAAATATTTTCTTGGCTTTAATGTCCAGTTCCCAATACCCCAGTTTGGCTGTGCGTTCGGCAAAATTCATGCGCTCTGAGGCTGTGTTCAGCAAACCGGATAATTGTTTTCGTTCGGTTATGTCCTCAATACACAACGCGGCAGAATCCGTATCAGGATAGATATAGATATTATAATGGCGCTGCTGATGTTTGATTTGCAGCGTATGCGGAATTTCGCGGACAATTGTTTCAACAATCAGCCTTTTGATGTTGTTGGTATTATCCGCATCAAAAATATCTTCCAGACGGCTGCCGTTTAATCCTGTTTGGGAAAAAAGAAAGGCGCAGCGTTTATTGCAATAGGTAATCAGCCCCTGAATATTGCAATTCATCAGGATGTTTGTGGATATATTGGTTAAAAATCTTAATCTTTCCGTTTCGTTATGCATTTGCCTGTCGTTAGTGAATATTATATTGAACAAGGAACTTGCCTATACTGTCGTCGATTTTGAAAAACCAATCTTTGTATAAGAAGCTGCTGTCTTTGATATAATCACTCGCAAGCTTGGTTGGAAGAGATGTTGTTGATAAATTTATTCTGACCCAATAAGATGTTTCATATTCATAAACTTCTATGCCGTAAATGAGGCCGGATTCCGTGAATATGACAATAGCCTTTTTCGGAAGAGCATCTTTTAACGGGGTGTTTTCCGAAATTTTGACCGAAGTGAAATTCAGAGCGGCAAATTGCTCTAAAAATGTGGAAATATTTATTTCTTTTTGGTTTAAGTCGTAAAACGGAGATGCAGGTTCCCGACGAAAAGCAAATTGCTGTTCTGTTTCAGATTGAGTGATGACTGTTTCGACGCTCCGTTCGGAAAGCGTTATTAACGGCTGTTGGAGCCAATAGTCCAGCCTTTCAGGCAGATTAAAATCTCCGCTGATAAGCATTGGCGTTGAGGAATCTGCATATCGGGCATAATAAAAGCCATCATCTTCGGCACCGATGATTACATCGTTTATTTTTGCACCGCTGTTGTTAAAGGTTTGAATCGATATGCCTGCGGACGGCGTATCTTTATTTTCAGGAAATGCCAATTGCATATCTGATGTAATGCCTTTCCTTATGACCGACTGGATTTTAGCTTCATTGAGGGTGTTAAACAAACTGTTTGTAATAACCAATCCGGCATAATATCCGTCAGCTTCTTTAACGTGCCAAAATTTATCTTCACGATATAGCGTTGCCTGCATTTTTTGCGTTTTTATTTTGATTTTAGTAATATTCAGCCCGTCTTTGGCTGTTTCTTCAAAAAAGAGGCTGCCAATATCGGTTTGGTCTGCATTAACATTTTGTTCTCTGATTGACCATAAAACCAAAGATACGGACAGTACTGCCAGAATCAAGCTGAAAAGAAGCGCTTTTTTATTCATTTATCAACCTCAATATTTTTTGTTTTTGCCGGCGTTTGAAAATCTTTATGCAAATCCAAAGAAGCAGAATCAGCAGCATCGGAGCCAACAAAGCATTTACAACGATTATTTCGGCGGCTTTGCGTTCATTAGCCGTTTTGATGCGGTATTCAATTAATTTTAATTCCTCTTGCAATTTCAGGAGCTGACGGTGATGATTTTCTATCTCTTGAATTTTGCTAATAGACAGTCCGACTTCGTTTGACCGCAGAGATGCCTTGAATGTTTCAAGTCCGTTCAGCAACTCCGTTATTTCATTTTCCTTTTTTTGATACGCTGCGGCATAATTTTGAAAAACAAGGTTATAAATTTGTTCGCCGATACTTTTATCCATGTTAATAAGGTAGTTCGGATAAAGGCCTGCAATATCGCCGTTGCCGCTCATTATATCAATTGCCCGAAGCAGGAAATCAGCATTGTTTGCGCCTGGGATTTGATCATATACGGTTGAATTTTCTTTGTATTTTGCCAGATTCCACGTGTCATCAGCCAGAAAATCAGAATCCGCAATAACCAAAATTGACGCCGGTTCGATTGAACCGATTAAGAAAGGCTGATGTTTATATTCCTGTTCTGTTCCGGCAATGATACTTTGTTCAAACAAGGATTCAAACCAACCGGTTGCAAAATAGCCTAATACATGTTTGTTGCCGTCGCTTTTGAAACTGTTGTTAACAGATCCCTTATCGGCAAATTTAGCAAAATCGGCAGCTACGGTTCCGCCGTCGGCCGTTGTTGCAAAAAGCGGAGTATAGTTTGCATTTTCTTTGTTGCTTGCGGAAACAGCTCCGGGGCTGCGAAAACTGAAATTCAGGAAACCGTCCGTAAAAATATTTCCGGAATTTTTATCTTGAGGCACATCAAACCAAAGGACAAAATTGTTGTCTCGGCGAATGCCTTGGCGTTCTTTGGTGCTGAGGCTTTTATCGCCTATAATTTCATCAGGGTTGAATTGAAGCCCCAATTTGCTGAGCAACGGAAGCAATTTGTTTTTATATAAGGCTGAAGCCGGATGTTTTGCTACTGCTTGTTCCGAATACGGATCTATCAGCAAAACCAGCTTGCCGCCGCGCATGATGTATTGATCCAGTGCATAGATAAAAGAATTGGGTACCTGCTGCGGGTTGTTAACCAGCAAGACGCTGATCCGTTTGGGAATGCTGATGTTCTGCGGATTAATTATTTCTACGTTATAATCATTTTCCAGCTGTTTTATAAACTGCCCTTTTGAAATATCCGTGCCGAAATCGGCCACTCCGATTGTTTTTTTCTGAAATTTTCCTAATTTTCCGAGTATTCTTGAGATGTCGTATTCAGTATAATTTTGGCGTTGAACGGAAAAATACGGAATGGTATAGCTTTTGCCTTTTTCACTGGTAAAGACGGCGCCGAAATACAGGTTTTCTGCTCCCGTGTTATCAGGAAAAGCGCGAATTCCGGCGGCTTGAGCTTCTTCTTCGGCAATAGAAAACGGTTCGGGATTTTTTACATTTATTGTAATTTTTCCGTCAGCCAAAGTTTGATACTTTTCAAGCAGGCGGAATAAAAATTGACTCTGTAACCCTAGTTCGGGATATTCGCTGCCGAGATTTTCAGACTGATAAACAGTGACGTTGACCGGAGATGTCAAATTTTTGACAATCTTTTCACTCTGAGTATTCATTGTCATACGGTGTAAAGACGTTATGTCTGCTTTATGCCGGCCGAACAGGACAGAACCGGCCGTTACCAGCATAACAAATGAGATTATTGTTAAAGCGGACAATGCAAGGAGATAGCTGTTTTTTATGGTTTGCATTTTAATCTTCATAAAGCCTCTCCTTAGTTTCTTTTATAGTCAATGCTGACAATGTTCAGCCAGAGGGCGAAAACTGTCAACAAAACAAAATAGAGCAGATTATCCAAACTTATTTGTCCGGAGATAATGTCATAATAGTGTTTATCAAAGTTCAAAGAATTTTGAATGCGTGAGGAAATTCTTTCAGGAAGCCCTGCCCGGCTTATCAACCGGCCGAAATTTCCGAAAACCAAAAATCCGCATAAAAAAGAGGTGAAAATATAAGAAGATACCGGAGAGGCGTTAAACGAAGAAACCATGCAGCCTAAGGCACAAAAAGAACCGGCCGTTAAAATACAGGCCAGATAACCGCAAAGAATGTTTAAATTATCTGTTTCAAAATAAATATTCATATAAATCCAAAACGGAATTGTCAGCGTCAGTATAATCAAGCATAAAACCCAGGCGGCAAAAAATTTGGCCAAAACGATTGCCGTGATGCTAACCGGCTGGGTCAGCAGAAATTCTATGGTTCCCGATTTTCTTTCTTCTGCCCATAGACGCATTGTAAAGGCAGGTGTCAAAAAGGCAAATACAAAGCTTTGGAAATAAAAGAAAGAGAATAGGTCTGCATTATTTATACTGAAGAATCCGCCAAGGAAAAAAGTGATGAACATTGACAGTAAAATATAAGCTGCCATAAGAATATATGCCAAATTCGTGTTGAAAAAGGCGGCAAGTTCTTTTTTTAAGATTACAAAAAACTGTTTAATCATGGCGGTTATCCGTTCTCATTCGTGATTTTGAAAAAAGCGGTTTCAATATTGTTTTCGGGAAACAGCCTTTTCAGTTCTTCCGGCGTGGTGTCTTTTACCAGTTTGCCGCGGTTCAACAGAATAACGCGGTTGGACAAAGCCTCGACTTCTTCCATAATATGGGTAGAAACGATAATGATGTGGTTTTTGCCGTAATCGCGGATAAAGCGGCGAATGCTGAATTTTTGGTTGGGATCAAGACCTTCCGTCGGTTCATCTAAAATCAGGATTTCCGGTTTATGGATAAGGGCTGCCGCTATGCCGACACGACGCTTAAAACCTTTTGACAGGCTGTCTATTTTCTGATTAATAACGGAATCCAAATCCAAATTGACAACGACTTCGCGCAAATTGTCAATAAAATCAGTTCCGTCAATGCCGCGAAGAGATGCGCTGTATTTGATGAATTCAAAAGTTGTCATTTCATTATACAAGAAGCCGCTTTCGGGGACATATCCGATTTTTTTCAGGCATTCCAGCCGATTGGTGCGAATATTCTTTTCATAAATATCCACTTCTCCCGAAGTTGGTTCTATATAGCCGGTTATCAGCCTCATCAATGTCGTTTTGCCGGCACCGTTCGGCCCGAGCAGCGAAACGACTTCCCCTTTTGATATGCAGAAGTTGATATTATTCACGGCTTTTATGGCGCCATAATCTTTGCATAATTTTTTTACAACTATCATCTTGTTTGTTACCTTGTTATCCAAGCTTAGATGTCTCTATATTAGATACTTTTTTTTAAATTTTAACAATTATTTTCATTTTTCAAAATGTTTGGTGACAAAATATTTATTTTACATTATTTATATAGCTAACAATTAGTTTTTTGACGGAGTTATGATGACAGACGAAGTTTACTCTAAGGAAGAATCAAAATATTTAAAGGCAGGCATGTGTGTCGCTGCCCTGATTTTGGTTTTTACCGCATGGTATGTTTCAAACAAAGAAAGCATGTCCCATAAAAGCGATGGCAACTATTATGCCGTAGACGCCCGTTTTAACCGGACGGACGGCTTGCTGGTCGGAGATCCTGTCCGTATGGCCGGAATGACTGTCGGGCGTGTGGTCAATGCAAAACTGGATGATAATTTCAAAGCAATTCTGACTTTAGACATTAAAGAAGGCGTCAATATTCCCGATGACAGCAGCGCTTCCATTGTCAGCGCCGGCTTAATGGGATCAAAGTATATTGAAATCGAACCGGGCGGCTCAGAAGAATATTTGCCGCAAGGCGCTGAGTTTTCTTATACTCAAGACGCCATGGTATTAGAAGAGCTTTTGGACAGAATAGTCGGCATAGGCAAAGCTAACCGCAAAAAAGCCGGTTCTGATTGCGCCGATCAAAATAAAGAATAAATAAGGAGAGTTTTATGAATAAGAAACCTGTTGAAACAATTATGGGGCTGGTCGTATTAGTCGTAGCCGCATTTTTTCTGTTTTTTGCCTACAAAGTTTCGGATTTGCAGGTTGTTAAAGGTTATGATGTTCACGCCAAGTTTTTGAAAGTCGGCGGATTAAACGTCGGTTCTGATGTCCGCATTAACGGTATTAAAGTTGGTTCGGTTGTTGCCCTTTCTTTAGATAAAGATGATTTTATTGCAAATGTGACAATGAGTATCCTGCCCAATGTCCAACTGCCTAAAGACAGCGTGGCCGCAATTGTCGGCGACGGATTGATGGGCGATAAATTTATTAAAATAGAACCCGGCAAATCTCAGGAAATGCTGCAAAACGGCGACAGTCTGGCTAAAACGAAAGATTTTAAAACTTTAGAAGATATGGTCGGCGAAATTATTTTCATGGTGACAGATAATGGAAACGGTGAAGAAAAATAAACTTCTTTTGGGAACAGCGCTTTGTTGCAGCCTGTTAGCTTTTAATGCCGCAGCCAAAGAAATTGATACAAACACGGCGCAGATGCAGGCTATGGATAAAATAACGGGCAAAGTCAGCCTGATTGAAGTTCCTGTTAACGGCAATGTGCTATTCGGCAGTTTTTCTATTGTCGTTCGGGCTTGTAAAACGCGTCCGCCGGAAGAAACCCCCGAGAATTTTGCTTTTGTTGATGTTGTTGACGATTATAACAGCGCCAAGCCGGTTAATATTTTTCGCGGCTGGATGATGTCTTCAACCCCTGCCCTGAATCCCGTTGAGCATCCGATTTATGATGTTTGGCTGTTGAAATGTACGGACAGGCAAGTTGATAAAAACAAGTTGTTGTCAGCAGAACAGCTGAAAGAGCGTGACAGCATAGAGAAAGCGCCAAAAACCGAACCATTAAAGGTAAAAACGCCTGAAAAAGCTTCTGAAGACGAAGTAAAAGAGAGTGTTGAACCTGTTGAGGATACAGAGGGTAAAACTGTTTCTGACGAAACGGATGTATCTTTGCCCCAAGAGCCAAATCCTGAATTTTCAGAAGAAAGAAAGCTTGATGATTCTGCTATTGTTAATCCGGAACCATTAATAGAGAATGAAGTTCAGGACATACAGGAAGACGGTGCTCCGAAATCATTGTTGAATATCGGCAATTTTAATACGGAACCAAATCAGGAAACTGTATCTGACGATGTTGAAAAAACATCTGTCGAATTGACGGCACCTGTTGTTGAGGAAGTTATTATTAACCAAGAAACCGGACAAAATGCATCGGAAACTTCTGAGGAAACTATCGAAAGTCAGGAGATTATTTTGGAAGAGCCGGAAGAAACTCTTGATATGGTCTCTGATCGCCTTAAAAATTAAGATATTAAATAAAAAAAGCTCCGCTCCGTTAAGGGGCTTTTTTTGCGGCATGCAAGGCCATCTGGGAAGATCGTATACTTTTAAGCATGGAAAATCTATTTGTTTTCGGATTATCCGAAGATATGCACCGGGGAATTATTTTCGCCAGAAATTGCGGGTCAGGACGACAAGCAGCGTCAGCACTTCCAAACGCCCTAACAGCATGGCAAAAGAGCAAATATGCTTGGCAAAGTCTGTTAAAGAAGCATAACTTCCGGCCGGCCCTACAATACTCCCTACGCCCGGCCCCGTATTGGTCATGCAGCCGATGACGGCGCTGAATGCCGTTGTAAAGTCAAGCCCTGTTACGGCAACCAGAACAGTTAAAACTATAACGCTGAAGCTGAAAGCCGATATAAAGACAAAAACAGATGAAATAATCTCGTTGCTGACTGTCATGTCTTTGATTTTTACGGGCAAGATACGATTGGGCTCGGTCGAATTTAATAAGTTTTTTTTCAAGAATGCCAAGATAACCTGCCAGCGAAATGTTTTAATTGAACCTGTGGTTGATCCAGTACAGCCACCGGTCAAAGAAAATATGATAAATATCGTTTGGGCAAAAAATCCCCATTTCATATAGTCGACGGAAGCCATGCCGCAGCCTGTTGTAGCAGAAACCACATTGAAGGAAGAAACGCGTAATGCAGACCAGAAATTGTAACCGTTATCACTAAAAGCCAGCCAAATTGCCGTTATCATGATATAAATGAACAATGTTTTCAGAAAAAACGGCACTTGTTCAGTTCTGAAAGAATGTGTATTTCGGCGTTGAAAGAGTACCAAATAATAAGTCAATGGCAGCGATGCGGCAATCATAGCTGCAATTAAAACAAGTTCAGCGGCAAGGTTATCAAAATATCCGACAGAAGCCGTTTTAGTTGAAAAGCCACCGGTTGAGACTGCTGAAAGCGCGTGGTTGACAGCATCAAATCTGCCCATGCCGGCCCAAAGCAGACCGGCAAATGTCAGTACCAGCAAAACGCAATAAATAAATATTATTCTTTTTGCTATATAGCTGATTTTCGGCATTAATTTATCATTTAAATCGGAATTTTCCCTTTGAAACGTTTGCATGCCGCCAATTCCTAAAAACGGCAAAAGAGCAACGGCGAAGATAACAATGCCGATCCCTCCCAAACCGTTTAGCAGCGAACGCCATAAAAGCACCGCTTTTGAGGTGTTATCAATGTCTGTTAATATTGTGGCGCCGGTTGTGGTTATTCCTGATGTCGCTTCAAAAACGGCATCAGTCCAAGTCTGTGTTGTTCCCGAGAGCATAAAAGGCAATGCTGCCAGCAAAGATAAGGAAACCCAGCTTATTGCCGTCAGCAAATACCCTTGGCGAATCGTAATTTTTTCAATTTTGGTATGATTGCCTAAAAATAATGATAAGCCGATGAATAGCGATATTATTGCCGATGTGATAAACGGAGACCAGTCTTGCTTTGATGAATAAATGTCAACAGCGGCCGGAAAAAGCATGGACAATCCGAGCACGCTGATAAAATATCCGCTTATCATCAGTACCGGCTGCCACATATGCTTTTCCTTTGTTTTTAGTTAATCCAAAGCCACGTTTTTAGAATAGCCGCGGTCAACCATCAGACGATTGATGTTTTCTCCGTTTACGGTGCAAACGACTGTTCCAATCCCTTGATAGGTATAGGCTTTGACTTTACATTCAATAATGTTTTGAGCGATAATATTGCGCAGAAAGTTTTTAGCTTCTATTCCCTTATCCGTGTTGGGATTTACATAAATGCCATGCAGAAAATAAGTTTTGCCGTAGAGTTCAATTTCATTAGCATTGTGAACCGTTGATTGTCCGGCAATAGGCTCTTCGTTTTCAACGAAAACCAGAGGCAGTTTTTTCTTGGCATCCGCCGGCTTTTCGGTAACAGCTGCCGGAGCCGGCTGTACAGCCGGCTGAACTTGGCGTTTTATTTCCCCTTGGGTGCGGGTCGTTTTTAAAACATCTATTGCTCCCGGAATCTCTTTCGCTTTTTCAAAAGTTTGGCGGCGGACGTTCTGCGGTTTTGTTTGCGGCGTTTCAACCACCTTCTCTATCGGTTTTTCCTGTGGAATGAATTTATCGATTTCCGGCATTGATATATTAATGTTGTCAACCATAGGCATAATTGCCTGTGTCTTTTCACTAATGGCATCGCTGATGTTTGTCGTGCGGTTTTTTATCTTGTTCCAGTACCATAAATGGACTTCAGCCGGTTTAACGCCCATAAATGTCGGGGCCAGATAAGCTATGGCTGCCAGAGGGATAAATATCAACGGCCGGCGGATCGGAAATGAAACAAGCATAAACAGGCGGTGGAAAAATTTGTTCCAGCCTTTCAACGTTAAACCGTCATTTTTTTCTTTTCTTTTCATTATTTTGAGCTTCCATATTTATCTTTTAATTCGGCAATGCGTTCCGGAGTAATACGTTCAAATAATGTTTCGCCAACGGTGAATTTTGTACCCGGTTGCAAAGCCTTAATTTCTTCTTGAACATTAAAGTTTTCAATTGATTTGACATCTTTCAGGCTTAACCCTACGAGATTTAACATCTCCTCAGAGATTTTCGGCATAATCGGAGCACTTAAAATTGCAAAGATGCGAATCAGATTAATGCAGGTGCGCAAAATTGCAGCGGCGCGTTCAGGATTTTCTTTAATGACAGTCCACGGTTCCGCTGTTGAAATATAGTTGTTGCCTTCGACCCAGATTGCGCGCAATTCGTTTAATGCCTTGCGGAATTCCAGTTCTTTCATATATTTGAAATAGTCATTTACGCGTTCCTGCAAAACCTTAACCAAAGCCTCTTCCATTTCCGTATCTTCGCCTCCGGCCGGGACTTCTTCGCCGATTTTGGAAGCCGTCATTTTTAAAACGCGGGACACAAAGTTACCCAAAACGCCGTTTAAGTCTTTGTTGACAACAGAAGCGAACAAATCAAAGCTGAAAGATGAATCAGAACCTTCCGGTGCGTTTGACATTAACCAATAGCGCCAGTAGTCAGCCGGATATTCGGTGACGGCATCTTCGGCAAAAATGCCGCGTTTTTCCGATTTTGAAAACTTGCCGCCTTCATAAGTCAGATAACTCATGCCTTTCAAGTTATCAACAAATGTCCAGCCCTCGTCTGTTCCCAGCAATGTTGCAGGAAAAGAAATCGAGTGAAAAGGAACATTGTCTTTGCCCATAAACTGAACATAGTTGACATCTTTGGCGTCGAGCCACCAGTCTTTCCAGCTTTTGCCGCTAGCATCAGCCCATTGTTTGGTGATGCCGATATAGCCGATCGGCGCATCAAACCAAACGTAAAACACTTTATCTTCAAAGCCGGGTTTGTTTACCGGAAAACCCCATTTCAAATCGCGGGTAATGCAGCGTTCCTGCAAGCCTTCTTTGAGCCATTTCTGCGCAATGGAATAGGCAACGTCAGGCCAGAACGGTTCTCTTGATTTGACCCATTCGTCCAAGCGTTTTTCAAGCATGGGCAATTTTAAGAACAGGTGTTTTGTTTCCCTGACTTCAAGGTTTGTTGAACCGGAAATTGTTGAGCGCGGGTTAATCAAATCTGTCGGTTCCAAAACCTTTGTGCAGTTTTCGCATTGGTCGCCGCGGGCTTTGTCATATCCGCAGTGCGGACAAGTGCCGGTGATGTAGCGGTCCGGCAGAAAGCGCTCATCGTCAACGGAATAAACCTGTTTAATCGTCCGTTCTTCGATATAGCCGTTTTTATCCAATTGTTCAAAAATATGATAAGTCATTTCCTTGTTGGCTTCGCTGCTGGTGCGTCCGAAACAGTCAAAAGAAAGTTCAAAATCATCATAAGTCTTTTTGTGGCGCTCGTGATATTTGTTGCAGTATTCTTCAACCGGCATACCTTCCTTGGCTGCGCCGACTTCAGAGGGCGTGCCGTGTTCATCGGTTCCGGCAATGTATAAAACTTCGTTGCCCATCATTCGCATGAACCGTGCATAAACATCTGAGGGCAGCAGGCAGCCGACCATGTGGCCCAAGTGAGGCACACCGTTGACGTAAGGCAATGCGGAAGTAATCAAAGTTTTAGACATTACAAAATTCTCCAATTTATTATTTTTGTTGTTTTTAACTTGTCAAGTTTACTACAAAATCAACAAATCTCAAGCAAAAAAAGAGGCTGTTTATTTTCAGACAGCCTCTTTATATTCAGAGCAATTTCTCAGTAAATCGCATCGCGGATGACACAAGTCGCATCTTGCCGTGATAGAGGAACCGGATCCAACGAATAAAGGAAGCCCATTGCTTCAAAAGAATTGGCTGCCAAGTTTTCGGCCTCGTCTTTCTTTTTTCCCCATTCAGACAAGCGCAGACCTCCCAAGCCGACTTTTTCGATTAATTCTTTTAAGGCAGAGATAAAGAGTTCCGGTTTGTCTCCGCTTTTGCCCATAGCCCGAGCCATATCAATATAGCGTTCCTTAACTTTTTTGCGGTCTTTTTTCAAAAGATAGCTGTAATATGGAACCGAAAGCGCGACTAATCCGGCCCCGTGCGGCAACTCAGGATAAAAAGCGGACAAAGCATGCTCCATGGAATGTTCCGAGATGCAGCTGGAAATACTTTCAACCATTCCGGCCTGAGTACTGGCCCAAGCCATTTGTTCGCGTGCCTGCAGATTATTGCCGTCGGCAACGGCTTGCGGCAGATATTCGTTAATCAGGCGGATTGAATCCAAGGCATATAAATCACTGACAGGCTGGGCAACATTTGCCAGATAGCCTTCGACCGAATGGAAAAAGGCATCCATCCCCTGATAAGCCGTCAGGCGCGTTGGCACCGAGACCATTAATTCAGGGTCTATTATTGATAAGAACGGGAAAGTTTCCGGAATGCCAAAGCCGACTTTTTCATTGGTTTCACTGTTGGTAATGACTGTCCACGGATCTGATTCCGTTCCTGTTCCGGCCGTCGTCGGAATGGCTATTATCGGCAGTACGTTTTCGCTTAATTGGCGTTCTCCTTTGACATATTCCCAATAACTTCCCGGATTGCGCGCCATTACAGCGACAGACTTGGCTGAATCTATTGCCGAACCGCCGCCTAACCCGATGATGAAATCGCAGTTTTCATTGCGGACGAGTTCGGCTGCCTCCATGACATGTTCTTCAACGGGATTGGGCAAAACCTTGTCAAAGACAACAGCTTCAATTCCTTGCTTTTTCAGGCAGTTTTCAACTCGTGCCAAATAGCCCAGGCTGCGCATTGAACGCCCGTTGGTGATTACAATTAAGGCTTTTTTGCCCGGAAGCGGCCGCTTGGCCAGTTCTTCCAGCTTGCCGCGCCCGAAAATAAGGCGCGTCGGCATATAATATTCAAAATGCATGATATTTTCTCCTGTTATGATAAACTGATAGTCTAGAAAAAATATAAGAATGAAAGTCTATTTATCAAGCAAGGAGACCGCCTTTTCCAAAGCGGCAATATCATTATCAAACAAAAGCGGCTGAATTTTTGCAAATTGTTTTTCAGGCAAATTATAGATGCCCAACCGCAATAATCACAGGATAATATCTTCAGAAAAACGCTTTTTTATTTCTTTGGCCGGATTACCGGCAACAAGCGTGTAAGGCGGAACGTTTTTGGTGACAATGCTGCCGGCGGCAATAACCGCGCCCTCGCCTATTTTTATGCCGGGCATTATCATAGCGCGCATACCAATCCATACGCCGTCTTCAATAGCTGTATCGCCCTTGCCCTGATAGCATTCTTTTAACTTTTCATATGCAGGATAAGAGGAAAACCAATCCATACGGTGCGTATTGTTTCCACCAAGCAAAATAACGGCTTCCGCGCCGATGCAGACATAGTCGCCGATATAAAGCTTGTCTATCGGCCATTGCGGTTCCTAGTTTTTTAGGCTGTGTTCGTCGCCATAAAGATAACGGACGCAACAATCTTCAAAATCCGTACTTCAAGCGTTACTGTAATAGCTATGCCTGCCTTTGATTATAATATTAGGATTCTTTACCGTTTCTGCCAGATTTTGAACCTGCGACCACTTTATTTCAGCCATTATTCCGTTTTGATGCCTTTTAGTAAAAATTCAGGAAGTTTTTTCAAAGAAGATGCGCCGGATGCTTTCTGGTGTCCGCCGCCGCCAAACGTTGCGGCAATTTTTGAAACGTCCACATCATCTTTTTCGGTATAAAAAGAAAGGTTCCAAAAGTTTTTCTTATTCATATAGAAATTTATCATAACATCATATTTTTCTCTTTCCGGCAGAGAATCAAAAAATTCGGAATATCCTTGCGGCATGTTGGCGCAAATACATTTATAGCCCATATAGCTGCTTTCAAAAGCCAAAGCGCGTACCATGCGATAATTGCGTGCCTTAATCCAAGATAAGATGGCCTTGCCTTTTTCAACCGTTGCCTTGATGTCGACTTCATTATTTATCAGGCGTTTCCAAATTTCGTCCTGCGGACGGTTAATCCCCTGAGACTGAATGGCATATTCAAAAGGGCGAACCCTTTTGTCTTCAAGCATGAACAGGTCGTTTAAGCCGATTAATTTAATACCTTCCGGCATTTCTTTGTCCGGATAAAAATATTCCCAGGTCAGGCATATTGCCGCAGTGCCGACGCGGCGCAGGCCTTTGATTTCAGGTTTGTCGTTTTTAATTGCCTCGTCATATTCTTTAATAACGGACAAATGATGGTCTATCCAAATAAAGTCTTTGGTCTGGCTCAGTTCAAACATAAAATCCAACGGCAAGGCAATATCGCAGACCACGATTTTGTCATGTTGGCGAATTTCATCATAAGGAATCTCCATATCATGGTTTAACCCCATTAAGACTGTTTCAGGGTATAAACTTCTGACGATAGCGGCGGAGCCTTTGCCGTCATGGTCGGCGATATGGTAAATTGTTAGCATTTCAGTTTCCTTAATTTTATAATTCTATTTTCATTCCGTCATAAGCCGGCGTTACAAAATCCGGCGTACGGGCGTTGATGTCATCATAATCGCATTCGGTTGCCATATGGTTAATAACTACCTTTTCCGGATTAATTTTGTTAATAACCTCCATAACCTCGTCAAACCCCGCATGAGACGGCTGTCCGAAAGGTGTCGTCAGCGGCAGTATCAACAGTTTGGGGCGCTTTTTTATCTGTTTGTAAACAGATGATGCCAAAGTTTTAAAATCGGCAATATGGACAATCTCGCCGTCATTAAAAGCATAGCCACAGGAAGCAACCCTGTGCCCCAGCAGTTTCAACGGCGTTATTTTAACGCCTTTTACATAAAAAGGCTTATTCGGTTTTATTATGTTGATTTTGAAACTCGGAACAAAAAACGGGTTTCTTTTTTTAAACGGCGAATCAACCAAATAAGGAAAGCTGCCTTTAATTGTTGTTGCCGTTTCTCTTAACGCATAGCACTCAATGCTCAAAGATCCGATTTTGTTAAGCCCGTCAAAATTATAGACGCCGTTGTCATATGCCACCTGCCCTTGTTCAATAAAAGCATCGTTTAACCTGATGCGGGTGATTTCGCGCAAATCGTCAATGCCGTGCAAATGGTCGGCATGGGCATGTGAATATAATACGGCGTCAATCCGGCAAATATTATTATCTATCAACTGGCTGCGGATATCGGGCGACGTATCTATCAGAATTTTCGTATTGTCAATTTCAATAAAAGTTCCGGCGCGCATTCTGCGGTTTTTAGGATTATTCGGATTGCAGTTTCCCCAGCCGCAAGATAATGACGGCACACCCGGCGCGGCGCCGCTTCCTAAAATGGTAACATGAGACATTAGTATTCGTACCTCCCCTTGTCGCTGGCCTTTCGGAACAGACGGAAAAAGTTATCTGAGGTAATTTCAGCAAGCTTTTCTAAGGGAATATCTCTGATTTGCGCCAGTTTTTCGGCCGTATGCAGAACAAATGAAGGTTCGTTGCGGCGTCCGCGCATAGGCACCGGCGCCAAAAACGGCGCATCGGTTTCAACCAGCAGGCGTTCAAGCGGGATTGTTTCAAAAATGTCGCGCAAATCGCCGGATTTGTTAAAAGTGATTATTCCCGATGCCGAGATATAAAAGCCTATAGACAAAGCAAAATCAGCCAAGGCTTTGGATGATGAAAAACAATGGATTTCCCCTGAAAATTCTTTTTGTTTATAAGCTTCGCCCAATATGTTTATAGTATCTTCATCAGCATCTCTTGTATGAATTATCAGCGGCAGCCCCGTTTCCTGAGCTGCTTTGATTTGCTCTTTGAAAATGCGGATTTGCGTCTCTCTTGGCGCATAATCGTAGTAATAATCCAGCCCGCATTCGCCGATGCCGACCACTTTTTTATGATGGGTTTGCGTAATAATATCTTGCGCCGTAATATGTTCGTATTCAGAAGCATTATGCGGATGAACGCCGACAGCCGTATAAATAAACGGATATTTCTCTGATAATGCCAGCTGGTTTTCCAGCTCGCCGATATTATTGCCGGCATTTAAAATCGTGGTAACGCCGTTTTCTTTAGCTCTGGCGATTATCTCTTCCAAATCTCCTTCAAAATCATCAAAATCAAGGTGACAATGGCTGTCGACTAACATTTTATATCCTTTTGCACAAATTAACGATTATATTCATTAAAGCCTGTTTTTTATCCAAATTCAAGCCGGAAGTTTCGCTGAATATTTTAACGGCTTCTTCCCATGATTTGGCGAATTCTTCCATGTTTTGGGTTTGGCGTATGTTTTCGGCAATGAACTTCAATATAAGTTCTTTTGTCAGTTCATAGCTCTCATCATCCGATGCGCCGGCATTGCAAAAATCCAAAACGTCATTTATGGAAAATTTGTCTTTGGCATAAATAATTTTTGATAATTTCTCATAGACGCTCAACGCATCATTATCTGCATACATAATCGCTTTGCCGATACTGCCCGAAGATAATCCCGCAAGTTCTTTAACGGCCTTTTCAGACAGTTCCGGCCGGTAGCGGCGCAACAAAGAAGCGACAATCTTTTCATCAAGAGGTTTTAAGTTTAATTTTGCACAGCGCGACTTAATGGTCGGAAGCAACCGGTTCGGATTATGGCTGATAAGCAGCATTAACGTTTTGTGCGGAGGTTCTTCCAGAACTTTTAATATTGCGTTTGCCGAAGCGGTATTCATATCGTCAATGCTGTCAACAACAACGACACGCCAACCGTCATTTCCCGAACGCTTGGAAAGGAACTCGTTGACTGTGCGGACATCGTCAATGCGGATAAAAGCCGATTTTTTCAAGCTTTTCAATTCTTCATTGCTCATCTGTTCGCCGTCTTTTATTGATTTCATCACCTTCTTGCGGTCTGTTTCCGTATAATCGCGTTCAATAATTTTCAAATCAGGGTGCGAGTTGTTGGCAACCAATTTAAAGACCGCCGTATTTTCGCTGACATCAAGAGAGTTATAGGAATCTTTTTTACTGTAATCGGCATTTAAAATAAAACGGGCAAACTTATAAACCAAAGTCGCTTTGCCGATGCCTTCAATGCCCGATATCAGCCATGAATTATGGAGCGTGTTGTTTTTCCATGCGTCCAGCAAAAACTTTTCTTCCGCCTCAAAACCGAGCAGATAAGCATTATTGCGGGGAATTAAATTGTTTATGTCTACTTCGGGCATGAACTTAAATTAAACCTTTCTGTCACAACGGCAACAATCTTTTGATGCAGATTTTCAATCGGCTGGTCAGCGTTTATAACGACAAAACGTTGCGGTTCCCTTTTTGCCATTTCAAGATAGCCGTCACGCAGGCGCTGATGAAATTCAAATTCGCGACTCTCATGGCGGGTTTCTTTAACAGCCATATGCCCTGCTTTTTCCATTGAGCGAGCCAAACCGATTTTAGGATCTAAGTCCAACAAAATAGTCAAATCTGGCTTAAAATCTCCGACAGCCAGATTATAAAGATTTTCCAGCGTTTCAAACGGTACGCGTTTATCATAGCCGTAATATTGGTAGGCAACGCTTGAATCGGCAAAGCGGTCGCTTAGTACCCATTTGCCCTCATCTATGGCAGGCCAGACTTTTTTTGTCAGGTGAATGCGACGGTCGGCATAATACAACAACGCCTCGGCTACGGCATCCATTTTGTCTTTATCGCCCGTTACCAGCATTTTGCGCAGTTCCTGCCCCAAATCCGTTCCTCCCGGTTCTTTGGTTTGGATTGCGGAAACACCCAATTGTTCCAAATATGCAGCCAACAGTTTCAACTGTGTGGATTTTCCGGTGCCTTCGCCGCCTTCAAAGGTGATAAATTTGCCTTTTGCCATTATTCAGCTCCAAATAATATATATTTGATATTTTCGAGAATCCTTCCAAACCAGCCGACTTTTTTAATGTCTTTATTTGCAATAAGCGGAACTTCAATGCTTTCAGAACCGGGGATTTCAATTCTAACCGTACCGAGCTTATCGCCTTGTTTAATCGGCGCTTTGACCGGTTTGTCATATACGGCTGTCATTTTGCTTTTTTGGGCTTTGCTCTTTTTTATCGTGCGTAAAACATCTTGATTCACCAGTAAATCAACGCTTTTTTCGGTTCCGAACCAAACTGGAAGTTCTACAATTTTCTGCCCCTGTTTCAGCATTTTATAATTATCAAATTCCCTGAAGCCCCAATTCATTATTTTTTCGGCTTCTTCGGAACGTTCTTTATTGGAAGACAAACCGCTCATAACGCCAATCAACCTGCGGTCACCGCGTTTTGCCGAACCTGTCAGGCAAAAACCGGCTTCTTCCGTATGTCCGGTTTTCAAACCGTCTGCTTCCGACATGCTGTAAAGCAGCGGGTTGCGGTTGCCTTGCTTGATTTTGTTATGTGTAAAATTGCGTTCGGAGAAAATAGGATAATACTCTGGAAATTCTTTGATAATTGCTCTGGCCAAGATTGCCAAATCTTCTACAGACATTCTCTGGTCCGGATGCGGCCAACCGGTAGCGTTGGCAAAAGAGGAATTATGCATTCCCATTTTTTGCGCTTTATCATTCATGGCTCTGGCAAAATCTTCTTCCGAACCGGCAATATTTTCAGCCGCAACGATACATGCGTCATTGCCTGATTGAATAATAATGCCTTTAATTAAATCTCCTACCCTGACTTTCTCGCCTATATTCAAAAACATTGTTGAACTGCCGCTGGCCGCGCCGCCTTTTCTCCAAGCGTTTTCGCTTACAGTGAACGTATCATCCAAATGGAGAGAGCCGCCTTTAAGTTTTTCAAATATCATATAAACGGTCATCAGCTTGCTCATTGAAGCCGGCGGAATCATCTTTTGTGCATCTTTGGCATAAAGCGGCTGTCCGGTTTCATAATCCACAAGAATCAAGTTTTTTGCTTTTGTTTCAATTGCAGCGGCTGAATGAACCGCGCCGAACAAAATTCCCGAAACTAATATGGTTGAAAGATATAACTTGCTTTTGGATAACATTCTATTTACCTCTGTTAACATTTTTATTCAACAATAACTCTGGCGTCCGGCAATCCGGCATCTTTAATTTTCAATAATGCGATGTTGGCATCCGTCTTGCCGTAAAAAGGCCCGACGCGCACCCGATAAAAACGGCTGCCGTTGACATCTGCCGGCATAACGTTTATTTCACCGTATTTGTGCAGCTGAGATTTCAGGTTATCGGCGACATCCTTATTGGCAAAAGAACCGGCCTGAATATAAAATATCCCGTCCTTGTTGAGCGTGCCGGTCGCCGTAGATGACTGTGCAGCTTTGGGCGCAACGGTAATAACCGTTCCGGTGTTATTGGCTGCCGCATAAGCTGTGTTCGGAACAGGCTTTCCCGTTAAAGCGGCTTTCAGCGTTTTGCTTTCTTTTTCCATAATTTCAACTTTTACCTTAGCGGTTCCCTGTGTTTGAAAACCAAGCAGCTGGGCGCCGCGTTTGGAAATGTCAATAATCCGGTTTTTGGCAAACGGCCCGCGGTCATTAACCCTTAAGACCAATGAACGCCCGTTCTCGAGATTTGTCACTCTGACAATTGATGGCAAAGGCAATGTGCGATGCGCTGCCGTTAAGGTATTCATGTCATAAATTTCGCCGTTAGCCGTATATTTTGCATGAAAATCTTTGCCATACCAAGAGGCTGTGCCTGTTTCGACATAGTTATAATCTTCTTTGGGATAATACCATTTTCCCAAGACTTTATACGGGTTTCCTACTTTATAAGTGCCGCCTTTGCCGCTGATTGCCGCCGACTGGGAATATAAATCAACTTTATCCGTTGCGCATGATGACAGTGTCAGAACGACAAAACCCAGCAAAGTCAATATCTTATGGCTTTTAAAAATCATAACCTTTCCTTACCTTTAAAATCTTGGGCTTAATTTAAACTTATTTTTGGCATTCGTAAAGAAACTTTACGCCCCCTTGTGCAATTTTCGCTCGGGAACAGGAACGGCAAAACCGATGTCCGGATTATAATTGTTAATTTTGTTAAGCAGCACAGCATCAGGATAACCGTCTTGAGGCAGGCGCGCTTTTTTCTGGACTTTTTTGATAGCTTCTCTGGTTTTGTTTCCGAGCATGCCGTCTTCATCGACTTTTGTTCCGCCAAAACGGTTTATAAAAGCCTGAATTAACAAAATGTCGTCGGTTCTCAGCCGAAGTGCGCTGTTCGGCTGAGATTCTTTCCATGTTTTTCCCGTGCGGATATAATCGGCCAATATGCCAATTGCCAAAGCATAGTTTTCAGACCGGTTCCATTTCATAATTTTGTTAAAATTGTTCAAAACCAGATAAGCTTTGCCTTTTTTCCCTTCGGGAACAATTATGGCGGCTTTCAGCTCATCAGGCAGGGAAAGTTTTTTATTGCCTTTTGTTTTTATCCCTAACTTCTTCCATTCTTTTATTGTTTTGATTTTGCCACGCCCGCTTTGGGAAAAGTCAAAATTCCAAGGCAGCGAAACTTCCTGCCCCCATTCCTGATTTTTATTCCAGCCGATTGAAGACAAATAGTTGGCAGCAGAAGCGGCCGCGTCTTCAAATGAACGCCAGATATCTATCGTATTATCATTATTATAATCAACGGCATAAGCATTAAATGTTGACGGCATAAACTGAAAATGCCCCATTGCGCCGGCCCAAGAACCTTGCATTTTTATATGGTCTATATGCCATGTGTCAATAATTTTCAAAGCCTGATACAGTTCTTCCTTAAAAAACTTCGGCCTGCGTTTGTCATAGCTCAGAGTTGTTAAGACATCTATGACCTGAAATCCGCCGAAGTTCTGCCCGAAATTGGTTTCAACCGCCCAAAAGGCAACGATGTAATGTGGCTGAACGCCATACTTATCCTGTATTTTTTTCAAAACGGGATAAAGTTCTTTATACTGTTTTTGTGCGGTTTGAACACGCTTTTGATTGACAACCCGATTCAGATAATCTGATGAAGTTAAAACAAATTCCGTCTGTTTGCGGTCTATTTTGACAACGTTGTTGTTGGGTACGGCATAGCTTTCTTTGTAAACATCATCAACCGTTTTTTTAGAAATGCCGCGGCTAACCATTTCTTTTTTTAGATTTTCTAAAAAAATCCCGTATTCAGAATCCTCCGACGCAGAAGGCGACGCGCAGGCCGACGCCGACAATATCAAAGCAGAAGCCAAAGACACAAAACGCAGAGGAAAATGCATGATTAATCCTTATAAAAAATCCCAACTTATTGATTTTAAAATAACAAACGAAGTTTTAGAAAAGATTAATGGCTTGTTTGAAAACGGCATTTTAAACTCTTTAACTGCAAGATAAACGCCTGTAACAGCGAATTTGTATCTTATTATTTTAAAACTTTTTCTTCCCTGCCCCTTGAATATTCACAATACAGAATAAAATATTTTATTATAAAATAAAAAATGCTTGACGTTTTTAATTCTTTTGGTTAAAAACATCTCCAGAACCACAAAACATGTTGGAGAGGTGGCAGAGTGGTTTAATGCAGCGGTCTTGAAAACCGTCGAGGGGGCGACCCCTCCCAGAGTTCGAATCTCTGCCTCTCCGCCAATCAGAAGTACGATTTTATATCGGGCTTTTTTTTGTAAATGCGGAGATACGGCTCACGCGGCGCCCTGCTTGCGTTCTCCGGGCAGAGCTTACAATTTGACGTTTTCGTAAAATAGACAAAATTTGCTTGAATTATTCCGTTTTCCATATTAGACTAAATAGAAATCAGAATTCTTGTGTATAAATATTACTTACTTTCAATTCCTAGTCGTATGAAAAAATTTAACATCAAAAGACTGGCGCTCATAAGTGTATTAATGCCTTGTTTGTTTTACTGGGGTGTGTTTATTGAAAATATTTTTGAGCCTTTTATCGGCGCTCTTATTTTCACTGTAATATATCTGCTTCTTCTATGCGGGAGAGCTCCCAGAGTATTTCGGGCAATTGCTTGTTTTACCATGAGTTGGATTCTCTTTCTTTTTGCCCGAAGGCTTAATCTGGAAATGATAGAGTTTACGGCGCCTCTGCACGAACTTGATGCAGATTTGCCGCTTGTTCAAGCTAAATATGTCTTCGGATGCCAAACTCAGGGAATTATATCTATTGTGGTTGCCGCTGTTGCTTATTTGGTGGGTAAAAACAAATTTATTACCGTAGAAGAATAGCGTCAACATTTACCCAAACAAGAAAAAGGTGCCCCAAACGGACACCTTTTCTTTTTATGCAAATCGCCTCAAGCTGTCATATGCCAACCCCAAACCGACGGAAGACAATTTGTTTTCTCCCGAAATTTCTGCATGTGGAAATATGCTGCACAGGCTTTTCTGGACGAACGGAATTTCGCTCGAACCCCCGGTCAGAATTATCAGGTTGATATTCTCAGCTTTTGTCTGAGCCTGAGACAAGCATTCTTTTACAGCCTGAACAGTCTTGTTTACATTGTCTTTTATGGACAAGTTAAAATTGCGGCGGGTTGACTTTATGTGCGGCATTCCCTGTAAAAACTCCAAAATTTGCGTGTTTTCTTCGTTTTCCGTCAGCGCTATTTTTGCAGTTTCCACCTGCCCTAAAAGTTCATGGCCTTTTTCTTTTTCAATCAACTCCAACAATCTGGAATATTTATCGGCATCGTGTGCCTCAGTTAAAACCTGCCTGATAATCCTTTGGTTTTGAAAGCTGTAGGCGCCGTTGACTTTGCTCCATTCGGCCAAATCAAAAAACTGCGAACTCGGTACCGGCAAGTTTTTGCCGCCGTATGTTGTTTTCATGCCTAATGCCGGCATAAAGTCTGATATGCAAAGGTTCTTGTCAAAATCGTTTCCGCCGATGCGCACGCCGCTGTTTGCCAAGATGTCATCTTTACGGTCTGTTTTGGTTTTAAGCTTTCCCCCCAAGCGGATAATTGTAAAATCAGACGTACCGCCGCCAATATCGATAACGCAAGCCAGTTTTTCTCCCCGAATGCCGGCTTCATGGGCGTAGGCAGCGGCAATCGGTTCGTACTGAAACACAATATTTTCAAATCCGGCCTTTGCCGCAATTTGTTTCAGTTCAGCTTCTGCTGCTTTATCGCCATTTTCGTCATTATCACGAAAATGAACCGGACGCCCCATTACAACATGTTTGATTTCTTCTTCAGATATTACTTCGGCTTTGACTTTTAAGTGTTTGATAAATTGTGCTAAAATATTTTCAAATTTTACGGATTTCCCGTTAACGACCGTTCCGGCAGACATCAAATCCGTGCCTAAAACACGTTTGAGCGAGCGCATAAAACGCCCCTGCTCGCCGTTTATATATGCCGTTATTGCTTCATTGCCGAAAACAGGCGCCGATTTTCCCGTTTCATAAAAAATTGTTGACGGAATTGTATTTTTCTGCCCCTCAACGGGAACGAGAACCGGCTTTTGCCTCAAGCCGGCAAAGGCGACAGACGAATTGGATGTGCCAAAGTCTATGCCGCAGTAAAAATTATGGGACATGATGCCAGAACCCTCTTGTTTTGTTGTTGTCTGAGGGTTCTAACATCTATCATTCCGAGTGTCAATTATTAAAGGCTTACGCTGGCGGCAAAATCAAGTGACGCAATGCTTAATGTTCCATTGCTCAAACTGAAATTTTCAGATATTTTTCCAACATTTTGAACCATTTGGATGTATTTGTTTTGCAGCTCCAGCTTTTTCTTTTCCTTATCTTTGTCATCATCTTCTTCTAAGGCTTTCAGAGCTATTTTATATTTTTCTTTTATCTTCTGTGTGGCTAAATCCGAGGCATCGCTTAACAGCTTTTTAAGCTCGCCGGAAAAAGAAGAATCTTCATTCAAAACTTTTTCAATGGCTTCCTTATTTGCAACCTCTCCTTTTACGCGGACTTTACCGGAAGAATCTATTTCGAAGTCCAAATCTTTACTGAAATCGATGTTGCGCGACAATAAAAGGCGCGTCATTTTATTTTGTACGGCTTCGCTTTGCTCTTTGACTCTCATTTCCAGCGGCATCGTTCTGTCCATATCCGAAACGCCGCCGTTGTTTGCGGCAATAATTTCCTGCGCTTTCGTTGATAAATCCAACACAAATGCCGGATTTGACGTATTAATGCTTTGTGTTTCGGCGGCATCATTTGCCGGTTTGGCGTTTCCAAAACCGTTTAACGGCTGTAGAAACGAGCTGACAGATAATATACTCATATTGAATCCCCTTTTATTATTGAATCTCCTTTTATTCCAAACATGCAAATTCTGTGCCATTTTCCTCTTGCTGATTATTCCGGTTTAGCCCTTTACAAGCCTTTTAATTATTTATAAGGTTGAAGCAGTTTATCTTAAGGAGAAATAATATGCATATTCTGGTTATCGGCGGCGCCGGATATATCGGCAGCCATGTGGTTAAAGCCCTGCTCAACCGCGGCATGAACGTGACGGTATTTGATAATTTGTCAACCGGAACCAAAATCAATTTGTTTGATAACGCGGATTTTATCGAAGGCGATATTTTAAAATATGAACAGATTTTGTTCGCGATGAAACAAAATGTGGACGGCATCGTTTTGCTGGCCGGCAAAAAAGCAGTTGGCGAATCAATGGAAAATCCGATGAAATATGCGTTTAATAATATCAACGGCGTGGTAAACGTTTTGAACGCCATGGTTGAATCCGGCGTCAATAAAGCCATTTTTTCTTCTTCCGCCGCTGTTTACGGCGTGCCGCAGTATTCGCCGATGGATGAAGAACATCCGGTTAATCCGATGAGTTTTTACGGCTTCACAAAACATGAAACTGAGCGCCTGCTTAAGTGGTATGATGAACTGAAAGGCATCAAATTTGTTTCCCTGCGCTATTTTAATGCCGTGGGCTATGATGAACAAGGCGATGTTAAAGGCTTGGAAGAAAACCCGCAGAATTTGCTTCCGATTGTTATGGAAGCTGCAATCGGCAAAAGAGACAAAGTCAAAATTTTCGGCAATGACTATGAAACCAGAGACGGCACCTGTATCAGAGATTATATTCACGTGACCGATTTGGGCTCGGCGCATGCTCTGGCTTTGGAACTTTTGGAAAAAGGCGGCGCAAGCCAGATTTTAAACTTGGGAACGTCTCAGGGCAGCAGCGTTTTGGAAATGATTACCAAGACCCAAGAAGTCATCGGGCGCCCCGTTCCCTATGAATTTGCACCCAGACGAGCCGGAGATCCTGCCGTTGTGACTGCCAAGGCTGACAAAGCCAGAGAAATTCTCGGCTGGGAAGCCCAACATTCCGATTTGGACAACATTATCCGCTCAACATGGAATGTTTACAATAAACAATAATATTCAAAACTTTTGCTCTCAAATTTAATCCCCTGAAAACAGGGGATTTTTTTTAATATCTGCCACAAGAATTAACGGCGGTTGAAAAGCTTTTCTATGTCTTTGAGTTTCAGCTCAATATAGGTCGGGCGGCCGTGATTGCATTGCCCCGAATGGTCGGTTCTTTCCATATCGCGCAACAGGCGGTTCATTTCCTCAAAGTTTAGTTTGCGCCCTGCCCGAACCGAACCGTGACAAGCAAAAGTCGCGCAAATGTGGTGCAATTTATCAGCCAAAGCAAAACTGCCGCCCCATTCTGCAATTTCGTCAGCCAAATCCGTAATCAGGCTTTTAACATCGCAATCGCCGATTAAGGCCGGAATTTCGCGGATAATTATGGCGCTGATGCCAAATTCTTCAACAACCAGCCCTAATTGGTTTAATTCTGCCGCAGCGCTTAAAATGCGTTCTTTGGCAGAGCCGTCCAAGTCTATAATTTCCGGAATCAGCAGCATTTGCGAAGCAAGCCGCCCGCTTTTTTCCAAATTGGCTTTCATCTTTTCCATAACAATCCGTTCATGCGAGGCGTGCTGGTCAATAATAACAATACTGTCTTCGGTTTGCGAGATGATATAAGTATTATGGAACTGGGCTTTAGGGATTCCTAAAGGCCCGGCTTCTGCAATATTTTTATTTTCATAAACGTCCGGATTTTCAGTTTTAACAGAAAATTTATGTTCCAAATCAGGTAAATCAACCTGTGTGCGATGCGAAGACGGTGCGATACTGCTTTGGAACGTGAAAGTTGCCGGACGCGGATTATGGGCGTGCAACGCCATTGTTTCGGGAATGTCATTAACCATAAACGGCGTTTGTATCTGGGGTGTGGCCGGTACGCCGAAATCAGGAATTTCGTCTTTTACAAATTCGGCAATATCCAAAGTATTGGAAGACCGGCGGCTTTCAACATTCAATGCATTGCGAATGGCACTGACCAGCAAGCCGCGTACCAAAGCATTATCATAAAAACGAACTTCGGCTTTGGCCGGATGAACGTTTACATCGACATAAGCCGGATCTATATCAAAAAACAAAGCGCAGAGCGGATAGCGGTTTGATGCCAGAACATCCATATAAGCGCCTTTTATGGCACCGAGCAGCAGCTTGTCCCTGACCGGACGGTTGTTGACAAACAAATACTGGTGCAGCGAATTGGCCTTGTTCAGCGTCGGCAGGCTGACATAACCCGAAATGCGCAAATTATCGCGCGCGGCATCTATCAAAACCGAATTTTCGCCGAATTCTCGCCCCATAACGTCGGACAATCGCTTCAAGCGCGCGTCAAAAAGTTCGCCCTGCTCCGCATTTAAACTGAGCTTCTTGCGGTCGCCGTCTTTTAAGTAAAAAGAAATATGCGGGTTAGCCAAAGCAATGCGGGTTAAAATATCATTCACGGCATTTGCTTCGGAAACAGAGGCTTTTAAAAATTTCAGGCGTGCCGGCGTAGCATAAAACAAATCGCGCACTTCAATTCTGGTGCCGAACGGGTGCGAAGCCGGAACAGGTTTACTTTTCTCTCCGCCGTTTACTTCAATTTTCCAAGCGTTTTCAGCACCTTTCGGACGAGAAGTTATCGAAAGTCTGGCCACGGAAGATATTGACGGCAGCGCTTCGCCGCGAAAGCCTAAAAAATTGATGTTAAACAAATTATCATCCGGCAGCTTTGAAGTTGCGTGGCGTTCGACTGCCAATTCAAGCTCTTCAGGCGTCATGCCTTTGCCGTTGTCGGAAACGACAATCAGGCTCTTACCGCCGTCAACCAGCGTCACTTCAATCGAAGTTGCGCCGGCATCAATCGAGTTTTCAACCAGTTCTTTAATAACCGAAGACGGACGCTCGATCACCTCTCCGGCGGCGATCTGGTTGACAAGGTTTGACGGTAAGATTCTGATGCCCATTCTTTTACTTTCTCAGGCGTTTGATATATCTGATTAAAGACGCGGTCGAACTGTCATGCGTGATACCGAACGCATCTCCCTGCAATTCAGGCAGAATAGCCGTTGCCATTTCTTTGCCGAGTTCAACGCCGAACTGGTCAAACGAGTTAATATCCCAAATAACGCCCTGAACAAAAACTTTATGTTCATACATGGCAACCAGCATACCGAAAGTATACGGGTCAATTTTCTTGACGACGAAAGTATTTGACGGATTGTTTCCGGGAAAACTTTTGTATTTTTTGAGGAAATTGACTTCTTCCTTGCTTTTTCCTGCTTTGGCGAGTTCGGAAGCGGCTTCTTTAACGGTTTTGCCGCGCATTAAGGCTTCGCCCTGAGCCAGAACATTGGCAACCAAAATCTGATGATGGCTGCCGACTTCATTATGAGAAATGGCAGGAATAATAAAATCTACAGGAATAGGCGTTGTGCCTTGGTGCAGCATCTGGAAGAAAGAATGCTGGACATCTGTTCCGGGACCGCCGAATACAACGGTTCCTGTATTATATTTGACAAACTCGTTTTCTTTTGAAACAAACTTGCCGTTGCTTTCCATTTCCAACTGCTGGAGATATGCCGGCAGATAGCGCAAATATTGGTCATATGGAACAACGGCGTTGCTGCGCAGACCGAAGAAGTTATTGTTCCAAATGCCTATTAAGCCTAAAATGACCGGAATGTTATGGGCAAAATCCGTGTTAAGGAAATGCAAATCCATTGCATGCGCACCCTCTAGCATTTTTTCAAAATTATCCATACCGATTGCAATGGCTATAGACAAGCCGATTGCAGACCACATGGAATAACGGCCGCCGACAAAATCCCAAAATTCAAACATATTTTCAGGATTTATGCCAAATTCCTTTACTTTTTCGGTATTGGTTGACAAGGCTACAAAATGTTTGGCTACGGCGTGTTCGCCCAAAGCGTCAATCAGCCATTTGCGGCAGGTTTTTGCATTTGTCAGCGTCTCAATCGTGGTAAAAGTTTTAGAAGCGACGATAAACAATGTCGTTTCCGGATCAATTTTGTTTAACACCTCGGCACAAGCCGTTCCGTCAATGTTAGATATAAAATAATTATTGATGTCTTTGGCTCTGTATTTTTTCAATGCTTCGACAGCCATTACCGGACCCAAATCGGATCCGCCGATACCGATATTGACGATATTAGTCAATTTTTTGCCGGTATAGCCTTTAAATTCGCCAAAACGAACCGCTTCCGAGAACTTGCGCATTTTGGCAAGAACCTCATTGATTTTAATCATGACGTTTTCGCCGTCAACATACACCGGCGTATTACTGCAATTGCGCAAGGCTGTGTGCAAAACGGCGCGATGTTCGGTGAAATTGATTTTATCTCCTCTGAACATCTCTTTGATTTTTTCTTCCAAACCGCGGACTTTTGCCAGTTCCAGCAAATATTTCATCGTTTTTTCGGTAATACGGTTTTTGGAATAGTCAAACAGCATATTATCAAGTTGCAGGCTGAATTTCTTTGCCCGCTCATTATCATCATCAAAAAGCTTGCGCATTTCGATTTTTTTCATCTTTTTACAATGGCGTTCAAGCCTTTTCCACGCCCTGATTTTATTGACAACGCATTTCATTATTTTTTATTACTCCTTTTTATCAGAACTGTCCTACATTGACTGAAATTTTATTTTCGGTCGAAAAATAGCGGCGGGCAGCTTTGTTTACGTCTTCAATGCTTACTTTTTTTACGTATTCATTCCTTTTTTGCAGAAAATCCCGCCCCAAATTGTCTTTTTGCATATACACAAGTATTTCGGACAAATTGGCAACAGAAGCAAAACGCAGGTTATATGATGAAACAAGATAATTTTTTGCGTCTTCGACTTCTTGTTTCGTTGCCCCTTTTCTGCCAAACTTTTCCCATTCTTCGTTCAGAATAGAAACAACTTTATTGTAATTATCCTTAGTGCTGGAAAAACCGCCGCGAATTAACGGAGATTTATCAGCCAGACTGAGATAAGAATAAATCCCGTAAGTCAAGCCTTTGTCTTCTCTGGCTGCTTTTGACAAACGGGAATTTAACCCGGAACCGCCGAGGATATGGTTGGCTATATATAAAGGATAAAAGTCTTCATCTGTGCGTGAAACGCCGGGGGCTGCAAATGAAGAAATATTTTGTCCGGCGGCTGCCGGCAGATTAATGTTTTTATCGCCTTGTTTAAAATCGATTTCCGGATTGCGTACAAAGTTAATACCGGCATTTTGCGGCAAAGCTCCGAAAATCCTGTCTAAAACAAGCCCCAATTTTTCAGGGCTTATATCTCCCGCAGCGCCTATAATCAAATTATTCAAAGCCAAATGCGAAGCTAAAAAGCCGCGCAAGTCATCTTCTGTTATGCGGCTGATTGCATCAATGCTGCCCAATGGATTGCGCCCGTAGGGGTGTTTTCCGTATAGGAATTTGGCTAATTCCAAACTTAAAACAGAATTAGGATGCTCTTTTTGCATTAAAAACGATTTATAAGCCTGTTGTTTTATACGTTGCAAATCTTTTTCGGCAAACAATGGTTTTGTCAGGCTGTCAGCCAGCAGTTTATAAGCTTCTTCCTGATTTTCGGAAGTGGTTATCAACGAACCTGAGAAATCATCCACAGAGGCGTCAAAACTGATACCTATAGCCAGATTTTCCAGCTTTTCCTTAAAAGCCTGAGAGTCTAATTCACCGGAACCTTCAACCAGCATTGCCGCAACAACATTTGATATTCCCTGTTTGTTCGCATCGTCCGAAGCCAAGCCGGCATTTTTGAACAAAAAGCTGATACTGATTATCGGGTTGGCCTTGTCTTCTATCAAATAAGCTTTTATCTTGTGCCGCGGCGAAACAACTTCTGTCACTTGGGAAGCAAAAGTTTTTTCTTTCAAGACAGATTCTTCTAAAATCTGCTTGGGATTAAATGTAAAAAAACGGCTATATCCATACCATACCGCGTATATAACAAAGGCAATTGCGCAAATTGTTTTGATGAGTTTTGACAACAGAGATGATGATCTTCGGCGGCGATATGCCATCATTTTTCTCCTTTAGGGCTTAAAATGCCGTCAATTCGGGCAGAAGACGAAAACAGCTTATTTGCGGCTTTTTTTACATTCTGATAACTTACCTTGCGGATATTGTCAGCGTGTTTTTCAATATCATCAACAGTCATTCCGACAGCCGCCATTCCGCCGACAATTGATGCCGCTTCAAACGGATTGTCCTGCAAATAGACCAAGCCTGCAAGCATTTTGTCTTTGGTTTTATTAACTTTGTCTATATTTAAGCCGTTAACGGCTTTGGCTAACTCTTCGTCAATGGCTTTGTTGAGATCCTCAGGGCTGACACCCTCTGCCGGCAGCGCCGAAATGCTGAAACGCCCGTAACTGCGGCTGGCAAAATCATAATCGGAAGAAACGCTCAATGCCAGTTTTTTATCCAGTACCAACGATTTATAAAGCTCTGAGGTTTCGCCCTCCCCCAGATATTTTGAAAATACGGACAAATTATATATTTCTTTTTTATCCGTATTATATGACGGCGCAATATAAGTTCTGACAAGGCGCTCGGCATTAATCTGCGGCAATTCCATTTTTAAGGAAGCTCGGAGATTTTCGTTTATTTTCGGAAATTCTTTTTTTGAAGCCAAAGCTCTCGGTTTTATTTTGCCGTAATATTTTTCAGCCAAAACCTTAGCCGTAGCCGTGTCAATATCGCCGGACAAAATCAAAACGGCATTATCGGGCGAATAATAATCTTTGTAAAATTTTTTGACATCTTCGATTTTTAAGCTTTTTATTTCTTCCGAGGTTCCGCTGACCGGCCGCCCGTACGGATGTTCCTGCCACAAAAGGCGGCGGTAGCTCTCAGAAAAAGGCGCAGCCGGATTATTTTCAACCACCTGCTTGCGTTCTTGAAAAACAATATCCCGTTCCAATTCAAAATCTTTGGGCGTTATTTTCAAATTTTGCATACGATCGGCTTCCAAAGCCATTGCCAATTCCAGTTTTGAAATATCAAGGCTTTGATGATATGCCGTATAGTCAAGGGAAGTGAAAGCGTTGCTTTCGGCGCCGTTTTGCTCCAGAATATCATTCAGGCGGCTGCCTTTGACTTTATCTGTTCCGCGAAACATCAAATGCTCAAGCAAATGCGCCGTCCCGCCTCTTCCGGATTCTTCATCCACTGCGCCTGCTTTATACCAAAGCATTTGTTTAACAATCGGAGCCTTATGGTTAGGAATAACAATTACCTGAAGCCCGTTATCCAAGAAAAAATTTTCCGCACCGAAAAGTTTAGCATTCGCAGGGCTGATGCTAAGGCTTAAAAACAATAAAACGGCATATATTTTACGAATTACTGTCAAAATACGGAAAATCCCCATTTAATTTAGTTAAACTTTGATACAAAAGCAGATTCGGCCGGCGTCAGGCCGTTCAAAGAAACTTCCGGTTTAACGGCCGGAGCTGTCAGAACCGGATTATAGTCATATTCGGGCGGCAGCACCAGAGGCGCTTTCGGCACAACCATAAATTCATCCGGCGCTTTTTTCGTTATACCCAGTTTTTCTTTAGTTGCCGAGCTGCAAGCCGTCAGCATTAATGCGGAAGCTAAAACTGCATAAACAAATTTTTTCATTTTTTTGTTCCCTCATTTTCTTTATTTTTTAATACAAAAATACCGTGCAAAACAATTAAGGCTGCGCCAAGGCAGATAAAACTGTCGGCAACGTTAAATGCCGGCCAATGGTGTCCGTTGACATGAAAATCCAAAAAATCAAACACGGCGCCGAGACGAATCCTGTCTATCACATTACCCAAAGCCCCGCCGATAATGAAGCCCAAGGAGACCTGTATCAGCCTGATTTTTTCGCCATACAGCCAATAGAGCAAGAAACCGACGATTGTCAAGGCAACAACAGACAAAATGACGGCGCCCCAATTTCCCCAATTATTAAACATTGAAAAACTGACACCGGTATTCCAAGCCCTGACCAAATTGAAAAAAGACGTATAGCTTATGATGCCGTATTCGCTTAAGATATAATCCATTACATAATATTTTGTCGCCTGGTCAAGAATTATAACCAAAAGAGCAACGCTCAGCCCCAATAACATTTTTAAACTCCATAAAGCATGCAGAAAACCAGATTATTATACGCAGTTTTTGCAAGATAAAAAGATTAAACTCAAAGATATTCATATATTAATCAGAACAGAAGTATCTTGGCCAGGCCTAAGAAAATGAAAAAGCCGCCGGAATCGGTCATGGCAATCAGAAAGACGCCGGAAGCAATTGCCGGATCAACTTTAAATTTGTTCAGAGTCAACGGGATTAAGATTCCGGCAAGGCTCGCGATTATTAAATTGCAGAGCATGGCAATCGCGATGATATTGCTTATCATTATTTTATCGGGAAACATGATATGGGTTATTCCCCAAATCATGGTCGCAAAGAGAGAACCGTTGCACACGCCGACCAGAAATTCTTTGCCGATCATACGCATTGTGTTGCGCGACGTCAGCTCTTTGGTCGCCAATGCGCGAACAACGACAGCAAGCGTCTGCTGCCCGGTGGTGCCACCCATTGAGGCAACAATCGGCATTAAAACCGCCAATGTGGAAACTTCGGCAATAATGTCTTGAAAACCTTTAACGACCGTTGAAGCGAGAATCGTCGCAAACAAATTCGTCACAAGCCAAACGGAACGCGATTTGAAAATTTCAAAAACAGATTTGTAAACGTCGCCCTCTTCCGTACCGGAAAGGTGCATAATGTCTTCACTGGCTTCTTCGTGAATAATATGGACAATGTCATCAACCGTAATCGTACCGACAAGACGCCCGTTGTTATCAACGACCATGGCCGATAGCCAGCCGTATTCGCGGAACATATGAGCGACTTCTTCCTGATCCGTATAAGCGTCAACAGGGCAAACCTCGCAATCCATAATATCCCTTAACTTTTGAGCCGGCTTGGCACGTAAAAGCTTGTCCAAAGCAATCTCGCCGGTCGGATGCCGTTTAGAATCGGTTAAAAAGATTTCAAAAAACTCATCGGGAAGCTCTTGTTCCGTCAAGAGATATTGCCTGGCTTCTTTGACGGTCCAGTCATCAGGCATGCTGACAAAATCGCGCGACATAATACGGCCGGCAGAATCTTCGGGATATGAAAATGAGGATTTGACCTGATATTTGAGCTCAGGATCCAAACGGTCAATAATATTAGCCTGCTCGGCATCGTCCATATGTTCCAAAATTTCAACAGCATCGTCAGAATCGAGTTCATTAACGATTTTAACAACCTGATCTTCATCCAGGCTGTCGATAATCTGCTCTTGCACAACTTCGTTTAATTCGGGAAAAACGTCGGGATTAATCTTATCGCCGAGGATTTCAACCAATTCGCGGCGTTTATTATGATCCAGAGATTCAATCAGGCGGGCAAGTTCATATTCGCTTAACCCCTCAACAATTTTGCGAACATGGATTTTATCATCTTCATCTAAAGCATGGATAATAGAATTAACCATTTTGGGGCCAAGCCCGAAAATGAAACTTTCTTTTTTCTTCTTTTTGATTGATTTGTTTTTCTTGGGAAGCAAGCCACGTTTGATACGTTTACTCATAGAACCCTCCCATGCTTTGAATTTTGAACAAAAACCCGCTTAGCTGCGGCAAGCGGGCAAAACTTTCGTTTTGAATGGTGCGGCCAAGAAGACTTGAACTTCCACGGGATACCTCCCATAACGACCTCAACGTTACGCGTCTACCAGTTCCGCCATGGCCGCAAATCAAAACTAGAAGTCTGTATAAGGCACAATGAGAAAATAATCAAGCTTTTTCTGCGCCGAATGTTGAAAAAAATCAGATTTTATTTTTTTGCCTTGAGTTTCGGATTATCAGGCTCGACCAACCCGCCTGAAATTATGAATTTAATTCCCTCTTCTACCGTCATATCCAACTCAATCGTATCTGTCTTCGGCACAAAAATCAAAAAGCCGGAAGTCGGGTTCGGCGTTGTGGGTATAAAGACATTCAGCATTTCTTCTTTAAGAAGCCTTTTAACCTCGCCTTTGGTTTCAGAACTGACTAATCCCAGAATCCAAAGCCCTTTGCGCGGATATTCAAGCAAAACGACTTTGTTGAAAGCTTGGGTTTTTGTTGAAAGAAATGTCTCAAAGACTTGTTTTAGCAGGGAATAAATGCTTGAAATTAACGGTAGCTTATAAACAATCCATTCGCCGAGACGCATGAAAAACTTGCCCATAAATCCGGCGGCAAACATTCCCACGACAATCAACGCAACAATCAAAATCATCAACCCCAGCCCCGGAATGGTAAATGGCAGGATATCATTCAAATACGCCTGCAATTTCGGCGGCATCATCTGCCCGACCAAACGGTCAACCCAGAAAATAAACTTGTAAGCCATATAAAAAGTTATGGCGACGGGTGCCGTTACCAAAATACCAGTAAAAAGATATGCTCTGATTTTTGAGCCCAGCTTCATAAAAGCGGCTTTTTCGCGCTCTAAACGTATCCGTTTAATGTTTTTAGCCCTTTTTTTCAAATCTTTTCCCGACATTTCAGCACCTCTTTATATCATCAATTATAAACTGTACGGAATTGCGCCCCTGCCAATTGTCGCGGCGTAAAACGCCGACGACGTCAAAAATTTCGCCTTTGGCTGTCAGCATGGCGTTGCCGATATCATTGTCAGCCACGCGAAACGCTATTGCTTTCAGGCTGCCGCCGTTGTCAGAGCCTAAAAAGCATTTTACATGCCCGCTGCCGATAATTGCGGCTTTGTTAATACGCACATGGCGCAACAAAAGCTTGGGTTCGCCGTTGCCTGATCCGTAAGGTTCCAATAATTCTAAATTTTCAGCCATCTCAACGGTAGCACCGGCAGCATCAAGTTCACCGTCAATATCTATGACCGGCGTTATCGCCTCGCCGCCGAGCTTTTCTTTGACATATTGCCCGACGAACTCGCGAAAAGCCTCAATCTTATCTTCCTGCAACGAAAAACCGGCTGCCATGGTGTGTCCGCCGCCTTTGGTTATCAGCCCTTTTTCTTTGGCTGAAATTATTAACGCCCCCAAATCGACTTGGGGAATAGATCGGGCCGAACCTTTAACCTCGTCTGCTTCAACAGACATGACAAAAGCCGGCAGATTATAACGTTCTTTAAGCTTTCCGGCAACAATACCGATCACGCCCTGATGCCAATCATTGCCGGCAACAAAGGCTATCGGATAAGTCTGCGGCGTGCCCTCAAGCATTTCTATCGCATTCAGCAAGACATAATTTTCAATATCTTTGCGCTGTTCGTTATATTCGCCAAGCTTATCCGCCAAAACTTTTGCCTGGGTTTCATCTTTCATGCACAGAAGTTTGTTGCCGAACGCCGCGTCCCCGACACGGCCGCAGGCATTAATCTTAGGTCCCAGCACATATCCCAAATGGAAAGCCGACGGCGCTTCGGAAATGCCGGATTTATCAAACAAAGCGCGCAAGCCGACATTCGTCCGCCGTGACATGATTTTCAACCCCTGACGAACAAACGCGCGGTTCAAACCTTTAAGCGGCACAACGTCGCAAACAGTTCCCAAGGCAACCAAATCCAGCCATTGCATCAGGTTTGGTTCGGGATTTTCCGGCGTGAAGAAATTTTGGCGGCGCAACTCGCGATTAACGGCGACAATCGTTACAAAAACAACGCCGACAGCGGCCATATATTTGAGATATTCGATACCGCTTTCATCATCCAAACGTTTGGGATTAACCAGAGCATAAACAGGCGGCAGGCGCACTTCCGCTTCATGGTGATCCAGAACGATTACAGGAATCTTTTTTTCCGCGGCATATTCAAAAGTATCAAAAGCCGTAGTCCCGCAATCGACCGTAATTATTAAATCCGTTCCTATCGCGGCAAAGGCATCAACAGCCTGCCGGCTGGGGCCGTAGCCCTCTTCCCTGTCCGGAATGTGAATCTCCGGTGTGATGCCAACGCTTTCAAAATAAAGGCGCAGCACGGAAGAAGACGTGGCTCCGTCGACGTCATAATCGCCGATAACAGCAACTTTTTGCTTTTTTATAACGGCTTCGGCAATGCGTTTGGCCGCTTTTTCCATGTCTTTCAAACAAGAAGGATCCGGCAGTAACGTCTGTAGTTTGGGGTTGATAAAGTCATTAACGCAGTCCGGACTGATTCCGCGGATTGTCAAAATTTTTGCCACAAGATAAGGCAAATTAAACCGCTGGCAGATTAATTCTGCCGTACGCTCATTGCAAACGGCCGTTTTCCATAGGTTTCCGCCTAATGATTTTTCATTGTCCGCCTGAGGAATCAAATTATTATCCTATATTAGTACGTAATATACACTTCAACGCGGCGGTTCAGGCGTTCGCCCTCCGGCATGACCTCCTGATATGCGGGAACGGAATCTGACAGGGCTTCCGTCTCTATTTGAGTTGCCGGCAAGCCATAGCGTTTTAACGCATCGGCAACGCTGGCTGCGCGTGCCGCAGAAACCTTAAAGTTTGCCAGTTTATGAGAAACGGCATCGGTATTGCGTGTGCGGCTGGAAGCAAAACCCTGAACTTTTACAACGGCATTCTTTTTGGATTTTGCCTGTTTTACAATATTGCGAATCTGTCTGTTGTATTTAGAATCCAGAACAGAACTGCCATTGGCAAAATAGAAAGTCTCCATGCGGTAGCTGACGCTCGGACCGGCATTTTCTTCAGCGAATATGCCTTGTTCGACTACGGTTTCCCCTTCGCTCAAATCAGCGCTTTCTTTCATATTTTCAGGTTCAATTTTTTTAATATCTTCTTTATTAACCGGAGTTGTTTTGACCGCAGCAATTTCATCATCTTTAACAAGAGAACTGTTCATGGCATCAGCCAATTCCTTATCATCTTCATCATAAGCGGCATTTTTATCATCTGCACGCAAACTGCTGCTTTCTTCCGGCAGAGAGAGTTCTATTTTTTTGCCTTTGCGGCTGACAAAACTGCTGTCTTCACTCATTACGGGCTCATTAACAGCTTCATCTTCCTCGATAATATCAGGAAAAACAGCCGAAGAACAAGAACACAACAAAGCAGAAACGGCAAAAACGCCGCAGGCACCTTTAAGATTTTGAAGCAATTTCATTGATATAACCCTATCTAAATATTATTTTGCCTAAAAGAATACATTTAGTTTATGAATATAATATTAAACCATATAACACAAGAACAAAAAATAATTAACAAGCAGATTTTAGAAATGAAATTATTTGTTTTTAACGATATATTGCTCTATACTGTCTGCATAAAATAACACGGCGAGGTTTATTATGACTGTTTCAGCGACAAACTCCGGCATTGAGGTTGCCTATTGGTTCATTCAGAGAGCCGAAAAAGACAATATTTTTATTGAAGACGAAAAACTGCACCACTTGCTGTTTACGGCACAGCTTGCCTATGCGCGAAAAAACAGCCGCGCCGTTTTGATGCCGAGCTTGTTCATAACCGATGAAAACGGTTTTTCAGAACCCAATATTTTAAAGATGTTTTCGCTCGGACGCCCTTATATGCCGCCGGTTAAGCTGGAAAACGACGTCGCGGCATTATTAGAAATTATTTGGAAAAAATATGCCAAAACATCTGCCGCAGCCATGGGAAACACAATCAAAGCTTCGGAGGCTTATAAACAAAATTATAAAAAAGGCGAAAAACAGGTTGTTAACATCAACGATATTGTCACTTTATTTGAAACGCCGGTACAAACCTCAGCCAACAGCAAAAGAAAAATGCTGATTTCGCAAAACGGTCCGGTTATGGTTTCCCAATGGACACCCCGTAAGCTTTCCCCTTCTGTCCGCAAAGGAGTTTAAAATGCGCCCTCTCCTCATTTTGCTCACCATTTTATTAATCGGCGGATGCTCTGAAAAAGAAACATCCAATCCGCAGCGTCCGTTAACCGAATTAACTATCGGCAGCGGAAAGAAAGCCCGCCGCTTTGACGTTGAAACGTCCATTACGGAAAATGAGATGCGTTTGGGCTTGATGTATCGGCAGGAACTTCCCGATAATCAGGGTATGATTTTTATTTTTCCGCCGCGCAGCATTTCAATGTGGATGAAAAATACTTATATCCCTTTGGATATGATTTTTGTTGATACGGATAATAAAATTAACGGCATTGTTGAAAATACGGTTCCTTTTTCAGAAACATTCATTCAATCGCCCAAAGGCACAAAAGCTGTTATAGAATTAAAAGCCGGAACCGTTAAAAAGCATAAAATTCATAAAGGAGAACGGGCAAAACATAAGCTGTTGGGCAATTTATAAGCCTTCAGCGCTTTTCTTCCCGATATCTATTCATATATGAAATTCCGTTTGATATCAGGTATACGATTGAAACCAGAGTGACGGAGAGTTTTAAAAAGCCCATTGTTTTTTACTCCCGAACGACGCAGTCGTCGCCGTTAAAGGTGTAATTGACAATTTCTCCGTTTGTAATGGTGAATGATGTTTTGCAATAGTAATTATCATCCGCGTTATTAATCAGATTTTCACCGTAATCAGGCGTTTCTATTGCCTCATAGTCGACCTCAATTCCCGAGTAAGGGCGCGTGTTTCCGTTAATCGGTTTGTCTTCCGTTTGAATATAAGTCACGACTTTTGTTTGCGGCGTTACATAAAACTCCGATGCCGGACGCCCCCATGAATCATATAAGCTGATTTCCGGCATTCCGACCCATGGCTGTAAACTTTGCTGATAAGTCTGAGAATGGCTGCAGGCCGTCAGCAGCAAGGATAATAAAATCAATTTTTTCATTAATCTGCCTTTACAAAAAGTTGCTCTTAATGAAAAATATTTAATCGGAAATCATTGAAATTCAAGTCAGCTCAAGAGTTTTATTTGCGCTTTTCCGCTGAGCTTTGCCAAGCCGAGGCTATCTATTTTCACTTTTAAAATTTGTTGATCTTCTTGATTTTTTGCGCTTAGAACTTCGGCATTTTTATACAGCCAGGCAATCTGCTTTCCGTCAGAAGCAGGAAGCTTAACCTCGATAATTTTATGGTTTTCGGAAAGCTTATCGTCTACCGCTTTAAGAAAAGCCTCGCATCCCTCGCCGCTTAATGCCGAAGCGGGAATTATATAAGAGCTGCGCTTGGCATTCTCTTCAATATATTTTTTATCAGCTTCCGAAAGAATATCTATTTTGTTCCAAACTTCCAGATAGTTACTCTGCGTTTCAATATGCTCTAAACCCAAGTTTTTTAAAACATTCAAAACATCTTGCTTTTGCTGTTTGTTATCAGGATTTGCCAAATCCCGCACATGAACGACAATATCCGCCGCTAAAACTTCTTCCAGCGTTGCACGAAAAGACATAACCAGTTCATGCGGCAAATCAGAAATAAAACCGACGGTATCGGATAAAATTATTTCCCGCCCCGAAGGCAGGCGCAATTTGCGCATCGTCGGATCCAACGTAGCAAAAAGCAAGTCTTCGGCAAAAACCTGTGCCTTAGACAGGCGATTAAACAAGGAAGATTTTCCGGCATTGGTATAACCGACAAGCGCCACAACGGGATATGGGATACGTTTACGGGCGCCGCGCTGCAATTCTCTGGTTTTCTTGACTTTTTCCAAATCTTTTTTTATTCGAACGATTTTGTCGTCAATGATACGGCGGTCCAATTCGATCTGCGTTTCTCCGGGGCCGCCCAAAAAACCGGCGCCGCCTCTTTGGCGTTCAAGGTGCGTCCAACTTCTGACCAAACGGCTGCGCTGATAAGTCAAATGCGCTAACTCGACTTGCAGATTGCCTTCTTTGGTGTTCGCCCGCTCGCCGAAAATCTCAAGAATGAGCGCCGTTCTGTCAATAACTTTTACTTTAAGTTTTTTCTCAAGGTTGCGCTGCTGAATTGGCGTAAGAGACGTATCTATTACGACTAATTCTATTTCCTGTTCGGCTATTTTATTTTGCAGATTTTCTAAAAAGCCGTTACCAAAGAAAATGGCCGGCTTAATTTCGCGGACTTTGACAATCTCCGAACAGATGACATTCAAATTTATAGCTTCGGCAAGACGAACTGCTTCTTCCAAACGGGAATCCGGAGCAAGAGATATCTCTTTGCCTGATACCAAAGGAAAAATGACGGCGGTTTTAACCGAAGATATATTAAACTCAATTCCGTTCAAGACTTATTCTTCTGTTCCGTCAGCTTCTTCATCTTCGATTTCAAAATCAACAGCCGCACTCGGCATAATTGTCGAAATGGCGTGCTTATAAATTAACTGGGTATGCCCATCGCGGCGCAGCAACAAGGAAAAGCTGTCAAACCATGTAATCAGCCCCTGCAGCTTTACGCCGTTAACCAAAAAAACCGTTACGGAGATTTTATTTTTACGAATATTGTTTAAGAAGTCATCCTGAACATTTTGTGACATTATTTTTATCCTTTTTATTATCTTATAATGGTTTATTTTAACAATATTTTTTTAGATTAGTAAAGCTTAGATTGTAACAGGGGGATAATTTCCAACCTAAGATATTATCTTTTCAACTTTACGGATTGCCGCGGAATCGACATAGATAATAACTTTGTCTCCTGCTTGCAAAACATCTGTTTCTCCTAGATAACTGATTTCTTCATTACGCAGACACGCACAAATTTTGCTGCTGGCAGGAAAATCTGCAGCTCGGACGGTTTTGCCGGCAATCGGTGAACCGTCGCTGATTTCCATTTCCCAGATTTCGCCCAGCCCGCGTCCGAGAGAATAAGCATTTTTAACATCTGCTTTGCGCAATTCCTGCAAAATACCGGAAATTGTAACTGACGTCCGGTCTACTAAAATACTGTTGCCGATTAGTCCTATCAAATTGTTATAAGAAGGAGAATTTACCAAAGCAACCGTCGTATTAACACCGCTTTTTCCTGCCAGCATTGTCGCCAGCAGATTATCGTTATCCTGCATGGTGACGGCAATTGCCGCATCGGTATTGCCAATGCCCGCTTCACTTAAAATTTTATCACTCATCAACGGACCGTGAATCACAACGGTATTATTTAAATCTTTTGCCAAATTTCTGGCGGCTTGCAAATCTTCTTCTATGATTTTGCAGCTGATAATGTTATCGTCTTTTTCAAACAGTTTTCCCATATAACGTGAAATTTTATTGCCGCCGAAAATAATAACGCGTTCGACAGCCGGCCGCTCTATTCCAAAAGCGGCAATGGTTTCTTCAACCTTATCATCAGGGGTCAGCAAAAAGACTTCGTCTCCGGCTTCCAGCATGTCATTCCGATAGGGAATAAATATATTGCCGCGGCGGTTGACGCAAACAACCTCAACATTAATATCTTCGGAAACCTGCCCTAAATTAAGCAGAGGAACTTTTATTAAAGGGCTTTCTTCCGGCATTTTAAAGCCCAAAAGCTGCATTTTGCCGTCAAACAGCGGCAGCACTTCGGAAGCTCCCGGAATTTTAAGCATATGATAAATATATTTGCCAATTTCTATTTCGGGAGAAATGATTAAATCAATCGGCAGGCTTTTTTCATTATAAAGCGTCGCCCACAAAGGCTCTAAAAAATCCTGAGCATCAATTCTGGCGATTTTGCGCGGAACATTGAAAACCGAATGCGCCACCTGACAGGCAACCATATTCACCTCATCAACATTGGTTGCCGCAATAAGCAAACGGGCTTTGGCGGCATCGGCCTTTTCAAGAACTTCCGGATGAGAAGCAGAGCCTAAAACGGGAAGGATGTCAAACTCCTGCGCCAAATCATCCAAGGCTTTTTGATTATTGTCGATAACGATGATGTCATTGTTGCCCTTTATCAGGTAACTGACGATACTGCGTCCGACGCTTCCGGCTCCACAAACAATAATCTTCATTTTTTTATTCCTCAGTTTTGCTCTTCCAGTGCGGCAAAATAGCGGTCTATTTCGGCGTATGCTTCCGGAAAATTGTTTATTCTGACATAATTTTCCCGAAATCTGCGGGCATCGCGGCAATTTTTGCAATACCAACAAACATATTTGCGAGAAACGGACAATGCCAATTTTTCTCCATAATAAGCAATCAATTCTTTAATATGGGTTAATAATGCCTCTTTTACAACAGTAAGAGGCACGGGCTGAGGTTCCCGCCCCGTTTCAAGATAGTCATGAGTTTGAGAAATTAACCAAGGCGCCCCCAAAGCCGCGCGCCCTATCATCACGGCGTCAACGCCTGTTTCGTTTATCATTTTTTCAGCATCATAAGGCGATGTGATATCACCGTTGCCGATAACCGGAATTTTTACGGCATTTTTAACTTTTGCAATTGTTTCCCAATCAGCCGTTCCTGAGTAAAAATCGCTTCTGGTACGCCCATGGACTGTCACATAGGCAGCTCCGCAGGCCTCGCACATTCGGGCAAATTCCGTTGCATTGACGGAATTATTGTCCCAGCCTTTACGAAATTTTACGCTAACCGGCAGCTGAGATGCAGCAACGGCAGCTTTGATAATTTTTTCGGCCAGCGGCATATCTTTCATCAGATAAGAGCCGGAATTGTTATTTACGATTTTTTTTACCGGACAGCCCATATTTATATCAATAGAACAAGCGCCAAGCTCTTCTGCCAAACGGCAGGCATCCGCAAACAAGGCCTCATCGCCGCCTACCAACTGCACAATGACGGGATAAGCTTCATCCCTGACATCAGCGATACGATAACTTTTCGGATTTTTGCGCTGAATGGCATTTATCGCAACCATTTCGGAAACCATTTGCCCCGCCCCGAAATTTTTTACAAGCTTGCGCATCGGTTTATCTGTGATTCCGGCCATCGGCGCCAAAAAGACTTTTGAATCAAAATTGAGTATTGTCATTAAATCCTGTAATCAAAATTGCGGTTATATTTATGCATATATTCAATGCGCATATCCGGCGCATTGTTCAGGTTAAATGTATAATTATACGCTTTATTGGCATAGCCGGCATCATTCGCCGTAAAACTGCCGCTCAAAAACAGCGGCGCTTCGGATATTTTATTGAGAAAATTCTGCCGATAAAGCTTTGTTACGAACTGAGCATCCGGTTTTGAAAAGTTCTGCAATTCCGAGGCAAAAGAAATGCCGTCAACCTGTTCATGATTGCCGTTGCGTTCTGCTTCTGCCTGCCGTTCATTATCCGCGGCCTGATTTTTCTGCCGGTTCTGCTCTCTGAGCTTGTCATCATTTTTCAAATCGGCACTAATGCGATGCAGGTTATATAAAGATGACGGTTCCAGATAAGAGAATGCATAACCGGAAAAGCCTGTTTGCTGAACTGAGGGGTCGGCATTTTGATTTTGTCGGGCCGAAGCAACAAAATCAGAAGCTGATTTGCGGCTGATATTTTTGACAGATTTAGAGATTTGCGAAGTCAAATCCGCATATAAATTTGTCATTTTATCTGCTGTCAAGCCGGTCATTTTCTATCCGTTAATTCAGTTTATCCAATGCCTTGGCAAGAATATAATAAACCTTTCCGATATCAGCTCCGGAAATAACCGAAAGCAAAATTCCCGAATGTTCATTATTGCGCGCACGGGCAATTAAGGTTTCAAATTCGCTCAAATAACGCGTTACCAAAGTTCTAAACTCCAGATTTTTCTCAAACTGGCCGCGAATTGCCAGAACCTGTTGTTTGGTCATTGTTTTTGACAAATGGCGTACAAAAGCAGCACTGTCTCCGTTATAGTATTTTTTCCAGATTTCTTCTTCCGTAGCAGGATTGAAAATACGATTAATATCAACAGATGCCGTTTCCAGTTTTTCAATGATGTAGGAAGCATCTTTCAGGAAAGTGTCAACTCTGACGTTTTCACAACGTTTCTCAAATTCGCCAAGTTTATTTTCAGTTTTTTGAGATGTTTCGATTAATACTTTAAGCTGTTTGCTGACGATATCGTTGAAACTGATTGATTTCTTGATGATTTCATCACCTTTTGCCGAAAATTCAGAGGTGTTGTCATTTAACAAATTCATCACATCTCCTACCTTTTTCAGCGTATCGTCTGTCGCTGCAACCAAAACGCCGGACTGCTTGAGGAAAACTTCTCCCGAAGATCTGATTTCATTGGAAATACGCTCGGCATTCGAGGCTATTTCTGTCAGCGTTGCCCTTAATTTGCTGCCTGAATTTTCAAAATGGGTTGAACTCAGCTTGGTAGCTTCTTCCATTTGCATACTCAAAACTTTGAGATTTTCGCCCAAACCTTTAACTTTGTCATATGCCATGTTTGCCCTGTTGGAAAGCTGTACCGAGGTGTCATTCAACACGGTATTAAAACATTCTACCAACTGTTTGGTATCTTCGGAAATCTTAATCATTTTGTCGCTTTGCGCCGAAATCAGATTATTGATTTCAAAAACGCCGCTGCTGGCTTCTGCCGTTACCGTATTAAAGTCAGCAATATATTTTTCATAGTCTTTCATCACATTGCCGATCTTGGCTCCCGAAGCGTTCACATTCGCATGCAAATCGTCAACCAATTGGCTTAAAGACATATTTACCTGTTCAATATTCTTAACAGAATCTCTCGACGATTTGTTAATATCTTCATTAACCTTCAGCAACCTGTCACCCAAAACGTTAAATTCATAAGCAATTTTTGCCGAGGTCTCAAAGACGTTATCCGTACTTTCTTTGAAGTTCTTATTAATTTCATTAACGCGCTGCGCAACTTCCGTCGAAGTATCAGAGAGATACTTATATTGCTGTGCCAAAGAAGCCTCACCCAAGCGCGTTTGGGTTGATACCGTATTAACAACATCGCTTAAAAGCTCATGCTGGCGTTCAAAGCTTTCTTTAATCAACTCAGACTGGTTAAGCGTCTTGACCAAAACCTGATCAATATTCTGGGCATGAACATCAAGCGTGGCCATGGTATTTTTACTCTCGCCGACAAGATTCTGGTTGGCGAGACTGATTTTATCGCAATTGCCGAGAATGGATGAGGTAAATTCATCCGAACTGATTGTCAGATCTTTAACCGTATTATTGAAAACTTGGAAATTATCGCGGAATGAAGCTGATATTAAAGCCAGCTTTTCGGTAATCTCCTGAATAAATTTGCTCACATCATTATTCTGAATCGTAATTGACTGATTAACCTCTGCCAATTTATCAATAGATTTGACTGAGTTTGCAACCACTGCCTCAACACGTTTGTTAACGTCTTCTTCCAACAATGTCATACGGGCAAAAACTTTATCCGCATTTTGTTCAATAACGGCCACTTGTTTTTTCAAAGTGTTGCCCATGTTGTCAGTATTTTCCGTTAACCGGTCACATATGCTGAAAAATTCGTTTTCCTGCTGCTTGAACAACAAATTAATATTTTCAGCTTTTTCATCCAAAAGCTGAATAACATCAGCCACGTGTTTAACCGTTGTTTCAGCAACGTTATTCATGCTGTTGTTTTGCGCATCAAAAGATTCGGAGAGTTTTTGGAATGTGTTTTCACAATTGACGGTCGCAATATTAATATTAGCGGCTTGCTTTTCAAGTGTTTCGGCAATAGTTTCGCTGTGTTCTGAAACTTGTCTGGCTATTTTATCCATTTCTTCCGATTTCAGATTGAGAATGCTCTCCATACGCACGACTTTGCTCAAAGCATGCTCTGCCTTGCTGTCAAAGATTCCTGCTTGTTCATTCAGGCTGCTGTTGACTGTTTTGGTTCTGTCAATCATGCTGTTGCATGTTTCTAATGTTTCGGACATCTGCTTTTTCAGCTGTTCGACCGTTGCCGCCGCTTCATGGCTCAAATAAGAAGACGCACGGGTCAGTTCATCAATCTGATATTTCAAATCTGCCTTAATTTCTTCTATTCTGTTAGCTGACTCGGTAATATTACGCTGCTGCTGAGCCAAAGACGTTTCGCCCACCTTGCTCTGAGCCACGACCAAAGACGCCGCTTCGGCCAACTGCCCCGTGTGTTTTTGGACAACCTCTCCCACTTCATTTAATTTGGCTGAAGCCGAATCAGCCTGTTCGCGCAAGGCCGCCGCGTTGCCGTCTAACTGCTGGTTGACAAGCTTCATGTTAACAATGATATTATCCGTAATTTTACGCAAATCATCATTTTGCCTGCTGATACTTTCAGCCAAAGAAGCCGTATTATTAATTCCTTGTTCGGACAGAGCTGATAAACGGGCAGCATTGTGTTCGCCTTCTGTAACAATAGCGTTCATTTGTCCGATGACACTCTTCGCCTTGCTGTCAATATCATTAATGCTTTCATCAAGATTTTGTTCAACGGTTTTGACTTCCGAACTGATTTTATCAGAAATTCCCTGAAGCTGATTAACCTGAACGGCTACAGTTTCTTCAATCAGGTTTGAGCGGGCGATAATTTTATCAACTTCGCCTGAAATCATACGGCTGTGGACATTAAATTTATCCGTCAATTTTTCCGCAGATTCATCAATTTTTGAAAGATAGCCTTCAACCGTTTCCGTTTGTCCGGTTAAAACATTTTCAATTTTGTTTACGCCGCCGTCAATTTTTGTAAAAATATCATTGCAGGCGTCAACAGCCTCATTGGCAACATTCTTAAGCCGAACGGTTTGGGCATCAAGCAATTCGGCAACGCTTGAAACGCTTTGCGCGGCACGTCCGCCGAAATCGGCAAGTGCCTGCGAAGCCTTGGCCATTTTTGAATTATTATCCTCGGTAATGCTTTGTAACAGCTGGCTTGAAGATTTGAGTTCCTGAATATGCGGAACTATTTTTTCGAACAATCCGTCGCAATTGCTTTCCAGTCCGGATATTGAACCGGAAAAATCGGCAATATAGCTCTTAAAAGTTTCTGTCGAGCTTTGAGCTTTGCCGGTTACGCGTTCAAAATTTTCTACCAGCGTTTTTACGCCGTCCGTCAGCTCAACAATCGTATGGGAAGAATAATTGTCAAGCGTGTTGACCAATTTGGCAAAGTCATTTACACGGGCGCTCAGTTCGTTTTTGATAATTTCTGTCTGCTCTGTGGCATGGCGGGTTACTTCATGGAGTTCGGCTACCTGGGAACGGATAGCATCGGCCATGGCCTTGGCCGTATTGGCACCGCCGTCTTCGGGATAAACAAGCTGGTTCATGTAAGCCCGCAGAAATTTTGCCTCGTTCTTAAAACTTGAACCGCGGTCAATATAAGCCATTACCACCCAAATGATTGCCAGAGGCAGCGTTACGCCGGCCAAAAAGCCGCCGAATTCATCAGGCATCATCAAAAATAAGTTAGACCAGCCGAAAAACTGGGTAATATATATCAAAACAATGATAAACCAAACGGCAGAAATACCTATCATTAATTTTGTCAGGTTATTTGTCAGCCAGGAATTCTGCTCCGGCTCTTCGTTGTAATTGATTTTGCTGTTTTCAGACATAAATCCGGGAAGCGCAGAATCCGCTTTCCGTTGATTACTGTTATCAACTTGTTGATTTGACATAAATATATTTCCCTAAATTTTTATTTTCCCATAAAATTTGCCGCGCAAAGCCTTCTGCTTTTCCCGGCAGGCATGAGTTTATAATAAATTTTTGAAATTTTAAAACATTAAAGTATTATCTTAATACTTATCCACAGTCAGTACAACCGGCAGCAAAAGTTTTGCAGGCAACCCGTTTGCGATATTTCCGTATTATTCGTTAAATATTCTGCCGCACTTCTTTTTACTCAGAACAGACCCGATATTCTGCCATTATCATCAACATCAATATTTTCTGCGGCCGGATGTTTCGGCAACCCCGGCATATCTAAGATACTTCCGGCAAAAACAACCACAAATCCAGCCCCCGCCGATAAGGAAACGTCTCTGATCGGCAAAACATAATTCTGCGGCGCATTCAACAGCGTTTTGTCATGAGAAATTGAATTTTGTGTTTTGGCTATGCAGACCTGTAACTTTCCGTATCCGTTTTGCGTATATTCTTTAAGTTTTTCTTCGGCCTCCGGCGAAAATTCAACATCTTTTGCCCGATAGATTTCTTTGGCTATTATACGAATTTTATCTGTTAAAGATAAATCATCTTTATACAAATGGTTAAAATGCGCTTCGGAGCGGCACAAACCGACAAGTTCCTGCGCCAAATCGCACACGCCCTCGCCGCCTTTTGCCCAGCCGTCAGACAAAACAGCTTTAACACCGGTTTCTTTAACAATTTTTTGCAGCAGTTCCGTTTCCGCTTTCGTATCGGAAACAAAACGGTTAATGGCTACAATTGCGGGCAGACCGAATTTTTGCATGTTTTCAATATGAACCCGCAAATTTTCAAAACCGTTCTTCAAAGCTTGCAAATCTTCCGTACCGAGATTTTGTTTGGCAATCCCGCCATGCATTTTGAGTGCGCGGATTGTTGCGACAATCACAACCGCATTGGGCTGAATTTCCGCTTGGCGGCATTTAATGTCTAAAAACTTCTCCGCTCCCAGATCGGCACCGAAACCGGCTTCGGTCACAACATAATCTGCCATTTTCAAAGCAGTTTTGGTCGCAAGAATACTGTTGCAGCCGTGGGCTATATTGGCAAAAGGCCCGCCATGAACCAAAACCGGCGTCTGCTCTAAAGTCTGCACAAGATTAGGTTTTATCGCGTCTTTCAAAACTGCGGCCAAGGCTCCTGTTACTTTTAATTCTTTGGCCGCGACATCCCGGCCGCCATAGGTTTGGCCGATAATTATTCTCCCCAAGCGTTTTTTCAAATCAGGAATATCCTTAGCCAAACACAATACAGCCATGATTTCGCTGGCAACGCTTATGCAAAATTTGTCTTTGCGCTCAACACCGTTTATTTTAGCGCCTTGAGCAACAGTTATATCGCGCAAAACCCTGTCGTTTAAATCCACGCAACGCTTCCAAGAAATTGTTTCCGGATCAATCTGCAATTCATTGCCCTGATAAATATGATTATCAATAATTGAGGCCAATAAATTGGCTGCCGTTGTAATAGCGTGAATATCGCCGGTGAAATGAAGGTTAATTTCTTCCATTGGCGCAATTTGCGAAAATCCGCCGCCGGTCGCTCCGCCTTTTGCTCCGAAACACGGACCCAATGAGGGTTCGCGCAGAGCAATTACCGTTTTTTTGCCTAAACGGCGCAAGGCATCGCCCAAACCGATTGATACCGTAGATTTGCCTTCTCCGGCCGGCGTCGGGGTTACGGCCGTTACCAATATCAATTTACCGCTCGGCCGTTGCGAATTTTGAATTTCCATAACCTTACCATAGCTGATTTTTGCCTTATAGCGGCCATATGCTTCAATCTCATTTTCAGATAAGCCTACTTGGGCGGCAATCTCATTAATCGGCAGCAAATCAGACTGTTGGGAGATTTCAATATCGCTCAGCATTTTATTCTTCTTCCATTTTCTTTAAGACATATTGCAATTTTTTCAAAGCATGAATCTGCATTTGCTGTTCCGATAAGCCAACCGGAACCACAACGCAAACTTCGGTTTTGGTTTCCGGCTCGACAGCGGTCACCTTCACATATTGCCCTTGTCTGGTATATTCAAACAAAATTTCTGCCATTGTTCTAAAAGTAAAGCAGGCGGTTAAGCCTGCCCCTTATGCTTAATCTTTCAAAAACTTGTTGCTCTTCGGAAAGCCGAACGGCGCCAATTTTCCAACCTGAGCACGGTGTCCAAGCCAAGCCAGCAAATCTGTTTCTGTCTTAGTTCCGCCGGCACGCGTATATGTAAAACCGTCTGCCTCGTTGAAAATCTGAATATCGCTCAAACCGCCGTCTTTGTATTTTTGCAACGTAACACCGCGGCCTCTGGCCATGGTCGGCACTTCTTCAGACTTAAAGACCAAGAGTTTGCGGTTGTCGCCGATAACGGCAACCATATCCCCGCTCATTTTCTTGCAAAATTTGGCATATTCGCCATTTTCAAGATTCATAATCTTACGGCCGTTGCGGGTCTGCGCCATGATGTGATTCTCGTCAACCAAGAAGCCGCGACCGCTGTTGGAGGCAATCAGATACTGCGCTTTAGGCTCAAAAACAAACATATCGCAGATATTGTCATTGATTCCCAAATCGACCATTAAACGCAAGGGCTGCCCGAACCCGCGCCCGCAGGGAATCTCATTAGCCGAAACGGTAAAGAATTTGCCGGACGTGTCAAACAGGATAATCTTATCTGTCGTTTGGGCATGGATAGCAAAGAGCAATGAGTCGTCATCCTTAAACTTAAACTCATCATTCAAATCGCTGTAGCCTTTCAGCGCCCTGATCCAGCCTTTTTGCGAAAGGATAATCGTAATCGGCTCTTTTTCTATAAAGGCTTCAACCGGAACGTCAATTTCTTCGGAAACTTCGGCAAATTCGGTACGACGGCGGCCTATAGCCGTCTTTTTGCCGAATTTTTCTTTGGTGGCGCGGATTTCGTTTGAAATGGCTTCCCAGCGTTTGCCTTCGTCTGCCAATAAGGCTTCCAACTCGCCTTTTTCCGCAGCCAAGTCATCATACTCTTTGCGGATTTCCATTTCTTCAAGCTTGCGCAATGAGCGAAGCTTCATATTCAGAATAGCCTCAGCCTGATTATCGGTCAATTCAAACTTTTTAATCAAAGATGCTTTCGGCTCTTCGTCTTCGCGAATTATGCGGATAACTTCATCCAAATTCAGATAGGCAATCAAATAGCCGCTTAAGAGTTCCATGCGCGCATTAATTTTATCCAGACGGAATTTCACACGGCGTTTTAAAACATTATGGCGATGATTCAAAAACTCTTTCAAAACTTCTTTAATGCTCATAACCCTTGGAACAGTATCAGAATCAAGGACATTCATATTCATTGTGAAGCGGACTTCCAAATCAGTCTGCTTAAACAAATGTTCCATTAATAAAGCGGCATCTACCGTGCGGTTTTTGGGTTCTAATACAATGCGGACATCCTGTGCGGATTCATCACGGATATCGCTCAGCATCGGCAACTTTTTATCCATTAACAGCGCGGCAATTTTTTCAATAAGCTTGGATTTGATAACCTGATAAGGAATTTCTTTGACAATAATCTGATACTGCCCATGCCCCAAATCTTCTTTTTCCCATTTGGCGCGAATGCGGAATGTTCCTTTGCCGTTGGTATAAGCATCTAAAATCGTGGCAAACTTGTCAATAATCACGCCGCCGGTCGGAAAATCAGGTCCTTTGATACGCTTGACCAAAGGCTCGATTTCACATTCCGGATTTTCAACCAGATAAAGCAAAGCATCGCAGACTTCGCTCAAATTATGCGGCGGAATGTTGGTTGCCATACCGACGGCAATACCCATTGAACCGTTACACAACAGGTTCGGCACCATTGACGGCATAACGACCGGTTCATTTTCCTCACCGTCATAAGTATCGCGGAAATCAACGGCGTTTTCATTTAAGCCTTCCATCAAAGCCATGGCAAAATCTGTGAGGCGCGCCTCAGTATAACGCATGGCAGCGGCGCCGTCTCCATCAATATTGCCAAAGTTGCCCTGCCCGTCAACTAACGGATAACGCACGGAAAAATCCTGCGCCAGACGGACCATTGCGCCATAAACGGCACTATCGCCGTGCGGGTGATATTTACCGATGACATCGCCGACAACGCGCGCACATTTCTTAAAACCGGATTTCGGATCCAGATGCAATTGGCGCATAGCATAAAGCAAACGGCGGTGCACGGGTTTCAAGCCGTCGCGCACATCGGGAAGCGCACGGTCAACAATCGTTGACATCGCATAAGACAAATATCTCGTGCTAAGCTCTTCGGCTAAGTGGACATCTTTAATTTTTTCTACTGCTTCGGCCATATGTTTCACCCGTTTAATCCTAAATTCAGCAGCAAATTAGCACGGTTTGGCGGGAATTTCAAGCCGTGAGTTTGAAAAAAGTTTTTGTTCAGGAAAAATGCCGTCATTTCCAGCAAATCCTTAAGTTCTCGAGCTGTCGGCGCATAATTTTGCTCCAATATGAACTGTGGAAAACTAAAAAGCCGGCTTTTATAAGGTTCACCGGCTTCGGCACAAACGGCTTTGCCTGTTTTGGGCGATACGTATTTAAGGTTTTCGGTGGTTCCCGTAGCCGAACACTCGCTTAAGTCAAGCGCAACCCCGAGAAAATCAAGAAGATAAAATTCAAAGTAAGCATAATGTGTTACCCAGTTATCTTCAAGTATCAAGTTAAAAAAACTGTCAACATAATAAAATAACCTGTCCAAAGCCATTTGCTCGGGCATGCAGACATTGCACAGCCCACAGAAAGAAGCCAGAGTTTCAAGCTTTGCCGCATCAGAGATAAAATTGACGGCCGTCGGCGAAATTAATTCGACTTTCAGGCTCAGCATATTTTCATCAACTCTGGCATAGGCTTCTATTGCCACCAGGTTGCCGAGCTGGTAAACGCCGAGATTTTTTCTGGTTAAGCCGTTTTTGACAAAGCCGACGACTTTGCCGTTGTGACGGGTCAACACGGTCAGTACAGCCGAACTTTCACCGTGTTTTTTGATGTTGATGATATATCCCTCGTCATTAAACTTCATTTTTTCTCCAATGTTCTGATTTTACGCTTTAGCCCTCAAGTGTCAACGAGTTAAAAAAGATTGATTTATTTTTGTTAATGTTTTATGTTCTGGCTTAAATTTATCTTACTTAATACATTATTGTATATGAAAAAAAATTATTCTTTTTTGGCTTATCGGCACAATTTGCGCCGCAGCGATGTATGTTGTCGGACTTAGAGACGAAAATCTGGCAAATTTAACTTTTGCCGTCGGCTGTGTTGCTTATGGTATTCCTTCTTTGGGTATCATAATGTCTCTGCTGTTATTCCATGGAATAGAAAAGGATTTTGTTTATGGCAATTTTATCTTTTCATGGTCTATTATAGCCCTAGCCGCAACTGTTCAATATGCCATCCTTTATAGGCTAACGCTGAACTGGCCGTTGTTCTATTCAATTCCGACAGCCTTAGGAACCGGCTTCCTTATTATATTGATTATGGAATATGCTCGCGAAGGGCTGTATGCAAAAGCCACTAAATAATAAAAATAACAAAAAAGAGCCGAGATTATTATCTTGGCTCTTTTTTTGTTTAGTATGGTTTTACAATATTTTTAGTAACTTTATCATAAGCTTGAAGTTCTGATAAAACCCGTTTCATATCATGCAACGGAATCATATTAGGACCATCAGACAATGCCTTATCAGGATTATCATGTGTCTCAATAAACAGAGCCCCTACTCCGACTGCAACGGCGGCTCGAGCCAAAACCGGCGCATATTCACGCTGTCCGCCAGAAGTTGTGCCATTGCCTCCCGGCTGCTGAACCGAATGCGTGGCATCAAAAATTACCGGACATCCGGTATCCTGCGCCATTCTGGGCAAACCGCGAAAATCTGTAACCAGCGTATTATAGCCAAAACTGGCGCCGCGTTCAGTCAAACAAACATTCATATTTCCGGAATCTTCAACTTTTTTAACCAATGACTTCATATCCCAAGGAGCCAAGAACTGCCCCTTTTTAATATTAATCACTTTACCTGTTTTGGCAGCGGCGACGGCTAAATCCGTCTGACGGCACAAGAACGCCGGAATTTGCAGCATATCGACATAAGGGGCAACTCTGGCACATTGTTCATTTTCATGAATATCCGTTACAATAGGAATATTATTATAAAGCTTCTTTATCTCCTCAAAAGTACGTATGCCTTCGTCAATTCCGACCCCGCGAGCGGTGTTAATCGATGTGCGGTTTGCTTTGTCAAAAGAGGCCTTAAAGATATAATTAATTCCGAGTTCTTTGGTTATTTCGACCAAAGCGCCGGCCATATCAATCGCATGCTGGCGGCTTTCAATTTGACAAGGCCCCGCCAGCAAAGCAAAAGGCAAACGGTTGCTGATTTCAAAATTGCCGACTTTTATTGCTCGCTGTTCCATATTTTACCTTTCTTATTTTGTTAAATAATTACCAGCATTAACAGAGTTTATTGCTTTTGGCAACCACATAACTGAAGATATAACCAAAACAAAAGCCCTCGTTAGTTGAGGGCTTTTGCATTTTCGCGCAACAGTCTACAGCAGCCGGCATTTTTCAATTGACGCCTTTACAAAAGCCACAAACAACGGATGCGGGTCAAACGGTTTGGACTTGAGTTCAGGGTGGAATTGAACGCCGATAAACCAAGGATGGTTCGGGATTTCGACAATCTCAGGCAAACGGCCGTCGGGAGAACGCCCGCTGACAACCATTCCGGCTTCATTCAACTGTTTTTCGTATTTTAAGTTTACTTCATAGCGGTGACGGTGACGCTCTGATATTTCATCGCTGCCATAAACTTTGCGCGCGAGAGAATCTTTTGTCAAAACGCAGGGATATGCGCCCAAACGCATCGTTCCGCCCAAATCGCCGTCTTTTGAGCGTTTTTGTTTGTCACCGTCTTTTTCCCACTCGGTCATCAAACCGACAATCGGTTCACAATTCGGACGAAGCTCGGTCGTATAGGCATTCTTGACGCCGCAGACATTCTGCATGGTTTCAATAACGGCCATTTGCATGCCATAGCAAATGCCCAAGAACGGAATATTATTCTCACGGGCATATTTGACGGCGGCAATCTTGCCGTCTGTTCCGCGCTGGCCGAAACCGCCCGGAACCAAAATGCCGCAGACATCAGACAAATAAATATCCGGCTCGCTCTTTTCCAGAAGCTCGGAATCAATCCATTTGATTTTGACTTTGTATTTATTGGCAATTCCGCCGTGGGTCAAAGCTTCGTTAATTGATTTATAAGCTTCCAGAAGCTGGGTATATTTGCCGACGACGGCTACCTTCACCTCGCCTTCGGGATGGCGGATTGTTTCAACAATTTTTTCCCATTTGCTTAAATCAGGCTCGCCTTCGCATTCAATGCCAAAGTGTTTGCAAACCTGTTTATCCATGCCTTCATGAGAATAAGAAATCGGCACCATATAAATATTATCAACATCCAATGCGGCGATTACATTTTCTTCGCGAATATTGCAGAACAAAGCAATTTTGCGTTTTTCATTTTGCGGAATCGGACATTGTGAACGGCAAAGCAGCATATCGGGCTGGATACCGTATTCCTGAAGCTTTTTAACAGAGTGCTGGGTCGGTTTTGTTTTCAGCTCGCCGGCCGTCGGAATATAGGGAAGCAAGGTCACATGGATAAACATCGCGCGTTCACGCCCCAAGTCATATGCAACCTGACGGATAGCCTCAAGATAAGGCTGGCCTTCAATATCGCCGACCGTACCGCCGATTTCGCAGAGGACAAAATCTTCATCGGTAATGTCTGACAAAATAAAATCTTTGATTTCATTGGTTACATGCGGAACAACCTGAATGGTTGCGCCCAAATAATCGCCATGGCGTTCTTTATCAATTACGCGCTGATAGATTTTGCCGGTGGTGATACTGTCGGTTTTGTGACAGGCAACGCCGGAAAAACGTTCATAATGCCCGAGGTCAAGGTCTGTTTCGGCACCGTCATCAGTCACATAAACTTCTCCATGCTGATAAGGGCTCATTGTTCCGGGATCAACGTTCAAATAAGGGTCAAGCTTGCGCATGCGGACTTTGAAGCCTCTGGATTGCAAAACGGAAGACAAAGAAGCCGAAGCCAATCCCTTGCCTAACGAAGAAACAACGCCGCCCGTAATAAAGATAAATTTTGTTTTTTCAGACATTTGAATTTCCTTCTTTTAAAGTGAGAAAGGCACCTCTTAAAAAAGGTGCCTTTTATTTTAAGTTAAATCAGCCATTTATTCACCAGCGACAGGAGCCTGCGGTTCGGCGGGCTCGGAAGAAGCCGCCGGCTGGGTTTCCAAAATGGAACCGGATTTACGGTCAAAACCCTTATGATAAATTGAGAGCGAAATACTGGTAATGATGAAAATCGTTGCCAGAATAGCTGTCAATCTGGTTAAAAAGTTGCCGGTGCCGCGAGCCGTTAAGAAATTTGCCGCGCCGGAACCGCCGCCAAGGCCGTCCAAAGCGCCGCCCTCAGAGCGTTGCAATAAAATTACGGCCACCAGAAATATAGCCACAATCAAATGAATTACCAATAAAACTGTTCCCATTGTTTATATCCTTTATTTTACGGCCGAAATTAGCAACAGCCGGCATTTTTTGCAATATTGATAAAATCTTCAACTTTGAGGCTGGCGCCGCCGATTAAAGCGCCGTCAACATCCGGCAAAGACAAAAATTCTTTGGCATTGGCCGGCTTGACGGAACCGCCGTAGAGAATGCGCATTTTGTTGGCATTGCCTTTACCCAATTTTTTAGCAAGAACTTTGCGAACCGCTGCATGGACATCTTCAACATCTTTTGCGGTCGGGGTTTTGCCGGTGCCAATTGCCCAAACAGGCTCATAAGCAATAACAGTATTGCTTGATGTTGCCGTTTCGGGAACCGAACCCAAAATCTGAGCGGAACAAACGTCAATGGTTTTTCCGGCATCGCGTTCAGCCAAAGTTTCACCGATGCAGATAATAACTTTTAAGCCGGCATCATAAGCAGCCTGAGATTTTTTGCAAATCAGTTCATTGCTTTCGCCATGGTCGGCACGGCGTTCGGAGTGACCGGTAATAACATATTGGCAGCCGGCGTCTTTTAACATAACCGGGCTGATGTCGCCGGTGTGAGCGCCTTTTTCGGTAAAATGGCAGTCCTGAGCGCCCAAAGCAACTTTAGCGCCGCGCAGGGCTTTTTTAACAGATGTCAGCAAAGTAAACGGCGGACAAACCAAAAATTCGCACTCGGGTTTACCCATTTTTTTGACTTCGGCGGCAACACCTTTAGCCAAAGCAACGCCGTCTTCCAACAAACCGTTCATTTTCCAGTTGCCGGCAATCATAATTTTTCTAGCCATTTTTATCTTCCTTTAATAGTGAAATTCTCTTTTGCCCTCTTATTTAGCATAACAAAAATTAATTTTCCAGCCAAAAAAACTTTTCAACATGAATATTTTGATAAGATTTTCGTGTATTACTTTAAATAAGGTGCAGACAACTTCTAAAAATAAAGTATAATCGGCACAATTAGTAAAATTAAGAGAAATAGGATTTAAACAAAATGATTACTAAATTATCGAAATTTAAGGATTCATGGGTTATCAAAGTTTTGCTGTCGCTGACTGCGCTCAGTTTTGTCTCTTTGTTCGGCATTACCAGCTATATCGGCAGCGCCGGCAAAAACAATGCCGTTATCAAAGTCGGGCCTGTCAGAGTGACCAAAGCTGAAATCAACGCCCAATATAACCATGAGTTGCAAACGGCTAAAAACCTTTTCGGCGATAATTTGGAAATCACGGATTCTATGCGTTTGGCTCTGATGCAAGGCATTATCCAAAAAGAACTGATTAATGCCATTATGAAAGAAACTGCTGATGATTTGGGCGTTTCAATCAGCAATGACTATATCCGCAAGATTATTTTTTCACAGTCTGAATTTCTTGATGCCGACGGCAATTTCAGCAAAGATAAATTTAACCGCCTGCTCTCTGCTTCCGGCTGGACAGAAAGCAAATACATCCAGACATTAAAGCAAGACGTTATTAAACAGCATCTTATTTACGGCCTGGCCGAAAACTTTAATATTCCGAAGTTTATGACTCCTTATTTTGAAAAGATTAACAATCAGCAGAAGGTTTTTAAATATATTACGATAGATTCCGAAAAACTGCCGATTGACCGTAAAATAAGCGAAGACGAACTGGAACAGTATTATCAGGATTTTGCACCGCAGTTTGTTGAGCCCGAGGCCCGCGATATTTCTTTCATAATGCTTTCGACCGATGATATTGCTGCTCAAATCAAGCCAAGCGATGAAGATATCGAAGCTTATTATCAGGAGAACATCAGCCAGTTTGTCACTCCTGAAAAAAGAAATATCCTGCAAATGGTGTTTGATGAAGAGGAAGACGCAGCAGCAGCTATGGCTAAGCTAAAATCCGGCGCTGATTTCTATGCCGTTGCCAAAGATTTGGCAAAACAGGATAAAAATGCCACGGAGCTGGGCTGGGTTGAGAAAGACCAACTGATTGCCGATATGGGCGACAAGATGTTCTCTCTTAAAAACGGCGAAGTTGCCGGACCGGTCAAATCAGAAATGGGCTGGCATATTATGAAATTATCAGGCATTAAAGCCAAAACAGAAATGCCCAAAGCAGAAGCCCGCAAAAAAATCATCAGCGAAATCCAAAAAGAAAGAGCTTATGATGAAGCCTATGAAATCACAACCAAAATCGAAGATGAAATCGGTGCCGGAAAAACTTTGGAAGACATTGCCAAAGACAGCAAGGTTAAAATTTACAAAGCGCAAGGCATTCGCGATAACGGCAGTGCCCGAGTTATGCCTAAGGAATTTAACAAACTTCTTAAATCAACCGATTTTATCGACTCAGTATTCTCTTACAATACCAATGAAATCAGCCAGGTTATTGAAGAAGAAGACGGCTTTGCCATCGTCCGCATAGACGCTGTTGCGGATGCTCATCCGAAAAGCATTGACGCTGTCCGTCCGGAAATTGAAAAAATGTGGGCTGCCAATGAACGCAGTGCAATTGCCCAGGAAATTATCAATGACGTGACCCATGATCTGGAAAACGGCGATACGATTGACGAAGCAGCCGTTCGCTTTAAGCTTCCCATGAGCACAACGAAACCGTTAAAACGCAATGAGAATTTTGCTAACTTAAACGGTCTGCAAATGAAAGAGCTCTTTCAGGAACCGTTAGGCAATCCCAAACTTTACGGACAAGATAATGTTCAAATCATTGCCGTTGCCAGCAAAGTCATTGAAAGCGGCTCAAAACTGAGCAAAGAAGAAACGAATGCCCTGCGCATGAAAACGGCTTCCGAAATTGTTCAGGATGCAGCTAACCAGTTGGTTAACGCCTATGGTTCAAATTATAAAGTCAAAGTCGATTACAAAGAAGCCGGCGTTGATGACTTATAATCCTGTCCGTTGAGATGACTTAAAGCCCCCGTTTTGAAACGGGGGTTTCTTTTTTATCTATACCATTCTATATTTTTTATTGCCCAGAATAAACTTTTATTAATTTTCTTTACAAATCGGCATTTTTAATATAGCACTTATAGTGAATGTAGAGATACATTCAGGGCGTCAGAAACCCTTAATACAATTAGTCGTTAGCATAGCGACTGAAATAATTATGCCGACTTCTGGTCTATGGACGGATGTCGGTGAATAAGGTCTTGGCCAAATAAGCCGAGCCGTTCTAATTGTATTACGGTTTCTGAACATCCGCCCACCTTTAATTTGGTGGGTTTTGTTTTAACTATAATCAGGATGTTTAGAAAATGAAAAGATTTATTATAATAACACTTACGATATTATGTTTAAGCGGTTGCACGACCCATTTGACAGACGTATCTATAATTTCAAACAAAAATATTTCCCTAGATAAACTTGATATTGACAGATGCCCTCAACGTAAGCTTGTTGAAGGAGAAGACAGTAAATTTGTATTCTTATTTATTCCTCTGGGACAACCTAAGATTAAAGAAGCCGTCAATGATGCTTTGCAAAAAGGAAACGGTGATTTAATCGTAGATGCTTCCTTATATAAGAAATACTGGTGGTTTTTGATTGGTCAACAATCGATTCAGATTAAAGGTACCGTTGTCAAAACAAGGGGAGAAAAATAATGAGAAATATTGTTTTAGGGATAATCATTTTTTGTGTATCTGCCTGTAGCGTCAGTCACGGAAATTTTACCGTATTATCTAATCGATTAGTTGATATTAAAAACTTTCATATTGATACTGAAAAGAAAATGAATAACGTAACAGGAAAAGATGTCAGCCATATAATTGTTTTTGTGCCGACAAAAGCAAATCCTAACTTAAACGATGCGTTAAATGATGTCTTCAGAAATACGGATGCGGATGTAATGACAGACGTAGAAATAACAAGTTGGCATTGGTATATTCCGTATATTTACGGACAAAGCGCATGGCAGGTTAAAGGTGATGCGCTGAAAACCAGAAAGAATTAAACTACCAAAAAAGCCCCGGAACGGGGCTTTTCATTTTTCAGCTCTTATTCAATACAGCAGTCAACAGCTTTGCGGACAAAGGCTTTCATTTTTGCCAAAGCGCCTTGCGGAGCATCCTCTTTTGCCGGCTCCTCTGCTACGGCAGCATTAACTTTTGCCGAAAGCTTCTTCACATCTTCAACATTGTCTTCTATCCATTTGACGTCGTCAATATTTAACATGTTCATATTTAAGCCCCAGAACAGACAATACAAGTCATACGCCTGATTAAACAAATCATACGCTTGCTTCTTATTGCCAAGACTCTGCTGCTTGGTCCCTACTTCCATCAATCTCATTGACGACGCTAGTAAGTGTTTCGATATGCACCAAACTTCCCCTTCATATGCCGGTATTATCTTCTGCATTAATGTTTTGCGCTTTTCGCGGACTTCTTCTACCAAATCATAAAAAGCGGTTTTGCCTGTTTTGGCACCTGAAAAAACCAAATGTTCTTCAATCGAAATCAGGTTCATTATCGCGATTGTCAAATCCTGATCTGATGACAGGTCTTTAGGATTAACCTTCTTGGAACTGTCTATCCGCTCTACAAATTCTTTTACATTCTTCGCTTTATTCATTTTTTTACTCCATAAAACTTAAAATATCATCAGCCTTAACGCAAAGCGGATTATAATAAAACCATGTGCTCAGCAGTGTCAGAGCGGCAACAGGAACAAAAACCTTTTCAAAAGGGAAATGGGCATGGCCGCCGTTTTTGGCTTTCATCCATTGATAAAAATCCGAAGACCAGATTAAAACCAAGGCACCGGCAATAACGCTGAACAAAAACGGATCAATATAAAATACCAAAATGGCAATCGGTTCATATTTCAACTTGCTTACATACATAAAGCCGATCATGGCAACGCTTAAGGTAATCAGCCAAAAATCACGGCCTTTGAAGTCCCAGCCTTTTTTATCAAACCACTTAACCATCCAAAAGCCGAGCAATGCCAGAAATGCTCCGGCCCAAACGCCGACAACGCTGTCATCAACGCCGAAATGGCGGGCAATTTCCAAAGAAGCCCCGACGGCAATGGTGCAAACGGCGCAAGCCGGATTGGCCAAAGCCTTGGCACTAAAGGCGGTAACAAACATCAAAGCCAATATTAAAGTCATTTTTTATCCCTCTAAATTAAAAGTTTGGTTTATTATCGCCTTTTGCGCTAAAAAAGCAATAAATATTTACTACTTATCAGAATTGTCATCTTTCGGCATTTCAGAATTTTCTTCTTGAGCTTTAAGATAACGTCTGGTCATTTTCAAAGCATTTTCAAAAGTCGAAGCCGTTGAAATGCAGCTGTTGTCAATGCCTTCTTTATTCAAAGCATCATGCAGCACGCGGCGCGGTTGTTTCTTCACATTTGAAAATATAATCTTTGTATTGAATTTTTTAAGTTTCTTTACAAATTCGACAATCACATTTGCGCCGGTCGCGTCAACCAAAGGCACATAGCCCATACGCAGAATAACGACTTTCGGATGCTGATGCGGCAGATTAACTTTTTTCAAAAACTTTGAAATCTGCGAAGCAACGCCGAAAAACAGAGGGCCGGAGAAACGCATTGAAACAACGCCCTGCTCATGCAAAACCTCGGTCAAATCGCGTCCGCCGCCGTCATATTCCAGAGTATTTTCATCTGTTTCAATTTCAAGCTCTTTACTCATACGGTGCATAAAAATGATGCTTGCCATAATAAAGCCGACACTGATTGCCGTATTCAAATCAACCAAAACAGTCAACAAAACAGTAACGATTAAGGTATAGCGGTCGCCTTTGGGGCCTAAAACCAATTTATACATTTTATCCAGCCCGAGCATGTTCCAGCCGATAATAATCAGAATGGAAGACAAGCAAGCAAGCGGTATAAACTTGGCCAGCGGAGACAACAAAAGCATAAATGCCAGCAAGAAAACAGACTGCATCATACCTGCTACCGGAGAATAAGCATTTGCTTTAAAATTTGTAGCAGTACGGGCAATCGCACCCGTTGCCGGAACGCCGGTAAAGAAAGAACAAATTATGTTTGCCAGCCCCTCGCCTATCAATTCGGCATTGGAGTTGTGGTTATCGCCGCTCATACCGTCAACAACCGTCGCGCTCAACAAAGATTCTACGCCGGCCAAGAAAGCGATTGTCAAACCGCTCGGAATAACTTTCAAAAATAGATCAAGGTCAAATTCGGGAATATGGGGCATCGGCAAAAAGTGGGGGATTCCGCCGAACTGGCTGCCGATCGTATCGACATGGACGCCGAATATACTGACGATGCCTACAAATACGGTCGCTGCAATCACGCTCAGCAAATATGCCGGCAGTTTCGGATGTTTTTTATTAACATAAATGATAATTCCGAATGAAAGGATTGTTACCAGAAGAGAACTGATGCTCAATGTATTCAGATTGCTCAGGTAAGCGCGCCATTTCGGTAAAAATTCAGCGGGAAGATTTTCAATTTTCAAGCCAAACAAATCTTTTATCTGGGTAGTAATCAGCAAAAGGCCGATACCGGCAGTAAAACCGATAACAACCGGATAAGGAATATATTTGATATAAGTGCCGAATTTTAAAAAGCCGGCAATAATCAAAGTCAATCCGGCGACGAGCATGCACATTGCCAATCCGGCATAGCCGTACTGCTGCATTACGCTGAAAATAACCACAACAAAAGCGCCGGTCGGACCGCCTATCTGATAGCGGCTGCCGCCAAAAAACGCAATAAAAAAGCCGGCGACTATTGCCGTATATAACCCTTGCGCCGGAGTAACGCCGGAAGCAATGGCCAAAGCCAGAGACAACGGGATTGAAATGACGGCAACGGTCATGCCGGCAATGCAGTCACGCTTAAATTCATTTTTCCCGTAACCTTTTTTTATTATTTCCACAAGTTTGGGAGCAAAATTTTTGCCATAATTTTCGGCAAAGCGGTGAAGTAACGCAAACATCTTCTTTCTGTCTTTCTTTTCTTTGAAATTTTCTACATTTTTACGGGGTGTATGAATACTCCTTTTATTATGGCTGTCAAGTCTTTACAAAATAATTTTACACCAAAAAGATATTTACTTTATGCTTTTGCCATGCTAGCTTTTGCGGCAGATAAAAACGAGGATGAAAGCAATGAAGAATCTGTTAGCAAAAGCAGCCGAAACGCACAGTCTGTCCAAAGAAGAACTGATTGCCGTTTTGAATGACGATACTTGTATGGATGAATTGCTGCAAACTGCCGACGCAATACGCCAAAAATATGTCGGTGACGAGATTCATCTGCGCGGGCTGATAGAATTTTCAAATTTTTGCAAAAACAACTGCCTCTACTGCGGACTCAGACGCGACAATAAAAAACTTGAACGTTACCGGATTGATATTCCGACAATTATCTCTCTGGCTGAATATGCTAAAAATATGGGCTTAAAAACCGTTGTCCTGCAATCCGGCGAAGATATGCATTTTACGGCTGAACGCATGGTTGAAATCATAAAAGGCATAAAGTCCCTCGGCTTGGCTTTGACTTTAAGCATCGGCGAAAAAAGCACGGAAGAATACGAAGCTTATCGCAAAGCCGGCGCCGACCGTTATCTTATCCGTATAGAAACGACAGACAAGAAGCTTTATCAGGATAACGATCCTGATATGAGCTGGGAAAATCGTGTCCGCTGTATGAATGATTTAAAAAGCCAGGGATATGAACTCGGGTCAGGCTGTCTGGTCGGCCTGCCGGAACAGACAATAGAATCTTTAGCCGACGATATTTTATTTTTTAAAGAAATGAACTGCGATATGATCGGTATCGGCCCGTTTATTCCACATCCCGAAACGCCGCTGAAAGACGCCAAAGGCGGCACACTTGATTTATCCCTTAAAGTTATGGCTCTTACCAGATTGATTTTGCCGGATATTAATATTCCGGCAACAACCGCGATGGAAGCCCTGGCCCCTGACGGGCAAGCCCGTGCCCTTTGCGGCGGCGCTAATGTCATAATGCCAAACATTACCTTAACGGACTATCGGAAACATTATCAGCTGTATCCCGGAAAGACCACAACGGGTTATACTCCGGCAGAAAGCCTGAATAAGGTTATCAATAAAATCGAAAGTCTCGGCCGCACAGTCGGCAAAGGCTGCGGACGAAGCAAAAAATGGCTTAAAGAGCAACAGGAATAATATTAAATATGTTAAAAGAATTGATTATAAAAGATGTGCAGAGGATTGCCAAACTCTCCTTTCCGATTACAACTGCGTTTGTCGCAATGGGGATTATGGGCATTGTTGATACAATGATTGTCGGCAATTACAATACCGACCAGTTGGCTTATATCGGCTTGGCAAATTCTATTTTCGTAGTGTTGTTTACAATCCCTATCGGCCTGTTGCAAGGCGTGTTAATCAAATCATCGCAAAAATTCGGCGCGCGCAAATTTCAATCCTGCGGCAAAATCTTTAACGAAGGGCGCAAATATGCTCTGTGGTTAGGCTTGATATTTACACTTATCGGCATTCACGGAGAAAAGATTTTGCTGCTGCTCGGACAAGAACCCGAAATGGCGGCCAATGCCGGAAAAGTTTTGAGAATCTTCGTTTTCTCAATCCCGTTTATCCTCATCTATGTTAACGCCAATTTCTTTTTACAGTCTATTAAACGCCCTTATGTGGCAATGTATGCCATTCTTGTTGCCAATATTCTCAATGTGGCGATTAATCCGGTTTTGGTATACGGCAAATTCGGACTGCCGGAGCTTGGCGCCGTCGGTTCGGCAACATCTACCCTGATTGTGCGCGTTTTTCTGGCAATATATATGATTTATTATATCCGCCGAATGAAGAACAATCCCAAATTAAACAAAAGGTTCGGGCTTGACCGCTCTTATGACACTTGGTGGAATGACAGTAAAACAACCCGCAAAATCGGTTATGGCGTTGCAGTCACTACCATTGCCACCAACGGCTCTTTTTCCGCGGTAAGCACATTTGCCGGCTGGATGGGACAACATACCATGGCAACATATGTAATTATGATTAATATCAGCAGTTTAATTTTTATGGTTTGTTTTTCAATTTCTCAAGCATCTTCCATTGTTGCGGCCAATTCATACGGCCGCCGAGACAAAGACGGTATCCTTTCCGCTGCCCTTTCCGGTTTTATTATCATTTTAAGCGCGCTGTTTGTTATGGAACTCCTGATGTATAATTTTCCCAATCAGATTTTCGGCATTTTTACAAATGACGAAAGCGTAATGGTTGTTATCCGCGGGTTAATCCTTTATCTGATGTTTGACGTGTTTATTGACTCCCTGCCCTTAAGCTTTTACGGCGCTTTAAATGGACGCAGCGATGTTAAGATTCCCACCCTTTTTCAAATTATTGCTTTTTTAGGCTGCCGTATTTCCGGAGCTTATTTCTTGGCTTTTTCCTGCGATATGGGGTTAAAAGGCTTAGTTCTCGGCCTTGCCTGCGGCGGCGCTGCTTCGCTGTTGCTTAACGGCGGACGCTTTATCTATTTGCGGCACAGGGATAATAAATACGGCTTAAAATAATTGTCATAAAAAAGTCACATTATTTTTCCGAATTATATGGTATATATAAATTATATAATAAATTTATATTCCTATACTTCCCTACCACTTAATAAAAAATGACAGGATTTTATTTCCTGTCATTTTTTATTTCCTTATGCAATCATTTCTTTAACACGTTCTTTAATCTTTTCAACCGCGTCGCATTTGGGCGTGTATTTTTCTTCAAACGGCAGAATTGTTTCCCAGCCCAAAGCCTCGAAAACATTTTGAATATTGTTTACAACGCCCGGTTTCCAGCCATAAGAGCCGAAAGCAAAACCTTTTTTGTTTTTGGGTGCCAAACCTTTCATATAAGTTACAAAACCGGCAACACGCGGGAATAATTCATTATTCAAAGTCGGCGAACCGATGCAGATATATTTGGCATCAAGGAAATCAACCATAACTTCAGAAACATTTTTATTGCTCAGGCAATGTTTAATAACCGGAATGCCGGCATCTTGGAAAACAGACATGACAGCTTCGGCCAGAGTTGCCGTTGCACCCCACATCGTATCATAAACGATAACTGCTTTGCCTGCTGTTTCGCCGCTTGCCCATTTGGCATAAGCGGACAAAATTGCATTCACTTCCTTTTCGCCGGACCAAATACAGCCGTGTGACGGAGCAATCATATCGATTTCAAGCCCCAAATCTCCGGCCGTACTCAAAGCTTTTTCGGCCTGGGCGCCGTAAGGAAATAAAATATTGGCATAATAGCTTTGAGCTTCTCGCATCACAACGTCAAACGGAGCTTCTTTAACAAACAGTGCATCTGTTGCATAATGCTGTCCGAAACCGTCATTTGAAAGAAGGAGTTTATCTTCTTTGACATAAGTCATCATAGAATCCGGCCAATGCAGCATCGGTGTTGTCACAAATTCCAGTGTCCGTTTGCCGATATTCAGTGTATCACCGGTTTTAACAATAACATATTCCCAGCCTTCTGTATCAAAATGGTCTTCCAGAGCGCGTTTACCCATAGCATTGGTTACAATTTTTGCCTGAGGGGCCAACTTCATAATAACGGGAATATTGCCGGAATGATCCATTTCAACATGGTTGACGACAACATATTCTAATTTTGAAAAATCTATCAGACTTTTAATCCGGCAGATATTTTCATCAGACATATAATGTTTGACGCCGTCTACCAACGTAATTTTGTCATCTATAAGCAAATAAGAGTTATAGGTTGATCCGCGGGGTGTGCTGTATCCGTGAAATTCAGTCAAATTCCAGTCTTTTACGCCGACCCACCAAATATCTTTTTTGATTTCAACAGCTTTCATTTATATTCTCCTGTCTAACTGTTATATCTGATTTTATTGATATAATATCTAGTTTGAAAATTGGCAGTTGACAAGAGCAAATGAATTATATAAACAATAATAGTAATCATTATCAGTTTTGGGCAAAAGATGAAATATTCAAAACAAAGAGAGCTTATTTTAAAAACATTGCAGGAGAACATTGTTCATCCGACTGCAGATTTTATTTATGAGCGTTTGAGAGAAAAGATGCCTTCCGTCAGTCTGGCAACCGTTTACCGCAACCTGAACCAGTTGGCTGAAAACGGAATGATTAGAAAAATCGAGGGGTTGGACGGCAGCGTCCGTTTTGACCACAATCTGAAATCGCATTATCATTTTATTTGCACTAAATGTAATAAGGTATATGATGTGCCTTATGATATTGCGCCGAATCTGGCTGGCAGAGTATTGTCTGAAACCGGATTGTTGGTCGATAATTATGAGATTTCATTCAAAGGCACCTGCCCTGAATGCCATAACAATATAACAAAAACTAACTTTTAATTGGAGAGAATATATGGAACTTAAAGGCTCTAAAACAGAAAAAAACTTAATGGACGCGTTTGCAGGAGAATCTATGGCCCGCAACAAATATACTTATTATGCGTCCAAGGCAAGAAAAGAAGGCTACAATATCATTGCCGATAAGTTTGAGCAAACGGCAAACAATGAAAAAGAGCATGCAAAACTCTGGTTCAAACTTTTACATGAGGATGCAGTTCCCGATACAATCACCAATCTGAAAGATGCGGCTGCCGGCGAAAATTATGAATGGACCGATATGTATGACCGCATGGCCAAAGAAGCCGAAGAAGAAGGCTTTACCAAAATTGCTTACCTGTTCAGAGCCGTTGCCGCTATTGAAAAAGGCCATGAAGCCCGTTATCAGGCTTTGCTTGATTCTTTGGTCGAGGGCAAAATTTTTGAACGCGAAACCAAAGTTATTTGGGAATGCGCTAACTGCGGCCACCGCGTAGAATCTCCGAAAGCTCCGGCAAAATGTCCGGTTTGCGATCATCCGCAGGCTTATTTCTTCCAATTGCAGGAAGTTGAATTCTAATAGAGTTTTATACAACAAAAAAGGCTTTGGTTTTTCGCCAAAGCCTTTTTTGTTTGTTTTACATTAGCAATTCCATGCGCGGGAACATAATTCTTTGTTGATAACATTTATCCGAAGATTGATTATTTCTTTTCCAGACACCAACGGACGAGGATAACGCTTGTCCTTGCTATATCTGTCATATTTTGCATAATCATCTGGGTGAAATTTCAAATATTCATCGAGCAAATTTTCGAGCTCTTTTGTTTTTAAGCGCCTATATTTTCGCTCGTTTTGTTTCAGAATATTTTTACGCTCGCCCTCTAACCTTTCACGCAGCTGCCTTAATTTGAACTCTTTGTGAACGGGGCCAAAGCAACAAACAGATACCGTAACGAGGATTTGTAGCAGCGTCAGAGCAATCATCTGCCAAAAATTCAAAGTTTCCGATACATAGCCATAGCCGATAAAAACCATTGCCGCGAAGGGAATTTGTTTAATTTATCCGTTTCAAAAATCAGCGGCTTTGCACAACAGCTTTAACTGGCGCTTTTATCATTTTCTTAATCACGCTGTCTGTTTTGGGCTGCTGTTTGGACGGCAAAACTATCGTTGTGACTTTTGTATAATCTTCCTGACGTTCCGAAACCAAAGTCGTTCTTTCCGGATTAAGAGGATTCAAAGCCATTGCTCGGCCGATCTGACTGTTATGAAGCGTATTGCGAAAATCTTTCCAGGCAATAACCCTTTTATCGGCAGCCGGCTGATTTAAGATTTGGCTGACATTGGCACTCATAATTTTCAGGTTGCCTTCTATCGTTTTGCGCCCTACTCCGTTATATTTTGCATTGCCGCCTTTGGATGCCGCAAAATAAGCAAACATTTTTTTGAAGCCGGCAGCAATTTTTTGACTGCCCAAACCGGCGGCCATAGCTTCATAAACATTATTATAAGCTTTTTTGACGGAAACCATTATCGTCCGGCTGAAACTCTTAAGCTTAGAGGGCTGTTCTTTCAAGAAAGCAAACAAAGATACGTCTTTTTGTTCTTTGGCAGGATTGTTATTATGAACTGCAGCGGCAATTTTATCTGCCGTGAAAGTCGTTTTGCCGACATTTCCGGCCAACAGGGTCAGGTTAGAGGTTTTGGCCAACGGGCGCAAGAACTGATAAGCTTTGGGATAAACCTGAGCTAAAGCATTGTCCAGATTTTGCAGCTCTTCGGCAAGTTTGACCGAACCGGTATTTTTCTTAATCATTTCGGCAAAGTTATCATTACGGTTAATTTCTGCAATGGAAGTTCCGATAATGTTGCTGTTGCTCAATTTGAAACTTATCTTGCTTTCGGGGTCGATGATTGCGGCAAAACGCTTTTCGGCAATAATCCCGACTTTTTCTTTTTCAGCTTCCGTCAGCGGCCCTTTTCTGGTTGCGGTCATATTTTCAACTATCTGGTTGGAGACAAGCACAAAAGCGTTCTCTTCCATTGCCATTAAGACAGCGTTGATATAATTTTTCTTTTGTTCTTCCGGTTTATGCTTATTGAAGTTTTTATCAAGAAGCAAATCTTTTTGCGCTGTTGTTCTGGCAACCGCCGCAGCCTGTAAAAACAAATCTTTGCCATTTACGGTTTCCGCTTCGGGCTTGTTTTCGACCTGAACGCGGGAGAAGAAATTAAAAACGGGCAGGATTTCAGAATGAACCGGACGGCCTTTGCTGTCCAATTCAAACAAATTAAAGCTGTTTTCAATATTGGCAAAAGTCCGGGCATTAACTTGAATCAGATTATTCATTTCAACGGCGGCCTGAGGCATATTCATTCCCGCCGGACTGTTCTGTAGAGTAATCAGCGCCTGAACGGCACGCGGATCGGCAGAGGCAGCCAACACATCTTTTATCAGCATCAAATCTTCAGGGCTGAGATCTCTAAAACGCCCACTGACAACTAATTCTACCGCTTCTTCCATATCCATAATTGAACTCTCCTAAGTTAATTAAGTGAGGGTATAATACCTCATTTTTGCATATAAATCAACCCTGTTTTGTCAATTTTTTCGAAAAACATTTATAAAAATATCCCCCTGCAAAATATGGCAGAGGGATATTTAGTATCTTGAAAGTAATATGGTAAAACTATGCCAGTTTCAATTCGCCGGCAACGGTTTTTCCTCTTTCGCTCAGAAGCTCATAAGAAATTTTGGCCCCTTCTTCAAGGCTTCTTAATCCGGCTTTTTGCACAGCCGAAATATGAACGAAAACATCATTGCCACCTTCATCAGGAGTAATGAATCCATAACCTTTTTTATTGTTAAACCATTTTACTGTTCCTGTTGCCATAACTTTTATCCTTTGCATTAACAGGTTAATCCATTTACATAACTACAGAGTGGGGTGTTAAACTGCTTGGGCCAAGACAAAGATGTTATGGAATCAACAAGTGAGATTTAATCTTATTACCACCGCAATTAGTTATGCGCTGAGTCTAATATAACTAATTTAATTTGCAAGAGGTTTTTTGATAAAAAATGCCGGTTTTCTTTCAGCTTCCCTTGTTTTCGGCAATACCTGCATTATATCTTTTGTGTTTTACGCTTTTGCCAATTGAATTGTTTTTTGAAAGGATCCAAATTATGAAAAAAATACTTTTCGCTTTATCCATGCTCCTGCCGCTGGCCATGATGAACGATGCCAACGCACAACGCGCCAACCATACAAAAAAAGACGTCGGCACCCGCATTGAAGAAACTTATGACAATGCCGCCAAAGAAGTCAAAAAAGACATGCACGAAATGAAAAATAAAATCGACAAGCATGATAAACACCATAAAAAAGACAAACACGATAAAAAAGATAAGCATGACAAGAAAATGAAAGACAAAAAAGAACATCATGAAAAAATGAAGTTCAATCAAGAAGAAATTAACAAAGACTACGAAAAAGCCGTCAAGAAAATTGAAAAATCCCAATTCAGCGCCGACCAAAAGAAACTTTTGATGCAACAGGCTCAGGAAAACCGCGATTTGGCAATCAAACAATTGAATGACCGCGCAGAACTGATGAAAAAACATCGCAACGCCCGCATGAATGACGAAGGTTTCTTTAATGCCATGAAGTCGGACAAAGCAAACAAAAAAGCCGTTAAAGAAGTTTCCGAACTGCTTGACGACTAATTTTAACTTTTAAGACAACGCCTTGAAAACATATTTCAGGGCGTTGTTTTTATTTGTATTATTTTGCTGTTTACAACAGGTTATAAGTCTGCTAATCTGCTTTTCGCCTGCGCCATTGGGGGCGCGGGCTTTTAATTGCGATATTAAACTAAATAGGAATAAACTTATGACTTTAAAAAATACAAGAGCAGGAAACTATCCTGAATGGTACCAAAATGTTGTGGCTGAATCTGATATGGCCGAGAACTCTTCCAGCCCCGGCTGTATGGTGATTAAACCTTGGGGGTACGGCATTTGGGAACGCATCCGCGACGTTTTTGATGAAAAAATCAAAGAAACAGACCATGAAAACTGCTATTTTCCGATGTTTATTCCGCTTTCTTTCTTTCAAAAAGAGGCTGAGCACGTAGACGGTTTTGCGAAAGAAATGGCGGTTGTAACCCATTCTCGCCTGGCTATGGAAGACGGAAAACTCGTCCCCTCTTCCGAACTTGACGAACCTCTGATTGTGCGTCCGACCAGCGAAGCCATTATTGCCGACTCTTTTTCCAAATGGGTTAAATCTTACCGCGACTTGCCGGTCTTAATCAACCAATGGGCAAACGTTGTCCGCTGGGAAATGAGACCCCGCTTGTTTCTGCGTACCCGAGAGTTTTTGTGGCAGGAAGGCCATACCGCCCATGCAACGGCCAAAGAAGCAGAAGAAGAAACAACAAAAATGCTTGAAGCTTATCGCGAGCTTTGCGAAGATACGCTGGCGATGCCGGTCATTATGGGGCGCAAACCCGAATTTGACAAATTCCCCGGCGCGGTTGACACTTATTGCGTCGAAGCCATGATGCAGGACGGCAAGGCTTTGCAGGCCGGCACATCACACTTCTTAGGCCAGAATTTTGCAAAATCCGCCAATATCTCATTCATTAACGCCAATAACCAGCCCGAATTTGCATACACGTCCTCTTGGGGCGTATCAACCCGCTTAATCGGCGGCGTGATCATGACTCACGGCGATGACGAGGGTATGGTTGTTCCTCCGCGGATAGCACCTTATCAGGTTGTTATCATTCCTGTTGTCAAAAAGGCCGAAGACGAAGCCGCAATTATGGACTATATCAATACTCTTGCCAAAGAACTCAAAAGCCAAATGCCTTTCGGCGAGAAAATCCGCATTAAAATTGACAAGCGCGACCGCAAGAGCGTTGACAAATTCTGGGAATGGACAAAGAAAGGCGCTCCCGTTATCTGCGAAATCGGCATGCGCGACGTTGAAGGCGGAAACCTCATGGTTAAAGAGCGCCTGAAACTCGGCACTCCCGAAGGCAAAGAGATTGCCGGCAGAGAAGAATTTGCCCAAACAATTGCAAACCGTTTGGAGAATATTCAAAAGGCAATGTTTAACAAAGCCAAAACCCGCATGGAAGCAAATATCCGCACCGATATTAAAACGCCGGAAGCTTTCAGAGCTTATTTTGAACAGTCCAACGCCTGGATTGAAGATGGCGCAGACGGCAAAGTTGCTTTTGTTCGCGGCAAATGGAGCGGCGATGAAAACAGCGAAGCCCTGTTGAAAGAGATGAAAATCAACATCCGTTGCCTGCCTTTTGACCAAGACGGCAAAGAAGGCGTCTGCCTTTTGACTGGAAAACCGGCGACTATCGACGTTATTTATGCACGGTCATATTAATTTATAACAGCAAGAAAAAGCCCCAAAGTTCGAAACTCTGGGGCTTTTTTTAATTATTATTTTGACTATCGGCAGGAATTAAAATAAACTCTCAGCCATGGATTTTATAAGGAGCATTTGCTATGAAAAAAACGGTATACTTGCTAGGTTTAACTCTGCTTTGCGGTTTTCAGGCGCAAGCCCAGAATACGCCGGAGCAAGTTGTTCTGTTTAACGATCAGGAAAACAACTTTTCATCAGATGCCGATAAAACAGAAAACATTGCGCAAGCGGCTGTTCCGGCAGAAGACGAGCAAACCATTTTTTTCAGCGATGATTTGCTTGATGAGACTGACGAAGAATTGAAAGCTCCCCTTTTTGTCTCAGATGATAAAGTAAAACAGCCAAAGGCTTCCGATATTCCGCTTGTCAAAATCCCTGAAGAAGTCAAAACTCCTGCAATAAAACCTGCTCCCGTTTTAAAAGAAGAAACAGAGGAAGCTTTCCCTGTTCATTCAGAAGAAGATACTATTGCCGCAGCGGCTCGTGAAGAGAATGAAACGGATGAAACTGCTCATTCCATAGAAACAAATGCTACCCCGCAGGTTGATATTGAAAAGAACGGCCAAGAAGAAGTTATGCCACTTCAAAAAAATGAATCTCCTGAGGTTTCAGAAGATGCTTTGACTGTTCACCAGCCTCAGGCAGAAACGATTGATGAGCAGGATGAAAAAGCTGTTGAAGAACCTGTAATCCCAAAAATTGAAGAACATAACGGCAATGATATGTCAGAGCAGAACGAGCATCCGGCACCGGCTGACGCTTCCGAAACAGAGAATTCTTCACCGGAAATACCTGCCGTTGCAGAAACAGCCGAAGTTTCCGATACTCAATCAGAAGAACCGACAGCACCCGACACCGTAGAAACAGCCGAGGTTCCTGCTATCCAGCCTGAAGAGCCGGCTGCACCTGTTGCGGAAAAAGCGGCAGAAGTTTCAAATACTCTGTCGGAGCAAGCAGAGGCAACAGCCCCCAAAGAAAAACCGGCACCAAAGAAAAATGCTTTTTCATTAGATGAAAAAGCCCTTTTGCAACAGCAGGTTCAAAACAATTCGTATTCGCTTGATTCCTCGGCACTTTCCGGAAGTTTCTTAAAAAGCGACGCCCTTTCTCCCAGCGTTTTAAACCGCAGCATTATCAATATTTCTCCGGAACAACGTGCGAAAATGATGATGAAGAAGAAGTATGACGAAATGGATGCAAACCAAGACGGCATGGTTTCTGAAGAGGAATTTGTTGAATATAAAACTCAGGAAGCCCGCAAAATTGCCCATCAGGTATTCAGACAGATTGACCGCAATGACGATAAAATGCTTTCTCAATATGAATATGGCCTGCTAGTCGATAAGATGATTGAAAACTTCATCCGACCGCAACAAAAGAAATAAGTTGGATTTAGCCAGTAACAGCTGTCGTGTAGCATTAATAAAACAAGGTAGATGCCTAACCTCGCGGCAAGCCGCTCAGGGCATGACATTAATGAGAGTGTATCCCTACAGAGCATGACATCCATTCAGTCGCCGCTTGAACGAACGGAGCGAGTGAGGCCAGCGGCCTGCTTTGCTTCAATTCCGGATTCCGGCTTTTGCAAGAATGACAAACTGCCGAGCTTTTTCACGTCGTTCAGAATGGCATAAGCAAAACATTTCGATTAACGGCACAAAAAAGCGGCTATTCAGCCGCTTTTTTATTTCTTTTTTTGAGCCACTTTTTCCATTTTTGCCCGTTTATCAGCAGTCGCTTCAAATGCGGCTGTTTGTTTTTAGGATAAGCAAAAACTAAATCTATTGCCAGTTTTTCCTTAAGGATAATTCTATCCAATTCTTGAGCGGCATACTCGGGAAGATAATAATTATAAATGCTTTTAAAGCGGCTCGGATGACATAAATTATCTGAAAACTGGCTACAATCGGTTTCCTGCCAATTCAAACGCAAATTCAGATAATGGCCGGAGATAAGATTACGCGGATCATATCCCTCTGCCCTGATTGTTATTTCCGGCGCTTTTTTGATTTTATAATCAATTCTTGCCGTCCAGATGCCTAAAACAACTATCGGAAAAACAAGAGCCAAAGCCAATAATGATGATTTTGACATTATTTTGATTCCTTTACGCTAATCAGAGAATTAAGGTGAAGCTTGCGCCAAGCAAAAATGATTCCCAGGAAAACAACGCCGCAAATAATCAGCCCAACTCCGGTCATGAGCAGAGATCCGAAGACCTGCAAAAATACAATAAAAAACCGCAATGCCATCAGTGCCGTTGCCAAGTTTAACAGTTTGACCCTTGATTTTATCAAGGCATAGGCAACCAGACAGCTCAACACGGACATACTCAGCAAAAACCCCCAGATATTTAAGACATCTTTGTTTTCCGGCAGGGCATTATACACCAGCGAGAACCCCAGCAGAATTGCCAAAATGCAAGTCAATAGTCTGGAATAGTTGTATTTATAGCTGAAATATCCAAAACCGACCGTTCCCAAAATCAGCCCGCAAATAACAATGACCGAAGCCCAGCTGTAATTATCAAACAACCGGCTGATAAACATGGAACCAAAGACATCTCCGGCGCCGAAATCCATTACCAAGACCAAAACAGAAATATCAAACACCAGCCAGAATTTCATCGCCTTGACCTGAGCCGCCAAACGAGTACGGAAATGAACAGCCAACAAACGATAAATAAAAGCAAAAGCCAATATACCAGCAATAGAAATTGCAAAAGGAAACGTTTTCTGCAATATTCCAAGTATCAATTCAAAAAAATACATATCATTTAAGGCATCAATCAAAGAGAGCATAAATACCGGCAGCCAAACCAAAGGCAAAACAATTCTTTTGCTAAACAGCATAACCGGAAAAGCCAGAACAGCCCAAAGCAAATAACCGCGCAACCCCTCCGGTTGGATCTGGTATATTTGCGCAATTAATCCGATGCTGGCCAGAATTAATCCGGCAAAGAACAGAAGCAGCCATTCAAACCAAATCTCCCGCCCTTCCCTATACATTTTCAAGACATATCCGCCTGTCAGGGCAAGCAATGCAAAATCTAAAAACAGTTTATATTCAGGAGCAATCTCCTGCCAATTTGCCGAAATGACCGAAACTGTTCCCAAAAGGATGCAAAAACAGGCCAAAGCCAGCAAAGACCACATTAAAACAGGTTTGCGGCCGCGGTGTTCAAAAGCGGCTATTGCTTCGCCCTGCGCCGATGAGATTAACTTTTCCTGTTGCCAAACAGCTAATTTTTTTTGCAAATTCATTTATAAAGCTCTCATAAAATTATTTTGTTTTGATTTTATGTCTTTCAGTTTCGATGTCAACCAGATAATAAAAAAGAGACGCTGCCACGCCCCTTTTTTTATTTTATCCGCCATATCCTGCCAAAGCCGTTTTATGCTCTTCATATAGGTTGCGGGCATCGGCAACGGCTTTCTTCGCTTCTTCGGGGCCTAGAAAAGCCTCAATTTTAACTTCTTTGTTTTCCAAGACTTTGTAATCTTCAAAAAAGCGCTGCAAAGTTTTCAGGCAATGCTGGGGGAGTTCATCAATCGATTTATACTGCGCATACTCGGGATCATCGACGTGAACGGCAATAATCTTGTCGTCAGCCTCTCCCTGATCTATCATTTTCATAACGCCTATCGGTTTTGCCCTGAGAATAGATAAAGGCACGACCGCTTCCTGGCCTAAGACCAAAATGTCAAGAGGGTCATTGTCGGCGCAATATGTTTTGGGAATAAATCCGTAATTGGCCGGATAATGGACTGCACTGTAAAGGATGCGGTCCACTTTTAGCAAACCGCTTAATTTATCCAATTCATATTTTGTTTTGGAACCTTTGGGAACCTCTATTATGGCGGTTACAATTTCAGGCATGTTTCTGCCGATTTCTACGCCGTGCCACGGGTGAAGCATTTTCTAATATCCTTATTTTATTTATCATTATGGCATAAAGATATGTCTTTTTTTTACTTTGTCAAAGCAATTTGCAAACTGTGAACAAACACAAATAAAAAAAAGAAGACAGGACGCTTAAAGCGGACTGTCTTCTATACAGGATGAAATTTCATAAGCCGACTTGGATGGGTTAATCTTCAAGATAGCGGTTGAAGCCTTCGACAAATTGCTTTTTGGTTCCGCGTACCTGCGTAAACTTGAAAAAAGCAACCTGCAAAAGTTCAACCAGAGAAATCTTCATATTTTCGATTTCCTCTTTTTCTTCCAGAAGCTTTCTCAACTGCTTATTAGCTCGGAAAAGGATTTTCCAAAAACCATAAGGCCTGATTTTTTCTGAAAGTTCTTTGAGACGCTTGTAGTCTTCATAAAACTTCAGAATCCTTTTTTCTCCTTTTTCCGCGTCAGGCGTGAATTTCTCTAAGGCATTGCTTATGTCTTGTTTGAGGCGCCCTGAATATTCGAACAGCTCCCAGGGAGATAAAAATCCGCCGTACGGACTGTACTCATTAACAACGGAAGTTGTTGATGAAACACTACTGTACTTATCTGCCGAAACAGCATTTATATACAGTTGAAACAGCCCCTTAAGGTCGTGTCCGTTTTCTTTAAATAAACTGACCGCCGAGGATACTTTAATTTCTTCCATAGTGTATTTAGTTTAAATAATTTTCATAGTAATTCAGAAATTAAAATATATTTAACACAATTTTAGACAAAACGCAATGAAAAAAGTCAGTTATTTTGTAAAAATAATCCGATGCCTGTCAGATTCTTATCCGCAATTCTCTCTTTAAGCGGAAATAATTGTCAAAGCCGATTCAAAATATTACTTTTTTTCTGAGATTTTGCGAGGATATTCGCCAGTAAAAGAATACAAAGCAAAGATAATCCGGCCGTAATTGCCGTCAAAACATCATGTTCGCTCCAAGCCGGCGTAATTTCATTTACATTTACTGCCGTTCCGACAATCTTAAAGCCTTTTACATTGTTTTGATGCAGAATAGTTGCCGTAATCTGATTATCAGGATTGAGAAAATCAAAAGTTATTATAATGGCATTGTCAATTTTTTCCAAATGCGCGGAAACAGCCGGCGACGTTTCGTTTTTATCTATTGTATAGTGTGTTACGCCGGCATCCTGCGGAATCACAATCCTTATCGGATCATGGCCTATTTTTGAAACATCGCTTCCGGCCAAGGCCTGCTCGCCGTTGTTTATTAGCGTTACGTTTGTTTGATATAAATCTTTATATTCCTGAGATTTGACAATGACTTTGAAATCATTTTCATTTTTAGATGAAATTACGTTATTGGTTACTGCCGTATACTGCAAAATCGGCTTATTAATATAAAACTGATAGCTGCCGACCAAAATTGCAGAAATACCAATCAGGAAAGCTCCGGTCTTACTGGTTAAAAAATCCCAACTGTTATGCAAAAAATCTTTAAACCGGCTCCGGTGAAAAAAACTTCTCTCATAATCAAACATGTATATTCTCCTTATCAATTGACATATAATCATTTGATAAAGAGTTTAAATACCTGATAAAATTTATTCCTTATATTCGCTTTTGAGTTTTGAAAATACATTAATATCCCTGAATTTCTCTTCCGCCGCATTCCATTCGGCCTGCCGCATTATACCGTCTAAATGATAGCCCAGTTTTTGCGGAACATTTGCCGATTTCATATTCAAGGCACCTGTCCTGATAACAATCCGGTTAATGCCCTGCGTGAAAAATTCTTTTTCAATCAGCTTTACGGCTTCTTTCATGTATCCATTGCCGGCAAAGCGCGTCGAAATCCAATAGCCTATTTCAACAGACTTATTTATATCATGGATATTCAAAACAGAAATCATCCCCATAAACTGTCCGGACAAATCCTGAATCATATAGTTAAAACCTTTGCCCTCAGTCCATTCTTTTTCGCAGCCTTGCAGATATTCGTAGCAGCTTTCGACATTATACTGAGGCGTTGCCCAGCCCAACCACGGACGGAGATTCATCAGGCTGTTTTTAATTTCTATCAAAGAAATATTGGCCTGCATGAAACTTTTTTCCGCTTTTTTCAGAATTATCCTTTTTCCCTTTATCTGTTCCGCCGGTTTTAACATTTTTCTTCTCCTTTTACTTTCAGATTAGATTTTAAACAATTATTATGCAACAAATAATTTATGGAAATACATTATGCTTGAATTGGCTTTGCCTGACGATAAATATATTTGAATCCATTAAAGAGCATCTATGGAGCCCCACACAACGCCCATAACTAAAAAAAGTTCTTGCAATTAATTTTGGAACGTTTTATAAGGTGTTTGTTATTCGGGACGTAGTTCAGCCTGGTAGAGCGCTTGCATGGGGTGCAAGATGTCGGAGGTTCGAATCCTCTCGTCCCGACCAGTTAGAAAAGACCTGCTTTGCGCAGGTTTTTTTTGTACCCGATTGGCAGGCGCCGTTCTTCTGGTGCGGAACGCCAAGCCGCAAAGGCTTGGCAGAGGATTATTACTCAGGCTCATAAATTCGCCGCGGCACCTGCTCTCTTCCTTCTATATTCTTTTCTATAATAAATTCCTTCAAACAGATTAAAGTGTTTTATAAATTTCATCATATATTATTTGTCTATTTTTCAATAATTTTCTTGAAAACGTTAATATTTCGTGCTATGTCTTTTAGCGATTTTATACAATTGTATCACTAAATTTTTATAACATGAAAAAAGAAAAAATTATTAGACAAGCTGACTATTCTATTTTAGCGGCAGCCCTAGCCTGTTTTATTTGGTGGTTATTAAGCTATCAGACGACTTTTTTGGGCCTTACGGTCATTTTGTTTGTCTTTGCCATTCTTCTGAATGCTTACAGGGAAAAACTGAAAGAAGATAAAAATCCGCTTAATAATAAACGGATTAGTGAAGCATTATCCTACTGTTCTGAAAGCAGGCGCGGAGTTAAAAGTGATTTTATAAATCTTTACGGACAAGAAATGTATGACCTATTTCTGAGCAAAGGATATATACATGAACCCTTTGAAGACTATGGCACCGTATGGGAATTAACTAAACTCGGTTTACGGATGAAAACACAATTTTCATCCTGACGCAAAACACCGCGGGCATCAGAAATGCTTCTGATGCCTTTAAGTTTTTTAAAGATATTACATATTAGACTTGTCAAACACAAAATGAGAATATAGCTTATATTTAAACATATTTATCAGACGGGAAAAGCTATGAACAGGATGGAAGAGATTTTAAAATATTACGGTGTTGATGGTCAAATTGTACGAACAACAGAAGGCCCTTTGGTACAATTGGTTGAGTTTCGTCCGAAACCCGGAACAAAATTGAAAAATATTACGGCTTCTATTGAAGATATTGCCCGCGAACTCGGCGTCCCTTCTCTTCGGGTTGACTCCATTGAAGAAAACGGCACAATCGGTTTTGAATTGCCGGCAGAAACGCCGCAGACAGTTGATTTCGAAAAACTGTTGCAATCTCCTGAATTTATGGCGGACAAAGGCAAACTTCCGCTTATTTTGGGCGTTGACATAACCGGAGCGCCGGCCATTGCCGATTTGGCAAAAATGCCGCATTTGCTGGTCGCCGGAACAACCGGCTCAGGAAAATCCGTCGGCCTGAATACCTTTATCTTGTCTCTGATTGCCAAGAAAAAACCGGCTGACTTAAAATTTGTCCTTATTGACCCGAAACGTATTGAATTCAGCGTTTACAACAAACAAAAATATATGCTGGCGCCCGTTGTTACCGAAACGAGCGAAGCTTCTGCCACATTAGCTTTTCTTGTTGAAGAAATGGAGCGCCGTTATTCCCTTTTCGAAGAAAATCTGGTTAAAAACATCAGCGATTATAATGAAAACAGCGGACATTTGCCTTATATTGTCTGCATTATTGACGAGTTTGCCGATCTTATAGCTTCTGACAAACAGGCCGGAAACCATATTCAGCGTCTGGCTCAAAAAGCAAGGGCCGCCGGCATTCATATTATATTGGCGACGCAGCGTCCTTCCGTTGACGTGGTAACCGGCGTTCTGAAAGCCAACTTTCCGACCAGACTGGCTTATAAAACCGCCAGTTCAGCTGACTCCCGTACCATATTAGACACGGCCGGCGCAGAAAAACTTCTTGGCCGCGGCGACGCTTTATTTTTGGCATCTGACGGTAACATTAAACGAATTCACGGCGCTTACATGCCTGACGACAAAATAGCAGAACTGCTGGAACCTTTCCGCGGCGAAGTTCCCCTCCTGCCTGCCAAACAGCAACAACCTCAAACAGAACCGGCAGACAAACCGCAGAAAGGCTGGTTCCGCAGAGCTTGGGATTTTTGGACGTCACTGCGTCAAAAAGATAAAAAGGCAATTATTAACGCCGCCGTTTTTGCTGCCGGTTTTGTCAGCGGCAAAAAATCAAAAAGGAAATAAAAAACAAAAACAGCCCGACACATCATGTGCGGGCTGTTTTTTTAAGGGTTGCTACGTTTACTCGGGCATAACGCCGGAAGCTTTGAAACTTCGGGCCGTGCCTTTTGTAAGCCTCATTACCAAAGAATCATTCCAGACGGGATAATCATCCACATACATATCTTGCAACGGTATGTTGAGATATGACTGTATCGGGAATAAATAAGCATCATCAACAGACAGGTTTCCTGAATAAATCTGATAAAGGACCCAGAAATATTTAAGACTCTCCTGATTATCGATGTTTTCGGCATTGCTTCCCGGCAGGCGGAACAGTCTGGTAACAATCTCTTCATTGTTCAAGGCTTTAACCAATTCGGATTCATTCCACTTCTGACTTGGCGTTCCATCAGCCAATCTTCCGCTGAAACCTGTCGTTCCCATACGAAGGTGAACCAACTGCAACGCAATCATCTCTTTGCTGTCTAAATTTTTAGATATTGCAGATAAAAAGACATCTTTCTTAGAAAGCAAGTATTGTCTCATCTGCGAGTAGATGTCTGATTTTGCAATCTTGGCATCTTTATCTATCCATTTGCCATTCTGTTCGGTCACACCGAGCATCAGAAGATAACGTCCGTTGCCGATCGGCTTGGCTTCGGTCTGGAAACTGTCAAGATATCCTTTCAGACGGCAGGCATCATAAATGCAGGCATCATAGAGAGCATCATTCCATTCCGCATCTGCTTCGTCGTAATATTCAACGGCAGCAAGCGGTTTATCCTCCCCTGTCGATGTACAGCTGCGGTAAACCCAGCAAAACAATATTGCCAGCAGGATAACAGCCAAAGTCCACCAGATTCCCTGATTGCCCTTTTTTTGTTTCTCCGGCTTGGCATAGTTCGGACGGAAAAACCATGCTTTGATAATTGTTAAACAATTCCAGAATATCACAAAGAAATTTTTGATTTTCCTGCCGACCCATTTCAGCCCCCGCCATAAAGCTCTGAACAAAGAGCCGATGAGAAGCCAGAGGATAGAGAAGAAAACAATAATCCATGTGAAGCTGAAGCTTGCTGTCAGGCTTATCTTTCGCAATTCGCCGAACATGTTTCTGTGTGTTTTTACCGCCCCGAGCCAAGTGATACCGCGTTCAGTGATTTTTGAACCTTGTTCTGAAACAAAAGTTCTCTTGTAGAAGCGGTGTCCGCTTTCGCTTTGCAATGCAAAGAAAACGCCTTTGGCGTTCATAGTACCTTTATTCATAATATTTATAGATTAATTTGTTTTGTCTAAAATTTGTACCATAATTTTGAGTGCGGGTCAACCATAAAATATTATTTCATGCCGATTTTATTGTCTAAAATAACTTATGCACGACTGATTTTTTTGTCTTGTCACGGCTTTGATTAAATTGTAAGCCTTGTAATAATGAAACTTTTATCTATAGGGCTTTAGACATGATTTTAAGCAATAGAAGAAAAAAATCTCTCATTCATCTCATTACCTTTTTTATTCCGTCCAAACCCCTTCGCCGCAAAACCAGAAACGCTCTTATTAATATTTATATAGAAAGGGCATACACCTTAAAAGAGTTGATTTTCGGAAAAATAAAAATTTTTAAATCCTGTCCGGCGTCGTTTGAACTGCCGGAAACGCATTCGCCTTTGGTTTCGATTATCGTTCCCGTTTATAACCAATATAAATATACCCTGCTCTGTTTATGGGCTATTCTACAAAACAGCGGCAGCATTCCTTATGAAGTGATTCTGGCTGATGACAATTCTGATGATGAAACAAAAGAAATCGGCAGTAAAATCAAAAACCTTAAAATCGTGCGCAATAAAGAAAACCTGCGTTTTTTGAAAAATTGCAACAATGCGGCAAAATCTGCCAAAGGAAAATATCTGCTGTTTTTGAATAATGATACTCAGGTTCAGCCCGGCTGGCTCAAACCTTTGGTTGACCTGATGGAAAAAGACCCTGCAACAGGTTTGTGCGGTTCCAAACTGATTTATCCCGACGGCACGCTTCAAGAAGCCGGCGGCATTGTCTGGAAAGATGGCAGCGCTTGGAACTACGGGCGCAACAAAAATCCGGCTTATGAAGAATATAACTATGTCAAAGAAGCAGATTACATCTCCGGCGCGTCAATTATGCTTAAAAGAGATTTATGGAATGAACTCGGCGGTTTTGACGAATATTTTGCTCCGGCTTATTATGAGGATACGGATTTGGCTTTCCGCGTGCGTTATGAAAAGAACCTGAAAGTTGTTTACCAGCCGCTGTCCGTCGTTGTTCATTTTGAAGGAAAATCCAATGGTACGGACACAAACAGCGGATTAAAAGCCTATCAGGTTGCCAACGGGAAAAAATTTTACGAACGCTGGAAAGATGTTTTGCAAAAAGAATGTGTGGAAACAGAAAAGCTGTTCTTAGCCCGTGACCGCAGCCAGCATAAAAAGACTCTGTTGTTTATAGACGCCATAATGCTGACTTTTGACAAAGACACCGGTTCCAGAGTAAGTTTCCAATATCTGCAATTTTTCAAAAAAGCGGGATTAAACGTTAAGTTTCTGCCGCAAAAATCACAACCTCAGGAAAAATATCAGGAAGCTATCCAGCAACTCGGCGTCGAAGTTATCCAAGCCAAAGAATATTATACAGATTATAAAACATGGCTTAAGGAAAACGGCAAATATATTGATTATGTCTATCTTAACCGTCCGACCGTTGCCGATTGGTGTATAAAAGATTTAAGAAAATACACAAATGCCAAGATTATTTATCAGGGGCATGATTTGCATTTTCTGCGCGAGCTCAGAAGATATGAAACGGAGAAATCTGCCGAAGCTTTGAAATCCTCAAATTTCCATAAAGAAATTGAAACGAGAATCATTAATGAAGCTGATGTTACCTGTATGTTTTCAGATGTTGAAATTGCCGAGATTAAAAAGTTTGCACCCCAAGCAGATGCGCACAGCGTTCCCCTGTTCGTTTTTGATACGGCTTTGAAAAAAGACATTGCCTATCAGCCGCAAAAACGCAGAGATATTATGTTTATCGGCGGTTTTCGCCACACGCCCAATATTGACGGGATCAAATGGTTTGTCAACGAAGTATTCCCGAAAGCCAAGAAACAAATTCCCGATTTGAAGTTTTATCTGGTCGGCAGCAACGCCCCTGACGAGATTTTGAAACTGACGTCCGATGACATTATCGTTACAGGTTTTGTAACTGACGAACAGCTTGACGAGATTTATAAAAATATAAAAATTTCAGTCGTTCCCCTGCGTTTTGGCGCCGGTGTCAAAGGCAAAGTTATTGAAGCCATATACAACAAGGTTCCGGTTATTACCACGACAATCGGCGCCGAAGGCATTGACAACAGTTCCGGTATTCTCGGCGTTTATGATGATGCAGACCAGTTTGCCGAAGAGTTGGTTAAATTATATAACGATGACAAGCGTCTTGAAGATATATCTTCAATGTCACATGAATTTATTGACAGATTTTATTCAGAAAATGCTGTCCGCGAAAAATTCAAACAATGGCTTGATATTTAATTACTTTTTTATTGTTGAATAATCGACTTATTCTCTTGTCTTGATTGCTGAATATAATATTCTCTAGCTATAGGTTTTTACAAAATTAGAGAAAATTTATGCAAAACTCAAGGCAAGAGAATAAAACATTAGCTCCTATAGCCCTATTCGTTTATAATCGTCCCGAACATACCCGTAAAGTTGTTGAAGCTTTACTGATATGTCCCGAGGCAAAAGACAGCGACCTTATTGTTTTTTCTGATGCTCCCCGCGGTCTGAAAGATATTGGCAATGTCCGGCAAGTACGAGATTTCTTGGATAAAATCTCAGGCTTCAAATCCGTCAAAATCATTAAACGCAAAGCCAATCTGGGATGCACGCCTAACATGATTGAGGGCATTACGCGGATTATGGACGAATACGGCCGAGGAATCATTGTTGAAGACGATATTTTCGTTGCGCCGCAATTTTTGAAATTTATGAATTTATGCCTTAACAAATATAAAGATGATTACAACATTTGGAATATTTCCGGCATATCTCCCGAATTTGGCCTGCAAACGGACAAAGACGTCGTGGTTTGGGGGCATCAGAATTGCTGGGGCTGGGCAACATGGAAAGACCGTTGGGATAATTTTGAAGGCAATAGAGAAAAAACGCTTTCAGAAATTACGCCGGAGCAGAAAAAAGCCTTTGATTTCGGCGGCGTTATTCCCTGCTCTCCGCAATTAGACTATTATGCATGGGATATTGCCTGGAACTGGACAATTTTTAAAAACGGCAAACTCAGCATTAATCCGGTCAAAAGTCTGGTTAAAAATATCGGATTGGACGGTACGGGAACAAATTATGCCAAAGGGGCAGAACTCTATGACCCTTGGAAAGACTATGCCTTTCCGGAGCAAGATAATTGGAAACTGCCCGATAATCCGCAATGCGACGCTGAACTCGTCGAACAGATTATCAATATAAAAAAGAGAAAGAACGGCATTGTTGTGGACTACAGCACGCCCACAAAGAAACCCCTGACATTTAAATTAAAAGGAAATCTGCTGCGCCTGCATATTTTAAGCGGCTATATGCCGACAATTTTCAATTTAAAATTCAGACTCTTCGGCCTGTTTACCTTTGATTTTGCTCTGGGAAAGGCGAAAATATGAAAAAATTTTTAGTCCAGACTTTATCTTGCCTCATCCCTCAAAAAAGCCGGCGAAAAAAGTTCAGGGAAAGATTCCTTTCTAAAACTAAAACCACATTCATAGGAAAAAGTAAAATAAATAAAAATGTTGTTTTCAAAGGCAATGCCATTGTTTATGACGGCGCAACTATTACTGCCGATGATTTCGGTTCAATTACAATCGGAAACAACGTGGTTATAGGTAAAAACGCCAGCATTTCAACTCATAAAAACTATACATATGGTGGAAACGCAAATAACTGCAAAATATCTATCGGAGACAACAGCGTTATCGGTTCCAACAATGCTTTTTCCGGACAAGGCGGCATAACGATAGGCAAAGATGTTTTGTTTGCTCCAAATGTGACACTAATGAGCAATAATCACGGATACAGCGATGTTTTCACTCCTATCCGGCTGCAAAACAATACCAATAAAGAAATTAAAATCGGTGACGATTGCTGGATAGGCCTCAACGCAATTATTCTCAGCGGCGTTTCTATCGGAAAACATTGCGTTATCGGCGCAGGAAGCGTTGTTACAAAAGATGTTCCCGACTTTTGCGTGGCTGCCGGAAATCCGGCTAAAATAATAAAGAAATATAATTTTGAGAAAAAGATGTGGGAGAAAGTATGTTAAAAAGCAAATTTTTTAAATTCGCCAGTTGTCTCGTTCCGGTAAAATCTTGGAGAAAGAAGCTTCGCAATTACGGAAAAATCAATATATCCCGCCCAAAAATTGATGCCGCTAAAGGAAATGAAATTATGATAATCGGCAAAGCTGATTTGAAACGCCTGTCTATTAAGATTAAGGGCAAAGGCAACAAAATTTACATTGACAGCAAAGATATTGAAATAATTTCTTCCCTATCCATATGGATTGACGGCAACAATAACGAAATTAAAATACTTTCAAACTGCAAAACAGATAAAATGACATTTATGATACATGCCGACAATTGCCGTTTTCACATAGGAAAAGACTGTTTTGCCGGCGGCGTAACGATTAATGCAGATCCGACTGCCTGCGGGCGCTCTCTTTCCGTCGGCGACGGATCAATCATGTCTACCGGCGTTTATCTTGCATTAGGGGATGAGCATCCGGTTTATGATTTGGCGACCAACAAACTTATTAACGACGGTTCCGACAAAAACATTGAACTTTCAGAAAGAGTTTGGATTTGCCGTAATGCTATTATTTTAAAAGATACAAAAATTTCTCATGATTCCATTATTGCGGCTGCTTCGGTCGTTAAGGGGCGTTTTTCCGAAAACAACGTGATTATAGCCGGCAATCTCGCTAAAATCGTAAAAAAAGGAATCTACTGGAAAAAATCAATAAGCCAATCATAGAAAATTTTTACAAATACAATTTGTTGATAATTATTATTTGCGTTGCCCGCCCTATACAAAAAAGTTATGATTTTTCCAATTTTAACCAATATGGAAAAATCATATGCGGAAAATCAAAATTGCTTTTATCAAATATGGCGGCTTGGGGGCCGGAGGAACAGAACGCTGGTTGCAAAACGTTGCAGCAAAGATAGATAAAAGCAAGTTCGACATTGATTATTTTTATACCGGAGACGAAAACCCTGCCCGACTGCAATTTATGCAAGAGCATTCCGTCAATTTAATCAAAATTAAAGCTTCCGGCAAAGTCAGCGACTGGGGAGAATGGATTGAGACCGATTTGTTTGAGAAATTTGACGAGAATCAATATGACCTTATTCAAACAGCCATTGCCGGCGAAACTGAATGGCCGTTTTACCTTTTTAAAAAGCCTGTCATTCAACGCATTGCCTTAGACTACGGGGTTGATTTCAGCCCTAACGTATATCACAGTTTTTTCATGTCAAAATGGATGCGCGACAAATGGGCTAATATGGGCGGAATTAAAACTTTAAGCTCAATTGTTCCTTTCGGAATTGAAATGCCCCATTCGGCGGAGAATTTGCGGAAAGAGTTAAATATTCCCGTTGATTCCGTTGTTGCCGGTTTTCACCAAAGGGTTGACGACAACACTTTTTCTGACATTCCCTTAGAATCTTTTGCAAAAATGCAAAACGACAATCGTTATTTCATCATTATGGGCGGCAGCTCAAAATATAGCGAACAGGCGCAGCGGCTAGGACTTAAAAATTTTATCCATTTGCCGCACAGCGCTGACAAAAAAACAATTTCCAAATTTTTGAATACATTGGATATTTTTGCGCACGGGCGCAAAGACGGCGAAACTTTCGGCGCCGTTTTTGCCGAAGCGCTTTTACACCATTGCCCCTGCCTCGGACACCAAACTGCAACCTCTAATGCTCATAAGGAAACAATGGGCTGCGGCGGACTGTTTGCCAAAAATCCCAAAGATTATACTCTGAAACTCAAACAGCTTTTTGAAAGCAGGCCGCTTAGAAACAAGCTTTCTGATAATGGTTTTACTTATGCCAAGCAAAAATTTATTGATAAAGATTATATCAAAGATATTGAAAAAGTTTATCTGGACATTTGCAAAAATCTGCCGGCTTATACAAGAAAAGTCCGTTTTTTTCAGGCCTTGCGCAAGCTGAAACGCTCTGTCGTTTTATATAAAAAGGAAAAGCTTGGCAATAAACGAAAATATACAATTTTAGGTATCAAATTCTCAATTAAGAAAAAATAAAAACACTTAATTTATGTCAAATCCGACAAGTCTCCGGGTTTAGCAAATTAATATATAAAGGCAAAAAAACATGAGATTATTCAAAAAAGAAAAATATGAAGACAAAAAAGTTTATTCTTTTTTAGGGGTTAAAATAACAAGAAAAAGAAAAAAGAAAAATACGCAAAATATATTGGATATCTATAAAAATGATTATTCTCTTTCCGGTTATCATGTTGAAAAGAATAATACCGGCATCTTCCTTTCTAAAAACGATTTTATATTAAGCGGCAAATCCGACAATACGCTTTGGACCGGCGTCGATGTTTTGTGCAAGCAGGATTATAATTTTAACGCAGACGGCGATTTTGTGATGATTGACATCGGCTTAAATATCGGTCTGACATCTTTATATTCGGCGCAGAAGGATAATATTACCAAAATATACGGTTTCGAACCGTTTATTCCGACATTTGAACAAGCTCGGCAAAACCTGCAACAAAATCCTTCTTTAGCAAAAAAAATAGAAATTTTCAATTTTGGCCTCGGCGATTCTGAAAAGACATTGGATATTCATTATAATCCGCAACTTCCAGGCTCTATGAGTTCCGTTTCTGATAAGTTTTCAGACTGTACAGATGTTGAAAAAATAAAAATAAAGAAAGCATCTGAGGTTATTGGCGAAATAATTGCCAAACACAAAGAAAATATCTTTCTGAAAATCGATTGTGAAGGAGCGGAAAAAGAGATTGTTCCGGAATTGGATAAAACCGGACTTCTGAAAAAAATCAAAATAATCATTATGGAATGGCATTATGAAAATCCGCAATATCTTGTAGATATTTTGAGAAAAAACGGTTTTACCACCTTTTGCAATCATGCAGCCATTAACTATCAGGGAATGATCAGAGCCGTAAGATAATATTTAACAAATTTGTTAACCAAACAAATTAACCTTGACGAATTCAATTTATAAGTTGAAGATACAAATTATAACTTTTGACTTGATGCTTTGATATGATTTATGATTGTTTTACCTTTTTTAATGAGTTGGATTTATTGGAGATCCGTCTGAATGTTCTCAACGGCTGCGTTGATAAGTTTGTTCTTGTTGAAATGGGCAAAACGCATACAGGCAAAGACAAGCCCTTAGTTTTTGAGCAAAATAAAGAAAGGTTTTCTATATTCAAAGATAAAATCATTCACATTATTGTTGATGATTACCCTGAGCTTGAAAAATCAGAAAGCGACGGATACGGCAATAAATGGCTCTTGGAAAATTATCAGCGCGATGCAATTATGCGGGGGCTTTCCCAATGCAAAAACGATGATATTGTCATTATCTCCGATTTGGATGAAATTCCCGCTCCTGCCGCAATTGAAAATTACGCTGCCCGAAATGCCGAAGGAATTTGGGTGTTGGAACAAAGAATGATGTATTATTTTATCAATAATATTTGCAAAACAGAACCCGTCTGGTTTAACGGCACAAGATTAGGACGCTATAAAGATTTGCTTAATCCGCAGCAAAATTTGCCGGAAAGAGAATTTTACCAATTCAGCTCAAAAGGCCTGCCAACCTATTTTCGTTTTTGTCAGGGAACAAATATTCCTGATGCAGGATGGCATTTCAGTTATTGCGGCGGTATTGACGCCATTATCAAAAAACGCCAATCCATTGTAGAACAGCAATTTAACACCCCTCAAAACATGGCGCCCGCCTATATCAAAAAAATGATTGCCGCAGGCAAAGATATTCTTGACCGCAAGGAATACAGATATGAAGCTTTGCCGATTGATACGTCTTTTCCGCAATATATTATCAATAATCAAGAAAAATATTCTCACCTCATATTCAAGATTACGCCGTTTTATTCGTTTAAGAAAATGCTTCAGAAATTTATGATGAAAACATTAAAAATCTTTTTATCAGGAATAAGGTTGATAACTCCCGTGAAAAAATGGCGTAAAAATCTTCGAAATTATTACAAAAAAATAAAATGATAACAGAAGAATACACATTATTGACAATGGCAAATAATATCCTAAACTAGCAATAGTTGAAAACGTAACAAAGGATTTCCAATGGCTAAATATTACATTGTCAGCGGCGGTTTTGATCCCATTCACGAAGGGCATATTTCTTTGATTAAGGCCAGTGCGGAAAACAGCGACGGCGTTATTGTACTGGTTAATTCCGATGATTGGCTCATGCGTAAAAAAGGGCGCGCTTTTCAAAATATCAATACCCGCAAATGCATCTGCCAGAATATTAAAGGCGTCATTGAAGCTCTGGAATTTAATGATAGCGACGACTCAGCTTCTGCGGGTATCAGAGATATTCGTAAAAAATATCCTCATGACGAACTTGTTTTTGCCAACGGAGGCGACCGCGGCGCAGGAAATATCCGCGAAGATTCCGTTTGCAAAGAATGCAACGTGCAGCTGGCTTTCGGCGTCGGCGGCAATAATAAAGCTAACTCCTCTTCATGGCTGCTTAATAAATGGAACCAAAAATAGATTCAAAAATATTAGAGTGTTTCGCTCCGGCAATTAATGCTGAAACCAAAATTTTGGTAATTGGCACAATGCCGGGCGTTGCTTCTTTAAAAGCGGCCAAATATTATGCGCATCCGCGCAATGCCTTTTGGAAAATTATTTCGCGGCTTTTCAATAACGGCGCGGAGTTTCAAAGTTATCAGGAAAAAATAAACTGTGCCCTCGCCCACGGCATCGGCCTGTGGGATAATTTGCAAAACTGCATCAGAGAAGGCAGTTTGGACAGCAACATTAAAAATGCCGTGCCAAACGATTTTGAAACGCTTTTGGCTCATCATCACATTAACAAACTTTTGTTCAACGGACAAAAATCATTTGAATTTTTTAAGCGTTACCACGGAAAACTCTTAGAAACAACTGCTTTTGAAACCATGCCGTCAACCAGCCCTGCCAATGCGACAATTTCTTTTGAAAAGAAAATGGCAATTTGGCAAAAAGCCTTAATAATACAGAATATCAATTAAGCAAAATAGGCATTTTATAAAAAATGCCTATAAAAAAAACTCCTTTTCAGGAGCTTTATTTTTCTGTTTTATCAATTGCGAGCTGCAAATCATTGCGCATTTCTTTCAATTCGGCAATCAAATCGGTTATCAGCTTGCGACTGGACAAATCCAGATTAACGTTAGGGACAACTTCTTCAAAAAAGTCTTTTTGGATTTCTTCACCCAAAATATTTTTTAAACCTTTTTCTTTAAAAACCTTTTGAACACCCTCAATCGTATAGCGTTTTTCATACAAAAAGTCTTTAATGGTGCGGACAATTTCAACATCATCAGGACGATAATAACGGCGGCCGCCGCTTCTTTTCATTGGTTTAATCTGCGGAAATTTCGTTTCCCAAAAGCGTAGAACATGGGTTGCAACCCCGAGTTCTTCAGCTACTTCGGCTATTGTTCTGAATGCAGCCTTGCTTTTGTTGACAACCATTGGCTAAACCTGACTTAAGCGTTGATGATTTTTCTCATTGTTTGAGAAGGTTTGAAAGAAATTACGCGGCGGGAAGAAATGACTGCTTCAACGCCGGTTTTGGGATTGCGGCCGGCACGGGCTTTTTTGTCTCTTAAAGAGAAAGTTCCGAAAGATGACAATTTAACATCATTGCCGCTAGTCAAATCCTGAACGATTTCATCAAGAATCATGTCCAGAATGTCTGTAGAATCTTTGCGGGAAAGGCCGATTTCTTCATAAATAGCTTCTGCAACATCTGCACGGGTAATTGTTTTCATATTTTAACTATCCTCAAATTTTATTCTGTTTTTCTTAGCAAAGGATTATAACAAATCGCATTGGCTGGCAAGTGTTTGTTAGAGTTTTATCCAGATTTTTTAGCTCTAGATTCTAACCAAGGCTCCGCCCCAGGTAAAGCCGGCGCCCATGGCATTTAACACGACCAAATCGCCTTTTTTGATTTTTCCGGCTTCCATGTATTCTGAAAGGGCCAAAGGAATGGTTGCCGCAGAGGTATTTGCCTGATGATCGATTGTTACGACAACTTTTTCGTCCGGCAAACCAAGCTTTTGCCCAACGCCGCTGATAATGCGGATATTGGCTTGATGCGGAATCAGCCAGTCAATATTTTCGGCTTTAACATTACCCATAGCCATAACTTCTTCTGCGGCCTGAGTTAAACCGTTAATGGCAAATTTAAATACTTCTTTGCCGTTCATCCAAATATAACCCGCATTTTGCGACGTAGAAACACCGCCTGTGGTGCGCAAATTGTCATATTGGCTGCCGTCGGCATAGATTTTTGTTGCCAAAATACCGGTGTCGGCAGAAGTCCCTTCTCCCTCGCAAGCGCGCAAAACAACGGCACCGGCGCCATCGCCAAACAAAACGCAGGTGTTGCGGTCTGTCCAATCGGTAATTTTTGACAAAGTTTCAGCGCTGACGACCAAAGCCGTTTTAGCCTGTCCCAAACGAATCATATTATCAGCCATGGTTAAGGCATATACGAAACCGGAACAAGCGGCAGAAATATCAAAAGCAGGCGTTCCTTCTTTAACGCCCAAACGAGCTGAAATTTTGGCAGAAGTGGCTGGTGTAGTATTATCAGGCGTGACGGTTGCCAAAATAACGACATCAATTTCCTCAACGGAAATTCCGGCGGTTTTTACAGCCATTTGCGCAGCATTAACTGCCAAATCAGAAGTATATTCTTCTTCAGCAGCGACATGGCGGCTTTTAATGCCGGTACGGGTACTGATCCACTCGTCATTCGTATCGACCATCTGCGCCAAATCGTCATTTGTTAACTCTTTTGCAGGCAAATAATGCCCGTGTCCAATAATCTCACTTCTAATACACTTCATAAAATACTTCCTGTGACAATTCGTCTAAATCTACTTTTTCAACTTCGGTACGGATTGTTGCTACAAAATCCTGACGGACAAGGCTGGCTGCATTATTTACGGCAACGGAAAAGCCCAATGCATCGGTTCCGCCATGGCTTTTGACAGACAAACCGTTTAAACCGACCAGCATTGCACCATTGTACAAACGCGGATCCATTGTCTTTTTGACCTTGAGCATTACGCTAAACATGAAAGGCAGCCCCAGTTTGGCAATGAATGAATGTTTGACGGCATCTTTCAGCAGTCTGACAACCAAGCGGGCCGTTCCTTCAATCGACTTCAGGGCTATATTTCCGGTGAAACCGTCTGCGACGATAACATCGGCCACGCCGTTGGGAATTTCATGCGGCTCAATATAGCCGATAAAATCAATATTCATATGTGAATGCTTGAGGATTTTTGCGGCAAGGCGGATTTCTTCTTTGCCCTTCATTTCCTCCGCGCCGATATTCAGCAGCGCCACGCGGGGTTTGGCAACGCCTAAAGCGTGTCTGGCCATAATATCGCCCATTAAAGCAAATTCGGCAAGGTTAACCGCATCGCATTCCGTATTAGCGCCCAAGTCAAGCATGACATATTTGCCATGCCGATGCGGCATGATGCTGACGATGGCCGGGCGGTGGATTTTGGTTATTGTCCGCAGCACAATCTTTGAAATAGCCATCAAAGCCCCCGTATTGCCGGCAGAAACAATGGCTTTGGCCTCGCCCTTGCGGACGGCATCAATTGCCATATACATGCTGGTATTTTTATTACGGATTACTTGCGACGGCTTGTCATCGTTATGAACCATCTCCGTTGAATGACGGATTTCGCAAACCTTTTGCAGTGACGGGAATTGAGATAAAATGGGGTTAACTTTATTTTCGTCGCCAAAGAGCAAGAATCTCACATCAGGATTCTTCTTAGCGGCAATAGCAAGCCCCTCAATCACGACTCTGGGGGAATTATCTCCCCCCATAGCGTCTATTGATATGACCAGATTACTAGACAAAACCTGCTCCATATAGAATCTTAAACACACATAATATTATATATACTATGCGGTTTACATTATGTCAAAATTATTCTTGAGTAGCTGCTTTCTTAGCAACAACTTCGCGACTGTCATACTGGCCGCAAGACGGGCAAACATTATGAGGTCTTTTCAATTCGCCGCAGTTCGGGCACTCATGATAAGAATTTGCTTCTAAGGCATCATGAGAACGACGCATGTTGCGACGAGATTTTGATGTTTTATGTTTTGGTGTAGCCATTTTCTTATACTCTATTTATATTATTACACTTTTCACAGCCATTAATAAACCAATTAGTTTTTTAAATCAACTAATAAAAACAGGTTTATGAACTGAATGACGTTTTATATAATAATTTTGCTTTTGGCAAGTCTTTTTTATGCAATTTGCGCTTTTTGCGGCACCAAACGGACAATCCGCCTATTTTTTGAGTTTTTTAAGCACATTGAACGGGTTAAGCTTTTCCGTGTCTTCTTCGTCAAATTCCGATTGGAAACTGAAAACTTCGCCCTCTTTGCGCGGGTTATCATCCATAACCAAAGCCACCTGCTCTATCGCCACCTGCCCCAAATCAAGCTTGCCGCCGATAATAATATCCGGCTCTTCGTCATATATATCCACATCCATTTCTTTGATTTCTTTCAGCGTGGCCTGCGTGTCATACACCACGGAAAATTCAGGCGCATAGGTTTTATAAAAATTCTCAAGGCTGATAACGCTTTGCAATTCCAACTCAGCTTCAGCCGTTCCCCAAACATTTAACAGGTGTTCCTTTTTATTATATTTAACACGGATGTCGGCAGCAAACGATTTGACGCCTTCAACCTTAAGGACATCTTTCAGATAAGCCCGCTCCTCGCCATTTGCTTCCAAATGATATTTTTTCTCCGAAGCGGTCAGTTCATCAACTACCAAAGGATAAGAAAAAAGATTTTGCATTAATTTTTTCCCTGTGTTATAAAATTACAAAACTTTTAATGATATAATAGCAAGGACTTGGATATGTCAATAAACAATATGCGTTTTTTGAGCCTGTTAGCTGCCTTGGCGCTTTCCGCCTGCTCCAGCGATTTGTTTTTAACCCACAACGGCAACATGCCTTCCAACGAACGCATTGCCAAAGTAAAAGTCGGACAAACGAAAAACGACGTTATCAGCACTTTAGGCGCTCCGTCCTCTGTTGTCTCCTTAGATCAAAACACATGGATTTACATGTCTTCTGACATTAAGCGCGTTGCCTTTATGGCTCCCAAAGAAGTTAATCGCGACGTTTTAACCATTGAGTTCAGCAATAACGGCAAAGTTGAAAAAATCAGCCGGCTGAATAAAAAGAACGGTGTTGAAGTCGAAGTTTGCGACGACAAGACGGAAACCCTCGGACATCAGCCGGGCTTTTTTCAAAAATTCTTTGGCGGCGTCGGCAACTATTCCCCCTTCCCCGCAGCGAGATCAGATATTTAAGCCTGACAACAACAATAAAAAAAAACGCTCCCAAACCGGAGCGTTTTTTTAGAATCTATAATTAAGTCCAAGGGCAAAAGCAACAGAATCCTTATCTTTTTTATAATAACGAAAATCGCTATAAACGCCCATGCCGTTTTGGAAATAGCCGTTAAAATAGATTTTCCACGCAATATAATCTTTTTGCTCTTTGCTCTTTTTTATATAAATATCATCCCCGCTTTCACTGCTCAGGTAAAAAGCATCATAAGGATTTGAAAAAAGATAACTCAAATCAGGACCGGCTTTGATATTATATCGGTTTCCGTATTTGTCTTTTGCCGTATAACCGGCATATAATCCGGCCAGACCGTCAAGGCGAAAACTGTTTTTTGCCTCAACGGACAAAGCATTGCCGCCAACCTTATCTTCTTTAATTTTATCCTGCCGGACGCCGTAAGCATTCAATTCAAAAGAAGATTGCACATAAAAATTATTAAACTTAAATGTTTTTGAAAGCGTGTTTTCCCAGCCGTAATACCAAGAATGATAACCGGATTTAAACAAATCCACATTCCCCGAAATATCAGCCAGGCGTTTATTGTCCGTCTTTCCGTATCCCAGCATTAATAACGAGCGTCCCCTGATTTTCCAATCCAAGTTGTTATAGACGGCGTGCAACGCTGCCGTATAGTTTTCATGTTTGGAAGACAAAGCGTTATCATAACCGCTGTCATAACGGTTAAAAACAATACCGCCGCCCATAAATAATGAGTATCCGTCAATTACCTTATCACCAAGCAGGAAAAATGACCCTGATTTATCATTTCGGCCATAACTGCCGGAAGACGTTTTATTTTGGTGAAAATCATATTCAAAACCACTCATCAGGCGATAAGGCATATTCCAGCCGCCGAAAGACATTGCTTCCTTATATGTTCTTCCGGTATTTTTAAGAAAAGTATACCGATGCTTGGCAAGCGTCCCGTAAAAGCGTTTTCCTGATGTCTGATTGTCTTCAATACCGTCCGGAACAAAATCAACATCAAGTTTCGGCCCGAAATAGCGGTATTGCCCGAAAAGATAATAAGCATTATCTGCGGCATACCCTGAGGAGAACGGAATACAAACTGCCAAAAGCGTTCCCGTTAAAATCGAGGAATATTTAAAGCCCGACATCAGGTTCCACCCCCTGCTCGCGCAATACCTGCAAAACCTCGGCAATATAGACTTTTTCATTATAAGCCATCGTGCCGTCGCTGATACAGATTTTTACAACTTCTCCAGCCAAATCAGCCGCGTCTTCCGGCGTCTTGGTTTTCAGATTATCCAGCGCTTTATAAAATTCTTCAAGCGTCGGTTTGACACCGTTCAAATAAGTTTCTATATACTGCTCGCTTAAATTTTGCGGCTGCGGATGATGGTTTCGGATATATTGGTGAATAGTCTTCTTCTTGATTTCCGAATAATAGTCAACACAGCGGGATACAAAAATCAGAATAATTAAATCGTCTTTCAGGCATTCAAGATGTTTGAAGTCTGCTATTGCGGATTTCTGCTTTTTTTCAGGTTTCGCAGCCTGCATTTGCGCTTGATAGTCTTTCAGCAAATCCTGACAACGCGTATAATATTTCTCTGTTGAGAGGTCCATAATGTCATGAATATAAGCGCTGTCGATTACCTTCGAAGTTTTTGTCCGATAAAAATACAAATTAAGCATAATATTGCCGTCTTTGCCCCAAATATTTTTCAGGGCTGCGGTTTCTTCAATTATTTTGTCATTGGCGACAATATGTACCAGCAGGTTATAAAATAAAACGGGTTCGCCCATTTAATCCTCAAGCAGTTGATTGAGCTTCACGACATAGTTTTTAATTGTTTCCACGCGTACGGCATAGCTTTCAAGATTTTTTTCAATGAAGAGCTTTTGGTCGGGACGAACCTTGACCGCGCCGAACTGCCTGCCGATAAAGTCAATCAATTTTTCCGGCTTGGCAAAAGTATTATTGCGCAGAGTTATTAAAATTCCCTTAGCGCCGGCATCAATCTTTTCTATATTGGCCTTGCGGCACAACTGCTTTATTTCAACTGTCTTCAACAGATTATCGACTTCCTGCGGCAAAGCGCCGAAACGGTCTATCAGTTCTTCTCTGATATCATCCAGTCCGGCTTTGTCCTGCAAATCGCCGATACGTTTATATAATCCCAAACGCACGCCCAAATCGCGGACGTAGCTGTCGGGAATCATAATCGGAATGCCGGTGGTAATCTGCGGCGCCCAATCCTGCATTTGCTTCTCATCGCGGGTTTCTCCGGCTTTTATCCGCATAATCTCTTCCTCAAGCATATGCTGATACAAAGCGATACCGACTTCTTTGATATGTCCGGACTGTTCTTCGCCCAGAATATTGCCCGAGCCCCTTATATCCATGTCATGGCTGGCCAGAGAGAAGCCCGCACCTAAAGTATCCAGCGCCTGAAGGATGTTCAATCGGCGCTCGGCAATAGGCTTTAAGGCCTTTTGCTTGGGAACGGTAAAATAGCAATAGCCGCGCAGTTTGCCGCGCCCGACGCGCCCTTTAAGCTGATACAGCTGCGCCAAGCCGAACATATCTGCCCTATGCACAATCATGGTATTCACACTCGGCATATCAATACCTGATTCAATAATTGTGGTTGAAAGCAGCAAATCGGCTTTGCCGTCGGCAAAGTCATTCATCACGTTTTCAAGCTGCTTGACCGGCATTTGCCCGTGAGCAACCAGTATTTTCACATCGGGAACAAGCTCCCGAAGTTCTTTTTCCACGCCGAAAATATCCGACACTCTCGGGCAAACGAAGAAGGTTTGCCCGTGGCGGAATTTTTCACGATAAATGGCTTCTTTAACCATCACCTTGTCAAAGGGCATGACAAAAGTTCTGGCAGCCAAGCGGTCAACCGGCGGCGTGGCAATAATACTGAGCTGTTTGACGCCGGTTAATGACAATTGCAAAGTTCTCGGTATCGGCGTTGCGGTTAAGGTCAGAACGTGAACGTCTGATTTTATGGCTTTGAGCTTTTCTTTATGGGCAACGCCGAAATGTTGCTCTTCGTCAATAATCAGCAGCCCCAAATTGCAGAACTTTATATCCTTAGACAACAGCGCATGGGTACCGATAACGATTTCGACAGAACCGTCAGCCAGCCCGCGTTTGGTTTCTTCCATTTCTTTCGGCGTTACCAGCCTTGAGAGCATTTTAACTCGGACAGGGAAACCTTTCATCCTTTCCAAGAAATTAATATAATGCTGGCGGGCAAGCAGCGTCGTCGGCACAATCAGAGCTACCTGCGCCCCACTGGCAGCCACGGCAAAAGCCGCGCGCAATGCGACTTCGGTCTTGCCGAAACCGACATCGCCGCAAACCAATCTGTCCATCGGAACAGAGGTTCCCAAATCCTGCATCACATCGGCAATGGCATTTAACTGGTCATCGGTTTCATTATAGGGGAAACGGGAACAAAATTCATCAAACATTCCCTGCGGCGGCAAATAACTGTCTGCTTTTTTCAAATGGCGCTCGGCAGCGATTTTAATCAGTTTTTCGGCTATTTCGTGAATACGCTGCTTTACTTTTGCTTTTTTGGCCTGCCATGCCATGCCGCCGATTGTATCCAACTGGATATTATCGTCTTCTATGCCGTAACGTGATAAAACGTCTATATTTTCAACCGGCACAAAAAGTTTGGCGTCATTGGCATAAAGAATTTTCAAGCAATCATGCGGCGCGCCGCCGGCCGTAATATTCTCCAAGCCTAAAAACTTGCCTATACCATGCTCAATATGAACCACCAGCTCCCCGACATTCAAAGAAGCCACATCGGCAATAAAATCTTTCGAGGTGACTTTTTTAGACGTCCGCCGGTGCTGGCGTTCACCCAAAATATCCTGCTCGGAAACAAAGCACAGCCCGTCGCCCCTGAAACCGTGGGAGAGGTTTAAAACTATCATTGCAGTTTTAGAAATATCACGGGATAAAACGTCTTCCCAACTGTCGGCAAAGGTCAAATCTTTTATACCGTGCTCATTCATCAGAGAGAACACCCTGTCGCGAGAACCCTCGGAATAACAACAGACTACGCGGCGAAGTTTATTATTTTCTTTAATATAATTTTCAAGCTCGTTATAGACTTGTCCGAGATTGATATTTTTGGCATGGGCAAAACTGCGCCCCGGCAAAACGCCGGCATCTATGATTTCATCACCGCTTTCGATTGTCAAATTCGTCAGGCGGACAACATCTTTTTTTGAGAGGGCGGCATTAAGTTCTTTTTCGTTCAAATACAGCAATTCAGGCTTTATCGGGCGATAAACGTCCATTTCATTATTGGACTTGATGTTCAGGGCTTCCAAACGCGCCTGATAATAATCGGCAATACTGTCGCATTTGGCCTTTACCGCTTCATCGACATTGCGCCCGAGAATAACGGCAGCCTGAGGCAGGTAGTCAAAAAGCGTCGGCAAAGCGTCTTCGTAAAAAAACGGCAGCCAGTTTTCCATACCCAAATGTTTTATACCGTTTGAAATATCCGCATAAATCTCATCATCTTTAAAAGCAGCGCCGAAAGCTTCGCGGTATTTGGTCCGGAAAGACTTTATGGTATTCTCGTCTAAGGCAACTTCGCCCATAACCTGAAAATTGTAATGGCTTAATTCTCCGGTCGTGCGCTGGCTCATCGAATCGAACGTGCGGATACGTTCGACCTCATCGTCAAACAAATCTATGCGCAAAGGCTCCTCGGTGCCGACCGGGAAAATATCTATAATATCGCCGCGCACGGCATATTCGCCGGGTTCTATCACCTGTTCAACACGGTTATAACCGTTAAGGGCGGCATAATGGATAAAATCGTTAAAGCTGAGCTTGGCACCGACTTTAATCAAACGTACCGAGTTGAGAAATATTTTCTGCGGCGGCAGCTTTTGCAAAACTGAACCGACGCTGGCCAAAACAACCCTTGCCTTTTTCGGATTGGGGTTGGCCACAATCGCCGTCAGCGCCTCTACCCTTTGCGCCACGATATTTACATTAGGCGAAACACGGTCATACGGCACGGTATCCCACGCCGGAAATTTCAAGACCTCAAGCTTGGGATTGAGATAACGCAGAATTTCCGCCGTTTTTTCCAAAGCGATACCGTCACTCAAAATATATAATATATCCTGAGCTTTCTTGCCACTGAGCTTGTCGAGCAGAACGGCATCATAGCCGTCCGGAACCGATGATACGGTCTTGCCTTTCAATTTGCTTAAATCGTACTGCATTGTCTCATATTGTTTGTTTACTTCCGAAAATAAAATATATACAATACGCTCAGAAGTACAACAGTTTTTTTAAGTTAAACGAACAATGCGGCCAGAGATTTTATTCCCGTTATTTTCCAATCTTACCTCAATCGGCGGACTGGGTGAGAAAAGTGCCCAATTGTTGAAAAATCTGGACTGCAACAAAGTTGCGGACCTTGTTTTTCATCTGCCGTCCTCAATGATTGACCGCAGCTACTGCCCGAGGCTCAAAGACGCGCGCCCCGGCGTGATTGCCACAGTGACGGTTAAGATTATCGAACATATCGCCCCGGCCAGAAAATCGCAACCTTATAAGGTTGTGGCGGAAGATGACACTGAGCAAATGATTGTGAGTTTTTTTAAGGCTTATCCCGCTTCTATCCAGAAAAATCTGCCAATCGGCGCTTATCGGGTTCTCAGCGGCAAAATCGAAAAATTTAACAACCAACTGCAAATGAGCCATCCCGATTATATCGTCCGCCCTGAAGAAGCTGCGGCTGTTTCAGGGATTGAGCCGGTTTATCCGCTGACCGCAGGCATTACCAATAAAATGCTGAACAAGTGGATTAAACAAGCATTGCAGCAGGTACCGCAGTTTCCCGAATGGCTGGACGGACAATATATCAAAGAACAAAATTTTCCGCCGTTCAATCAGGCTCTTTTACAGCTTCATCATCCGAAATATGCTGCGGATTTGGACGTTAATTCTCCCGAGCGGCGGCGTCTGGCTTATGACGAACTGCTTTCAAACCAACTGGCGCTTGCCATTGTGCGGCAAAAGGTCAAAAAACAATACGGACGCGAGCTTAAAGGCAACGGACTGCTCCGTAAGAAACTGTTGGACAAACTGCCGTTTAAGCTGACCGGCGCACAAGAAAAAGTTTTAAAAGAAATCAATGCCGACCAAGCCTCCCCATACCGTATGCTGAGATTGCTGCAGGGAGACGTCGGCTGCGGCAAAACAATCGTCGCGTTTATGTCTATGCTCAATGCCGTGGAATGCGGCGCGCAGGCAGCCATTATGGCACCGACGGAAATTCTTGCCAAGCAGCATTTGGAAACAATCGGTTCCTTAAGCGAAGAACTCGGAATCCGCTGTGAACTTTTGACCGGACGCACCAAAGGCAAAAAGCGCGCTCAGATTTTGGAAGACCTTGCCGAAGGCAAAATTGACATTATTATCGGAACCCATGCATTGTTTCAGGAAAATGTCGAATTTAAGGATTTGGCTTATGCCGTGATTGATGAGCAGCACCGTTTCGGCGTCCACCAACGCCTGAACCTTTCAGGCAAAGGCAACAAGGCCGATATTTTGGTAATGACGGCAACCCCTATTCCCAGAACGCTGCTTTTAACGGCATACGGCGATATGGAATATTCAAAAATTGACCAAGTGCCGGAGGGGCGCCAGCCGGTTGATACGCGCGTTATGCCGGTTGACAGGCTGCCGGAAATTGTCAGCGCGCTGAAACGCAAAGTTGAAAGCGGCGCCAGAGCTTATTGGGTCTGCCCTTTGGTTGAAGAATCAGAAAAGCTTGATTTGGCGGCGGCAGAAGAACGCTTTGAAAGCCTGAAAAAATATTTCGGCAACAATGTCGGACTCATTCACGGCAAGATGAAAGAAACGGAAAAAGACGCGGTTATGGAACGCTTCAAGAAAGGCGAAATTTCACTTTTGGTTGCCACGACCGTGATTGAAGTGGGCGTCAACGTGCCGGAAGCAACCGTTATGATTATCGAGCATGCCGAACGTTTCGGGCTGGCTCAGCTGCACCAGTTGCGCGGACGCATCAAACGCGGTTGTCAGGCTTCGACCTGTATTTTGCTTTATTCTTATCCGTTGAGCGAAAACTCGCGGGCGCGCCTTAACATTATGAAGGAAACCGAAGACGGTTTCCGCATTGCCGAAGAAGATTTGGATTTGCGCGGCGGCGGAGAAATTCTCGGCACCAAGCAGAGCGGATTCAATGCGTTTAAACTGGCTGATTTGAGCGTGCACAAAAACTTGCTCTTGACCGCTGCCCGCGACGCGCAACTGATTATAGAAACCGATCCCGAGTTATCGTCTCCCCGGGGCAAAGCCTTGCGCATTCTTCTTTATCTGTTTGAACGGGATGACGCCGTTAAAACTTATATGGCCTAAAAAAAGAGGGGTGACATCACGTCAGCCCTCTTTCAAATTTAAATCAATTAACACAAATCACACTGCTGCATTGCAACATGCAATACGGCTGCCTTTTTCCACGTCTGGAACAAAAAATTTGCCGTTCCAAATAAACTGCCGGATTGGAATCCCTTTTTCTATCGTTCCATAACTTCCGGCAGCAGCAATGTCGTTATAATACATTTTATCCGAACCGAAAGAATAGACATGAGAGGAACCGACATTCACAAGAATACTGGTTTTCCAGTTCCCTTTTTGCGACAAAGATATTCCCCAGCAGAGAAAACCTATTACTATCCGCGGCGTCGGGATACGAACATCCGGCTCGCTAAGATAATAAGCAATTCGAAGAGTCCGTTCATGCGTTACGGCGAGCAAAGCCGTTATTCGGTTTACGGCTTTCTCCTCTGTATTACAAAAGCCGTCATCTTCCCTGACTTTAAGAAAAAGCGTTTTTTTGCCTTTTTCTTCGACAACGGTTGCAGATAAACAGCCGTTTACAGAACATTCGCCAAGCATTGAAACAGAAGCGGGCGGTTCATCGGTTACCATCATTTGCGCGGCAAGCGGAGAATAGACCAGATATTTAACCTTCTTCCCCTTGTGTGCCGGAATTACAACCGTAGGCGCATTGTTCAATATCGGCCGGCAATAAACATTGCAGATTTCGGCAGAGCCAAGTTGATAACCTTCAACTTCATTCCCCAGGACTTTAACCATATCTTCGGTTACTTCCTGCAAATTAAGACACGTGTTATTAATTTCCATAATTTATAAATTTTTATAGTAATTATCTTTTTAATATAAAATCTTTCAGACTTTACTCCCTTTTAGACAAAAGTCAACAAAAAAAGCAAACAACACTTTTGTTGTCTGCTTTTTTGCAAGAATACAAATTAACGCTCTTTCCTTACCGAGACAAAACCTTCCGGCGCTATTATTATTTCCGTCCTGCCTCTAACGATACCCATTCCTATTTTTCTGAGCATCTTCCGCCATGTCACTTTTGCGTAGACATGCGTCGTCACTTTGCCGTGATTAGGATAAACGACCAAAGCCTCAACCTTGTACGGAACCATGCGGAAAGCAATGATATAAAACGGCGTCTTCCGGTCTATGGCCGGTACGGGACGTTCGTAGACAACATAGCCGTCTGACGCTAATTTTGATTTATACATCAGCTTGGCTTTGTTCCAGACCTCTTCACATTCGGCTCGGGTCATGATGTTGCCATACTTCAGCGGGCTAAACCGGCCTTGCGTGTACCTGAAAGGAAAATTATCAATTTTCATAATCTTCTTTTCTTCCACGGCTTTTAGCCTCAGAAGATTGACTTCTGCAAACTTAACCTCAGAAGTTATGACTTCAACGTAAAGAACCATACGCAAGTTTGATTCTTTAGGCGGAGAGACGATGCCGATAACCCAGATAAAAACTTTTTCATACTGATACGCTTTGATTTCCTTCTCAAAGTGCGGCAATATTTTCCTGCTGTTCTTACCCGAATTTTTCAGATACTGTTCGGCTACGGCCAAAGCTTTTTCCGAATTCAGGCATGCTTTTTCCGCGATTGGCGATAAAAGAGTGTTCTTTTCTTTATCCATAAAAAATCTAAATTAATTAATAATCTCTTTGACGTTATGCAATCCATAGACAAAAGTCAACAGAAAAAAAATGCTTGCAAGATAAATAATATCATGTATATTCCGCAATAGAGATTCTTGTAGCTCTTCATATTTGTTGGCGGAAAACATTCCGCGTTTTATAGATTTCAATATCTTTCAGCGTTTTGTTAGAGTTACTTCTTAACATTTTAACGTTAAGAAGCGGAGAAAACTCTTGTCGGTTTAATTATAAACCGTATTTACGCAATCTTTTTTTGAAAGAAACAAAATGGCAAATTTTGAAGACTTCGGGCTGCCCGAGAATATTTTGCACTCTCTTAAACATATTAATTTTGAAACCCCTACCCCCATTCAGGAGCAGGCTATTCCGGTGATTATGCAAGGGCATGACGTTTTAGGATCCGCCCAGACCGGAACCGGAAAAACAGGCGCTTTCGGCATTCCCATGCTGGCTCAGCTCAGCCAAAGCAATGACGGCATTGCTCTGGTTTTGACTCCTACTCGCGAGCTTGCCCAGCAGGTTTTGCAAAATCTCAGCCAACTTATCAGCCGCAATTCCAAAATTAAAACGGCTCTGCTTATCGGCGGGGATTCCATGCCCAAGCAGCTCACGCAGCTTAAAAACCGTCCAAGGATTATTGTCGGCACGCCGGGACGCGTCAACGACCATTTGAAAAAAGGGTCGCTCAGATTAAACCAAACCCGCTTTCTTGTTTTGGACGAAACAGACCGCATGCTTGACATGGGGTTTGGCATTCAGCTTGACGAGATTGCCAAATATCTGCCGGAAGAACGCCAAACACTCATGTTCTCGGCAACTCTGCCCAACAATATCATGTCTTTATCCGCCCGATTTTTACATAATCCGGTTCGTATTGCCGTCGGCTCAACACATACGCCGGTTGAGAAAATCCGCCAGGAATTAATTAAAACCAATGATGCCATGAAGTATGGCGAACTGATGAACCAGCTTAAAACCCGCGACGGTTCAATCCTTGTCTTTGTTAAAACCAAATATGCCGCCGAACGCCTGTCGCAAAAACTGGCAAAAGAAAACCAAAACGCCAGCGCTATCCACGGCGATTTGCGCCAAAGCCGACGCGAAAGGGTTATTGCCGATTTCAGAAATCAGAAATACCGTATTTTAGTGGCAACGGATATTGCGGCCCGAGGTTTGGATATTCCGCATATTCAGCATGTTATCAATTATGATTTGCCGCAATGTCCGGAGGATTATATTCACCGTATCGGCCGAACCGCCCGCGCCGGAGCCGAAGGTTCCGCCGTCAATTTGCTGACTCCGAAAGACGTTGCAAAATGGAAAGCCATTCATAAACTTATCCATCCGGCAAACCGCGACAAAGAAATGCTTTTGGAAGGCGATTATCCGATTTCTGCAGAACCGTTGAACGCGCATAACAAGCCCTTGAAAAAATACCAAGAACGCCGCCTTTTGGAAAAAGCTGCCGAAGACGTTTCCAAAGGCAAAAAGAAATTTAATCCGTTCAAGCCTTATGCACCTGACAAAAAAGCAGCAAACCGCAACAAGTTTAATAAAAATTCCCGCAGCTTTAATACAAGCGCTCCGGCAAAAGCTTCCCGCGCGCAAGGGGGCAAACCCAAAGGAAAAGCTAATTCTGCCAGACCGCTCCGACGCGCGGCATAGCAAGAATAAAGCCCCTGCGGAGAAACAGGGGCTTTGCTTTAGCTGCTAAATAATGAAGTTTTTTATGCTATTTCTGCTCCCTTGCCTGCCGCATGAAGCATAAATCTGACACTTAATTTATTATCATTTTTTCCGGCCTGATTTTCTGCATCGCGGGGTTTGCCGCCGGAAAGTTCTTTCTGCCGTTCTGCAAAGTCTGAATATTCTTTATAAAAACCGTCTATGGTATTCGCTTTATCCATTCTGAGATAGCTGTCCAGCGCCATAACCGCATAATCGCGCGGTTTGGCCGTTAAAATCTTCAACACATCCAGAAGCGCCTTTTTATCGCCGATTTTTTCGGTTTGGTTCAGTTTGCTAAACGTTGACGCAATCTTTTTTTCATAGGCCTTAATCTGATATTTGGCCTTATTACTCTCCAAATAGGCTATTGAAGGAGCCGAAGGCAGGCGCATATCGTTCAAATCGTTATCCCTGCCGATAATTTTATATAATTGCGCGAAAAGTTCATCTTTGGCCAAATCTTTATTATCCAAGCTTTCAACAAAAGACAGGCCGACTGTTTTGATATTCTTATCCATCATAATAACCCCCTATCACGACTGATGCGGTATATTTAAAATATATCACAAAAAATTCACAATCTCAAGGATTATTATTTTAGGAGATTTAAACTAACTCATTATTTTTTCTTTGAAAATCCTTTTTGCCGTATTATACCAATCTTGATAAAAAGGCGTAAAATATTCTCTTGGCAATTCTCGTTCATAAAAAGAATAATAAACTTCTTTTCCGTCATTTTTAACTTTTATCGGCGAACGGTCAATCGTTACGCTTTTTTGCTGTTCATTAGGCATTTTTATTAATGCCAGATTTTCGCATCCCAGCAAAATCAGTTCTCCCTGACAATCTTTGCCGGCACGAAGATATTCTATGCCGGACTCGCTGAAATCGGCTTTTCCGTGGAAGTGTTCGCCCAAGCGCACGACTTTTAATGACGGACAGCCAAGCAGATTAATTCTGCCGCCGCTATTTCTGCCGCATTCCAAACGCGTCACATTTTTTGAATCGCTTAAATCAAGTTTGCCGTTAAATTCGTCGGCAATCTCAATTTTGGGCATATCCTTGCCGTCATCTTTACTGCTGACACGAATGCGCCCCTTGCAATCGTTGCCGATACGCACAGACGGCACATGTACGCTGTCAATATTCAATTTGCCGCGAAAAGAATTGCCGACATTAACCTCACGCTTGCCCCAATTGGAAGACAAATTAATTTCGGCATAGCTGTAATAGCCGATATTCAGCTTATGAAAACAGGAATTTTTGATTGTCAGCACACCGCTGAACACATCGCCGATATTCAAATCAAAACATTTCAAACTGTCGTTCATATTTAACTCGCAGCGGCAGTTATCGGAAATTTCGATTTTTTTAACGCTGTTGCGAGAAAGGTTGATATTGCCGGTAAAACCGCTTTTGACAACAAGCGTTTCAATGTAGGGATTATCACGCAAATCAATAACCAAATTGCTGTTTTCGCCGATGACCAGTTTTTTTACCGCAGCTTTTGACAAGTTTAACACAGCACCCTTGGTCGAAGCTTTTATATCCATCCGGCGTTTTTTATAATTATAGACCGTCAAATGAGCGCCGGAAATATCCCCTTTTAATTTTTTTGACAATTCAGCTGCAGTTAAATATTCTTCATCCCCTTTTTCCGGATGATAAACGCTCACGCCTAAATCTCTGGCTCCGGTACTGGTGACGGAAAGCTTATTATCCTTGATAAAAGAGACCAATTCAGAACGCCCGTTTCCGGTCATTCTTCCGCCGGAAAATCCGCCGATGCGCGAAATTTTGTCATTACAGACATCAATAACGGCCTGAATTTCGTCATCGTTATTACGAAGCATGACCGAACAGTTTTTTCCGGAAATCTTATTCAGGCGGTATTTTCCGTTCAGTTGATAATAATCATTGCTTTCTGGCTGAGTATACATCAAAAAATATCCTTAAAGTCCATAAGTTTCAAACTGCAAGGATATTTAATCACGAATGCCTGTAAGTCTAGGTCAGCCGAACAATTTTTTTCTATTTTATCAACCTCTTTAAAACAGCATCTGTCTCAATATAATGCAAGGCGCGGCTATAGCTGTCTTTTTCAGAAAGAACAGTATAATAATCGCGCTTGATTAACGGTGCCCGATGCAAGGCTTTAATAAATTCGTCTTTTGAAAATGCATCTTCCGCCACATAGTCAAAAAATCCGGTTGCATGTAAAAACTCACGCACTTTATCTGTCGAAGGATTATTTTGCAGCAGCGCACACAGATATGTTGCAGCGCCGACTTGCAGGCCATGCATTCGCGGGCGTTTTGCCGTCTCATCAAGCGCATGGGAAATCAAATGTTCCGATCCGCTGGCAGGACGGGATGTTCCGGCAATTTCCATGGCAATTCCGCTCAACAGCAGCGAGGTTGCCAAACTGCGCTGAAAGTCAGAAGACATAACGTCACTGCCTTGGCGGATTTGCAAAATATCTATTGAATTATAAGCCATCATTGCCGCAAAATCGTTATAGCGCTCATAGCCTTTGCGGAAAGATACCTTCCAATCCCACAAAGCCGTCACTTTGGAAATCATATCGCCGATACCGGAATAAAGAAAAATCTTAGGGCTTTTGCTTATTACGTCCAAATCAATCACAACGCCGAAAGGAATGCTGGATTTGACGCTTTTACGCTTGCCGTCTACCAGCAAAGACGTATTGGGGCTGCAAAACCCGTCATTTGACGTTGAGGTCGGCACGGAAATAAAAGGCTTTTTTAGCAAATGCGCGCAGTATTTGGCAAAATCAAGCGCCTTGCCACCGCCGATACCGACAATGGCATCCGTATTGCGCGGCAAATTAAAGGCCGTCTTGTCAATTTCTTCAATATTAATAAAACGGACGTCCTTTTGGCAGACGACTTCAATATCGTTTTGCTCAAAACCTTTATAAAGCTTGCCGCCGATTATATCTTCCATTCCCTCGCTCCAGAACAGCGCGACGTTTGACAAACCTTTATCAACCAGATATTTGCCGATACGGCCGATTTTTCCATAGCCGATTTTAAGCAGATAAGGAATATTTATCTGACGGTTGGTATAGTAATTTTGATACTGCATGTTACCTCTCTTTCAGATAATTAAATATCTCGTCAAAACCTTTAAATTCAAGGCAGGGAATTTGTTGTTCCATGCATAATTTCAACAACATCTTTTTGGCAAAGACAACATCGGCCAAAGCTGCCGGCGCCGCATCGGGCGGGCCGTCTCCGGCAAAAACCACAAAATATCCTTCGTCTTTAAGCTTTTGCACAACCGCCGCTTTGGAAATGCCGACCTCGGCATTATAATAAGGGCTGCCTTTAGGCTGCGGCAGCATCTCCAGCCCGTTTTGTTCGCTGTAAACGCCATGGTTTGTCACCAGATGAATATCAAACTTCTTAATATCTTCCCCGATAATGCGGTCAATATAATAGTCGCAGCCGGCGCTGCAGATGTAAAAAGGAATTTTCCGTTCGGCGCATAATGCCGCTATCTCGGGAAAAGCTTTATCATAAGGAATTTGTTTGATAAAAGCGTCAAATTGCTTTTGCGGAATCCGTATTTGCCCGAAAATGCGGTTAAGGGCATTCAGATGCGTTTCCCTGCCCTCAAGATACAACTGCCATGCTTTTAAAGCCTGTTCACTGAGATATTCTTTTGAAACATACCAAAAGAAATCTTCCTGAGTAATCGTTCCGTCAAAATCGCTGACAAAGGCTGTTTTTTTCACCATGGGCAGATCTTTCAAAAATTTATATATAATATAATTAACACATCGGACTTTATTTTTCTATAAATTTTTGTTATTCTGCTATTGTTATTAATTATAAAAGGCTTAATAAAAACAAAATGACACTCTTGATTTTCTTTGCGCTGATGGCCATCGGCATTTCTTTTATATGTTCGGTAATGGAAGCGGCGCTTCTCTCAATTACCCCCAGCTATATTGCCCAATTGGAAGAAAAAAGCCCGAAGCTTTATAAAAAAGTTTCTTATATGAAGCAGAATATTGACAACCCGCTGGCAGCCATCCTTTCTTTGAACACAATTGCCCATACGGTCGGCGCTACCGGCGTCGGCGCTCAGGTTGCCGAAATGTACGGCAATGCCTATATCGGATTGGCATCAGGACTAATGACCATTGCCATATTGGTTTTATCAGAAATCCTGCCTAAAAGCATCGGCGCCAAATATTGGAAAAAAATCATCCCGTCAATGGTCATTACGCTTGAATTTATGATGTTTATCCTCAAACCGTTTTTATGGGTTTCGAAACTCATTACCCGCTGGTTTGATTCCAACGGCGAAGATTCAGACATAAAAGACGAAATCAAAGCCCTTGCCAAAATGGGACGCGATGAAAACGTCATTGACGAAAACAAATACCGCGTTATTGCCAATATCATCAACCTGCAGGACGTCAAGGTCAAAGATATTATGACGCCTCGTATTGTGGTTCATACGGTCCGTCCGCAGATGACTATTAAAGAATTTGACAATTTCATTATTTCATCGCCGTTTTCCCGTTTTCCGATTGTCGATGAACACGAACAGAATTTTTCCGGCTATATCCACAAATCAAGCTCATATAAAGCCCAAGACGACCAATTGGTTTTGGAATATGCCCGCCCGATGCGCAGCTATTCTACGGAAGCGCCTTTAGAACTCGTTTTATCAAATATGATTGACGACCGCAACCACATGGCTCTGGTTATCGACCAATTTTCAAACTGGGCTGGCATTGTCACTTTGGAAGATATTATCGAAACAATCCTCGGCAAAGAAATTGTCGACGAAACAGACCAAGTCGCCGATATGCGCCTATATGCCAAAATGAAATGGATGAAGCGCAAAGAGCAAAAAGAAAACGCTTCCAAACCAAATCAAAAATCAAAATAAACAATTCCACCCCTGCCCGCAAGACCAGGGGCTTTCTTTTACCCTAACCTATCGGTCAGGCTGAAAAAAAGCAAATCATGGCTATCTCATATATAGATACTGTATATGAGGAGAAAGCTTATGCAGACAAGTGAAAATCTTCATGCCGGAAAACATTACGGCCCGCCGCCCGAGACTTTCCAACAGGATGCGGAAACCATGGTTAATAGCCTGATTGACGATGCAGGAGACGATCCGACTCTGGCTTTATACAAATTGCTTTTTTACATGGATCGCAACGGCGGTACTCCGGAAAATGCAGCAGATTTAGAACAGGCAAAAAACAAACTAGAACAAATTATCGCATCAGATTTGACCTGTTAGTCTGATATTTATTTCATGAGGGAGATAAAAAATGAGAAACGAAATTATAAAAACAGACAAAAGCAACAACCACGGTTTATCTTTAAGTTCTGCCAAGAACGAAATGCGCGGCCTGCTCAACCAGTTTTGGAACATGTTTGATTTTCCCAAAACGCAAGACGGAGCTTCAGAACTCAAAGTAGAAGTCAGCAACACCAAAGATTCCGTTGTCGTTTATGCCGAAATGCCGGGCGTTGCCGAAGAAGATATGGACATTGAGCTTTCTTCCGACGGCTACCTGACCGTCAGCGGCGAAAAACGCAAACATGTTTCGGAAAAATGCGACAACGGCTGTTTTTCCGAAGTGTATTACGGCAAGGTTTCAAGAACCATTCCATTACCTTGGGATTTGGACTACAATCAGGCTGATGCCGAATATAACAATGGCGTTCTGAGCGTTTCTATTCCAAAATCGCCGCAGGAAAAGCAAAAATTCAAAAAAATTAATGTTAAAAAGAATAAATAAACTCCATAAAAAAAGCCTCCATTGCGGAGGCTTTTAATTTTCGGTTTTATCTTTTGGCATTTTCCAAAGTTGTCACGACAAAATCATAAAAGGCGCGATCTTCTTCATGCAAAGCCGTATCTCTTTTTTCCTTTGCTCTCTGAAGTTCTATACCGTCTACGGAAAACACTTTTTCGCTGGAAATCGCACAACGGTTGCGGGCAACGTCTGCCAAACCGCCTTTGATGAAATAACGCTCAGTCGGCTTAAGCTGGTTATCCAGCAATTGCACAATCCCGTCACGCAGCAAAAACAAAGTCGGTGCTCTGCCCGGCAGAATGGTTATATCGCCATTAACAGCCGGTATTTGTACAGCAGCAACTTTTTTTGTGCTGAAAACCTTATACGGGCGAGAGATGCGGAAAAGTATTTCTTTTAACATGTCTTATCCTAACTTTTATGCAGCCTGTTCCATTTTTTTGGCTTTAGCCAGAGCATCTTCAATGGTACCGACCATATAGAATGCCTGTTCGGGAATATTATCATATTTACCTTCAATAATGCCTTTGAAGCCTTTAATCGTGTCTTCAAGTTTGACAAATACGCCCGGCGTACCTGTGAAGACTTCGGCAACGTGGAACGGCTGAGACAAAAATCTCTGAACCTTACGGGCACGAGCCACCGTCAGTTTATCTTCTTCAGACAACTCATCCATACCCAGAATGGCAATAATATCCTGCAAAGATTTGTATTTTTGCAAAATTTCCTGAACCTGACGGGCTACCATATAGTGTTCTTCACCAATAATCTGCGGATCAAGGATGCGAGAAGTCGAATCCAACGGATCTACCGCCGGAAAGATACCCAATTCGGCAATTGAACGGGACAACACGGTTGTTGCATCCAAGTGAGCAAATGTGGTTGCCGGAGCCGGATCGGTCAAGTCATCGGCAGGCACGTAAACAGCCTGAACGGAAGTAATGGAACCGTTCTTTGTTGAAGTAATGCGTTCCTGCATGGCACCCATATCTGTACCCAAAGTCGGCTGATAACCAACGGCGGAAGGAATACGTCCGAGCAAAGCGGAAACCTCTGAACCGGCCTGAGTGAAACGGAAAATATTATCTACGAAGAACAAAACGTCCTGATGTTCTTCATCGCGGAAATATTCGGCCTGAGTCAGACCGGACAAAGCTACGCGGGCACGCGCTCCGGGAGGTTCGTTCATCTGACCGTAAACAAGCACTGTTTTAGACTTGTCGCCTTCCAAATCAATAACGCCGGAATCAATCATTTCATGATAAAGGTCATTGCCTTCGCGGGTTCTTTCGCCAACGCCCGCAAATACGGAATAGCCGCCATGGCCTTTGGCAATATTATTAATCAATTCCATAATCAACACGGTTTTGCCCACGCCGGCACCGCCGAACAAACCAATTTTGCCGCCTTTGGCATAAGGTTCGAGCAAATCAATAACCTTAATGCCGGTTGACAAAACTTCGGTATCAGTCGACTGGTCGACAAAGGCAGGAGCCGGACGGTGAATCGGCAAATATTTTTTGGTTTTGACTTCGCCGCGCCCGTCAACAGGTTCGCCAATCACGTTGATAATACGTCCCAACATTTCCGGGCCGACCGGAACTTCAATCGGGTGTCCGGTATTGACAACTTCCAAACCTCTGACCAAACCGTCTGTCGTATCCATAGCAATACAGCGGACAACTTCTTCGCCCAAGTGCTGGGCAACTTCTAAAACCAGATTGCGGCCATGGTTGTCGCATTCCAATGCGGTCAAAATAGGCGGCAGTTCGTCAACATTTTCAAATTTAACGTCCACAACCGCACCCAAAACCTGAGAAATGCGCCCCAATGAACCCTTGGGTTTGTCTTTCTTGATCTCTTTTTTTATCTTGGCAACATCTTTTTTATTGTTGCTCTTGATTTCTGCAATCGCTTTTTCTTCAGCGGCAAATTCTTCAGCACGCTGTTTGGCAGCAGAAACCTTGGCCGGCTTTTTTACAGCGGCTGCCTTTTTGGCGGTAGTGGTTTTCTTCTCTGTCATTTCAGTCTCCTTAAAACTCTAATATCAAAGCGCTTCCGCACCGGAAATAATCTCAATCAACTCGGTGGTAATTGCCGTCTGGCGAATGCGGTTGTATTTAATTGTCAGTTTATTTATCATCTCGCTGGCATTGCGCGTTGCATTATCCATAGAGGTCATGCGGGCACCGTGCTCCGACGCCTGAGAATGGACAATTGCCTGAAAAATAGATCCGCGGAAAATCAGCGGCAAAATACCTTCAAGAAGTTCCATTTTTCCCGGTTCGTAATCATAAAAAGCGCCGCTAACCACATTTGTCGGAACATGAAGCTTATTATATTCATAATCTTCAATTTTTACCGGCAACAACGGTCCGGCTTTAATCTCGCGGTTAATAGCCGAACGGAACCGGCTCACGACTACTTCGCAGGCATCTATTTCGCCCTTGTTGTATGCATCGAGAATATAATAGCCGATGTCTGACGCTTCATAATATTTTGCCCCTTTGGAAGAAACGCCTTCCTTGGTTCCGACAATCAAATCAGCATATTTTCTTTTCAAAATATCGCTGCCTTTTTTACCGACGCAATAAATACAAACTTCTTTTCCCTCTGCTTTCAACTCCTCAATCCGGCGGGCAGCCTCTTTGGCTACGGCCGAATTATAGCTGCCGCACAAACCGCGGTCAGAGGTGAAAACCAAAAGCAGGTACTTTTTATTTTGTCCGGTACCGGACATCAGTTTGGGCCAGACAACAGCCTCACCGGTGATTTCTTCCTGTTGTTTCAGTTCAAAAATCAACCGGTTGGCTGAGGCCAGAAGGTTATTATTGTAAAACTCGGATTTGGAAATAAGCCCCTGAGTTTTGCGTAAACGGGAAGCAGCAACCATCTTCATTGCCGAAGTGATTTTTTGGGTAGATTTGATAGTACTGATACGAGTTCTTAACTCTTTTAGTCCTGCCATATTCTTGTCCTAAGCTGCTTCTTCAGTCTTCTTAAATTCATTCAGGAAGTTATCAAAGAATTCGGTCAATTTCTTATCCAATTCTTCGGAAATAACTTTTTTCTCCCTGATTTCATTCAGATATTCAGGATAATTTGCTTTCATGTCAGCCAAAGCTTTTTTCTCAAACTCGCTGATTTCTTTCAGCTCGATATGATCCAAATAGCCTCTTACGCCGGCAAAAATAGAAACGACTTCCTCAGCAACCGGCATCGGATGATACTGCGGCTGTTTCAAAAGTTCGGTCAAACGGGCACCACGGGCAAGCAGCTGCTTGGTTGCAGCATCCAAATCTGATGCAAACTGGGCAAAAGAAGCCATTTCGCGATATTGTGCCAATTCAAGCTTAATCTTACCGGCAACTTGTTTCATTGCCTTAATCTGAGCTGCGGAACCGACACGGCTAACCGAAATACCAACGTTAACTGCCGGACGGATACCCTGATAGAACAAGCTTGTTTCCAAGAAGATCTGTCCGTCGGTAATGGAGATGACGTTCGTCGGAATATAGGCTGACACGTCGCCGGCCTGAGTTTCGATAACAGGCAAAGCCGTCAATGAACCGCCGCCTAATTCGTCATTCATTTTTGCTGCGCGCTCAAGCAAACGAGAGTGCAAATAGAAAACGTCCCCCGGATAAGCTTCGCGCCCAGGCGGACGGCGGAGCAGCAAGGACATTTGACGATAAGCCGTCGCCTGCTTGGTTAAGTCATCATAGAAGATAACGGCGTTCATTCCGTTATCGCGGAAATATTCGCCCATTGCGCAACCGGAATAAGGCGCGATAAACTGCATCGGCGCAGGATCGGAAGCCGTTGCGGCAACAACAATGGTATAATCCATGGCACCTGCATCACGCAAGGTTTTAACAACCTGAGCCACGGTCGAACGTTTTTGGCCGACAGCGACATAAATGCAGTACAATTTATCTTTTTCAGACTTGGCCTTATCGTTAATCTGTTTCTGGTTAAGAATCGTATCAATGATAATGGCGGTCTTGCCGGTTTGGCGGTCACCGATAATCAATTCACGCTGGCCGCGACCAATCGGCACCAGAGAGTCAACAATCTTCAAACCGGTCTGCATCGGCTCATAAACGCTGCGACGGGCAATAATACCCGGAGCCTTAACCTCAGAAAGGCTGTATTCTTTTGCGCCAATCTCGCCTTTACCGTCAATAGGATCACCCAAAGCGTCGACAACACGCCCTAAAAGCTGCTTTCCGACCGGCACGCTCACAATTTTATCCGTACGTTTTACCGTATCGCCCTCTTTAATATTTTGGTCAGAACCGAAAATAACGACACCGACATTATCCTCTTCAAGATTGAGAGCCATGCCTTTAATGCCGTTTTCAAATTCCACCAATTCATTGGCCTGAACTTTATCCAACCCGTAGATACGGGCGATACCATCACCTACAGACAGAACCCGCCCGACCTCGGAAACATCAATACCAACATCGGTCTTGGCGATTTTTTCCTTGATAATGGAGGATATTTCGCTTGCGTGTACAGACATTATTGTCCACCTTTCATCATTATTTCTAAACGATTTAATTTTCCCATGATAGAATCATCTATCATATTTGAGCCGTATTTTATTCTCAAACCGCCTAACAATTCAGGGGCAAGAACATATTTAGCAACAACTTTTTTGCCGATTTTAGCCTCTAATTCGGCAATCAGCTTTTTATTCTGAGAAGCACTCAAAGGCTTAACAGAAGAAACTTCAACTTCGGCAATGCCATGTTTTTGATAATACAAATGAACAAAACCTTCCAAAATCAGCTTCAATTCCGCAAAACGGTTATTATCGGCAATAACATCCAGACAATTCAGCGTTTCGTTTGAAATTTTGATTTTAGCTGCGATTTCTTTTAAGGCCGACTTTTTAGAATCCTTACTCCAAAGCGGATTGGAAAAATATTTCAAAAAATCTTTTTCTTCATCAGCCAGTTTTTGCAATATCAGAATATCAGCATAAACTTTGTCTACGGCTTTTTTTTCTTCGGCAGCATCGTATAAGGCCGAAGCATAAACAGAAGCTATTTTGGTTTTAGAATCTTTTTTCAATATTAAATACTCTACTCAAACATCTTTTTTTCGGTTGCGTTCATACTATAGAACAATTAGTTTCTAATTTATTAAAAAGTTTTAAAATGTTAAACAAAAACTTTTTCCGTGGTGGGTAACCTGTTCTTTTTGCAGAATCCTACATAAAACTGTAAGGGTCAATATCCACCTCCACCCGAACATTATTCGGAATATTTATCCGGCTCAGCCAGTTCCTTAACACCTCCTGAATCCGAATAAGCTTTGCCGTTTTCAGAAGCAACCGGTAGCGGTATTTGCCGCGCAGCATGTAAATCGGCGCCTGAGCAGGTCCCAGCGTTGTTATGGAATCCGTATTCGGCGCGCATTGTCCGAGCCACGCCGCCACGCGCTCCGTCTGCTCGCGATTGTTTCCGGAAACAATAACCGCGGCCAGCTTACCATAAGGCGGCAGTTTTAAAAGACGGCGCGTTTTCTTTTCCAAACTCAAAAATTCTTCGCGATTGCCCGACAAAAGCGCCTTCAGCACCGCATTCTCAGGATAAAGCGTTTGCAGATAGACAGTACCCTTCTTCTCTCCCCTTCCGGCTCGCCCCGAAACCTGCGACAACAGCTGATATGTTTGTTCTGTTGCCCGCAAATCACTGCCCATAAGCCCCAAATCGGCATCAACAATACCAACCAGCGTCAGGCTCGGAAAGTGGTGCCCTTTAGCCAGAATCTGAGTGCCGATTAAAATATCGACATTTCCGGCCTCCATTTCCTTAATAACGTCAGACACATCGGCAAGCGTTGAGGTGATATCGCTTGAAATAATCTTCACTCTTGCCTCGGGGAACCTGAACCTAATTTCTTCGGCGACACGTTCGACACCGGGGCCGCAAGCCGTCAGCCCGGTTTCGGAACCGCATTCCGGACAAGTTTTGGGTATCGGAACTGAATGTCCGCAATGGTGGCAGACCAAAGACTTTGAATTACGGTGCTCAGTCAGCCAGGCCGTACAGTTCGGGCATTGGATACGGTGTCCGCAATCCCGACAGATAATCAGCGGCGCATAACCGCGCCGGTTTAAAAACAGCATGGACTGCTCGCCTTTTTGCAGATTTTCTTTTAAGGCGGCAACCAAAGACGGCGCCAGCCAAGAAGTTCCCCACTCGCCTTTTTGCGGTTTGTCTTTTTTCAAATCTATAATATTGATTGACGGCAGTTCGGCGCCGGCATAGCGGCTGCCAAGCTTAACAACATCATATTTGCCTTCTTCTACATTGTTCAGCGTTTCCAAATCCGGCGTCGCCGTCGCCAGAATCAGCGGAAAATTCTCCATTTTGGCACGGACGACAGCCATATCGCGCCCCTGATAATTGACGCCGTCTTCCTGCTTGTATGAATGGTCGTGGCTTTCGTCAATAACAATCAGCCCCAAATCGGAATAAGGCAAGAACAGCGCCGAGCGCGCTCCGACAATCACCTTTGCCCGCCCTTCGGCAATTGCCGTCCAAGTATCTGCCCGCTCTCTGGTTCCAAGCCCTGAATGCCAACAGGCAGGCTTGACGCCGAAACGTCGCTCAAAACGGCTGAGCCATTGGCTGGTCAAGGCAATTTCAGGAACGGTTATTACCACTTGTTTGCCATTATCCAAAGCTTTGGCTACGGCCTCAAAATAGACCTCGGTTTTGCCGGAACCCGTTACGCCGTCAAGCAGCGTTACCGAGAACCCCTCGCCGATTTTGCCGACCAGAATATCGGCGGCGGCTTGCTGTTCGGCAGTTAAACCGACCTTATAAAAATCTCCTTGCGGCTCAGCATATTCTTTTTTGTTTTCAACAATAATCGGTGACAAAACGCCGGCATCTATCATCGTTTTTATTACGCTTTGCCCGACGCCTGCTCCGGCGGCTATTTCGGCGCGGGTATAAGGATAATGCTTCAAAAGCTCTATCACGCGCCAGCGGGCATCGGAATTTTTCAGCTTGGCTTCGGCCAACGTTTTACCGGAAAGCGTATATAAAGTTGTGGTTTTGGCGCCGTCAAAAGCCCCTTTGGCACTTATAGCCATTTTCAACGCCAACCCCAAAAAAGCCATATTGTAAGCAGCGACAAAACCGATGAATTTACGAAGCTCGTCAGATAACGGCGGAAAGTTCAAAACCTCTGCAACCGGCTTGATTTTTTTCTCATCCAAATCGGAAGATTTGCCGAGTTTCCAAACGACGCCTATTTGCTGCTCCCGCCCCCAAGGCACACGCACGATTGAGCCTAAAACAACGTTATCCGTCGTTTCGACTTTATAATCAAACACATCATTAAACGGCAGCGGCAGCAAAACGCCGACAAATTCAGACAAGGCATACCTCTTATTTATTACGCAAAGCAATGATAACAAGCTTATGATTTTAAAACAAATTTGATTGAAAATTACACACAAAAAAAGTCCTTTCCGACAGGGAAAGGACTTTTTTGCTTCGCTTTTATTTCAGCGCCGAAAACGGATATCAAGGATTTCGCCTTTGGCATTATAAAAAACCGTATCGTTTACTTGTGCCAAAGATGTTTTCTTAACAGCCCCGTTGTTTGGATCAAAAGCATCTGAAGCCCGAAGAATTTTTCCGTTATCAAGATACATCACTATGTGAGACAAGCTGCCGACATACACTCTGGCCGTACGACAGACAATACCGTATCCGCAGATTTCATTATCTGACGGAAAATCTTTGCAGGATGCCAGCAAAACAAAAAAGCTGAAGAGCAATAATAATTTTTTCATGACATAGCTTTATTAAGTTTGTAATTTGTTTTGCCTATTACCATAGCATATTTTGCAAAACTGTAAACAAGCAAAATTCTAAAAACTTTTTTAATGTTTTTAACGCATACTGAAAATATGAAAAAAGAAATTGAATATAAAGCAGATGATGACGTTCTGACAATTATCAGACAATGGCAGGCATGGCTCAAAGACGAACGCCGCTATTCGCTGCACACGCTTGACGGATACTGCCGCGATTTGTCTGATTTTTTTAAATATTTTGACAAAGATTTGTCTCTCAAGGATTTGGCTAAGCTTGAAGTGCGCGATTTTCGCTCTTATATTTCCGAGTGCGCGGCGCATGGGTTGGATAAATCGTCTCTTGCCCGTCGTATTTCAACAATCAAAAACTTTTTCAAATATCTCAACAGCCATAAAATTCTGCAAAACACCACTCTCAGCGCAATATCATCGCCCAGACAGAATAAAGTGCTGCCCAAAGCTTTAGAAATCGACCAGACATTCAACGTTTTGGAAAAAAGCGCCCAATTATCAAAAAAATCATGGCAAGGGCTTAGAGATGCCGCCATTTTGACAATACTCTACGGATGCGGTTTGCGAATCTCTGAAGCCCTTAACCTGAACGTCGGGGATATTAATAACAATGATTTTATCCGCATCAGAGGCAAAGGCAATAAAGACAGGATTGTGCCGGTACTGCCTCAAGTCAAAGATGCGGTGAAAGCCTATATGGCCGAATGCCCTTACAGCTTCCATAACGGAGAAGCTTTATTTGTCGGGGCAAGAGGAGAGCGGTTATCCCCGCGGATTATTCAAAGGCAAATGCAAAAGATACGGTCTTCTCTGGGCCTTCCCGATAATTTGACGCCCCATGCTCTCCGCCACTCTTTTGCAACGCACCTGCTCGCTCAAGGAACAGACCTGAGGTCTATCCAAGAGCTGTTGGGCCACGCCTCTCTCACCACGACCCAAAGATATACCGATGTTAATATTGAAAAACTCAAAGAAGAATACAAACGCGGCGCGTTTGACGGCGAAAATTAGCTGACGTACGGCTCGCGTTGCTCGCACCAAAAAACGCGGCAACCCTCCGGACGGAAAGCAAGTACGACCTGAACGACTGGCACGGCCTGAACGGCAATTTAATCAAAATAAAAAAGTACCAGAGCCTGAGCAATGGTACTTTTATAAAATCTGCGAAAATCGGAAAAGATTACTTTAATTTCTTTTCAACGAACTCTTCGTGCTTTTTAGACTTCTTGTCATATTTTTTCAAAGTCAGTTTTTCTGGATGAGTTCTCGGATTTTTTTCAGCGAGATAAAATGTGCCTGTACCGGCTGTGCTCTCTAATTTTACTTTAACTTTTACTGCTTTTGCCATTTTTTTACTCTTTAATTAAGGTTTCAATTTAAACATTTAGGCGTAATATACATTTTTTGAGAGGATTGTCAACCATATTTTCACATCAAATTCTGAATATTTTGAAGATCACGACGATATTTTCGCAATTTTGTCTATTGCATCACGGACAATTATATGTTATAGTGGCGATACTTTACAAATTATTGTCCCTATTAAATGTTAAACGGTGGAACCGATTGGCTTGAGACAATAATTTTTCTTTTCGCAAACTAATTAAAACAAGAATATGAAAGAACTAATGAACGAGCTCGGATACTCCCTGCTCTATTGTCTGCAAGACATCAACAAAAGAGTCCACATTATCGGCCTGCTTCTGAGTCTGATTTTATTCTACATGGTCGGTTACAATAACTCGAGAATACTGATTGAGATTTGGTCCGGCACGCAGATAGAAAATATTCCCGCCCATGGCGGCTGGATGATTCTCAGAACCTTCCTGACCGGTCTGGCCGCACTGTATTCGTACAGCATGTATCTCTGGATTAAGAACAAAAAATGCCCCTTTACGCTTCACTTTAAAATAAGCTGGGGTGGGCTGTTTTTCGGACTTATCGGGTTCTATATGGTCGGCTACATCATCTCAATCATCGTCATTGAGCTTTGGTCCGGCATCCAGATTGAGGATATTCCCGCCCGCAGCGGCTGGATGCTTCTCAGGGTCTGTCTGATTGGCCTGGCTGCCCTCGGAGCAAGATGGGTATACTTCTACTTCAAGAACAATCCAGACTAATTCCACCCTACAAATAAAGAGCCTTGATTTGCAATAAATCAAGGCTCTTTGCCGTTTAAACTCATATTCTGCTTTTTATCAGCGCTTCGGCAATATCCAAATCAATATTTTTGTTTTCTCTGGCTTCCTGCGGACAAAGCGGCGGCTGAGCCTTTTTGAAGACATCACCAATATTTTTCCTGTCCAGCATTTCAAAAGTGCAAATATCCGGACGGAGTCCGTTCTTGTCCAACGGCGTTTCCGAAGGCGTATAAAAATAAGCGGTGGTTAATCCCAGTTCGGCTCCGTTCGGCAGAGCAAACAAATCTTGTCTGGTGCCTTTGCCGAAAGTTTTGGTTCCGACCACTTTGGCCCGGCTTTGTTCCTGCAATGCCGCAGCCACAATTTCAGCTGAGGAAGTCGTCTCTCCGTCAACCAAAACCACCAAAGGCTTATCTTGCGCCACGTCTCCCGACACAGAATTATAATATTGCTGAGATTCATCATTTTTTCCGCGGGCAGAAACCATAATTCCGCCATCTAAAAAGGCATCTGCAATTTTTAAGGCTTCTGCTAACGAACCGCCGGGCGAAGAGCGCAAATCCAATATCACGCCCGAAAAATCAGGATTACCTTTCAAGGTTTGTTCAAAATTCTCAAGCGTATATTTGTTAAACGCCCGAATCTTTATATATAATATATCGCCTATCATACGGCCGGCAAAGTTGCGGCGGTTTTTAAGCTGCCCTTTTTTCTCGGCGCTGAATGCCGGATAATATTTAGAATCTCCGTCCAAATGATTATTGATGCCGGCTTCCAAAATAATGTCGGCAATTTCAAAATCTTTTTCATCAGCCGTTTTTGAAACTTTTTGCGCAGCTTTAACCATTCTTCCGGTCAACAGGACTGCGGCATTTATATCTTCACTGTTTTCAGGTTTTAAAAAGCTTTTGACAATCCGCCCGTTATAATAAAGTGAAACGCGCTTATTATCGTCCGCTACCCTGAGCTTTTTATCCACCTTATTCAGCCCTTTGATAACATTGACGGCTGTTTGGGTGGCATTCACCGGCTTTATATAGTCATTTTGTATACGAGAATAGGCTTCCCTGAATGTTGCGGCATCGGCAAATTCCTCCGCACTCAAGACCGGACGAACTAAAGCCAAAATTCCGCAAGCTGTTAAAATACATTTTTTCATTTGGCGTTTGACTTCTTTTTGCTTTTCTTTTTATTGTTTTCTTTCAGTTTCTGTTTGCGGGCTTTCTTGGGCAGTTTTTCTTTTGCCGCTTTTTTGCCCTGATTTGAACGCAGAGATTTTCCGGAGGCTTTTTTTAGCGCTTCGACTTTCTTAAAACCGCCTTTGAATTTTCCGCCTTTTTCAAAATATTCCGTTCCCTCTTCCGGATCTATATATTTGAAAATCAAACCTCCCGTAATTGGCGAAGCTTCCATTAAACGCGCTTTGAAGGTATCTCCGAATTTAAAGCATAATCCGTTTTTCTCGCCCAGCAATTCCATGCTTTCCACCGACAAAAGATAATTGTCCGCCGGCAGAGACGACATCGGAATCAGCCCTTCCGCACCGATATTTTCCAATTTTACAAAAATGCCGGCGCTTGATATTCCCGAAATTTTAACACAAAAATCGGCGCCGATTGACGGGGTTAAAAAAGCGGAAACAAAACGGGCGATAATGTCTCTTTCCGCGTTTACGGCGCGGCGCTCAGTCACACATAAATGATCGCCTATTTCTTCAAATTGTTTGACCGTTGCTTCATCTTCCAATTCTCCGCCGTCCGGCATCTTATAAGCTTTTATCAAAGCGCGGTGAACCAGTAAATCGGCATAGCGGCGTATCGGCGAAGTGAAATGCGCATAATCTGTCAGCCCCAAACCGAAATGCCCGATATTCAGCGGCGCATATTTGGCCTGACATTGCAAACGCAAAATCAGTTCGCCGATGCCGGCGTTATAACCGCCTTTGCTACACAAATCGAGAATCTTGTTAAAATGTTCCGGTTTCAAAGCAGCCATATCCGGCAATTTTAATCCCAGATTATGCAGCAGCGGTTCTATTTCTTTCAGCTTATCTTCCAACGGGCGTTCATGTATACGGTACATTGTCGGCAGTTTGCTTTTGCCCAAAGCTTTGGCTGCACAAATGTTGGCAGCAATCATAAACTCTTCGACAATGCGATGCGAAACAAAATGCTCTTCTTTTTCAACGGCAATTACATTGCCTTTGGCGTCCAGCCTGATTTTATATTCGTCCGTTTCCAAATTCAGCGCGCCGCGTTTATCCCTTGCTTCTGCCAAAGCCTGATAAGCCTCATAAACCGGTTTGACAACAGAAGTAAACACAGGCGCGATATTCGCTGACTTTTTACCGTCAAGCGCCTCTTGCACTTCGTTATAAGTCAGACGTGCCGCAGACTTTATGACCGCGCGCTTGAAATCATAACGTTTGATGTTTCCGTGCTTGTCTATTTCAATAAAGCAGGCTATTGACGCGCGTTTTTCTTTCGGGCGCAGCGAGCATAAATCATTGCTCAAAATTTCCGGCAGCATCGGCACGACCATATTCGGCAAATAAACCGAATTGCCGCGCAAATATGCTTCTTTATCCAAAGAGGTTCCGTGCCGCACATAAAAAGCGACATCGGCAATTGCCACAATCAACAAAAAGCCGTTTTCCGTCTTACGGGCATAAACAGCATCGTCAAAATCTTTAGAATCCTGCCCGTCTATCGTTACCAGCGGCAGGCCTGTCAAATCTTCGCGCCCTGCTGCGGAAAACTGCGGCATATGCCGCGTTTCTTTCTGTACCGCGGCCGAAAATTCGTACGGAATGCCATAACGTTCCAAAATTAAGGATGCCGTTGCCTTATTTAAATCAAACGGTCCGAAATTTTTGACAATTTTCGCCTGTTTGAAACGCCTTCCGCCGCTCAAAGAAACTTTGACGAAATCGCCGTCTTTTGACTTGCCGTCATAATCCAGCAGATAATCCATATATTTGTTTTTTTCGGACGGACGCAGATAATATCCCTGCCCTCTTTTCTCAACAATGCCGTAAACAATTTCCTCAAGATGTTCGGCTCCGCCCAAGCGGGTAACCGGTTTGGCTGAAACAACGCCTTTTTTTAAAGTCAGTTTGCCGATAAAATGGTCTCCTATTGCCAACGCCGGTTTGATGCGGCGGTTTTCGCTGACGTAAATCGGCAGGTTTTGCGGATTGTCTTCCGGCTTGAGCGTGGCGGCAGTAAAATCTCCGAATTTAGAAGTTCCGGTAATTTCCAAAGCGCAGGTCTCCGGCAGAGAGACATTGTTTGATTTCTTTTTTGTCATTTATTTCAACTCGGCTGTTAAAACGGTATGGTCAGAAGGCTTCACGCTGCGGCGCGGATTCTTGTCTACGGCAACGGAAAGCAGGCGATCGGCGGCGGACGGCGACAAGAACAAGTAATCTATCCGCATTCCCAAATCATTTTGAAAAGCGCCGCCGGCATAATCCCAATAAGTATAGGCGACATTTTCGGGATAAAGCGTGCGGTAAGCATCATAAAAGCCCAGATATTCAATTGCTTTCAAACGGCTTTGCACTTCGGGGCGAAACAAAGCGTTGTTCCTGAACACTTCGGGATCATAGACATCCTTATTGCTCATAATCACATTAAAATCGCCGCCGAGAATGATATTTTCCCTTGTCTGCAGCAATTCTTCAGCATGTCGGTACAACGCGTCCATAAATCTCAGCTTGTATTCGAACTTTGAGGTATCGTCAGGATTATTGTACGGCGGGTTTCCGTTCGGCAGATAAATCGACGCAACGCGGTAATCCGTTCCGCCGACGTTAATGCCCGCTTCCAGATAGCGGGAATTTTCATCGGCAAAACCGGGCAAGCCTTCCGCTATTATTTTCATTTTATGGCGGCTGAGAACAGCCACGCCGTTATAACTTTTCTGCCCCAATATTTTGGCATCATAGCCTAAAGCTGACAGCTCAAAAAACGGAAAATCATTAAACTCGGTTTTGATTTCCTGCAATAAGACAATATCGGGACTTTCCGCTTTAAGCCAAGCAGACAGGTTCTCCAGACGGGCATTGACAGAGTTGACGTTGTATGTAGAAATTTTCATCTTATGCCTTTACTAATATATTTTTTTCACTGTATATTAAAAATAAACTTATTGAAAGCGAAAAAAAGATGGACTTAGCAACTTATGCGACCCGCCCCGAACAAAGCAGAGGGCGCCTTTATCCCGACTTTATAAATATTATCCGTTCCCCTTTTCAACGGGACAGAGACAGGCTGATTCATTCTTCGGCTTTCCGCCGGCTGGACGGGAAAACGCAGGTATTTGCCTATCATGAGGGCAAAAATTACCGCACCCGCCTCACCCACAGCATTGAAGTTGCCCAAATTACGCGGACATTGTGCAAATGTTTGAACCTCAACGAAGAACTCGGCGAAGCGATTGCCCTGGCTCATGATCTCGGACATTCGCCGTTCGGGCATGCCGGAGAGCGCGGCCTGCAAAACGCCATGAAAAAATACGGCGGCTTTGACCATAATGTCCATTCTTTGAAAATCATGACCAAAACCGAGATTCATTATCCCGAATTTGACGGCCTTAACCTGACTTGGGAAACCTTGGAAGGCACAGTCAAACATAACGGCCCGATAAAGAAAATTACGAACGGTTACCTGAAAGAGTTTAACAAACGCTTTGATTTGGATATTAAAAACTATCCTTCCGCCGAAGCCCAAGTCGCCTCTTTTGCCGATGACATCGCCTATAATAACCATGATATCGACGACGGGTTCCGCGCCGGATTTTTTAATATGTCCGAATTGCGAGAACTGCCTTTCATTAAACAAATTCTGGATAAATTTGAAGCGGAAAACCCGCAAGCCGATGACAATCTGAAAATTTATGCCATAACCCGCAATATGATTGCCCGCATGATTTTTGACATTCTCGGCAACACAAAAGAAAATATCAAAAAATATAATATCGCCACACCGGAAGACGTCAGGAAGCACAAAGGTTTTATTGTCGATTTTTCACCGGAAATGCATCAGGAAATTTCATTGCTGCACGAATTTTTGAAAGCGCATTTTTACACCAATACTTCGGTTGCGCGCATGGATATGAAATCGCAAAGGATTGTTGAAGAACTGTTCAGTATTTTCATGAATGACTGGAAACTCCTGCCTATGGATATCCGCGCACAGCTTAATGCCAAATCCAAAGAAGCAGATATCGCGGAAACGGTCTGCGAATATATTGCCAATATGACGGACATGTGTGCCATTGACGAGCACAAAAAGCTATATGACCCACATACCCGTTTTTAGCGTGAATATTGAAATATGGCGAATTTATGGCCAAATGTTAAAAGATTATAAAGTTTTTTGCTTTATTGTAAGGAAAAAATAAGTTTATTTGCGGGAGAAGCCAAATGTTTCCAGAATTTCCAGACGATAATAAAAACGAAGATTTTCTGAATGAATTTCGCCAGAAAATTGCCGAACAGTCCAATACGTCTTTTGAAGAAAGAAAAAACGAACTGAACAGGTCAAAAAGCGTTTTTATCGGCGCCGTATCGGGCGTGGTGCTTGCGGGCATTGTCGGCTGGTTTGTCCTTTCTCCCCGTTATGCTCAGGAAACCGATGCCGAATTGCCGGTAATCCGCCGTCCGCAAACGGCCATTAAAGTTCAGCCGACAGAACCCGGCGGCATGGAAATTTTAAATCAGGACAAATCTGTTTACGGCATTTTGGATAAAAGCGAAGATAATGCCAAATCTGTTGAAAATCTGCTTCCTCCTCCGGAAGAACCTAAACTTCCGGTAATCACGCCGGAAGAAGAAACCGCTTCAATAGACACCATTATTACGGCAGCGGTTGAAGAAAACGCAAATAACAATATTGAAACGGCGCAAGTTGTCGAAGAAGCCGAAAAAATAATCAAAGTAGCGGAAGCACCGAAAGCACAAGCGGCAAAAGAAGACTTGCCGACACCGCAGGAAAAGCCCCTTTCTCAGGCAATACAAGAAGCCAACGAAAAAAACGCCCAAATTGCCATTCCTGCAAAAGCAGAAGTAAAAGTTCCCGCTCCGGCCGCCATACCGGCTAAGGAAGAAAAGAAAACGCCAAAAAGCGATGAGTTTTTAGCCTTAACGGCTCCCGCCGGCTCCTGGCAGGTTCAATTAATGTCTTCCAATAACAAAAACGCAATTGAAAAATCATGGAAAACATTAAGCCAGAAATATAATGTTCTGGCAAAACAGCCGCATGAAATCGAAAGTGCCGATTTGGGCACCAAAGGAACCTTTTACCGCTTAAAGGCCGGCGCTTTCAAAACGAAACCCGAAGCAGACCGTCTCTGCAACGACATCAAAGCATTGGGCGGGACCTGTATCGTGAAGAAAAAATAAATGATTTCTCAAATAGCAGCCGTTTTAATTAATTTTATTCCGATTCTGATTGCAATTATTCTGCATGAAGTTGCCCATGGCTACACTGCTTATAAATTGGGCGATGATACGGCTCAAAAAGCCGGACGGCTTTCATTGAACCCGTTAAAGCATATTGAGCCGTTCGGCAGCATAGTTTTACCGGCACTGCTTTATTATTCCGGCGTCGGGTTTATTTTCGGCTGGGCCAAACCGGTTCCGGTCAGCTTTTCAAAACTTAAGGCAGACAGAGACAGACTGTTAGTTGCTTCTGCCGGTATTCTTGCCAACATTTGTTTAGCCCTGCTTTCGGCCGGATTGCTGCATGCGGCAGATTATATCTCTCATCCGCTGGCGCATGGGCTTTTTAGTATGTTTATGGTTAATATGGTTGTTTATAACATCGTATTGGCAATATTTAATTTGCTGCCTATTCCGCCGTTGGACGGATCAAAAATATTATTCGGCCGGATTCACACAATCTGGGTCCAAAGATACATTAATTCAAATCAAGCCGGACTGATAGCAATTATTGTTTTGATTTTCGTTTTGCCTGCTGTCGGACAATTGTTGCACATCAACTTAAACATATTCGGCTGGTATATGATTAACGTTTCTAAATTTTTCATCTCTTTGCTGGTATAATAATCATGGAAAAACCTATTTTAGCGGCAATGCTTTCAATTGCAGGAACAGAACTAAGCAGTCAGGAAAAGTTTTTGCTGGAAAAAGCCAATCCGCTCGGCATTACGCTTTTCGGACGCAATATCCTGAACAAGAAGCAACTGCAAAATTTAACAAAAGAAATCAGGGAAACAATCGGCAGAGATGATATTTTGATTGCCGTTGACCAAGAAGGCGGACGTATCAGGCGGCTGGCAGAACCTGATTTTTCCCCTTATGCCGCGCAAGCTGAGTTGGGAGAAATCGAAGAACGTTTCGGGAAGGGAACTGCCGAGCGGACAATGCGAAACCATGCTGCATTGATAAGCAAAGACTTATCCAATACCGGTATTAATTGGAATTACGCTCCGGTTTTGGATATTGCCTATAATGACACAACCCCCGCTTTAAAAAGCCGTTGTTTCGGAAATGATGAAAAAAAGACTGCAACTTATGGCAGAATGATGATTGAAGAATACATAAAATCCGGAATCTGCCCATGTATTAAGCATATGCCCGGACACGGACGCGCGGTTAATGATCCGCATTTGGGACTGCCGGTGCTTAATTACAGCCTTGAAGAGCTGGCAAAAGACTTTTATCCTTTTCAATACAATAATCAGGCTCCCGCCGGCATGACTGCCCATATTCAAATATCGGCAATTGATGATACTCGGCCGGTTACCCAAAGTGCCAAAGCCATTAAAACCCTTATCCGCGGCATTATCGGTTTTGACGGATTCTTAATTTCTGATGCGATTGATATGCATGCCCTTAAAGGCAGCCTGACCGAAAAAACGGAAAAGTCTTTAAATGCCGGCTGCGACGCCGTCTGCTACTGCATGGGCGAGTTGAACGGCTTGGAAGAATTAGCCGCCACCCGCTGTTTTATGGAAGATAAATCGCTGATTAGATTTGTAAAAATAATAAATATCATTAACAATAGAAACAGAGATTATGATTATCTCAAAATTGCTGAAGATTATCAAAAAATTATCGGCGGAATTGAAAAATATGACGAGAGATATGACGCAACGGAAACTTTGCATAAAATGAAAAGCTTAAATAACGAGGAGACGATAAAATGTTAGAATGGATGTTAATTATATTGGCAGTTGCGGCAATCTTTTATGCCGGAGATTTACCCAGACTGAGAGCTTATTTGGAAGAAAAAAGCAAAAAAGCTATTGAAAAAGCTAAAGAAAAAAAGGCTGAGATTGAATCAAAAATTAATAAAGACAAAAAAGACGGCAATTAAAGCCTTATTTCATTAATCAAGACAACAAAGACACAAAATGAAATGTTTTGTGTCTTTTTTATGATGTTTTTATCTTAAAATCAAATAATTATGGATTTTATTGTAAATACATGTTATAACTATAGATATAGGAAGCGTCATTGGAGAATTGCAATGAGTATCACATCAGCCAGAAAAGTTACAGGCTCGCCTTCCCCTACCCGCAGAACGGAAAGAAGCTACACGCTTGGGATTCAGGGAGAGGCTTTTGTAGAAAACATTGATACGACAAACAGTGTTTCAATAAATGATGATTCGTCTGACCGCCATAACGACTCGCGCCAATCATTCGCGCAGCAAGAAAAAGAGCAAGAAAAAAGCAGTCTGGCGGCAACGGCGCCCACATATATTGCAAGCGCGATAGAAGCTTTGGCAGCCAGCGGCGTTTATGATAATACTGAGAGTATGTCAAGTACCGGCAGCACCTCACACAAAGTCGGCGTTTATGACAATAACCAGTCTATTATCAGAGAAGAACACAAAGAACGCAGCGGGCATCCGTATCTTAAGCATTTTTATGAAAAGAATGAAATTGTCGAAGAAGTTGACGAATTTGTTTAGTTTTTTATTTCTCAAAACACGACAATAGAAAAGGCCGCCTTCTAAAACAAGCGGCCTTTTCTTACGGCAACTTGCCGATTTTTATTCCACAGTCACAGATTTTGCCAGATTGCGCGGCTGGTCGACTTCGCGCCCCAGCCCATCTGCCAAATAATAAGCCAACAACTGTAACGGAATGTTCAGCAGCAGCGGGGATAAATCTTCCCTGATTTCAGGAACTCTTAAAATATCGTCAAAGAGATTATCCGCATGCTTATCTTTAACAGAAGTAACGGCAATAAGCTTTGCATTGCGGGCCTTTACTTCTTCACAGTTCGACAGCATTTTTGCATAGGTTTCACCTTGCGCCAAAACAGCTATTACCGGCATATTTTCGTCAAGCAAGGCAATCGGCCCGTGTTTAAGCTCTCCGGCAGCATAGCCGTTAGCATTAATATAGCTTATCTCTTTTAACTTCAATGCCCCTTCCAAAGCCGATGCCTGATTGCTTCCGCGCGCAATATAAATAACGCTTTTATAAGCTTGAAGCTTGTCTGCTACGCTTTTTATATTTTCCGCATTGCTTAAGACTTCTTCCATTTTTGCCGGAAGCTCAAGCATTTCCTGTTTGATTTTGCCAAGCTCTGCCGGTTGCAGCGTTTTTTTCTGCTCAGCCACATACAAACCTAGCCAATACATTGCCAAAAGCTGAGCGCTGTAAGATTTGGTTGCGGCTACGCTGATTTCAATGCCTGCTTCCAAAGGCAACACGCTGTCGGCATAACGCACAATACTGGAATCCTCGCGATTGGTTACAATCAAAACTTGAGCCGATTTTTCTTTGGCTTGTTTGACAGCCGTAATTGTATCAGCCGTTTCGCCCGACTGGGAAATGCCAATTACCAGAGAATTTTTGCCGGTGGTATTTTTACGGTATATATATTCGCTGGCAGCTTCAATCTGAACTGGAAGCCCCAACCAGTTCTCCCATACATATTTTGTGACCATGGCGGCATGCAGAGACGTTCCGCAAGCAATAATAGAGATATTTTCTATCCGCTGCCAATCCAGCTTAAGTTTTACCTGTCCCAAATTGACCGGCAGGTCAGAAGCTTTGATATGCTGTGCCAATACCTTGCGCAGAATATCCGGCTGTTCGTTAATTTCTTTAAGCATAAAATGCTTATAGCCATGCTTGCTGATAACTTCCGGATTAAAGCCGATTTCTTCAACTTTTTTGTTCAACAGATTGCCGGACAAATCCGTCACTTCCACATTATTTTTACGGACAACGGCAACTTCGCCGTCATTCAGATAAATGATTTTTTTGACCTTGCCGATGACGGCCGGAATATCGCTGGCAATATAATTTTCATCATCGCTCAAACCGATAATCAACGGCGCATTTTTGCGGACGGCGATAATACAGTCTGCTTCGTCTTTGTGCATTATACAAAAGGCAAATGCACCCGAGAGCAGGCTGACGCCCTGTCTGACAGCCTGTTCCAAAGAACAGCCTTTGCGATATTCCCTGTCAATGACATGAACGGCAACCTCGGTATCCGTCTGAGAATTGAAAACAAAACCTTCCTGCTCCAACTCGGCTTTCAATTCTTTATAATTTTCAATAATACCGTTATGAACCAAAACCAGTTTGCCGTCGTTTGACAAATGCGGATGCGCATTTTGAATCGTGGCTTTGCCATGCGTTGCCCAGCGGATATGTCCGATGCCGCTGGTCGGCTTTTTTATTTTCAAGGCATTGCTGCTGACAACCTCAAACAAATTATTCAATTTACCGCCGGCCTTGAAAACGTCTAAACCGCCGTTATCATTCAATGCTATTCCGGCAGAATCATAACCACGGTATTCCAAACTTTTCAAGCCGTCAAGCAAAACATCCGCAACGGCATTATTTCCAATATATCCGACAATTCCACACATTGTAAAAATCCTTTTATAAAGTTATCTTAATGGAATTATCGTGAATGAGATTATTTGAAAAAACAAACCAAAAAAAATTACAAATTATTTCCTGTTGAGAAAATCCGGCTACTTTTGCGCTCTCTCCATTGACTCAATATCGCTGACGTAATTAACGTCAAAAGCTTCGTTTTCTTTTTTGAAATTAACGATTTGGGTATAATCCGAATGTTCGATAAAAACCGGACGCAGGTCAGCATTTTCAGGCACAATGTCGGCAAAATCATACAAATCTTTTCCCCAAATGACAGGATTGCGGCGAACACCTTTCGACTGAGAAACGATTAATTGGCGTCCGTTGCCTTTTTTGAACGCCTTAATCATATTATTCAAATGTTCGGGCTTCAAATTGGGCATATCCGCAGGGATAATCATTGCGCCGTCACAAAATCCCGGCACGGATTTAATCCCCAGATTGATAGACGTGCGAATCCCTGAGCGATAAGCCGGATTGTATAAAACATTCACGTCAATGTCTTCTATAAACTCTTCCAAAATATCGGCCTGATGTCCCGTTATCAAAAACACCGGAGACGCTTTTGATTTGACTGCGGCGCGCAAAGCCCGCAAGAACAACGGTTCGCCGCCGACTTCGCTTAAGAGTTTGTTGCGCCCTGCTCTAGCGCCGACACCGGCCGCCAAAACCACGGCGGCAATACGAGCTTCTTTAGGTTTCAGTTCTTCATCGGCCGAAGTTATTATGCCGTTTTTGTCTTGCTCTGAAAGCTGTTCATTCGTACTCAGAAAATAATTATGCGGATGCGCAAAGTCAAAACTGTTCAGTTTTTCGGCAACGACAGCCTGCTTGATGTAACGCACGGGATATGACGTATCAATCTTGTCATAATTGTAAGGCACGACAATCACTTTTTTACCGCGTTTAGAGGCTATAATCAAATCGCCGGCACCGACCTGCGGCAAAGACGGACAGGCAACCTCGTCCACAAAGCTGTTTAGTGCCTGCATGACAATATCTTTTTTATAACTTCCCTTTTGTCCCGGCAAAATGAACAAGATGTCTATATCGTCCTTTAACGCCCGTTGCAGGGTATTGACCAGTTCCTCCGTCGAATGCCGGCTCTCGTATTCGTGAACAAAATCCATATTCATATGCGGAAAATCTTTAACCAGCTTTTTGACAACAGCGGTAAAATGTTTGGTCTCATCTGCGGAATCTGAAAAACGGCTGTAAATCAATCCGGCTTTTTGCGCGCTGACATCATGCACGGAAAGCATATTGACATTTCCCGACAACTTAAACAAGGGTTCATCGGTTTCTGCCTGAGAAATTACCGGCTGCACCAGTTCCAACTCGGCGATAATATCATCAGGTTTGGTAAAGCTGTACGGCTCTTTGACATTCAAAATAAAACTGCGGTTAAAACGGTTGAACTTGGCAACTCGCTCGTCATTGACGGCAAAAATGCCCTCGGTTACGGCCGTAATGCGGCAGATTCCGTCTTTGCCGATGCTGTAAGCCGTATTTTTACCACAGAGTTTGGCGGCAACAACGCCCAAAGCCGTCTGCAAGCTGATGTCGGTCTCTTCCATTTGGGCGGCAAAAATGGTTTTCACTTTGTTTTTCTTCAACAGGACTATGTCTTCTTCCTGCAGGCGGTGCCCTTTTTCCAGAAGGACATTTCCCAGTTTAATCCGGTTAAAGACAATCAGCCCCAAAGCTTCTTCCAATTTATATTCGCCACAAATCATCGCCTATATCCAATCAACGTTGTTTTTTGCTATTATAATCATCAAATCTAAACAAAAGGAAAAAATTTTTATTTTTCTACATTCTTCTTATAAAAACAAAGGCTCTGAAAAATCAGAGCCTTTGCCGAAAACTAAATCCACAGGTAAACCAAAATACAAAAAACGCAATGTCCAACTGCGCTTTAGACTATCTGACAGACCTTCCCGTTGCATCTAACTTTTGGTTTCCCGGATATTTCCATTCAAAATAGCTGCAAACTTTTTTTAATTTTTGTTTTCCAATTTTTATATCTTTCCTTTCATAAACATCCACCAGCCAACGCAAATGGTATAAATCTTTACGAACGTTGTTCACCCAGTCCAAAAGCTTCGCAAGCCTAACGGCTGGGCCGGATTATCTACATCTGCCTGCTTACGCAGGTCGTGTTACGTTCGAATCATAAAAAACTTGTTGTCATTGGCATTTATTTTGTTCTTTGTCCCAGATCTTTCCCAAATCCAAACATCTTTCTTGTTGGTGCGCCAAATTGATTTCAGAATTCAAATAATAAAAACTGAAATATATTGCCGTTATAATTGCAAGGAAGATATACCGCCTTATAGAACGGGGCATAAAAAAGCAGCCGACAAGTAAGCAACATAATGTTGTAATAACAGCGGTATAAATAACACTTGTATCATATTCGACATAGGGTGCGGTCAGAAAAGCTTCCAGAATGAGCATTGTTAATAATAAAAGGACAATTAATCCTTTAGTCAAATTTATAAATGTTTTTTTCATCAGCGGTTTCATCTTATTTCCCTTTTACTTATTATTAATGTATATTAGCGATTGGTAGATGACAATATTTATTTATATCGGCGAGGATGTGTCGGACAGCTTTCCAGAAGGGATTTTCCTTCTTTTGCACCTTTCCACCCCATTTGATTAGCATGCCAATCGGCTAAACAATCCTTTATGTTATATTTAATTAAATCTTTCGCTTCTTTAGCTGCACTCATTGACGTTGCAACAATCCTGCCCCATACCCCTCTTTCAGCGGCTTCATAATTACCTTTACAATGAAAAAATTTGTCAGCCCCCTCTAATCCTAATTTATTCATATCGTTAAAATTTCTAACCATATCCTTATAAGGAGCAATAATTCCTGTTTTTATATTTCCGGGATAGCTGTGATTACTATTTAAATAAGCATCCAATACTTTTTTAGTTTTATCTCCCCAAGTTCTGTCTGTAATTTTTTTATTAATTGTATTTTCCGTTTCACCCTCTGGTTTCATTATCCCGTCAATTTTCAGCCCATTATCTTTTTGAAATTTTCTAATTCCGTCAAACATCTGATTATCTGTAAACTTTGTCATTCCCCACTCAGGTACTTTGTAATATCCCATTTCTTTCAGTTTATTCTTTACAGAGAAGACATCATCCGGATTTATGTTTGCTGTTGTTTCAGATATTTCCCTTTTCAATTTTAACAAATCATACATATTTATTTCCTCTTAATTGTGATTTAAAATGAAAAAATCCGCCGGAGTATCCAACGGATTTTAAATACACTTTTCCTAAGTGATAATTTCTTTATACACGAAACCGCATAAAAGTCAAGGATTTTATTCCTAAATATTAATTTCAACCTTATAGCCGGCTTCGGTTCTTATTCTCTTGAGGTATTTTGATAAAGCCAGTTTTTGAAATCGACAACGTCTTTGACTTCGGGAATCCACTTCAATTCATCGGGTAAATCCGTTGTAAATTGGCAACGCATGCGCACCGGATGCGCGCCGCTGCCGATAGCCGCCTGCTGATTATAAATACGGTCGTCTACCAAAACTGTTTCTTCCGGCACAATGCCATATCTTTTATAACAATCTTTCAACATGTCTTCTTTGGCCGTATCATGCATAAATTTGCCGTGTTGGACACATTCAATCGTTAAAAAGTCGGTTACTTCACCGAGCAATTGATTCAAAAACTTCTTTTTGGTTTCAACGTCAAAAGTCGCCGACATCGTAAACTGGCGATATCCATTCTGATGCAGTTCTTTTAACACATCAATGACGTGGGGATATAACGGACGGTTGCAAAAGAATTCCGGAGAATGACAAAAATCATAGTCAAGCTCGGTTCCTAATTCAGGATGCGTTTTCAACTCCAAGGCGCCGTATTTCGGATTAATAGGAAGAACTTTCGGCAAATCTTCCCATTTAATTTTACCGTATGTGGGAGCATACTTGGGATGTTTTGTCAAAAAATTGTAGTAGGCATAATTAAGGTTTGCCAATACGCCGTCTACATCCCAGAAAATATTTTTAATAATCATCGCTTTTTCCTATTATAGATTTTTAGCCCTTTATCCTTTATTTCATCATTTGCAGGATATGCGTTTTGTTCTACCATATATCTTATCCCCGTTCAATATAAATAAAAAAATATCAGACTTTTATAGAAATTCAGATAAACTAAAAAACGCCCCTTGAATCAAATGCTGAGTTTTCCGAATAAAAAAAGAGGAAGTAAAAACTTCCTCTTTTTGAAACGCCATAAAACGATTAACGTTTGGAGAATTGGTAAGAACGGCGAGCTTTTGCTTTACCATATTTCTTACGTTCTACAGTACGGTCATCACGGGTCAGGAAACCGGCTTTCTTCAAAGCGGTTCTCAATTCCGGCTCGTATTCATTCAGAGCTTTGGAAATACCGTGTTTAATAGCACCAGCCTGACCAGACAGACCGCCGCCTTTAACTGTGCAAACGACGTCAAATTCATTAACGCGGTTGGTAACTTCAAACGGCTGATTGATAATCATTTTCAAAACCGGACGGGCAAAATACTGCTCGATAGATTTTTCGTTAATGGTGATGTTACCTTTACCGGGTTTAATCCAAACGCGAGCAACGGCATCTTTTCTTTTACCTGTGGCATAAGAACGGCCCAATTTGTCGCGATTAGCTTTACGAACCTTAACTTCCGTGCTGTTAGAGGCGCTTTTGATATCTTGTAAAGATTCTAATTTCTCAGACATTATAATGCGCTCCTTTTATTCTTCGGGTTCTTAGCTGCAATATCCAGAACTTCAGGGTTCTGTGCAGTATGCGGGTGGTTTTCACCTGCATAAACTTTTAATTTGGTCATCATCTGACGGCCCAGAGGATTACGGGAAATCATGCGTTCAACAGCTTTCTCGATAACTCTTTCAGGGAAACGGCCGGCCAAAATTTTAGCCGGAGTAGTTTCTTTAATACCGCCAATCCAACCGGTGTGTTTGAAATATTTTTTATCGGTCAGTTTTTTACCGGTCAGTTTTACTTTATCAGCATTGATAACAACGACGTAGTCACCGCAGTCCAAGTTAGGAACGAAAGAAGGTTTGTGTTTGCCGCGCAGAATTTTAGCGATTTCTGCAGAAAGACGGCCCAATACAACACCTGATGCGTCAACTACATACCACTTTCTCTCAATGTCAGAGGGTTTTGTTGCATATGTGTTCATTGTAACTCACTTTTTTGGTTAAAGTTAAATATTAAAATCAACGTGAATATACATTATAAACAATTAATGTCAACAAGAAAATATCATTATTTTTCAATATATTATTTAGTGGTATTATATTACCGCCAATTAACACATTGATTTTCATTATTTTTCCTATTTTAAGCAACAAAATTATTTTTAGAATATTGAAATTTTATATAAAAAATTTGATACATGATACTATGCAATTACTGGACTAATAGCTATGATAATTTTAAAAATTTGAATAGAAAGATTAAAGTCCATACTTCTCTAACAAGAGAGTAGTTTCATCGGTATATTTATTTAAGTCGAGATTTTTACAACCCAATTTTTCTTTTAAGGTAATAATCTTTTGGAGTTCTCTCTTTTTTGCAATATCGTATAATATGTTTAATTTATCATTTTCTTTCTTAGTTTCGTATTCAATAATTTTTACAAGTTCTTCTTCCGTAAACATACATAGTTCTGTTCGTATTTTATAAAAATTATTATAAAGAATATCCTGGAATTTCTGTTCTGAAATTTCTAATTTTTTTTGTATGTGAAGAAAACATTCTAAAAGTTTAGGTGGCTGTAAAATGTGAGTAAAGAAAAGATTGACTTTCGTATTAAGTAAAATAAGAAAATCTTTTTTATCTTGTCTATCTAAAAGATTTTTAGCCAAATTATCAAGTAAACAGTTGTCATATTTAAATACCTCACAGAAAAAATAAAGTGCTTCTTTTATTTTGTTTTCCTCTAGTAAAAATAATCCCATCTTAAATCGAATATTACAATATAAGCCAAAATTATAATTTGAGGTTTCTTTTAGTGATTGCTTATTAAAGCATTCCCATATGAGATCTCTATAATTCTTTTCTGTTGGAGCTAATTTATTTAATTCCCAAATATTCAAAAAATCATTTTTATGTAAATATGGAACATATTGATTATCTAATAGTTCTTGTTTACCTAAATCAGTTAGTTTAAAATAACGATGAGGATATCTTTTATTAAGAATATTCTCTGGTATATTTATTAAAATTCTATTTATTAATTCTTGTTTGGAACCATTCGTTTTTTGATTAATTGATGCTAGATTTTCTTTAAGCTCTGATATCGTCAATCTTTCAATTGTTTGGCTAATATCTCCAATATCTATGAACCCTCTTTCTACTAACGACTTTAATATTGTATTAGGATTGTCTACATAATATTTATCAAGCCAAAAAGATTGATATATATTATTTTCTAATGTTGTTTTATAATTTGATGCGTAAGAAAGCATTAATATTTCATGAGGATATAAGCCATTCTTGGATGGTATTGCATCTTTTATTAAAGAAGACAAATCAGATATTCCGACTATTCTTTTACCCTTTTGAGTAAGATATTTTTTTGTTGAAAAAAAGCCAATTGGATTTAATACTTTCATTATAGATTCGAATATCTTAAAAAAATTCATGATTTTCCTACATTTATATTATTGCAACCCATTCTTTTATTTTTATAAAAATTACATAATGTAAGACAAATTTACATTTTAGCTAAAATTTTGCAACTATTTTTATTTTATCTGACTGGGATTTTGAAAAAAAATAAAAAGATTGATTCTTTTTAGCTTTTGCATAAAAGTCCGATAACTTATGAAAAAAAAAATGCTCTTTTATAAATTAAAAAAATCGAACAAATTAAAAGCCTTTGTTTACATAACAAAAAAGCACCTAAAAAGGTGCTTTTCCTAAATGGTCCGGCCGTAAAGTCATTTTGTTTCCAGCAGATTTTTCAGTTCATAAAGCTTTTCCAAAGCCTCTTTGGGGCTGAGTTCGTCCGGATTGGTTTGCCGCACGGCCTGAAACAGCGGCGAGAGCTCTTCTTTTTCTTCTTTCTCTTCCATTTTTTTCTGAACAGAGGCAAAAAGCGGCAAATCATCAACCATTTTGGTTATATACGCACTTTTATCACTGTGTTCCAAAGAATCCAAAACCTGCTCCGCTCTTTTGACAACCAGTTTCGGCAAACCTGCCAATTTGGCGACGTGGATACCGTAAGAACGATCGGCCGCGCCGTTAATAACTTCGTGCAAGAAAATAACTTCGTCATTAAACTCTTTGATTTTCATACAATGCAAAGTCATATTTTTCAGTTTATCATTTAACAATGTCAGTTCATGATAATGCGTTGCAAACAGAGCGCGACAACTATTCACATCGTGCAGATGTTCGACAACGGCCCAAGCGATAGACAAACCGTCATAAGTGGCGGTACCGCGCCCGATTTCATCAAGGATAACAAAAGAGCGCTCATCCGCCTGATTTAAGATGCTGGCAGTTTCAACCATTTCGACCATAAAAGTCGAACGGCCTTTTGCCAAGTCATCCGATGCGCCGACACGGGAAAAAATCTTGTCAATCACACCGATATGCGCTGATTTGGCCGGCACATAGCACCCCATTTGCGCCATAATGGCAATAATGGCATTTTGCCGCAGGAAAGTCGATTTACCGGCCATATTCGGACCGGTCAGCAACCAGATTTTGCCGTTTTCATCACCAAGAACGCAATCATTTCCGACAAAAGCGCCGCTGTGGTCTTTGGCTATGGAAGCTTCCACAACAGGGTGGCGCCCTTCCCTGACGTCAAAAACCAAACTGTCATCTACAAGCGGGCGGACATAATTCTGTTCCAAAGACAAATCAGCCAAAGCTGCCGCAACATCCAACTCAGCCAAAGCCTTTGCCGTTTTGGAAATGTCTTCCGACAAGCGGATGACGTCTTCAATCATCTTGTTAAACAGTTCAATTTCCATTGCCAAAGCTTTGTCTTCTGCCCCGCGGATTTTGTTCTCCAGCTCTGTTAATTCAACGGTCGTAAAACGGATGGCATTCAGAACGGACTGGCGGTGGATAAAGGTTTTATTCTCCAGCATTTCGGAAGCAAACTTGCTTGGTGTTTCAATAAAATAGCCAATCACGTTGTTATATTTTATCTTTAACTGGCTGATGCCGGTTTCATTTGCATAACGCGCCTGCAAGTCAGCTAAGAGTTTGTGGCTGTCATTTTTAATATGCTTAATTTCATCCAAAGGCGGATAATATCCGGCCCGAATAAAACCGCCGTCACGCGCCAGCAAAGGCAAATCTTCATCAAGGGCGCTTAACAGGTTTCCGACCAAATCATCATGATAGCCCAAGCGTTCACAAACATCTTTAACCGCGGGCGGCATATCTTTTATCATTTGCGCGCCTTGAGCCGAGGCAAAATTCGCCAGCAGATTTTTCACCTGCGGCACAACATTAAGCCCTTGGGCAATATTGGCCAAATCTCTCGGACCGCCGCGTCCTAAGCTGATGCGGGAAACGGCTCGTTCGATATCGGGGCAAGCACGCAAAATATCGCGAAACTCTTCGCGCACGGCATTATTATCCATAAAGAAGCCGATGATATCCAACCGGTTGTTGATTTCTTTAATATCCAGCAGCGGATTAGCAACGCGATTATGCAGCAAACGTCCGCCGGCACCGGTTATGGTGCGGTCTATCACGCCGAACAGGCAGGATGACTTGTCCCCGGTCAGGCTTTCCGTCAGTTCCAGCGAACGGCGGGTGGCGCCGTCTATTTCTATCACATTGTTTTCGTGGAGTTTGGTCGGTTTCTCAATCCGGGGAATGCGCCCTTTCTGCGTATTTTCAATATAATCCAGCAAAATGCCGGCCGCGATGATTTCCGGTTTTGAAAAAGAGCCGAATACTTCCAAAGAATGAACTTCATAAACAGCCTGCATGCGCTTTTTGGCATTTTCAAAATTAAAACGTGCCTGCGGCAAAACGCTTAATTGCTCACGATAGTCGTTTAAGACGCCGAAAATTTTAGGATTTTGCAAAAAGCTGTCGGAAACCAAAATTTCAACCGGATTTAATCTTGCCAGAATTGTGCTCAGCACAACGCTTTCATATTTGTCCTTCAACTTGATGTCCTGAGTGTAAAAATCTCCGGTCGAAACATCGACCCAGGCGATTCCCATAACATCGTTTAATTTGCTGACAGACAGCAAAAAATTATTTCTTTTTGAATCAAGCAAATGGTCTTCGGTCAAAGTTCCGGCCGTTACCAAACGGATAACCTCGCGTTTGACCACGGATTTGGCGCCGCGCTTTTTGGCTTCTTTCGGATCTTCCACCTGCTCGCAAATGGCAACTTTATAGCCTTGGCGGATAAGTTTCGCCAAATAGCTTTCATATGCGTGAAAAGGAACGCCGCACATCGGAATATCTGCGTTTTCATGTTTTCCGCGTTTGGTCAGAGCAATATCCAAAGCCTTGGACGCAACAACGGCATCATCAAAAAAAAGCTCATAAAAATCGCCCATGCGATAAAACAAAAGATAATCTTTATGGGCATTTTTAATTTGGAAATATTGCGCCATCATCGGCGTCATTGCGGCAGTATTATTTTCTTCACTCATAACATTTTTTCTAAAAAATTTATCAAATTTAAACCTGTTCAATAATAGTATATTTATAAGGATAGTCTAGCACTTTTTGCAACTTATGGAATAAGACGATGTTTAAATACGGACGCAATTTATTTAATATTGAAAAAAATTCACGCTTTGCCCAGAGGATTGTTTTTTTATCCATTCCGACGGCAATGGTCTTTATTTTGCTGGTTGCCGTTCATTTAATGACGCCGGTTATGGCTATCGTTTCTTATGCTTCGATTATCGCCTTTAACATTATCCTGTTGTTTCCGCTGACTTTTGAAATGCAGCAGATTAAAAATTATATCGAAACGCTGGCCAGCGGCGAAGACTTTGACGAAAAAGCAATCAAGCTCTCGGAAAAAGACGCCAAGGAAATCGTCAGCGCCGTCAATGCCATGCACAGCTTTTGGGCGCACAAGACCGACGTTTTGGAAGCGCAAACCATATCTGATACGGCCGTGTTGGATTCCCTGCCCGACCCGATTATGATGATTGACCGCTCGGGAAACATTCTCGGCGCGAACCTTTCCGCGCGAACCTTGTTCGGCAAGAGCGTCACCAATAAAAATATTGAAAAAGTATTTGATTCCAACAATTTTATTGACGCCGTTTCCAAGGTTTTGAAAAAAGAAAGCAAATCCGAAAATCTGATATTTTATGTCAAAAAGCCGCAGTCGCAAAAGCTTTACGCCCATATCAAACAATTGCCTTGGCTCTCCAAGGGGCGCGCCGTGGCCGTCATCTCCGTTTATGACCTGACAAAAGCAATGAAGATTGAAAAAATGCAGTCTGATTTTGTGGCCAATGCCAGCCATGAACTGCGCACGCCGCTGGCTATTATCTCCGGTTTTATTGAAACTTTGCAAACTTCTGCCCGCGATGATGAACAGGCGCGCGACAATTTTTTGAAAATTATGAAAGAACAGGCTGAATATATGTCTTCGTTGATTGAAAACCTGCTGTCGCTCTCCCGCATTGAACTTAACCAGGATCAGAAACCAGAAGGTTCCGCCAATGTGATGAAACTGGCGGAGGAAGTGCAGGAAGCCTTGTCGCTCAAAGCAACCGAGCGCGAAATGAGCATAAAACTTCGCGGAGAAAACAAAATCCCCGAAATTACCGCAGACGAACGCCAAGTCAAACAGGTGATTCAAAATCTCACGGATAATGCATTGAAATACGGCGTGAGCAAAACAGACGTAACAATCAGCGTTTATAAAGTAGATTCCATTCCGCCGTCAAAAAGCCATAAAGTAGCCGAAGGTACGGCGGTTGCCATAGCTATTAACAATAAAGGCCCGAAAATCAGTCCGGAGAATCTGGCACGCCTGACCGAACGCTTTTTCCGCCTGCAAGAACATAAAGACCTTAATATTAAAGGAACGGGCCTCGGCTTATCTATTGCCAAGCATATTATCTTGCGCCACAGAGGCAATTTGACGGTAACATCCACTTCTTACAACGGTACGACTTTTACAATTTATCTGCCTTTATAAATCTAAATCATCTGCAAGTCTTTATTGTATTGCTTTTGCAGCAAGCAGCTTGAGTTAAGCGTTTCTCTCCGCTTGTCACCGCCTGAACGGAGCGAAGCGAGTGAGGTCAGCGCTCTTCATTATTTTAATCCTGGATTCCGGCTTTCGCCGGAATGGCACCTTTTGCCACCGGACGTCCATTTCCCCTGTTTTTTCCTTTAAATCCAAATGATTACAAAAATATGATAAATTAGATCTTTTGCATTTTTCGGTTGCAAAAAAAAAAAAACG